>ERZ1106943.1756-NODE-1756-length-20590-cov-4.033163_pt1 | contig 20590 bp, 7 predicted proteins | sample MGYA00403671_ERZ1106943 | MGnify/ENA primary metagenome ERZ1106943 (study PRJEB35170, sample SAMEA104062427) | human gut metagenome | biome: human gut; feature: human-associated habitat; material: faeces | place: Denmark | collected 2012-06-14 ...
GATTGCTCCCTCGGCTCTTTTCGCTCGAGCAATTATTTTACTAATTGCAATTAGTCGTCTTCGCCACCAATAATTTCAGGACCGCTTGCGGTCATCACATCGATCTGCTGAAATTCCTTGACGTCGACAACAGGCTTAGAATAAGCTTCTTTCATGAAGACATTCCTCCTATTCCTAAATTGCCTTATATCGCTGCCGGCAGTTGCCCGCCGGCAGGAGCGATAAATAGGTGTTTACGCGATTAAGCGTAAGTGTGGTTCATCACATCAGAGTACACGGTCTGCACTTTGCCATTCTGATCCTTGTAGGTCAAGAATGCCTTAGCGGAGGCAGTGCCGGTCTGAGCGGAGATACCATAGCTCAAGATGAACTGAGTGCTGCCCTCGGTGCTGTTGGCATAAGCAGCCTTCACAACGCCGGAGTTATCAGCGGAACCCTTCTTGCCAACGTTGGCCAGAGTCAGGTCAGCATCGGACAGGTTCTTACCATACACAAAACCGGACTTCAGGTAAGTGCAGCCATCCACCATAGCGCGGGTAGCAACGAACTCAACCTTGTAAGAACCGGCAACCTGGTTGGCAGAAACAGCAGCCACAACGGGAGCCTGGGTGGTAGCGGAAGCCGCCTTCACAGTTACATCAGATGCAACATAGAAGGTGTAGCTGTCGCCGTAAGCAACGATCTTGCCGTCGATAGCCCAAGCGGTAGCGCCGTCCTTAGACACGGTTACCTGGGTGCCGTAAGGAATGTCAGCCAGAGTGCCCTGTGCGGAGTTGCTGCCGTAAGCAACGGTAGCATCAGCGTCAGTGGTTACAGTGTAGGTAGCGGCAGCGTCCTTCTCATACTGTGCATAAACAGTCATGGAGGAGGTAGCGGCCTTAATGGCAGCCTCATCTACGGACCAACCGGTGAAGGTGTAGCCGGTGTAGGTGGGTGCCTGCGGGATCTTCACATCTGCGCCGGAAGCAACAGACTGAGAAGAGATCACGTTGTTGAACATATCAACAAAGGTGAACTGAACGGGCTTAGCGGACTCAGCGAACACAGGCGTGTAAGTGATGTCAGCGATAGCCACGGTGGTGTAGCTAGCATCAGTGGAAACGATCTTGTTACCGGTCTGCCAGCCTACGAAGCTGCAGTCCGCATTGGGAGTCGCAACCAGGGTGTAAGTGCCGTTCTCAGCGAACTTCTTGGAACCGCCGGCGGTCACATCCTGACCAGCCAGGGTTACAGAGCCGTTCTCCACAGCATTTACAGTTACGGTCACACCAGCCAGAGCCGGAGCAGTCTCCTTGGTGTAGGAGTAGCCACAGTCCTTACAGGTGTAAGTGGTGATCTCGGCCTGATCCAGAGTGGCCTCCTGGGTCACCTTAGCGGTGAAGTCGCAGGCCTTGGTCTCCGTGTGAGAAGCGTCATTGGCGCATACACGGCTGTGCTGTGCATCAGCACCCTCGGTGCCCTCAACATGCTTCCAGTCACCCCAGTTATGATCGGTAGCCGGGATCGCTACAGTGTAGGTGCCGCCGCACTTGGTGCAGGTGAAAGTCTTCACGCCGGGCTCGGTGCAGGTAGCAGCCTTGGTCTCCACACCATTGTCGAAGGTGCACTTGTCAGTCTTCGTAGGCTGGCTGCAGGTACCCTCGCCGGTGCAGGTTGCAGTGTGGGTGTAATCCTTACCCTCAACGAAGGCCTCACCGCTGGTGTAATCAGCAACGGGGGTACCGTACTTGTGGGTATGACCCAGAGCGGGCTTGGTCTCCTTGGTGTAGGAGTAGCCGCAGTCCTTACAGGTGTAAGTGGTGATCTCAGGCAGATCAGCAGTCTGGTTCTGCGTTACCTGAGAAGTAAAGTCACAGGCCTTGGTCTCCGTGTGAGAAGCGTCCTTGCTGCAAACGCGGGTATGGGTGGCATCAGCCTCAGCAGTTGCAGAGTCATGCTTCCACTCGCCCCAAGCATGACCGGTAGCGGGGATAACCACGTTATTCTTGCTGATCACATAGCCGCAAACAGAGCAGCTGGTGGTCACGGTCTTGGAACCGTCCTTATCGCAGGTGGCATCCACAATGTTGCTTTCCAGAGTCTGCGGATTATGCGGCGTGGTGGTCAGCTTAGCAGTGAAGATGGTGTCTGCGGAGATGGTCGCTGTGGTGGGATCGGTATCCCAAGCATAGCTGTAGTGGCCGGCAGCATCGGGATCCTTAGTGGGCAGATCCGGTACAGAAGCGGGGCTCTGGCCCTCTTTCACAGTCTCGGTGCCCAGAGAAGCGCCGTCCTCGGTCACATAGTTAACGGTGTAAGACTTGGTCTCCGGAGCAGATGCCTTCATGGGTACTTCAAAATTACCAGCAGAAGGAGAGCCATCATTCATGTTGAGATTTTTGCTTACATAGTAGCTACCCTTGTAGTTGTCATTACCAAAGGAGATAGCACCATAAGCGCAGTCCTCGTCAATAAAGTGCAACAGATCATCGCTGATTGTTGTGCCAGCTGCAACTTTAAAACCAACAGTGGCAACATAGATGCCATCAATTACTACAGCAGTTTCAGGATCCATGTCCTCATTTACTAAAACAGATGTTGCACCCTGATAACGCGCATCGGGCAGCTCATTGCCATCCATAGATACACCGTAGCAAATATACTGCTCATCGGTAGATAAATCAGAAAAGTTATCGAGAATATAGCCATTATATTCTGAGTCAATAATCGCATTATCCACAGGAGCCAACAGCGTGGAGGTTCCATTCCACGCTGTAGTAGCATTGATTCTTTGCCCCTTGGTCAGAGCACTGTCTACTGTGTATTTGAACTGTACTTGGCCAAATTGATTGTCCGTATCGTGCAAAATGAAAGATGCAGCAACGAAATACTCGCCCTTAGAGTTTGCTTTCAGGGTGCAATCATCTCCACCAACAGTCTGGCCTTCTACGGAAACTTTGCTTAAATCAGTAACCGTCTTTCCATCATGAATCCAATTTTTATCGCCATTCAAGTAGAAAGCCTTATTTTTGCCGGTATAAGCCGTCCAAACAACATCGAGCTTGGGGCTCAAGCTGTTCGCGGCAGGCAAATCCGCTTTTGCCACCACATCACCCGGAGCATAATCAGCAGCCATTGCTGACAACGGGGCAGCGGTCAAAATCATCATACCTGCCATAATACCGGAAATCACTTTCTTTACGCTTTTGCGCATTAAGATTCCCTCCTAAATTTCAATCAGTATAAATTGCCTCGCTTAGAGACTTACCAGAGAATGCTTTGTAAATATTGGCATCTGTGCCATCTACAATACCATCGTGGTTAAAATCACACGCAGCATTATACCCGTTGACCGTGGACTTTCTGCCAGATGCTTTTTTGTAAACATTCGCATCAGTTCCATCGATCTTCATGTCTTTACTGAAGTTGCATACAACCATGCCGTAAGTGCCTAGACCCACATCAGTGTCAGCAACCGTGATCTTAATGTCACGGTCGTAGCCGTAGGCGTAGCTCAGCGTAGCGGTATACGTACCGGCTGCCAAAGACGGAATAGTAAATACGCCATCCGCGCCGGTAGTTGCCACAACCTCTCCATTGATCAGCACATCACAACCGATGACGGTAAATGCACTGCCTGCCACCTTGCCGCTGGTATTGGCCAGCGCCAGCACCTTGCCGGTAACGGCATGGCCGGTGGCCGGTGACAGATCCGCTTTCATGAGATACAGCGTTGCGTTATAGCCGTCAAAGGCGTTGACCAGCGCATAGCAGTCCTGATCAGCTGTGCCATAATCGGCATAATCCGCATAATCTGCCTCAATGAAGGTTTGGTTCGGGTCCGTATCCAAGGTCACAATCTTTGCAAAGTCCACAGGCGCTTCCGTAGTAACGGTGACCTGCAACTTCAAAAGAAGCTGACCCGCCGCATCAATGGCGGTGGTCGTTGCGGTCTGGTCCACCCTGGTGATAAAACCAAAGTTGATGGTCCCATTCTGCACCAGCACACCGGCGGCGCCAAGGCCCCGCAGCTGATCCGGCAAACTGTCCGACAGTAGATCACTGTGCCCGTTGACCGTCAGCACAGCCGCGTCATAAGACATGGTGTACTGCATCACGGCAAAGGACTGCATACCGGAAAGCGTAAAGGATACGGTATAATCCCCGGCAGACAGTGCATTGCCGTCTACCGCCCGGCCCTCGCTGTCCGTAAAGGTACAGGAGAGGTGGGGCTGCTCGCTGCCCAAGGTACCCTGGGCCGCCAGCGGGGAAATAGAGGTTAAGGTCAAAATCAATACAAACGATAAGAAAGCAGCAAGTGTTCTCTTCAGTTTGTTCAATTTCATAATCAAAATCAGTGTGACCCAAGCGGTGCCGAAGCACCGCCCGGGTACTTTAAGTTAGGATTTAGCCGTAAATGGCGTTAGTCAATGTCCTACCGGAAAATGCTTTGTAGATATTAGCATCTGTACCATCAACACTACCATCATGGTTAAAGTCACAGGCTGCATTATATCCCGTAGCTGTGGAACGTTTACCAGAGCTCTTCTTGTAGACGTTAGCATCTGTACCATCGATCTTGGCGTCCTTGTTAAAGTTACAAGCAACCATGCCAACGCTGCCCAGATTCACATTGCCGTCCTTCACCTCAATGGTGATGTTACGGTCAAAGCCATACTGGTAGCTCAGCGTTGCCGTGTACTTACCGGCAGCCAAAGACGGAATGGTAAAGGTACCATCCTGACCGGTGGTAGCCACAGTCTCGCCATTGATGATTACATCACAGCCAATGACTGTAAACTTGTCACCAGCCAGCTTACCGCTGGTGTTCGCCAAAGCAAGTACCTTACCGGTTACAGCGAAGCCGGAGGGAGCAGTGGTCTCCTCAAGAGAGTTCTCTGCATCTACCAGGTTCTTGTAAGCGGTGAAGCAAGCAGACAGGTTGGCGGTGTAGTTGTCCTTATCAGCCGGAACATAGGTGGCAGCGTCCTTATGGGCGTAGTCGCCGTTACCGGTGGTCGCAACATCTACAGCAGCAGCCAGTGCGTTCACATAGTTGGTCCAGGACTCGTCGGTGTAAACCTTCTCGCCCTTGTTAACCAGCTTGCCGCCCTCAACAGCACCGTACTTCGCGGAAGTCGCGGTGGTGGCGATTGCAGCATTCTTGATGGCATTGCCGTCTGCATCGACCTTACCGGAATCTGTCCAGGTGGTGGTCATTGCGCTGTAAGCGCTGCCGCTGGCGTGAGAAACCTCAGCCTCCACCTTGTCGCCGATATAGCCGCGCTCGGTCACAGTGCCCATGTACAGTTTAAACATACGAACAGCCTCTTCAATCAGCAGAGAAGAAGTGCTGGTGGAGAATGCATAGGTATAATCCGCAGCGTCATTACCGTTGGTGTTGGCCAGGTCAGCAATGGTCTTGTCGATCTGGTTCCAACCGCAGGTGGCAAGCACCGTCTTGGACTCGTCACTCTTCAGGTAAATATCTGCAGCGTACATCTCTTCAGCATCCTTCGCCACGGATACCATCTTCTGGTACTCGGGCAGATCGAAGTTGGCGTCCGTCATACCGTCACGAATGGAAGAAACATCCGTGAAGATCTGACCGGCAACGGTAACGCTCAGCATCTGCGCACACTGATCCACAGCATAGCGCATCTTGTCTCTTGCCTGCATGGCAAGTGCACGGGTTTCCTCACTACCATTGTTGACAATGGACTTCTCGGTCACCATGTGCTTCACAGTGAAGTCCTTGCTCACGGCAACGCCATTGGCATTGTAGTAAACGAACTTCGCCTGATTGAAGGTGCCTTCCTTTTCAGCACCGTTGATCGCATAGGGAGCAGCCTCATAAGAGGTGGTATCCCATGCGGTGGCATAAGCCTGGGCGTTCAGGAAGTACCAGGAAGAACCGCTCTTCACAACAGTCTGGCCGGTGGGATCGGTAGCCGTGGTGTAAGCCTGACCACCAACATTGGTGGAAGTCGCACCGGTTACATCAGCATCGGTCAGAGCCTCCGTGGTGTAATAAAGCTGGCTCATAGCGCTGTCAGCATAGTAATAAGTGCCGTCAGTCGTTGCATAAGCAGCCAGAGCTGCAGGCAGCTGATCCAAGGAAGTTACGGGCTTGGTTGCAGGCTCGCCGATCACGGTCTTCACCTCAGAGGTAACAGGCGTCTTAGCGAACGCACTGGACAGAGTGCCGGCAGTGGACAGATTCAGCGGAGACTGGCGGGCCTCAAAGCCGGCAGCCAAAGCAGCGGTTGCCGCATCATAGGTTGCAGAAGAGCCGCTGGCCTTATCGTAATCCTTAAAGTCAGAAGGTCTGTAGTTCTTAATGTAGTTATTCAAAGAATCGTACGCACTATTGAACTGGCCACGGTTACCATCGTCAGCAACGGTCACTTTCAAGCTACCGGTTGCCGGGTGGTTGCCGCAGTAGAAGCTCAACTTCACTTCTTTCTTGGATACCTGAGAAATATCCGTAGAACCATCATACTTGAACAGATCCAGGGAAGAGGAGCTGTCCTTAGACAGAGTCACGGAACCAGTCTGGATGTACAGACCGTCAATGCCGGTTGCGCCGGAAACCTTGCCCAGCAAGTTGCTGTAAGCGAAGTCGCCAGAGCCGCTCTTCAGATAAACAGCGGTGTAATAACCGTTGCTATCCTTAACAGCAGCAGCCAGTGCGCCGCCGCCGTTCAGCTCGCTCAGCGTGTAAGCGTGGTTCACACGAGATACGCCGTTGGAGGGAACCTGATTTGCGGCAACACCCTTGACCCAAGTCTGACCGCCATCGGTGGTGTAGTCTACCTTTTCGTAGTTCAGCACATCACCGGTGACCTTATCAAACGCGGCCATCATGTTGGAATTGTTTACAGTTACGGTCTTGTTGTTAAAGGAATCCTTAACAGAACCGGTGCTGTAAGCAAAAACGCCGTCCAAAGTCTTGTCGGGAGAACCGGCAAGGGTACGGTCATAGCCAAGACGAATCTTGTAGTTCTTCACTGCATCCAGGTTAGAGCTTGCCAGAACAATATCGGTAGGATAGCTTACACGGAACGGCTTCTGGTTCGCGTAAGGGTTACCAAAGTAACCGGTGTTGTTCACGGTAGCCTGGCCATCGGAGGTCATACCGGAAGAACCATTGGAGAATCTGCCGTCCTGAGAACCGCCCGGATACACAGAATCGGACCAGTTCTTCCCCGGAGTCACAAACTGATAAGTCTTGCAGGTCAGCCCGGTGTAGAGGGCCTGGTTGGTGTTGGTGTCGATAATGTTGTAAGTAACGGTGTAAGTTACTACAGTATCTGCATCAAAACCGCCGTTGGTAACAGTGAAGGAAGCGGACTTCTCAGGAACAACTGTCTTGCTGGAGAAGTCTACGGTGCAAGCACTGTTATCGGAGGCCACATTCGTGATCTCAATGTTGTAACGGCCACGAGCAACGAAGTTACCCTCGGCGTTCTTCACTGCACGGTTCAGACCGTAGCAGTTATTGGTAACCGTCAGCGTTGTGGTGGTGGTGTCACCGCCATAGCTGAGGGTCAAGTTGCTGTCTGCCACACGAGCGGAAGCCAGCTTCATGTTATGATCCGCCAAAGTGGTGATCAGGCCGCCGATCAGGCTGTTCACAGCCTGTACGGTGTACATAGCGCCGGGCAGGATCGTATCGGTCTTGCCGCTGTCGCCTTTTACACCGCCGCTGGCTTCATACACATTGTATACCAGGGTACCTAGTACGCCGTAACTGCTGTTGCTGGAAGTACCGGCAAAGGTATCCTTCTGCAGCAGATCGTCGAAGGGATGATCGTTGGTCGCAGCAGCGGGAACCACATTACGGGCTGTGCCGTAGCGGCCGCCGAATACAACGTTCACCAGATCAGCCAATACATTGTAAACGGTGCGGATAATGCCTTCGCTCTTGATGGGCGGTGCGGAAACCATGGTCAGCAGACGGGTTACAAACCCGGTTACGCCATACTGGCCGTTCGCATCTGCCACACCAATATTCAGCATACCCTGGATCACATCGGTGTAGATCAGCTCTTCGGAATTCAAAGCGCCTTTCTTTGCAGAATCGCCATACTGCAGCACGCCTGCAACAGGCAGCAGCTTGTTGGCGATCACATTGATGTTCTCCCACAGGGAGTTGGACATCTTCACCAGGCAATTGCCGTTGGTGTCGCAAACGCCCAGAAGATTGGCAAGGCCCTTGCCATGCTCGCCGTCCTTAAAGGTGTCGGTGCCGGCATAGTAAACAACAACGGAATTCAGCAGATCAAACAGAGAAACGCCGTCATTCAGAGTAGCGGTCTCCGGATTCCACAGGTTGCCGTCCTTGTCGTGCATGATGATATAGGGGCTCATTACATAACCCACAGCATCACGAGCCATCAGCAGCAGATTGTCAATGGTTACATCGTACTTACCGTCTGCGCCCTTCTGCACCAGAGAAGAGTAGTCGTGATCCGGCAGCACATAGCCCAGATACAGCTGCAACGCCAGAGCAGCTACGCCCTCTGCATCGTTGCAAGCGTCCAGGTCCTCATTGTGGATGCCCTTCTTGAAGTCGGGGATATTCCGCAGTGCAGAAATTGCAAACGGAATCATCGCGCTCTCCAGATTGGCCTCGGTCAGAGCAGTGCCCTCGCCGTTCTCATGATAGAAGGCGCCGAGAATGTTCGCATCCGTTTGATCACAGATGAACTGCAGCACCTTCAGCATATTGCCAACCAGGGTCTGCGCTACATTGCCGGGATCCTCGGAATTTACTTTCGTCAGACCGCTGGCATCATAACTCGGCAGGAAGTCCTTTACTGCGGCAACCAGGAAATCATTCAGCGCTGCCAGCATGGAGCTGTAGCTGCTGTAATCATTTGCCATGAATGCCTCAATGTTCTTCATACCGGTCTCAGCAAAGCTGCAGTTCAGGGGGCCGGTTGCCTGTTTAAAGTAGTAAACAGACATGGGGCTGAAACGCAGTTTGTTGAACAGGGTGGTGGAGTCAATATCTCTCCAGGTGTAGGTAGGAGCCTTCACCAGGTCACGGCTGTTGTACTTCTCCAGATCCGCCTTGATGTAAGCCAGATAGGAAGCCGCATCCTTGTACTCTTCGCCAAGGGTCTGGCCGGGCTTCAGGTCCTTTGCAGCCTTTTGGCACTCATAAGCGGCCCAAGCCTGCACATCGGCAGCGCCGTAGTTGTTGGCTACATTGCTGTAGTCCCAAGCCGTGTTGTGGGTCGTGGCACCGGTGTACCACATATAGTAATTGTAGTCGTAACCGCCCACACCGGAATTCAACTGGCCCAGCGTATCCTTCAAGGCGGTGTTCCACGCCATCTCAAAGGCTTGGAAGCCAAAGTCAAACAGCGTATCTGTGGGCTTCAGCTCCAGCTTCTGATCCTTGTAGCGGAACAGATATACATTACCGATGGCCTCGCCGTTCTTGTCATGATCCTCCTGCGTTACATAATGCAGGTTGGTCGTGTCAATATACGGTGCGGAACCCTTCTCCAGATACTGTGCGTATCTGTCTCGAGAATTGGTACCGTCGGCGTATGTAATCTGTGCGGTAATGTTGCTGAGCAACTGGGTGGAGAGCTTATCAAGCAGGATGGAATCCAGCTTGCTGGTCTCCAGACTGGGATTGTTCCGGATCTGCGCCTTCTCCTCTGCAGTAAACCAACCGGTATTCTCCAGAACCAGCTGCTGAACAATATTATATACCATATTGCTCTGGTAGCCGCTGGACATACCGATCAGGTCGCCGAGGGTCTTGTAAACATCCAAGAAGCTGCTGACGACACCCAATTTGAGTTCGCCGCGCAGCAATTTCTTTACGATGTTGCCGTTGGCGCCTTCAGGACCCCCGTCGGAAGAAATGTTCCGAACCAGCTTCACAATACCGCGTACAATATCGGTAGAGGAAGTTTTGCTGCGGGACATTCCGTTAACTGCGCTCAAATCTACATAGCGGGCATCGCCGGCCACCAGAAGCAGTCCGGACTTGTCGTTCAGGAATTTGTCCAGATTTTGAACAGTTTCAAGTACCTCATCCACGCTGCCCAGTTTGATGGAGATGCTACCAAGAATGCTCAGGTCGATATTCATCGGTGCGATGTTTGCCTGAGCAAGAGTCAGATCCACAAAGTCCAAAAGGGCTGTGCAGGCCTGCTCATCATTGAGGATGGGCCAACCCAGTGAGTTGAAGTCCAAGTCCTGGTCATGGTACTTCGTGTTTGCCGAAGCATTAGCCGCGGAAGCGACCATAGCACCGGAGAAACAGCTCATCGCCATCAAGACCGCCAAAAAGAGCGCAAGCAACTTGCGGGAAAACTTTTTAGCTTTCACTAATTTTTACCTCCATAGTAATTTGTAATTCTTACGAATAAATGGTTGCGTGTACGCGCCGTCCCATCCTCTGACCATCGGGCAATCCGATATTCAGGATGAAGGCATTGCAGCCGGACGCCATACATTATGAAAATGCGCATAGAAACACATTTATCGCATTCTTATTAAAACACGATGGTCACCAAAAATCAATAAAGAGCCGTGATTTTTCTGATTTTCGGAATGTTGCACAATTTGAGCGGTCGTTTTTTGTGCGAACGGACAAATTTAATTTACACGAAATTAACAATTTGTTCATATTTTATTGCTTAGTTAAAAGACAATGTCCATTATTTTGCAAGTTTCGACTTGTAAAGGTTATATGCTTTACGCGAGATTTTCACACGCAAAGGCGTGCCCCTTTACACCATCGATTTTTTGGCGTAACGGCGGGAAACTTTCACAAGTTCCACAGGATTTTCCACAATTTTTCCTCCAAAACCGGTGGAATTTCTGTCAGCAGTTGTCGAATGCAGCAATAACGATAAATGCGCCCTGATCCTCCACACAAATCCAAGATAAGAATGCAGCGCAGATCCGTCGGCCGGGCCAAACATGGCTTGATATATAAGTACGCAAAAAAAATATTGCGCCGGAATTTCGCTATAAATCGGGAAATTTTGCCCACCCGTTCACATTTTGTTAAAAAGTTTTCGGAAACCTATTGACTTGCCGTTCTATATTTGGTATAAATATACTGTATTTGTTGTACGCGTGGGTATCCTGCGCCCTTTTAGCAGAGGAATTGTGAACAAATTGTTAACGCAACTTGTAAGCACATCCTCCGCTAAAAGGGCGCGCTGCCCAGGCGAATCCAAAACGACAAGTTCGTCAACATATCAGAAGGAGAGATGAATTATGAAGACGGGCAAAAAGTTACTCAGCCTATTTTTGGCTGTAGTAATGATGGTCACCACCTGCTCTGTCGGGTTCACTGCATTTGCAGCGGACAAAGACAAGGGCATCTGGAAGAACTCCACAAGTGCCGATTCCACCTTTGACGCACTGACGGAACTGGTAGACACCTACGTTCCGGCACTGCTCAATCAGCCGAATATCAAAAAGGCGCTTGAGGAGAAGTTGGGGATGACCGTCACCGACACCACCTCGATCAGTGATCTGATCATGGGTGTGTCTCCCACGCTGCTTAATCTTTTGAGCAGCCCCATGAATAAGGCAGACATCATTGACGGTTACCGGAAAGGGTATTCCGATGTGGCGTATGCCTACCTGGACGAGAAAGATGCAAAGATGAGCTTTTATCAGCTGTTTTCTTTTTGCGTCAACAACATTTCGTCCAGCGACGCAGAACTGGCCAAATGGTGCGAGGACACGCTGAGCGATCTGTCCGCCCTGCTGGAGCAGTTCCCCGAGAAACAGGCTAAGCAGCAGGAAGACCTGAGCGCTGCCTATGACGCACTGAACAAAGTGCTCGAGGTGCTGGGTACTGCTGAAGGCAGCCTGGACACCCTGGAAGACATCCAGAAAGCTACCGTTACCTACAAAGACAAATCGTACAAAGTAGACGACTTGATTGCTCTGGACGATTTCAAGGATGTAGCTAAGTGCTTTGGCACCTTCACCGCCTACTTCGAAGAAGCCGGCAGCAAGAAGAAAGTCAGCACCATGAGCGAAGCGATTTGGTATGTGTTGCTCCAGTATCAGTCCGACAAGGCAAGCAGTGAACTGGCAGAGGCCGCCAAGGCTTATCTGTGCAAGCTGGCCAAAAAGGACTACAACACCATCAAGGATGACGATGCTGCACTGGCAGCCGCTTGCAAGATCGGTGCTGCCGTACTGGCCAACAACGGCGATGACGCCTTTGTTAGCGAGTACTATGCTGCGCAGCTGGATGACGCTACCGTAGCTGCCCTGCGTGCGGACATGAACAAGAATGTGCCCGACGGCAACGCAAAAATCGGTTCCAGCCGTGACACCTTCCAGGCTTACCTGAACGGCGACTATGCAGACAAGGGCATCGCTCCTGTAACCAAGCCGGCAATGGCCACTTACTGGAGCAGTGAGGATCTGGATACGCGTACCGAGGGTATTTACCGCAGAGCGTTGATGGAGAACAGAACTGTCGGCGGCATGTCCCCCGAAGAAGTGATCGCCACCATCAACCAAGATCTGTTAAAGACCTTCTACAGTGGTGAACTGAAAGAGAGCGTTGACGAGGCCGTTGATTTCTACTTTGAGATTACCGACGCCAAGGTTATCTCTAATTCTTGCAGAAAGTATTCTTTCGCGAAATACGGCTTTAAGGATTCCTTTGCTGTTGCTGCTGTAAACAACGCCATCAATCAGTACATGGTACTGCTGGATCCTGAGGATCAGGAAGGCGTAACCATCGCAGGCTTGCACCTCACCGGTAATGCGGTTATGAACGAAGTGGTCTACAAACTGGTAGAGTCCAAGGTTGACCTGAAGGGTGCGCTCACCGATATATGGATGAACCTGTACGAGCACCCGGTTGAAACCATTATGCAGTTGCTGCCTGTTTTGACCGTTGTGATTGACGAAGTGCTGATCCCCATGGTATTCAACCAGGAGGGTGATCCCTTTAATGGTTTCCTGGGCGGTTTGCTGAGCGGTCTGATGGATCAATACGGCCAGAGCGTTGGCAGCCCCGTCGGTTTGGGCGGCGGCCTGAGCTGGGATTTGAACGAGGTTCTGCCCACCCTGATGCACTGGCTGATCGGCGACACCAACTATGACTTTACATACTACAACATCAGCGGTGTTGAGTATGGCAAGGATGCCGACGGCAAAGATGTGATCGTCAGCCAGGTGTATGGTGACCCCACCACCGGCAAGTACGATGACACCAAGACCCCGGTGATCCTGAACATCTATGCAGCCGATAAGGCGCTGCAGGGTGCCAAGGCATCCGGCATTGCCGATGCACTGAAGCTCACCGGCGACGCTGCCACTGCCGTGAATGAGGCTGTGTCCGAGCTGGCCACCTTCTTCACCGCTGCTGTGGATCAGTATGTGGCTGCCTATGGTGAAAAAGACGCCAAGAGTGGCGCCATGACCAAGGAAGAGGGCACCGTTTACAACCACGGCGTCAACAACCTCTTCGTTGCCCTGCCCAAAATTCTGGACATTATGGGCAAGAACTTCATTAAAAAATATGATGTAAAGAGCGCTGACAACACCAAGAAGGCTTCCGACTGGTCTTATAGCGATTATAAGATTAAGAGCGATACCGTTGGCGACAAAGCGTTCTTCTACAACCAGTCTTTGGTTAACTTTAAGAACCTGGCAGACGGCGGCAAGCCGGCCAAGATTCTGGACTGCTTTGTAAACATCTTTGTGAACGACTGGTTCAACGCCATCATTGACCTGCTCAATGATGTGACCGCCACCGACAACAAGATCACCACCAACCTGCCCATCATCACCGGTCTGATCCGCGCTATGGGCGGTCTGGGCGAAAAGAGCACCATCAGCGATGTACTCAACGGCGTATTCCAGCTGAAGTACAACGACAAGGCCTCTTTCGTAATGGGCGTGTATAACAAGGATTCCAAGTTTGTTGGTCTGAGCACCGAAAGTGCTTACTTCCTGTTGTCCAACATCGGTCAGCTGGTGAATGTGATCCAGGCCATGGACACCAAGACCAAGAACACCATCGACGTGAGCTTCCCGAAAGTGAACGGCAAGATGGCAAAGATCCAGACCCAGCCCAAGTGGGCAAAGGTACCCAAGACCTCCAGTAAGAGCGGCGCTTCTCTGCTGTCCAATCTGGACTCCGCACTGTCCAAGGTGCTGGAGAACTCCACACTGAACAACTTCAACCTGAACACCACCCCCGGCATCCTGTGCGGTCTGGTAAGCCTTGGTTCTTACATCCTGGGCAGCGATAACACCAACCCGATGCTGAAGATGCTCAATAAGACCTTAAACTTCCTGAACGACGGGGACAAGAAGCCCACCGATACCTCAGACAAGAAGGTTTACACTGAGGATCATCTGACCAATCTGGTAGTTCAGATGTATGTTGCACTGGAGAATGTAATTGATTACTATCTGGTGAACGAGGACGCTCTGGGCCTGAATGTTTTCTACGACGGCAACCAGAAGCTGTACAAGAAGAAGAATAAGGCCGGCAAGCCGGTGTACTACACCAGCAAGACCGGTGCTTACCACTACAACATTTTGGCTGCTGCGCTGAAGGGCTTGATTTCTCCCCACGCAGTGAGCAATCACCTGACCAACAAGTCCGCCGCCAAGAAGCTGGCAAGCCTGCCTACCTGGCACAACGCCATTCGCTTGGACAAGAGCACCAGCGGCTGGACCGGCGCCACCAACATTAAGATCAACTGGGGCTTCCGCGCAGGCAACAACACCAAGTTCTTCCAGAACTTCGGCGAGAGCCTGGGCATCATCACCGATCTGATCGGCGTGCTGACCAAGGATGCCGGTTACTATGACGGTGTACTGTACCCCATCTTTAAGGATCTGGAAAAAGCCCAGGGCTTTAGCCTGGGCGTGTATGCAAAGGGCAGCGTAAAGGACGGCGCAACCGGCCTGCTGGCTATTCTCACCCCCATCAGCAAGCTGCTGGACGGCTTCTACAGCAAGCCTGTCTCCGTGCTGACCAACCTGATCAAGGGCCTGTCCATTGTGATGAACAAGGACCTGAACAATGTGGCGACTGCCGCCATTTACCCGCTGTACAAGGAGATCCACGGCGTATCCAACATTCTGAGCGCAAAGGTGTCCAACCTGATGCCCTCTATGGCAAAGAACGACGCATGGTTCTCCGCGATACTGGGCCTGATCTTTAAGACCAATACGGACGACAAGGATCAAAACGCGCAGAATAAGCAGACGATTGCCCTTGTAACCGGCCTGCTGAAGAAGAGCGCAACCAAGGCTGGCTTGGGCATCAACGATGTGACCGTGATCAACGCTGTAAACAGCCAGCTGGCTAACTTCGGCTTTGAACTGCCCACCACCCTGTTTAAGGACATTGCAAACTGCAAGAATGCAGAGGCTGTTCTGAAGTACCTGACCCACCTGGTGGTCGATGTACTGCAAATTCGCCAGATCATTGATTTGCTGAAAGTCGTGATCGACAATCCTTCCATAAGCCAAGTGCTGGATATGATCAGCCGCCTGACCAAGAAGGATCTGCTGAACATCATCAACGCTGTGATCGCCAAGACCACAGATCCCACCACTGCTTACTGGACCTTCCTCCAGTATGTACAGGAAAAGACCACCGGCTTCTATTATCCCGCCGGTGTGACCGCGCAGGACGCCAGCGACGCTGTTGGCGATCTGGACACCATGGTCACCTCCGTGATCGGCCTGCTGGCCGGCCTGGATGTGGTGAAGCAGGATAACCTGAAAGACCTGGTTAGCTCCCTGATCTTCACCAACGCCAACCTGACCAAGCTGGCTTCCGCACTGTACGGCGCCATTGATCCTTACAAGGATTACCTGGGCTATGCCGGCATTGATGTAAGCAAGAAGGGCGTAGCTAAGCTCCTGACGGACGGCAGCTACGGCAAGACCTACTCCTCCGCAGCTAAGGCGATCAAAAAAGCCAAGAGCTGGAAGAAGCTGGGCAACATCAACTGGGGCTTCACCGATGGCTCCGCAAAGGCACAGCAGGGCTTTGTAAACGGCCTGGCTGCGATCCTGCGTCCGCTGGACGGCGTACTGTCTCTGCTGCTGGCAGGCGACGACTTGGCCGTTGGCCAGATCCTTACCGATTTGGTGAAGAACCTGAACTTCGGTTCCTCTAAGGACACCGTACAGCTGAAGAATGGCAACCTGCGCATTCACATCAAGGGCTCTGACAAGTATTCCAAGACCTCTGTACTGGAGATCAACCTGTACAAAGTGATCGAGGATGTGAAGTCCCTGAGCATCTATGGCGGCAATGGCTACGAAAGTGCCATCGTTCCGCTGCTGGAGGCACTGGAGTGCCCCAACGTGAAGACCTACAAGCAGTACAAGGCAGACATTAAGAAGTCTACCGACAGCATACTGACGGATGTGTTGAATCCCATCGTAGGCTTCCTGAACAAGGTACTGGACGCTCCGTTCGATACCCTCACCGCAGTACTGCCCAATGTGGCATACTACATTGATAATAATGGCCTGGCACAGCTCGTCAACAATCTTCTGTCGCCGGTAACATCTCTCCTTCCGGTACTGAAGAAGAACGGCGTAGATGTTGAGGTCATTGTCAAGGCTCTGGCCGGCAAGTCACTGAACGACCTGGTTAAGGACGCACTGGGTGTGAACATTCACCTGAATCTGAACAACCTGAACAAGTGCGAAATCCAAAACGCCATCGTTCCGCTGGTGAACAAACTACTCAAGTCTAAGAAAATCAACATTCAGTTGCCCAAGATCGACTGGGGTACCCTGGCAAGCCACGGCACAGTCAGCACGGTCAAGAGCGCTGCAAAGAACAGCGAAGGCTATTATAATAGAAAGCACGTTACTGCAAACCAGGGCGAAACGCTGATCGCCGTGCTCCGCTATGTAGCCAACCTGCTGACCAAGAACATCAGCGGTTTGAAGTCCATTTTGGGCGGTATCGACGCGATCAAGGATTACAAGTCCATCATCAACGCGGTACTTGACCAGATCGGCACCTCCTCCGCAGACCAGATCATCCGTGCGCTGTTCTATCTGCTCCAGGAGAATCCCACCAACGCGTTCTGGAATTACAGCGAATACCAGACCAAGGACTACAAGTTCTCTTATCCCTCCACTGTGGATCAAGAATTCTTGAAGAACATTCCGCCTATGCTGGATGGCCTGATCGGTAGCTTGGCTGACCTGAACAAGCTGATCGCTGACGCTGCCTTTAAGGACAGCACCATCAATGGCATGATCACCGGCATTGGCAAGGCACTGGACGGTGTGAAGATCAACGACTCCACCAACCTGACCGCCCTGCTGGCTCAGACCGGCATTGACTATTCTACCAAGACCGTTGCCAAGCTGCTCACCGATGAGTCCTATGGCAAGGCCTTCGCGAATGCGGCTGCCGTAATCGGCTCCGCCTCCTCCTGGTCCAAGGTCAACACCTCCGCTCTTAAGTGGGGCGTAAAGGATAAGGATAGCTTCTTTAATGCACTGGCTGCTGTAATGCGTCCGTTCTACGGCGTATTGGATGTACTGCTGAATGATGCTTCTCTGGGCATCTTCAACATCGTTCATATCCCCGGCTCCAACGGCTACTCTTCCGTGGTCGTTCCGCTGCTGGAGGCATTCGGCTGCTACAACATTAAGACCCAGTATCAGTACAGAGAGGACATCAGCAAGGCCTATGACAACATCCTGTTGGATATTGTCAACTCCCTGTGGGATAAGGTAGAGGACATTCTGAATGCACCGCTGCAGACCCTGATGTCCATGCTGCCCAACCTGGCACTGTTCATTGCCAACGACGGCCTGCTGCAGCTGATCGAGAACCTGTTTACACCGGTTTCCGCTCTGCTGGATGCTTTGAAGCCCATCGTGAATGTGAACACCGTACTGACTCAGGTATTCAAGGCCTTCAAAGTGGATCTGAATGGTTTACTGGCTAAGGTTGGCCTGAAGTTGGATCTGAACATTGACCTGTACGATCTGACCGCTATGCTGAAGCCCATCATCGGCGTGGACAACATTGTTCCCCTGCTGAATCAGGTGCTTGGCATGATCAAGATCAAGGGTAAACCCCTGGGTCTGGAACTGATGGATATTGACTGGTTCCAGCTGGCAAGCCACGGCAAGGTGATGACCGATGCTTCTCAGGCTGCCACTTACGGCACGCGCGTGTTTGTAAAGGGCGACGCCTCTGAGACTTTGATTGCCGTGCTGCGGTACCTGGTTGAAGTTGTCAACTACAAGGATAACTACAACACAGTAGCCAGCTTGGTAGGCTCCCTGATCGGTGGATCTGACAACAGCTCCATTACCGATGTGGTAGGCACCGTGCTGAATATGCTGAAAGGCGACACCGACAAAGTAATCGGCGAACTGTGTAACCTGCTTCAGCAGCTGGGTGGTTAATCCCCCATTCCTAAATGAAAATGGCGTACCTTCGGGTACGCCATTTTTGTTACCCGCCGCCGGACAGGCTCCTGTATATAATGTATATAATATAGAACGCCCTTTGGGTGCAGGCTCTCACCTGCCCCGGAGGGCTGCTTTTTTTTCGCCAAGTTTTACGGCTTTTTGAATTTTCTTTGCGAAAGCCTTGTATTGCTTTTGCAATTTATATATAATAAGTGCATAGTAACTTTTATCTCGGTGGTGAATACAAATTGCTCGGTAAATACGCCAGAGTCAAGGTCGTTATGCCTATTGGCTCTACGGACGGTACGGGCTATCGGTATCCGCTGAACTACGGCACAGTATACGGTGAAAAGGACCAGACTGCCTACATTATGGGCATCCACCACCCTGTGCGTAACTTTGACGGGCGTGTGATAGCCGTCCTCCGAAACAAAAAAGAAAAGAAATCCATTTGGATTGTGGCGCCCAAGAGCACACGATTCATTGTCAACGACATTTTGGAATATCTGGACCCGGAGCGGGACTTTCCCGGCTACCGGCTGGAATGCCTTTACGAGAGCAGCTGCGGCGCGGTCATCTTCCATGATATTAAGGGGGAGGTGCGCTACCTGCTGATCAAGAACAAGCGCTCCGCCCACTGGGGCTTCCCCAAAGGGCATATTGAAAGGGGCGAGACCAAGGAGCAGACCGCCCTACGGGAGGTACAGGAGGAAACGGGCTTGCGGGTTAAGCTGATTGAGGGGTTCTCCTGCCTGTCCAAATATCGGATTCGGGATCGGGTTGAAAAGACGGTAACCATCTTTGCCGCCACCACCCCGAGCACGGTGATCCACATGCAAAAGGAAGAAATTGAGGACTACATTTGGCTCACCTATGACCGGGCGCTGTCGCTGCTGCGGTTTGACAATGACAAGAGTATTCTCATTGCCGCCCACGATTTTCTGGACCAAAACAACATTATTTAACGATGGAATCCATGTGTGCTGAAACTGCCTATTTAATTGAACTGACCGCCGCCTTTTTGCGGGACGAGCCGGTAACCTTGCGCCCGGATATGGATTATCGCAAGCTGTGCGGCATTGCCAAGGCGCATAATCTGATCGCTGTGGTGTACGCAGTGTGCAACAAAGCACCCAATACCGAGGTGATCCCGGAGGACTGCCGACTGGCACTCAGCGAGCACTTCTTTAGCAGCGTGTTCCTGTACGAGCACCAAAAGCAGGGTGTAGAGCGGGTGTACCGCGTTCTCAGCGACGCCGGCATCCCCCATGTATTTTTTAAGGGCGCGATCTTAAAAGAGCTGTACCCGGTGCCGGAGTGCCGCCTAATGGGCGACATTGACCTGCTCATTAACCCGGCGAACCGCCAGGCAGCCAAAAAAGCGCTAATGAGCAGCGGCTTTGCCTGCACTGCCCAGAACGGCCCGGTATATGACTATCGCAAGGGCGATGTGTTGCTGGAGGTGCACACAGCACTGATCAGCGATGATCCCCGGTGTGAGACTGCCTTTGCAAACGCCATGGATCAAGCCCAATTTGAAGGCTGCTGCGGCAAATTGGAGGACAATTACCACTTTGCCTATCTAATCGCCCACTTGGCCCACCACTTTCGCTTTTACGGCGCCGGAATCAAGCTGATCCTGGATCTTGCCGTGATGCTGCAAAGGTGCCGGATCGACGAAAAAGCGGTGCTGACCTTGTGCGAAAAAGCCGGTTTGGCACAATTCGCCAAGATTGTGCTCACCGTGTGTTATCGCTGGTACGGCGTGGGTACGCCTTATGTGGATGACACAGCGGACTGTGAATCGTTTTTGGTCAGCTACGGTGCCTTTGGTAACGCGGACCGGAACAAAAGCGCCGTCATTGCCCGCCGCCAAATGGAGCAAGGCGAGAAAGCAAGCCCCCTGCGCAGCAAGCTGCGTCTGGCGTTTCCGGCATACAGCCAAATGCGCCGCATACCCTATATTCGATTTTTAGACGGCCACCCCTGGCTGACCCCGTACGCCTGGTGCTACCGTCTGATTTACAACACCCGGCACCGCAAGGACTTTATGGTGCGCACCGCCCGGGGACTGGACAGCGACGATGCCTACGCCGCTGCCAAGGAAGAACTGGAATTCTTTAAGGAGATGGGATTGTTATGATTTTTGGTATTATTTTGCTGGCTATCGCAGCCA
>ERZ1106943.1761-NODE-1761-length-20559-cov-4.330375_pt1 | contig 20559 bp, 45 predicted proteins | sample MGYA00403671_ERZ1106943 | MGnify/ENA primary metagenome ERZ1106943 (study PRJEB35170, sample SAMEA104062427) | human gut metagenome | biome: human gut; feature: human-associated habitat; material: faeces | place: Denmark | collected 2012-06-14 ...
TGTACCTCTTCTTTTGATAGTCCTCTGTCAATTAATGGAAATTCATGTTGCGCTTGCGGATTAGCTTCAATGGTTCTTTCGGCTCTTTCAGTTTCCTTAAGGTCAAATCCCCACACATAAGTAATCTCACAATCTTTGTGTTGTTCTTCCCATTCCTTGCGGACTCTCTTTTTCAGCCAATTCGTACATGGTGCAAATCCATTAGCTGGATTTCTAAAACCACCAAACACTTTTACACAATCTTCAACAGCGTTGTACTCACTTGACTTTAAAATCTTTATCTCTTTACCGATAGCCTTTTCGCAATCCTTTATGAATCGTATACTATCGGGGTGTTGGTCAGCTATATCAATGTAAATCCATTCGTCCACATCTCCCGCTAAATATCCAGCCATAAAACTTGATATTCCGGCACTTATCCAACATACTTTTAATTTCGTCATAACACCACGCTACAAATCCATGTATCGTGGATAATCCGTCTCGGCTTCCCATGCTGACCGCCCGAAACTCACATAAGTCAAATATGCTATATGTGCGCTACTTCAAATTCATCCTATATCGAGTAATCAACGCTACTATGACGGACTTTATGCAATTTCTTTGACACCTATAAATCACAACCTCGGTTTACCGAGGATTCGTTATTCCTTTCTTTTACATCTACAATTTGTTTCGCTACACCACTGCTCTTGTATCTCATCATCGGTCTTATCTCGTCCACGGATGCCGTACCACGCAAGCACTACCTCTGTCAGACCGATTATGCCGAATACTATCAGTGCAGTGTATACTACTGTTGTTATGTTGGTCATTCTGCATCACTCCTTAGCCTTAATATTCAAAGTGTTTTCAATCTCACTCAAACTTTCCTGTACATCTGCAATCTGCAAATAACTAAACGGACTATCGCAACCGCTGACATAGTGATTGATTTCAACACATTTTTGATGGACTAATTGCTTTAGTTCGATTGCGAATTTTTCTTTTTCTCTTATTGCTTCACTCTCTGTCATGTTATCCCTCGATTCCCGCAGTTTTGCTGTAAAGTCCTAGCTTTTTCATTTTTTTAAGAAAAAGCTTCATTTCATATCCTGTAAGGCCAACATTAGTGTTTCCAATCTTCTTTTCGTCCATCAAGTCTCTGTCATACGACTGTAAAATATGACGGCCTGAAACTTTATGCCAAATGTCAACGCGCTGCCAATAATTGTACTTTGTATTGTAGCGTTCATATTGAGCACCATGCTTATCTTCACAGATTTTGTTGAATCCAATCTCTTTTAATTTTTCGTCTACGCTTTTAAATATTCTCATATTCTCTCCTATTCTGCTTCTGATTGAAGCCATTCAAGATGTTTTTGTCTGCAAGCCGAAGTTGAAAGGCAATAAGATTCATGCTTCTTTATAACAAAACATTCATCGCACTTTGCTGTTGCTGCCAACCTATCCGCCATTTCTTCATCCGACATATTCCTTATCCTGTCGGCATGTGTCTGTTTATCGCTTTCCACAATCTCAAAATATTCATCAATGAACTCCAATACAGTCTTTAAATTGTATGAGCTGTATCCAATGTTATAGCCATTCTCACCGACATTTCTGTACTGCACACTGTAATAAGGTTTACTATCTATCATTTCCATGATAATAGACAAGTCAGTCACTCTTTCTTCTTTTACTTTGTTCATTCCAATGCCCTCCATACATCATTAGGTTTATTTATATTCCATACACTAGGTATTGTATCTTTGACTAGACACAAACCCTTTTCATTTTCAATTTTCCCAAAAGGACAAGTTAGGCAGTCGTTATCCTCACACACTATCTTAATGATTTTTAGCGCAGTCAGAATACTTTTCGCCTCGACTACTACTCCGTCAACTTCTTTCTTCATTTTCTCCACCTCTCTTTAACTGTTCTACCAAGCAAACAAGACGTTCTATTCCGACATAATCACAATCCGGAAGAGAATTTAACAAATCATCGAGTGCTTTACTGTAGCCGTCATAATATGGTGATGTACTAATTTTATCTGCTTCTGATTTTGCTAAGTCCATACCGGCAAGGCATCCACTTGCGTACGCTTCCTCGTAGCACCTATCTATTGCTTTGTAAAATTCATCACAAAATAATTCAGTAAGAGGGCATTCTGAACACTTGTAATTCTCGTGGCAGCATGTAGACTTTATATGAACACATTCTCTATGTACTGTCGCGCCATCTTTTACCGGCAACTTGATAAGTCTGCCCTGTTCCTCTAAGTCCTCATAATCGACAAGTTTTTTAACCATATCTTCAACAATTTCGCAATCGCAATCACTGGTAATGCACCCAATGCAATGTGTGCTATATGGAATTATTCTTCCTGTGTGAGAAATTTCTCCATAGTTTCTATTCGTTAATCTCTCCATTACTGCTCCTTTCTACCGACATGTAATAGCCAGCCAATGAAATGTAATACAAAGAATAATGGGTCTAGCACAAATGCAATTATAAATATCAATGTACAAGCAAAAATGTTAAAGTCTGTGCATTCATATATCTGCCTTGGAGTAACTGCAACATTATCATAGTCCCCAATCGTTGCAAAAAATATAACGATAATAAATATGATATAAAAAGCTAATATCATCATTTCCACTCCTCTCCTACCACACTGGGTAATAATTCCCTTTATCATCTGCAACCCAATAGCCTGTGCTCCAAGTATCAGTTAATGGGTCGTAGACTTTTCTGCCTTTAATCATGCTTTGCTCCTTTCCCATAATCCGGCATGTGCTTAAATCTCTCATATGCCTTATTGTCTCTGTGTTTTTCCATGTAGGCTTTCTGCCTATCGTCTCTCATCTGCTTTATGTGAGCATTTTGAGTGCTGTCGTTATCCCATGCATAAGTCATTAATCAATCACCTTTATGTACCTTTCATCAACGTAATTAACTTCATCAGCAAGGCATTGTGCCACCTTTGGCAATGTCAGACCAAATTGATTAAATTTATACAGCATGTCAATTAAATCCCTAAATTCTGCGATAAACTCTTTAATTTCCTTAACCGACAATTTAAACATCAGCTTAAGTGCCGTACACGCTAAAACCATGTAGCTGTATGCCGTATCATTTAAAAGCTGTCTCGTATCATTTATCGTAAGCGGATTATTTCTCTGATAAATCCTAATCAACTGCTGCATTGGGATTAAATTAATCTCTTTCTGCACATCAATGCCGTATCTAACTCTCAAAAGTTCGGCAAGCATTTTAGTTTTCATTTCTTTTTCACTCTGCGCTCTTTCAAGGTACTCATTTATGGTTCTTTCAAGCCTTACAATGCGCTTATTACCAAATCCATGATGTAAATACAGTACATAGTAGCCTAAGTCCATAAAGTCTGTGAAAGACCGACTTACGAGCTTTCTACGGCTATTGCTGTTTTTCAGCGTAACTCTCTCGGATTTTGTCCATGTAAAATCCGGCTCTTTGTGCTTTTTCTTTGGTTTCAGTTTGTTGCTCATATTTTTTCATTCTTTCTTCAAGTTCTCGTTTTGCCCTGATAAAACAGGCTTCGGTAGTTTCTTCTGCGACTTTTACTAGTTCTTTACCGCGCCACCGGATAGTTATTTTTGTTTCCTTGCTATTTGTTCTGTAGAACATTTGCAAGTCATATTTTCTTTGCAGCGGCCGGTAAAAATCGTAAAAATCTTTCAAGGAATCCATTGTGAATTCCTTTCTTTTATCTTCTGCCGTGCCAAGTTTGCCTTTTCGCAAGTTGCATTCTTAACGTTCTTCTGATAGTGCATTTCGCAGACCCTATATCCGGGCTTTACCGGATTGTCACAGAAAAAACATAGTCCTTGTTCATATCTGCCGGTTCTTTCAGGCATTTTAACGTGTGCTCTTCTCATTGTTTCCCGGCAAAATGTGCAAGTGGTATGTCCCGGGTCCGCTTTCCTTTTACGACAGCGTGTGCATATGCCGTTCTCTTTGTCTTTTTCGTATCGTGCTTTTCGCCATGCTTTTTGTCGCTCATTGTATTTTTCAACATCATTAGCACGTATCTTTGACATGGCCTCGGCTGATTTTGCCCTACACTCAACACAACTTTTTTCGTCACCATACAGCAAGTTTTTGCCACACCTAGGGCAAACACCAACTGCCTGTAATTTCTTGTAAAGCTCTCGGCCATATGCTGTGCGTTTACTGTTACATGCCGTGCAAACCACACCTTCTCTATCAAGTGGCTTTCCGCAAAGCACGCAAAGGTTACTGGCTTTTCGTTCTTCATACCTTTGCCTAGAATATTTGTCTTTTATCATTTTTCGCTAGGAGTAAAGCCAGCTTTAATTGTGCGCACAAACCTCTTACCTCCTATCTTTTCATCTGCTCAATACGTTCCTTAATTTCTTTTGGCATTGGAACACCTTTAATTGGCTTATTTTGGCTTTTATTATCTTCAAGCGATAATTTTATCGTCTGTTGATTTTTAGAGCCGATTTGAGCCGAATACGAGCTTCTATTGACACTTTCAATCAATGTCTGTATATCCTTTGACATTTTTTGATATTCCTTTGCTCGATTAACAACTGTCCTATAAGTTCTCATAAAGTTTGACTGCACTACGTTTTCAATGCTCTTGCTGTCCGTCAGTGCCCAGTTCCTAAGATTATCAGGACTTCCGACAGCTTTTTGTACGAGTGGTGGTAACTTGTTAAATTCTTCAACCGCACCATAGTAGCCATTTCGCAGTGCCCTGCTAACAAGGAACCATGCTTCCATTTCGTTAAGCTCCTGTGGGGATTGAACCTCATGCAGTTTATTGATTAACTGTCCGATGCTCGGTGCAAATCCACTTGTATCGGAATGCACGTAAGTTTTCAATGCTGTAGAAATTTGTTGATAGCTGTATTCTTCCAACATCATATTCCACACATCTACTGTCTCGGATAAATTGCTCGGCTTGTAATTGGGGTAGCAATCACACATTATGCGAATGATTTTAACTGTCTCGTCTCTTGTCATTTCTCCACCTCATACATTGTCCCAATCAATAGCACCTTTGTTAGCTGAATGTGGCTCATTGTCCTTTAATGCAAATAATCCTTGCCAACAATGGTCTACTGACTGATTAAGAATCTTAACAGCCAAATCGTTATCGCCCTTTGAAAGTCTCTCGATAGTGTTCATAGCTCGGTGTAATGCCATTTCGGTGCATATTGGCTTTTTAATCTTTTTCCGCATTGTCAGATATTCCTGAAAAGCACTCTCTAGCATTTCGTCATCAGGGTAGTAGACAGTTTTCTTTTTAGATATTGATTTATCAATATCTTTTTCTTTTATATCCTTATCTATACTATCCTTAACTATACTATTCTTATCTATACTTACCTTACCTATACTATCCTGTGGCAGACAAGTGGCAACCACTTGGCAACCATCTGGCAACCCATTGGCAACCACACGGCAACCATCATCAGAAAATGTGTATGAGCCATTGGATTTTATCTTTAATTTTGCCAATTCTTCCTTAAAATTCGTTGGTGTATACCGGTCTTTTCTCAAAGCGTTTGCCATGCGCCAATGCTTAATTACAATCACACCATTATCAAACTGATAAATGTATCTTTTTTCCAATAGCTGTTGTAAATCAGCTACACTTGCGTGAGCTTTGAACATGGAAACTGATACCTGATTGCAAAATCCGTCATCATCAGCAGACATAGATAAATGCAAATATAAGGCTTGCGCACTTGATGACAAAGCCATAAAATTATCATCATCAGTGACTTTTTTTGTGAACATTCTACGTTCTGCCATTTAATTAATCTCCTATTTTCTTCAAGTTTCAGTTGATGTATTTTAATCTTTTTTCTCGTGGTTTATACGCTTCAAGTTGCGCCCCTGTTTGAATTTCACCCATTCTTCAATCTCAACATTTGTGACTGCAAAAATCTGTTTCAAAATTTCCAAACAGATAATTACATCTGCCATTTCTTCAACAAGATTGCTCCTGTCGCCTATACCTCTAATTTCCTTGCTAATTGCCTGCGACAGCTCGGAAAGCTCTTCCATGCATACCACAGACTGCATTCCCTCGCCATAATGCTTTATGCTCTTGGAAACTATTGATTTATCAACATTAATCTCCATTTTTATTTCCTTTCTTTTCTTTTAAAATTTCATCCAAACAGGCATTAAAGCCCTTATTCTCAATCAATGGGACTTTCCATGTCCCTTTCACAGAACCTTTGCACTCCCGTAGTTCAAACTCTTCTTTCTTCTCCGGCAACTCTCGGAGTGGACACCAATCCGGTTTATGGTAACAATAATCATCAATCATCCGACACAGTGTGTTATCGTTCGGCTCATCTTCAAGCTCGCAACATGCCTCTACTCCCTCATGTAGTTCTCTACAAAATCTACAATCACAACAAGTTTCCGGCATATCCATAACCAATACTGCTTTAACCATCTACTTCGCCCGCTTTCAATAAATCCATAAATTTCTCATACTGTTTCTGCGATACCTTGTTATGCTCTTTTTCTGGCTTTAAGCGGATTATAAGGTGCTTTTCGGCAATAGAGGATAATTCTCTCGCTAACACCTTTTTGCCTTGCTGTATGCCTTGCATATAGCCTTTAGGTGCTTTTCTCTCGCCTATTGAACCACTAGCACGATTTTCTCCTTGACCGCCTAAACTGACATTCCTAAGCTGATAACCCTTATCGGCATATAGTTTGATGTAATACTTCTCTTTCTCGTCAAGCTGGCTTTCGGGAAAATTCAGAAACTCAGCTCGCCAACCATAAGGGTTTTTCTCTTTATCGTACAGCTTATGCTTGCGTAAACTAAGGTCTATGTGCTGTTCGTAGCCTACAAGGTGGCTTGCCAATCTGCTAAGTGTATGTACCGCCTGTCCGACATACGCATACTTAAATCCGTTTTCATCTTCTCGGAGTAAGAAGTATATTCCACTTTTATCATTCAGCTTTGGGTTCAGCTTCAATAGTCGTTTTTTGTTTTCCTGTTCAATTGCCTTGGCTCTCGCTATGTTCTGATAACTCAATGTTTCCACCCGCCTTTACTATTTCCACAGCTTCTTCAAAGCACTCATCTATCAAAGCTTGAAAACCAGGTGCCATAAATCTAAATCCCGGTATTCTTTTTATTGCCAAATCAAGTGCCGTCTTTGAAGTTAACTTCAATTGTTCTACAACTTTGTCTACATCATAAGCTGTGGGAATATTTTTTAATTTATTTATAAATCTTTGTAACTGTAAAACAGATACTTCTACTTTCATGGTATTAGGTCTACCACTTGTGTAAACTTCAAGTTCATCTATGACATCATTTACCTCACTTCTGCTTATTAAATCACTCATTCTTCATCACTCCAATCTAATTTCTGACCGCAATCGCTACAATATTCAAACTCGCAATCTTTGTCGTACTCACGATATTCTGTATCGTATGGTCTTATTTCTGTCGAACCGCAAGCAGGACATTTAAAGTCTTCCCATACAGCATGTCTTATAGGCTTCTTTGGTATCTGCTTTTCAAGTGCCTGTATTGCCACATCTAAAGCCTCCGCTCTCTTTTGTGGGATGATACCGCCTCTCGGTCTTATTTCGTGTAATTCCTTAATTGCTTCACTCTCTGTCATACTCGCACCTCTTTAATTAAATGGTAATTCCTCGTCAATACCATCAGGGATTGACATAAAGGAATCTGAATCAGCACTTGGACTGTTTCTACCTATAATTCCATTACTATTGTTCTGTTGATTGGCACGGCTTTCGCAAAATTCGTGTCTTTCAACTACGCAATCATTAGTGTAGATTTTTCGTCCATCCTTGTTAGTGTAGTTGCCGGTCTGCCATCTGCCCTCAATGATAATCTTAGTTCCTTGGTGCAAATACTTCTCTGCAAATTCTCCATTCTTGCCAAATGCGATACAGCTAATAAAGTCTGCTGCCTGTTCACCCTCTTTCTTAAAAGTTCTGTCAACAGCTAATGTATATCTTGCTACTGCCATACTTCCGTTTACTGTCTGTGAATATCTAATCTCTGGCTCTCTAGTCAGTCTCCCACATAAAATTACACGATTCATTACTTTTCCTCACTTTCTTCTACATAATTGTCCCAAGCTTCATTAAGCACCTTAGCTCCATCATCGTCATCCGTAACAATAATCGTGTACTCGCCTACCTTAGCCGAGATAAATCCTGCATTGCTATCTTTAAGCATTTTAATTAATGAATCAATTAACCCACTCATCTTTATTCCTCACTTTCTACTAACTCAAATCTGTATTTCTGTTCTGCATTAGGATATTTTTCCTTATCAACCTCACTCATAAACATTTCAAGAGGTCTGTTCCAGATATGTCCTTCGTAATCATATACAACTGATATTTCCTCTGTTTCTGTATGCCTTGAAATACCGATAACTGTAACAATCTTACCAATCTTGAAATGCTTATATTTCTCGCCTTTTTGTGGTAAAGGTCTGTCAAATTCTGCACTGATGTTATCTGCCTTAAAATGCCTTGTGAGTAATGCAAGGTCACAGTTTGGCTTATCTTCGCCATCAAGATTAAATTCTTCCGACTGTTCAATATGAAACTGCTGCCACCATTCGCCAGGCATAGTATCAAAATAACTTTCCAATTCTTTTGCTGTAGTTTCTCTATCGCAAACTAAATAGCCACTAAATCTAAATATTCTTGCCATATTTATTCCTCACTTTCTAACAATTCAGGATTGTCAAATATGTTGCCGATAACTTCTGCACATTTTCTTTCTTCCGTATAAAATCCTAAATTACAGTAATTAGCCCCACTTTTCTTATTGCTTACATAACTGTAATCCAATGTCCAGTCCCCATTGCAATATTTTACAATCTCTGGATATGTTTCTTTTCTATCGCAAATATCATTCTCCCAAATCATATTACCGTTTTTATCTCTTAAGCCGGTACATTGGCAGATTGTATCTGGAATTACTTCGTGCATCACGATTATTCTTCCAGTCTCATTCTTAACATTTACAACATTGCCCACAGGATGTATGTAATACTTTCCATTGGAAACAATAAGATTTCCAGTAACCCAAACATTGTTAAATTCTCCTTTTTCTTTTGGAGTTGTCTTAGCTTTATACAGATATCTGTCTTCCATATTCTCTCCTATTCCGCTTCTGATTGAAGCCATTCCATACAACTAGTTTCTCCCTCGTATTCTTCGCCGAATGTGTACTTAAAAGTTATAAGAAACTCCGCTAATTCTTCATCAGACATATTCCTTATCCTGTCGGCATTGGTCTCGGACTTGTTTTCTCTTATAAACTTGCGTATCAAAGGATAATCTTTATCCATAATTGATAAATGCTCTTCACTACCACCCTTTTTGTAGATAATTACTGTATCTTTATCTTTTTTTGCTCTTAAGATTTCATATGGATTTTTAGATGTTGGCAAAATCATATATCCCTGTTTTTCAAGCCAGCTTTCAAAATCTTTTAATTTGTTCATGTGTAATAAGGCTCTAATTGCCATTTTCTCCACCTCTCAATTCTTTCAGTTTATGCAATTCTTTCAAAACATTTTTCTAATGTTTCATAGGAAATATCAAGATAACCACAATTATCATCCCCATCTTCTAAATACAATCGTATATCCGATTCACCTATATAGCCCTCTGTGTACTCGTATATACTCCCTTTGTGAATTGTTATATATTCGTCAGTGGGGCTATCGTTCTCGTCATATTTTGGAACATAAAATTCTTTAATGCATTTATACTTTTCCATTCTGATTACCTCTCAATTCTTTCAGTTTTGCTTCTGCTTCGGGTTTTGTGAGGAATACTGTCTTCCCAATCATTGACAATAAGATTGTAAAATTTTTCTCACACTCTATGTAATCGCTTTCTGGTCCGGTCTCATCGTCAATCCATTCATGTAACCATTTTGCCTTAACAGCAATCTTCATCCAGTTTCTTTTTGCAAAGCGGAATGAAACAACTCGTGCCGGAAAATATAATGGAATCTTATTATCAATGTCCTCGTAACACTCCATATCCTCTATTGGGAGTATTGTGTTATCTACATAAACTGTATCTCCCACTTTGCAAGGTAGAATAACAAGTCTGCCTTGTTCCTCTAAATCTTCATAATCGGCAAGTTTTTTAAGCGCATCACTAATATATTTACATTCTCTTGGTGGAATATCACAATTCCAACATATGCTACAAGTAGGACAATCTTCGTTTTTGTCTATACTGACTCCTAGTTCTGTTCTATATGTTAATCTCTCCATTACTGCTCCTTTCTAAAACGGACACTCACTAGGATTTTTCAAATCCCAACTTTTCCCTGCAACCGCAACATCTACATTCGCCCCATAAGTAACTTTTTTCATCTTCTCGATAAAACTATCTCTATCAGAATTTTCACTCGATAGATGGCACATTATGACGTTCTGCAAGCTATCTGAATAATTTGCCTTGACAAAATCGCAAGCCGTGTCAATGGATAAATGACCTCTGAAAACGTGGCTGGCTTTCGGATTGTCGGTATCAACTAAACCCTTGTCATAGTTCACGCCCAGCAGAATGTGGTTTATATCCTTGAACTTCCACTTAATAACCTCGCAATCGGTTATGTAAAGCATTCTCCCCATTTCCTTGTGAGTAATCAGAAAGCCGTATATCGGGCAAGGCTCACCATTTGCATTAGTATGTGTCCAATTTCCGTCTATTGTTGTTAAATCAAAAGGCTTTACTGTAAATCCACCCATATTCATTGATTTACAGCTATTGCCTAAATATGGGGCAAGTATCGGTGTTCCCATTGATTTAAAATCGTTTAATGACTTGCTGTGGTCTAGAGGTGGGCATGACTTATTATCATGCCCTTTATCCCCCTTATGTTCCAATTCAAGCCTTTTTTAATCTCCTTAATCGGTATTCCGCAATCAAGGATAAGTGTTTCTCCGCTGTCGGAAGTTAAGGTGTAGCAATTTCCTGTACTTCCAGTCGCAATACATTTAAGTTTCATCATTTCACACCCACTGTCATAATTGCTGGATTTACAACTCCGTCTCCGTCATAGTCATACTCTTTGTTATGCCACTTTCTTAAATACTCTCCGTATTCCCAACATTGCGAAAGAATACTAACTGCACATCCGTACATGAATCCTGTTATGGCCTCTGTGTCTGCTTCACGGCTCAATCTGTCTGCATTATCAACAAAGTACTTCATAACATCATTGCTCTTGTCAATTTCTGCTTCTAGCAATTCAGCCCACCTTTCAGCATAAGTGAAGCAAGCTCTGCTGTATCCGTCACTATTCTTGTCGTACCAATCCTTGTATTCTTTTTCTTTGCCTTTAATAATCTTCATAAAATCACTTCCTTAATTTTTCTGCGTCTTCTCTTAACATTATTTTTAATTTTCCACCACACTCACAAACAGCTTTTGCGTCATAAACATTCCAATTTTCATTATAACGTAATTCGTCTTTTGGCTGTGGTTTTCCGCACAATTCGCACGCAATTATTATTGGATTTTGTTTCATATTTACACCTCGATTTCATCATCCTGTGGGAATTGAAAAACTTCCATATTGATGTATTTTTTAAGGATATCTTTGAATTCTTTCGGCTTTAATGATTCTTCCATATGCTCGCATGCGCCACTTGCAAGAGATTTTATAATTTCGATTCTCGCATATTGTTCTCTCAACATTTCCATAGCCTTATACGATTTCTCCTTGGAAGAGTACTCACCTAACACGTATTTCTCTCCATTGTATAGTGCTATAACGCTCTCCATTGCGTGGCACACAACTATCTGCTCATAAGGCAAATCAACATTGCCATGCTGTGATATTACTCTTATATCAGCTCTCCTCACTCTGCATAAATGGCGGTAATACGCTATCTTCTGCCTGTTTTTCGGTTGCTTCTGTGGCTGTGGTGTCAACTACATCTGCCTTATCCTCTATAAATTCAACAGTATTAGCATTTTCGGCAATTTCAGCCTGTGCAACTTGATATACCTCGTCCATTTCAACCTGTGCCTGTCTTGCCATTGGGTCATAATTCTTTGGATATTTTCTCGTTGCATTATTACACATTTTTCTCTGTATCATGCTCTCCGGAGTGTCAAGCCAAGCACCGCTTATAAACGGCTTTGCAATCTCGCATTCAAGCATTTCATCTACTGTCGTGCAACCTCTCAAAGCATTAAGAATTTCTTCTTTTTTGGCTTTAATTTCGCTTTTTTGCTTTGGTGTGGCATCCCATTTATCCTTGCAAATACCAAACGTAACATTTAACAAGTTTTGCTTAACATGAGCTAAAAGATTTACCTTTACGCTATTTCTGTCTGCTGTTAGATAAGTAATAGTTCCGTCTAACAACTTAACAGGATATACAACCCTTACTGCTTTATCAGACAATCCTTTTTCTTCCCACTCCGGCTCCGTAACTGTAAGCCCTTTATGCTTAGGTGGAATATATACATCTCCCTCATGTATCACCCAATACGGATATACCTGTTTAACATCTTTTCCATAGTTGGCAAGCAAAGAGTCATAGCCTGTGCCCTCAATACCCATTTCAACCTGTTTCTGCCATACATCCTTGTTTGTCTGCGGGTCAACTCCCACCTTTACATTCCTTAACTGAAAATAGCACTCTCTTGGATATGCACTAGCATTTAACTTAAGGCTTGCGCAACGCTTAACAATGCCTCTTAAATTGCTTGTATCAAGGTTTCCCATATTAATCTTAGGGTCGCTCTTAACAAGATTAAATATGCTTGTCATAGCTTCCATAGCACACTCTTTTGCGTAATCGTCCATATCCATTCCAACAGCCTTATAATCATTGATAATAAGCCCTGTCATTGTATTACTCCACTCGCTTAACGAGGTGGTAAATGCTCTCTTTTCCGCAACTGCTGTATTCTCTGCCATAATTAATCCTCGCCTTCTGTCTCATCTCTCCATGCTTTAAATTGCATATTCAAATCTTTCACTTTGACTTCAATCTCATCTACCTCTTCTTGTTGCTCAACTAAATAGCCAACAAGTTCAAGCATATTGTGTAGAATATCTTCCTTTGATAGATTCGTTCTTATTTCATCCATTTTTACACCTCATTAAAAACCTGAACCGCAAACAGTTCATTAGGTGTCTGCTTGAATAAAACTCCGTCAGATATGACCGTATACATATATCCGTCATACTTAAGCTCTACAGTATGTTTCTTACCGCCCATGTAATAGTTTCTCTTCTTAATACTCATTTTTATGCCTCCTATAATCCAAGTAACTTTTTAATTACTTCTCTCATTCTCTCAGTTTCGCCACTCAACTGCTTCTCGCTTTTATCAGCAAGTCTAATTACTGTTTTGTATTCTTCCTCTGAAACTGTCTCTTTAAGCGCACGTAAAACAGTAACCGCCTCTGCCATAACATGGCTTTTTATACCTCTAAATGTAACTTCTCCGTCTTTTGCTTTAATCATTTCTATACCTCCATATTTTCAATCACAAGCTCTTTGTCCTGTGTATGCTTTAACAAGATTAGCTGGTTATCAATCTGTGGTATTCTCCAATCGTCAACGCTCTCTGTATCATCGATGATAATTGGGAGATTAACGTTTACCACTTTCTGAAAAGCTCGGCACACGTCAACCTCTACTAACATCCTTGCACCATGATTGAGATTTCTTGCATATGCTTCGCCATTGTAAACAAAGTCGCAGCACTCCTCGGTATCACCATTTAAGAGCGGTCTAAACAGCTTTGCTGTGGCAAAATCCAAGTACTTATTTACATCAGCCTGTAAAAGTTCATTCTTCTTACGCGTAAACTCTTTCAGCAAATCAAGCTTTCTTTCCCAATCGGCTATCTCCTGATTGAGGTCTTTCCTCTTATCCTCAAGGTCGGCTATGCTATCGTCTATACGCTTGTTATTCGCCACACCAAGCTCAATCTTTGTATCAACCGATGAAACTTGCCTTAACAGCTCGTTTCGCTCGTTTTTGAGCTTTCTAATAAGCTCCGATGTATCGTTTTCATCTGCAAGGGCTTTCTCCTTTTCTTCGATTGTAGCTTTAAGCGTCTGATACTCACTGTTACCTGTCATGTCAGTATCAGTAGGTAAGTCTCCAAGCTCTTTAGCAACAGCATCATGCCTTATTGTCAGCTCCTTAAGTTCTGCTTCAAGGCCAGTTATTTCTTTCTTCTTGTCCTCGATAGCCTGTTTAAGCTTCTTGCTATCGCTTGACAATGCATTTCCCTTATCTTCAAGCTCTTTAATGTTCTTTGCTTTTCGCTCGTCAAATTCGGCTCTCATGCTCTCTATCTTATCTTCCGGCAACTTCTGACCGCACATCGGGCAATTAACACTGCTTTCATCAAAGGCAAGTTCCTTTGCTTTTTCCCAATCAGCACGTGCCTTTTCTAAGTTCTCTGCGCAAAATCTAACCTCTCTTTCAGAGTTTTCAATGTTAGCTTTTTTAGCTCTTATCATTGATTCTCCTTTGTGAATTGAAGCATTAAAATCATCAATCTGTAACTGTAGCTCCATGCGCTTTTTCTGATTTTCAGCATTGGCTTTTCTCTCCATGTCTGAAAGCTCAAATTTAAGGTTCATAATGTCCTCTGTAGCTTTCTGTTTGTCTTCTAAAATCTTATTATAGTCGGACAGCTTATCTTCAATTTCCTTAAGCTGTGGCTCGTATGTTTTCTTCTGCAATTCAAGCTCTGCAAGGTCTGTATACTCATTTGTGGAATGAATTGTATCAATCCTTGTTGAGATTTCGTCTCTTTCCTTGACGAGTCCTTTTGAGCCATTCCTACCACCTGTGCCGTTTAGCTTGCCACGGCACACTTTTTTGAGCTGGTCTACGTCCCCATCGTCAAACATCGGTTTAAGTTCAGCAAACTGTGGAAACATATCGCAGATTTCAGGATTTTTGTGTGTGCCAAAAAAAGTTGAGAGCACTATTCTTTGATTTGTTGGCGATTTAAGCAACAATGTCATAGCGTTAAGACAAAATGGCAATATCTTAAGGTCTGCGATATTATCATTAATAAACTCGTTGTATTCAACCATTTTGTATGTAACATCATTGACATAGTAATCTGTATGTCCCGAACAAACTTCGCCATCCTTGTTTCTTCCTTGCCTTGTAACCTTTTTCAGAGTCTTTTCTTTTCCGCCAATCTCAAAGGTAACAGCTCTCACAATGTCAACATCGTCAATCTCGACTCCGTTTTCATCATGTGGTCTTATGCCTGTAATCTCTCTGTCATTCTCATCGTGACAATTCAGCACATCAAGAATAATTCTCTTAACTGTCGATTTGCCGACTTCATTCTGACCGGATAATACAGTTTTCATTGAAAAATCTGTGTCTAATGTGTTTGCACCATAGAATTTGCAAAAATTCTGTGCAAAAATGTGTGTAATCTTCATTGCGTTTCCTCTCTAGTATAATAATGGTGTAGTCAATCAAGACTACTTGGTTAATAAGTTTCTGTAAATCAGATAACAAAAGAAGGGATTCTTCCTTCATCAGATGTTATCCATAATAATTATCATGTCTGACGGTTCCTGATAGACACCAGATAAAACATAAGGTATTATCTCTTAGGATAGGACAAAGAATGTTCACCTCCTTGGGAAGTCACTTCTGTGACTGATACCTGCAATAAAGTCAATTAGTCCATTCGACAGGGTTTTATGTTTTAGCTGGTTGGGAGCCTGAAGGCCATACCCGAATAACACGCTAGGTTGTGTACCTGCCAGATTGGAAATGGATTCCTATCAGAAAGGGGCTATTGCTCATGTCAAACAAAGTTATTTTTAATCTTGATGAACTATTCATCTCTGTTGGTATTGATGTCGGTGCTGACTTCTCCTGGATGTCTATAGCACTTCCAAACCAACAATTCGTAGGAAAACCTTTCAAAATCCTACATAACAGTATTGATTCCCTTACAACCGCTGTTTCTAAAATAAAAGAAGCAGAAGAGTTGTATTCTTTGGAAAGTCGCATTTTCCTCGAATCCACGGGAATTTATCATTACCCACTCTTCTGCTATCTTCGTGATAAGGGTTTTAACTGCTCGGTTATTAATCCTATCATCACTAAGAATAGCACAAACATCAACATACGAAAAGTACATAATGATCGTTTTGATTCTAAAAAAGCTGCTTTAGTTGGCTTGAAACCTGATTTAAAGGTTTCACTTATGCCATCAGACCTTGCTCTAAACTGCCGTAATCTGTGCCGTGAATACTACGATTTAATGGATAATCGCAGTGCCTATGTGAATAAGCTTCAGGGTGAATTACGCATGGCGTTTCCACAGTATCTTGGCATCTTTTCCAAGGTTACTATCAACACTTCTCTTACATTATTGGAGACTTATACCTCTCCATCAGCTTTTCTTAAAGCAGACAAGCAAGAGATTATTGATATCATCAAATCCACAGCTCGATTTGGGCTTACATATGCTCAAAATAAGTATAATGCCATAATTCAGGCGGCAACTGATGCAAATCAGTTTGGTTACATCATAGACAGCAACATCAAGCGTATTCGCCTTTATATCAGCTTCATACGTAAATATGATGAAGAAATCAACAGCATTCTTGAATCACTCCACGAGCTTGTTGATGCTAATGAAGATTCTGACTTTGTCAAGCAGATTCATTTGATTGAAACTTTCAAAGGTGCTGGTTTCTTGTCTGCTGTATCCATTATGGGTGAGATCGGTGACTTTTCAGCATTTTCAAAGCCCAAACAACTTTTCGCTTATTTTGGTCTTGATCCAGCAGTAAAGCAATCCGGTAAATTTGAAGGCACCAAGGTTCAAATGTCTAAGCGTGGTTCTGCCATAGCTAGACGTGTTATTCACACGTTAACCTTACAAAGCATCAGTATCTCCCGTAATAGAGAAGCTAAAAATCCAGTTCTTCGTGAGTACTACCTCAAAAAATGTGACTCAAAACCAAAGCTCGTAGCAATGGGAGCTGTTTCACATAAGGTATGCAATATGATATTTGCAATACTCAGAGACAACAAACCATTCAAAATCATTGCTCCTCAGGAGCATATCAAACAATACAATGCTGCCAAATGCGACATGACTGCATAAAATACTATGAACCCAATGAATCAATATCTTTCAAAAAACGATATTTTCACCAAGGGGAAAGTCCGCCCTTTTTTAGTCAGAAAATAAAATAGATTTTTTCTCATTTAACTATTGACATTTATTAGCTGGACTTTCTATTTGTCTATGGTTTTTAGAATCAAATTTCCATGTAGGCTTGATTTTTTAACTACTCTTAAGTATGAGTCCGACTCCGATACGAAAAGCCACTCGCTCGCCACGTAATGAGCCTTGTTGAGCAATAGCTTCTGCTCTCTTGTTAATGGCTTCAACCGGTATCTTGTATCACCCAGCCTAATCCTTCTTACATTGTCGCTCATTTAGTTTCTCCATTTCTTTATCTAATAACGCTTGAAAGTCAAATGATTTGTCTTTGTGCCGTTTAGCTCGATATAGTTCTTGTAGGTAATCGTTAACACTCTGACGTTTCAATTGGCTACCAATCGCAGTAGATGTCAAGGTTTCCATTTCCGCTCCCTTCGTCATATACAATGCCTTGTATGCCAACAGGAGTATCAACCACAACTCCGTGTGGTAAATCGTCACTTGCAATTACTACATATTCGTTTTCATCAACCACAAGCCCATATTCGTTCAGATGTCTACCCGGTATATTAAGTCCACCACCCGGTAACACTCTCTGCGAGTACCACGTATAAGTGTAATCTCCGTATCGGACTCGCCCTAACTTTCTAAACCGGCTACAACTGCATTTCTTACGGCAAGTTGGAACTGTTGGCTCCTCATAGGTCTGCTCAACTACAACCGACTCATTCTGAACTACTGTCGGCTCAATCTTGCCTAGCATTACATCTTTTAAATAGGAAGTAACACCGGCTGTCAGCTCAACTTTGCTATCTGCTTTCGTTGCTATTGGCTTTAAGGTCATAGTTCCAATTATTGAAATTGATAACATCAATATCAGTTTTCTTTTTCTCATGCGGTTCGCCCTCCTCTATGAGACATATTGCAATCAGTATCAGCCAAAATACTGTTACGATTGCTCCAACGATAATACTCGCCGTCTTAATTCCGTATGCCACAGACAGCCCAAGAAAAAACGCAAATGCTAATGCTCCGAAAATCGAATAGCCACAGCCGGTGTAGAATTTCTGCTTTAAAGTTCTTTTCCTCATACAATCACCTCACTATGCAAAACTCTGTTGAGCGTTTGCGTCTTGAATAAGCTCATCAAGATACTTAGGCACGACATAGCAATCAATGAACTCATGCACATCGTCTATATACTTTCTCTTGATACTCTTATAAGTAGATACGCAACCATACTCACGCTTTAGCTGTGTCCATATATCAGAAAATGTCTTATGTCTGATACTGTTATCCCTGTATGCTTCGCTCTGCTTGCCACCAAGGATATTTACGACTCTGCGCTTAACGTGCTGTTGTATCTCGTCAATATCGCAACTGTAAAGTGGTACATTTTCCTTAAGCTCGCTCACATCATCTTTGATGTCGTTTACTTTCTGCTCCAATTCTGTGTAGCCCTGTGCCAAAAGCTGTATCTGACCGCCTGTTGTCTTTGGCATACCATAACTGCCTGTTTTTCTGATAGACGGAAGTACCTCTGATGTTACCCATTCTGTAAATCTCTCTGCGCTTTCTTTACGGCTCTGAAAGATTGTCTTGTAAAGATTGCTTTCATTTATATAAAGTAGCTTCTGCTCTCCACCTTTTGTAAGGGTAGGAATACTACGCACACCCTTTTCATTTAATCTTTCTTTTACCTTTGATGGCTGCGTAAGCTCCAACGCTTTACATATATCAGCCAAACAAAACATAGGTTCATCATTTATTACTGCTGTTCGGACTTCTCCGAACTCTTCATTGTTGAAAATTTGTAAATCGTTCATGTTTTCTCCTTTCTGTGGTATAATCCTCTTATTCTAAATAAGAAAAGAGGTGTAAATATGGCTACCGAACAATGTGTGTCAGCTTATGCTACTGCCAAAATCTGTGGTTTCAACGACTCTTATAGTGATTTCAAAAAACTGTACGACCAATACTGTGATGAAATTATCAAAACATTGCCTAATGAAAAACCACAATTAGCAAAAGTCGAACCAGCTAACAATCCATTCCGTACCCTAAATTACTTCTAAAAGCTTTAATCACTGGGGAAATGGCGGTAAGTACTTTAATCGACAGTTCAATGTCGGTTTCTTCCGGGTGCTTATCGCCACTTTTGATTTCTCTGTAATCATCAACAATATCCATGGCGATATGCTGTGCAAATTCATCAATGCTGATATATCGAGAATCCTCTTTTTCAGCAATTACACTTTTTCCGTCCTTGCCTGTTATTGTGTATCTCTCTTTGCTCATTCAATTCACTTCCTTTCTATGGTATAATCTCCTCATTAGATAATAAGGAGGTGAGTTATCTGTGAAAGACTTTAATGATTTCATTGCAAAATTAGATTCAAGCTATTTCGATAAGTTGGAAAAAATCTTAAACGAAAGACCAGAAATAGCTAATGCTCCGTCCGAAAACGCAAGGATTCGTGCTGAGTCATCTGTAATTGCAATGCTACTTATTGGGAAATATCATGAATGGCTCCAACAATAGCATTTTTCATGTATTCTCCATAGCCGTGTGATGCAGTCTCTGCTTTTCCGTTTTGAGACTTACTCACACCCAAATTCTGCTCAATACGTTTTAAAGTACTGTCAATGCTTTTTAATGTGTTGAGCGTTTCTTTTCTCACGAACAGCCTCATTTTTGCTCCTTTCTTTCTAATCCACGAAACTTTCAACCGGTTCATCAAGATAGCTTGCAATTTTAATCATGGTGTCTAATTTTGGCTTGCTTTTATCTCTCTTCCAATCTGAAAGCAACATAGGTGAAAAGTTCAAGTCTGTTGCTACTCGGTATGATGTGATACCCTTTTTTTTCAAAATTTGCTCAAATCTCGAATATGATTGAGCATATTTCTTAGAATTATTCATTTTTTACGCTCCTTTCCTTAAAAATATATTGATTTTATTAAGGAAATCCGTTATAATGAAACTTACCAAGACAACAAAATAACAAAATTAAAACCTAGGTTTTAAGGCTTTCCTTAATCTAGGTCTAGTATATTATGGTTTTCTTTAATTGTCAAGCATTATTTTAAAGTTTTCCATAATAATTTACGAGGGATTTTTTATGTACGAATACTATCAGAAATTACTAGACGAAAAAGGCTTAAAAAATGCCGATGTTGCAAGAGCTACAGGCATTTCAAACATGACTCTCTCCGATTGGAAAAGAGGAAAGAGTGAGCCAAAAACTAAAAATATGCAGAAAATTGCGGACTTTTTAGGCACAACTGTCGATTATTTTACTACGGGCAAAGAGACTGCGC
>ERZ1106943.1763-NODE-1763-length-20528-cov-5.270845_pt1 | contig 20528 bp, 21 predicted proteins | sample MGYA00403671_ERZ1106943 | MGnify/ENA primary metagenome ERZ1106943 (study PRJEB35170, sample SAMEA104062427) | human gut metagenome | biome: human gut; feature: human-associated habitat; material: faeces | place: Denmark | collected 2012-06-14 ...
AAGCGTTTCATGCCGGTATGGAGTGTCCCACCTGTCACCGTCCGGTGACGGAGCAGAGCCTGAGTGAAGTGCAGGCGGCGCTCAAAAAGGTGATTTCGGACCTTTATGCCGCCGGAACCGAGCAGCGCGGGCAGCTCACGGAACTTCAGGAGATGGACAAAAAAGCGGCGGACACCTTTGAACAGTTTAAGGCGGATGACCTTGCCAAATGGCAGGCAGAAGCTGCTGAACTGGAGCAGGCCTGCACGGAACTTTCCGGCAGCGCCTCCAAAGAGGTAGAACGACTGCGCATGGAAATCCAAACCCTGAGTGCGGAGCTGGACTACGGCAACCTTACCCAGCCGGAATATGACCGTCTGGCCGAGTGCAGGAAGGAACTGCAGCAGTGCGAGGCAAAGCTGGCTGCCCTTGAGGAAATGGTTGCGGCAGATAGGCCCAACTTTGACAAAGAGATCCAGCAGGCCCGGGATACCATCGGGGAGATCAAGCGCAGCATGACCGATGTGGTCTCCTACATCTGCAAACGGGCGGAGCTGACCTTCTCCCAGCTGAAAATGAACAAGGTGGAGATCTCCCTCTACGATGTGGTGAAATCCACCGGCGAGGCCAAGGACACCTTCAAATTTACTTACGGCGGCCGACGCTACGACCGGCTCTCTCTTTCCGAGAAAATCCGGGCGGGCATGGAAGTCTCCGAACTGATGAAGCGGCTGACCGGCAGGAACTATCCTGTGTTCGTGGACAACATGGAATCCGTTGATGATCTTGCCAATGTCCGTCCCACGGGACAGATCATCATGGCAAAGTGTATTGCCAACACGGCGCTGCAGGTACGGCCTGTCAATCCGATCATCCATATGGAACAGAAAGCTGCCTGATGGGGGGTGACTCCGTTTGGCCGTGAAAATTTACGATAAAATCCCCATCGTGGAAACGGCCAGACGGTGTGGGATCGTCCTCGACTCCCGGACGCTGCGGCGAAAGGAGGTCGAGGCGAGCTGCCCCTTCTGTCATGACCACGGACCAGGGAAATATCATCTGAGCCTCAATGCCGATACAGACCAATACCGCTGTAACCTGTGCGGCGCACACGGCAACAGCGTGAGTCTGTACGCAAGGATCAAAGGGATCAGCAATGCAGAGGCTTACCGGGAGCTGGTGAAAGAGAGCAAGGTTTATCCTATGCCTCAACAGCCAACTCCCCAAAACAGTGAGCGGCAGCCTGTTTCATTGGAGCAGCGCCACGCCGCATATTCGGATATGCTGGATCATCTGGTGCTTCTGGATAAGCACGGAGAAAACCTGCTGGAACGCGGGCTGTCCGAAGAACGTATCCGGGAGAACGGATACCGCAGTATGCCCGAAACGGAGCGGGGCCGCCGGCTTTTGGCCGACCTGCTTCGCTCCCACGGACATGAGCTGTGCGGCCTGCCCGGGTTTCGCACCTACTACGGTGACTGGACGATATCCGGCCCCAACGGGTTTCTGATTCCGGTGCGGAATAAGGATGGCCTGATACAGGGCCTGAAGATCCGCCTGGATGATGCGGACACACCCGACCGAAAGTACCGCTGGTTCTCCAGCCGCAATATGCCAAACGGCACCCGCAGTTATTCCTGGGTCCACGTGACCGGGGATACATCAAGAAAGCGGGCTTTCCTGACGGAAGGCCCGCTGAAGGGTGACGTGGCAAGCCACCTTGCGAATAACGAACTGTTCATTTGCATCGGCGGCGTCAATGCGCTGGGAGGACTCACGGACACCATTCGGGAACTCGGCGTCCGTGAGATCGTAGAGGCCATGGATATGGACCAAATGACCAACAAGAATGTCCGGGACGCTATCCTTACCATGCGCAAGGAGGTAAAAAAGATCCCCGGCATCCGATACTCAAAATACACATGGAACCCGGCCTACAAGGGAGTGGACGACTACCTCCTCAGCCGAGTGGCAGCCATGTAACGGGAGGCAGATATGCTGACAAATCGCGAAATGGATGAGATCTACCTGCTGATGAAACAGGATGGATTCGGTATGAAACGCAGCCGGATGCTTGATTACATTGTGCAATATCGTCAAGCAAAAGAAAACGGAGACAGGTTGACGCTTGAGAAAATTGAGTACCACCTGAACTACATCAACTATCGCTACGAATTGGGATTGCTGATGGTTGGTCAATACGAAAAACTGACGCAGATTGTTGAAAATTGGTGACCACAAAAACCAAAAGAAAGGATTATGAACATGGACAAAGTTATGGACATTCGCAATTTTGTTGCCGCCGCAGAGGGCGATGCCGAGCACGTGCTGGGCAAATTCCTCTATTTCTCCCTTGCCAACCTTTTGGTAGATAAGGAGGAACTGGCCGAGTTGTGCGACAGCATGTGTATTCCCTACACCAGCGGCAATCGGCTCTCCGTATCGGATGCCTTTCGCTCCGCTACGGGCGATATCCGGGTGCGCGTTCCGGTGACAGAGGGCGGAGAGACCAACATCTATCTGGCCTACTGCCGTGACAACAAGCGCACGGCGGAGATCCTGTCCCGCGAGCTGGTCAAGGAGACCATGAACCGCCAGACCAACCAGTACGAGAAACTGGCCAATATCAGCTACGACAAGGTGGATGGTGTCTTCCGCTGTGATAACATGGTAATGGACGATGCTGTGGATGTGCGTGAGTGCTGCCGCAAAGCCGAAGAACTCTTTGAGCTTTACCAGAGCTGCGCCAACCGCAAGCAGATCGAGACCATTTGCACCAATTTCCTGCGTGGGATCGAGGCCACCAAGCTGAGCATTACCGGTCATATGTATTTCGTTCCCCGCACCTACATGGAACGGGTGGATATCTTTGAGGACTTCATCACCCTGCTCAGTGGCCTGAACAAGAAGCAGACACCATTGGTGGTCAACAGCTTCTACATCATCGACGATGCCAAGCAGCGCGATAAGATGACCGAGGAGTTCTATCTGGCAGTCAAGAAGGAGATCGCCACCTATCAGGAGAAGTGCGATTATCTCATCAAGAGCGGCAGCCAAAGTCCCGCGGTCATGGATCGTTGGGTACTGAAGGTACAGGCTCTGGAACAGAAAAAGCGGCACTACGAAGGTGTGCTGCAGCGTGAGCTGGACGGACTGGATGACGAGTTCTCCGTGCTGAAATTCCTCTCGCAGGAACTTCAGGTGCGGGCAAACAGCATCCGCAGCCAGCGATTTCCCACAAAAAAAGCAGCATAAATAATGTCAGCGGGGTATCGGCTCTACATGAGTCGGTACCCCGCTTGCTTTTTGATGATCTATTCCGTGTTGCTGAAAAGCTCGCTCTCCATATCCCAAACCTCATTGAGCGGAATCTTTGTGCCATCAGTCAGGATCAGCAGACGCTCGAACTCATCGACCTTCTTCACCTGTCCGGTGACGGTGACATAAGTGCCGCCTGACTTCTGCTCGTCGGGAACAAAGTAGGTCACGGAAACCTCCGGACGGTCAGCAAGGTTGTCCAACAGAAGCTGTTGCTTTCTGTCCAGGGCGGCATGGCTCTCCTCCGACAGCTCGATGCGCTCATCGGTCAAGCGGCCTGTCTCCTTGATGGCGGCATCGTAGCCGGTGAGAGCCGCAAAGGGACTGAACTGCGCCGCACGGTCGATCATGGACATCCGTGGCCGGGTAGCCGAAACATGGTGCGGCAGATCAATGATATCGTTGTACTGGTCGCAGTTCATGTCGCCCCTCCTTGTAACTACGCCTTATGCCCGCCGATTTGGGCGTTGCGATCTTTGGCTGTAGCGCCTTCCTCCAGATTCGTGCCTTTGAGGATGGCGTTCTTGCCGAACTTCTTTTTGATAGACAGGATAGCTTCCTGCTGGCTACGCTCTCGTTTCAGAGCGGCGGCATTCTCAGCCTGCTGGCGGTCTCGGGCCTCATAGTCGGTGAATAGGTCGAGCTGCTCCACCTCCGGCTGGGCAGGCACGGAAGCCTCGTCAATGACATGGTTGGCGACGATATTCAGGCGCCGGACAAGGAGATCAGGATCAACGATGCGGTCGTAGAGTTCAGATACCGCCTGAAGGATCTCTCTTGTAGAGGAAGTATACTTGCCAAGATTGCCCGTGCCGTGTGCGTGCTTCGGGATCTTCCGTCCGTAGTGGTCGGTGGTGACCTCACCCTTGTAGGACTTGCTCCGCTTCGGGTCGGTCAGATTCTCAATATCGTAGCCAACGGTCAGCACGATCTGATTCGTGACAAGACCCTTGTCCACTAAGTCCAGGACCAGCAGATCCGCCATCTCTCGCGCCACCAGCTTGGCCTTCTCAGAAGTATAGGGGCTGTGCAGCACCTGCCCGGAACCGATGCTGTTGGACTCCGGCTTGTAGGCTTTAATGTCCGCAATGGTGCAAGGCTCCCAACCCCAGGCGTGGTCGATGAGCAACTCCGCATTCACGCCAAAGAGCTTATACAACACTTCATCGTTCTGCACGGACTGGCGGGCCACATCGCCCATGGTGAACATCCTATGCTCCTCCAGCTTTCGTGCATAACCCCGGCCGACACGCCAGAAGTCCGTGAGCGGGCGGTGGCTCCAGAGCGTGCGCCGATAGCTCATCTCGTCCAGTTCTGCGATCCGGACGCCGTTGCGGTCAGCAGGAATATGCTTTGCCACGATGTCCATAGCGACCTTGCAGAGGTACATGTTGGTGCCGATGCCTGCCGTGGCCGTGATGCCCGTGGTGGCCAGAACGTCCAGAATGATTTTCATGGCGAACTCGCAGGGTGTAAGTTTGCCGAGGTAGTGGGTTGCATCGATGAACACCTCGTCGATGGAATAGACATGGATATCCTCCGGCGCCACATACTTCAGGTACACATTGTAGATCTCGGTGCTGGTTTTCATATACTTAGCCATCTGGGGCGGGGCTACAACATAGTCGATAGCCAGCTCCGGATGGGCTTTCAGCTCGGTATCATCGTGGGATGCCCCTGTGAAGGTGCGACCGGGAGCCTTGCGTTGGCGCTGTGCATTGGCCTGCTTGACCTGCTGCACTACCTCAAAGAGCCTCGCCCGGCCGGAGATGCCGTACTGCTTCAGAGCCGGAGAAACGGCAAGGCAGATGGTTTTCTCCGTGCGGCTCAGATCCGCCACCACAAGGTTGGTGGTCATGGGGTCCAGGTTTCGCTGCATACACTCGACGCTGGCGTAAAAGCTTTTCAGATCTATTGCGATATAGGTACGCTGCGTTTCCATCTGACCACCTCCTGCAGTAATTTTAAGTGTATTATATCACGCTATTGCAGAAATTGTGTAGCCGGAATGTAAATACGCTGGTATAGCAATGGATTTGCTTTTTTCGCAGTTTATGGTATGCTTTGCTTGAGGTGAGGAAGTTGGACCATGCGATGCGTAAAGAACGCCTGATGCAAATATACGCTGCTCTGAAAGAGAAAGGATATAATCCCGTTGGGCAGATTGTGGGTTATATTTTGTCTGAAGATCCAACCTATATCACCAATCATGCCGGGGCCCGGCAGATGATCGCCCGTATTGATCGGGAGGAACTTTTGAAAGATATGATCGCGGATTACCTCGGAAAATGAATGCTGTATCGAAGATGCAGGAGTTCGGCTCCTGCCTCTTTTTGCTTAAAGCGGATTACGGGATTAAACTGAAAGAATATCTGATGAATCGCATAAAAGCACTTTATAACAATATATTTGTTACTTAACATAACAAATATAAGTGGTTATAGATGGCGACACCATTAGTTAAACTAACAAGGAAAGGTGGTGTTGTCGTGAAAGAGAAGAAACCGATCAATATAGAAATCGGTCAGCGCATCAAACAAAGCCGTGAAGCTGCCGGTCTTACACAGGAAACCTTTGCTGAAATGCTGGGGCTTGGTGTAAAGCACATTTCTGCCATGGAGTGTGGCGCGGTGGGCGTTTCGCTCAACACCATAAGAACGATTTGCAAGGTGTTGGCCATATCCAGTGATACACTCCTGTTGGAGAATACCGACAAAAACGATGTTTCCGTCATGGCAGCGCGGCTTGAACGTCTTTCGCTGAAACAGTTTAGGATTGCGGAGGATGTATTGAATAAGCTCATAGAGGCGTTTGCTCTGGAAGAGAACGAATCATGATCTGCGTCCTGCGAAGCCGTCTCAGTGAGCGGCTTTGTAGGGCGTTTCTTTTTTGTGGGGGCGCTTCCTCAACCAAGTTGTGGCGGGCAGCGCCGACGTTGCTATTTTCTGATAGATTACGCGGAACAGATGCCAAGAGCACTTTGGTTAGACCAATACCGCACCGGTTTTGTGCCGGAATGTGGCTGTATTCTGCTTAATACTAAGAAATATCTGCGGCTGTGACATAATGTGCCAAAGAGTTCATCTGTTCCAATTTATAATACTTTCTGCATAAGGGTGGTGATAAACAATGTAGAAATGGTGGCTTCAGCGTAGAGCAATATAGGACTTATTGCCCCTGATAGCCCCCGTTTCCAACAGGGAACGGAGGTAGATCGATGACCTGTTTCGAGTAACTGACTACAAAAGAATATGGAGCTGTATTCTTTGCCTCGTGGGGAGAGATATGTTCTCTGCGGGTCGTTTTCAGGTCGATTTTTTTTTACTTCCGTCGAATAATCTTGAATTATTGTGGCTTCCTCCGGGAGCCCTGTGTTCCTGCGCCATTCCGCCCGGCCTCACCGCGTATCTTTGCGGTCGTGGTCTGCTCCGGCCTGGCGCTGGCAAAAACTGCACCTTTTACCAAGGCACCTTTGCGGGCTATCATGTCCGTAAGGGTGCCTTTTGCTATGCCCATCGTGCCGGAAATCGGCCTCGCTGCCGTTCTCCGCCCAGCACTCATAGCTGCCCGTATCCAAATATCTACAAAAGAAAGGAAATTGCTATGAGTGCTGAAATGATTAAGAAGGTTGAGAACCTTTTGAAAAGCTATCGTGAGCGTGAGTGGAAAATCGCTGTTCTGCAGCATAAGATGAAGAACCCCGTGAGAGTGACGGAAACCGAAGTAGCGGAGGCAATGAACTATGCCCATGGTGACGGCCAGGGACATACGCCCGGCCGTGTATCCAACAAAACTCTTTATATCGCGCTCAACTACAAGGAGCAGGCAGAGCGGCTGAATACGGAAGCTGCGGAGACTATCGCTGCAGAGCTCTTTGTTCTGGAGCATGAACATGAGCGGCTGAAGCTCTATATCTCTCTGATTGACAAGCGGGAAGCCGAAGTGCTGATGCTGCTGTATTCGGAAAAAGAATCTGCTGTAAATGTGGCAGAGAGACTTGGTTATTCAAAACGGACGATCACGCGAATTCACAATGCAGCTGTCGCACATCTTGCAGAAATGTATGAGTACGCAGAGAAGTACGACGGATAAATATTTACATATTTCGACCTTCCAGATTGGGATGGCCCGATAATGTCCCGGCATTGGCTCGCCGCCTGTACTTGTTTTGTCCATTAGCTTCGTGCTATCATTAGACTACGCCAAAGGAGATGCTTCCCGGTAAAACGGGGGCATCTCCTGCTTTGTTGCTATGGAACGAATGATCTTATGCTGAGGAGGTATATACAATGGCTCAAAAGCGGCGTGAAAAGATTTTCTCCGAATATCCGGATGTTGTTACTGTGAAGCAAATGTGCGTCATGTTGGGCGGGATCAGCATGAAAACGGCCTACAAGATGCTTGAATGCGGTGATATTCGCCACCTAAAAATCGGAAAGTCCTTCAAGATCCCCAAAGTGTGCATTATTGAATATTTGGTTGGCGAATATTAAAAATATCGGCGCACGGATTTCAAAATAAAGTCTTGAAGCACATTGGAGTGGAAACGGGTAAATGGTATAATAAATCTGCCATTGGCAGATAGGTTATGCCGCTACAGAAAAGGAGGTAATTATGGTAGCGGGTCATCTGCAAACCAAGAAAGGTTATTACTATATTGTGCTGAACATGAGGTCCGACACCGGCGCCCGCAAGACTAAATGGATTGCGACGGGCATTCCGGAGGGCGGAAAAAAGAATTTGAAGCAAGCCGAGGCGCTGCTGACAAAAGCCAGATGTACTTATGAGGACACGGTAATTCATACCGAGCCGAAGTCTAAGACGACCGTTGCCAGCGACATCCTTTTCGCCGACTACATGATCAAGTGGTTGGGTATTATTAAAAACTCTGTGGAGGTAGACACTTATGCGGGATATGTAAATAACGTCAAAAAGAGAATCGCTCCGTACTTCCGTGAGCTCGGCGTGACTTTGAGGAATGTCACTGCGCTGGATATTGAGAATTTCTACAGCTACTGTTTCAATGAACTGAATTTGAAGGGTACGACTGTACAGCGTTTCCATGCCAATATCCATAAGGCCATGAAGTATGCTGTGAAGCATGATTTGATTATCGCAAACCCTATGAACAAAGTGGAGCGGCCCAAGGGTCAAAAGTACACCGGTTCTTTCTACAGCATTTCTGAACTGGAGGAACTGTTTGATGCAATCAAGGGTGATCCTTGTGAGTTTCCGGTTCTGATGGCAGCCTTTTATGGTCTGCGAAGAAGCGAGATCATGGGCTTGCGTTGGCAGGCGATTGATTTTGAAAATAATCAAATCACCATCGACCATACCGTGGTACAGTGCGTCTGTGACGGTGTGGCGATGACCGTAGAAAAGGATCGGACTAAGAACAAGTCCAGTTGTCGGTCAATGCCGTTGGTTCCGCAGTACCGTGAACTGCTGCTCAGTATGAAGGAGCGACAGGAGAACTGTCGGAAGCTGTGTGGTAACTGCTACACAGAGAGCGATTATATTTTTGTCAATGACCTGGGTGTTCCGTATAAACCCAACTATGTAACCCAGCATTTTAAGCTCGTCTTGCAGAAGCATGAACTGCGAGACATTCGTTTTCATGACTTGAGGCATACATGCGCCTCGTTGCTGCTGAAAAACGGTGTGCCAATGAAAGATATTCAGGAGTGGTTGGGACACAGCGATTACAATACCACGGCAAATATTTATGCCCACCTGGATACAACATCCAAGAGCACATCGGCAACGAGAATGACCAGCGTGGTCAGCATCAATCCCAGTATCTGCGTGAACGTGTAAGAGAGAACACGGAGAGAACAGGGCAAAATACCCTGCATTTTCGTAGATAAAGCGTAGATAAAAAAGGAAACGCTTGATGCCTCAAATGCTGAGGGATCAAGCGTTTCGGAGGATGGTGCCGGTGGTGGGACTCGAACCCACACGGAGTCGCCCCCGGCGGATTTTGAATCCGCTACGTCTACCATTCCATCACACCGGCGATAACAAAAGCTATTATAGAGGACGCTGCGTCGATTTGCAAGATAAATTTTTCCGGCAAAAAGCGCAAAAGGGGACTACCCTTTTTATGCGGCTTGTGCTATGCTATACTCTGTATCAGTAGATTATGCCCAAAGCGGGTCAAGGGAGGGGAAAGCATGGCGGACCACGGCAGAAAATTTGCCCGCGCGCTGGCGCTTGCGGCGCTTTGCCTGCTGCTCGGCGGCTGCGCGACGAACGTCTCGACCGACAAGCTCTATGCCTTGCCGAGCCTTCCGGCGGAATACGCCTCGCTCGAAGCGGAGATCAACGCCCTGCTCTCCGACGGCGCGGAGCACGCTGCGCCCATCTCGGGCAGTAACCTCCAGAGCGTGCAGATGGTCGATCTCGACGGCGACGGCGTAGAGGAGGCGGTGGCCTTCTTCCGCAAGGCGACGGACGAGCGGCCCGTGAAGATCTACTTCTTCCGCTCCAACGGCGACAGCTACGAGCAGATGGCCCTCATCGAGGGGACCGCCAGCTCGATCTACTCCATCACATACTATGACCTCGACGGCGACGGACGCCGCGAGATCCTTGTCGGCTTCAAGAGCGGCACGGAGCTGCAGGTGCTCGCCGTTTACACCCTGCGCGGCAGCGAGCCGCTCAACCTGCTCACCACCGCCTACCTCCGCTACGCCGTGAGCGATCTCAACGGCGACGGCCGGCAGGAGCTGACGGTGCTCTACAGCGGCGAGGAGAACCGCTGCATGGCGGACTGCTACACCTGGGACGACCGCGAGCTGAGCTGCATCTCGACGCTCGAGCTGTCCTTCTCTGCGTCCGAGCTTTCGCGCGTGGCGGCGGGTGCTCTTTCGGACGGGCAGCAGGCGCTTTACGTCACCGGCGTGGCGGACAACAGCGTGGCGGCCTACGATATCCTGACCGTGAAAAACGGCGTTCTGCGCAATGTCACGCAGAACACCGCCTCCTCCGCCGTGGACGGCGGCTTCCGCTTCCTCTCGCTCTATCCGACCGACATCGACGGCAGCGGCGTGATCGAGATCCCCGAGCCGGTCCCCTTCCCGCCGCTCGATGAGGAGAGCGAGACCTACTACCGCATCCTCTGGCACGATTACGACAGCGCGGGAAAGAGCGAGGTCGTGTGCCGCACCTTCCACAACGCCGCCGACGGCTGGAGCCTGCTCCTGCCGGAGACGTGGGACGAGCAGGTGTCGCTCCTGCGCGCCGGAACGCCCGATGAAAACGCGGTCCTTTTCTTCTGCCGCAGCAGCGACGGACAGCTGCAGCCGTTTCTGGAGATCTGCGCCCTCACGGGCAGCGCCCGCGAGGAGCACGCCCGGCGCGGCGACCGCTTTGTGCTCGCCCGACAGGTCGAGACCGTTTACACCGCCGAGCTCCTGCCCTGCGACGACTGGGACGGCGCGGTCGACGAGGAGACCGTGAAGAAGAGCTTCAGCCTGATCGTCGCCGAGTGGACGACGGGCGAAAACTGAGAAAGGAACCGAGATACGATGAAAAAAGTGTTGGTCCTGGAGGATGAGTCCAGCATCCGCAGCTTTATCGTCATCAATCTGATCCGCGCCGGCTACGAGGTCGTGGAGGCCGAGACGGGCGAGGAGGCGCTGGAAAAGCTCAGCGAGAATCCCGATGTGCGCGTCACGCTGCTCGACATCATGCTGCCGGGCATCGACGGCTTTGAGGTCTGCCGCCGCGTGCGCGCGGCCTACCCGCACATCGGCATCATCATGCTCACCGCCCGCTCGCAGGAGATGGACAAGGTCACGGGCCTGATGACCGGCGCGGACGACTATGTCACCAAGCCCTTTTCGCCCGCCGAGCTGACCGCGCGCGTGGACGCGCTGCTGCGCCGCGCGGGCGATGCGCCGCTCGTCAGCGCTGCGGTCGGAGAGATCTCCCAGCCGCCGTTTCTGCTGAACATGACCGACCGCGTGGTGGAGAAAAACGGCAAGCGTCTCAAGCTCACGCAGCTCGAATATCAGATCATGAAGCTCTTCATGGAGAACCCCGACAAGGCGCTCACCCGCGAGGAGATCCTCGACACGGTCTGGGGCCGCGGCTACTTCGGCGAGGTGAAGATCGTGGACGTCAACATCCGCCGCCTGCGGCTGAAGATCGAGGACGACGCGCAGGAGCCGCGCTACATCGCCACCGTCTGGGGCACGGGCTACAAGTGGAGCACGGACTGAGCAGGCAGAAAAGATTTGAAGCAGAAAGGAAGTGACCGCCATGTCCGCAAAGCGCGGCTTGCGCATCCGCGGCCTGCGCCAGCGCTGGCTCGTGAATGCCGTGCTGCCCATCGTTCTGGTGGTCATCGCCATCGTCACGGTCTACACCCTCGGCGTGCGCCGGACCTACTACAGCGCCATGCGCTCGGGCCTTGAGACCCGCGCCCGCGTCGCCGCCGACAATTTTTCGAGCTACGGCCTCAAGAGCTACAGCGAGTATTTCCGCTACGCCTCCATCACGGCGGAGACCTTTGAGGAAAAGGACCGGCTTGAGCTTCAGTTCATCAACGTCAACGGCCGCGTGCAGGTGTCGAGCTACGGCCTGACCGCCGGCACGCAGCCGGGAACGAGCGATGTGACCGAGGCCGTCGCCACCGGAAAGCCGGCGAGCTTCGAGGGCCTTGACCCGCAGACGGGGGAGAGGATCCTTTCCGTCTCCGCGCCGCTCCGGTTCAATGGCCGTGTGATCGGCGTGCTGCGCTACGTCACCGCGCTGCACGAGGCGGACCGCAGCGTGCTCGTCAGCATGGCGGTCGCCATCGGCGTTGCGCTGCTGTGCGTGGGCCTTGCCATCTTCTCCAACGCCATCTTCATCAACAACGTCGTCGAGCCGGTCGCCGTCGTGTCCGACGCCGCGCGGCGCATCTCCGCCGGCAGCTACGGCATCCTGATCGATAACCACTACCGCGACGAGCTCGGCGAGCTGGTGGACAACATCAACGATATGTCGCTCAAGATCTCGCAGTCCGAGAAGATCCAGCAGGAGTTCGTCTCTTCCGTCTCGCACGAGCTGCGCACGCCGCTCACCGCCATCAACGGCTGGGCGGAAACGCTCGCCGCCGATCCCGGCGCGAATCCGGAGCAGACGCAGCGCGGCCTCAACATCATTGTCAAGGAGTCCCGCCGTCTGACCACCATGGTCGAGGAGCTGCTGGACTTCACCCGGATGCAGGATGGGCGCTTCACCCTGCGCGTGGAGGAGACCGACCTGCTCGCCGAGCTGGAGGACGCCATCTTCACCTACCGCGAGATCTTCAGCCGGGAGGGCATCGAGCTGCGCTACGAGTGCGCGGACGACCTGCCTCCCATCATCGCCGACGGCGAGCGCATGAAGCAGGTCTTCTGCAACGTACTCGACAACGCCGCCAAGCACGGCGGCAGCGGCAAGCGCATCGACGTGTCCGTGGCGGCTGAGAACGGCAGCATGGTCATCCGTGTGCGCGACTTCGGCCCCGGCATCCCGGTCGAGGAGCTGCCCTACGTCAAGCAGAAATTCTACAAGGGCTCGTCCAAGGCGCGCGGCAGCGGCATCGGCCTCGCCGTGTGCGACGAGATCATGCGTCTGCACAACGGCACGTTCGACATTGCCAACGCCTCGGGCGGCGGCGCGGTCGTGACCATGACGCTTCCGATGGAAAAATAAATTTTAGAACAGCTGTTGCAATTTTTCGAAAAGTATGATACCATCATTGCAAGGAGAAACCTACATGGCAGAGCAAAACCAGACAAAACCCAAATTCCGTACCTCCATCGGCGGTCAGGCGCTCATTGAGGGCATCCTCATGCGCGGACCGGAAAAGCAGGCCATCGTCGTCCGCTCCAAGGAGGGGCTGGTCGAGAAGGTCGAGGAGCTGAAGCTCATCCGCGACCGCTATCCCATTCTCGGCCTGCCCGTGCTGCGCGGCGCTGTGACCTTTGTGGACTCCATGGTCCGCGGCGTGAAGGCGCTGATGTACTCGGCGGACTTCTTCCCCGAGGAGGAGGGCGAGCCGTCGAAGCTCGATCTGTGGCTGGAGAAGAAGCTCGGCAGCGAAAAGCTGCAGAAGCTCGTTGTGGCGCTGGCGGTCGTGCTGTCGCTGGGCCTGACCATCGGGCTTTTTATGATCCTGCCGACCTTCCTCGCGGGCCTGCTCGGGCGCTTCATCCCGAACGTGGTCGTGCACAATCTGGTCGAGTCCGTCATCAAGCTGCTGATCTTCTTCGGCTACCTGCTCCTGTGCTCGAAGCAGAAGGACATTCAGCGCGTGTTCCAGTACCATGGCGCAGAGCATAAGACCATCTTCTGCTACGAGGCGGGCCTGCCGCTGACGGTGGAGAACTGCCGCATCCAGCCGCGCCACCATCCGCGCTGCGGCACGAGCTTTCTGTTCGTGGTGGTCGTGGTGTCCATCCTCGTTTCGAGCGTGGTGTTCAGCTTCGTCGACTGGCGCAATGTCTGGGTGCGCATCGGATTGCACCTGCTGCTGCTCATACCCGTTGTGGGCGTGACCTACGAGTTCAACCGCTATGTCGGCGGGCATGACAATCCCGTGACGAACGCGCTGGCAAAGCCCGGCCTCTGGCTGCAGAACTTCACCACCAACGAGCCGGACGACAGTATGCTCGAGGTCGCCATCCGCGCGATGGAGCTGGTCATTCCCGAGCAGAAGGGCAAGGACGAGTGGTAAATGGCGATCAAGTACAACGACCTCTATATGGACCTGCGCAGGCGCCTGCGCGAGGCGGGCGCGGAGGACGCGACGCAGGCGGCGCGCGAGCTGGTCTGCACCGCGTCGGGCAAAACGAAAAATGAGCTTCTGCGCGACGGGCTGCTCTACGCCTCGCCCGAGGTCGAGCGCTCGGCGTATTCCCTGTGCGCTCGGCACCTTGCTGGCGAGCCGGTGGCCTATCTTATCGGCGAGTGGGAGTTTTACGGCCTTGGGCTGGATATTTCGCCCGCCGTGCTCATCCCGCGCCCCGACACCGAGGTGCTGGTGCAGACGGTCGTCCACGAGCTGGACTCCGGCGCGGACTGCCGTGTGCTCGACCTGTGCGCGGGCAGCGGCTGCATCGGCCTTGCCGTGGCAAGCCAAGTGCTGCGCAGCCGTGTGCTGCTCGGCGAGTGGGACGAGGAGGCGCTCAAGATCTGCCGCCAGAACATCCGGCGCAACCAGCTCTCCGCGCGCGTGACGAGCCTGCGCATGGACGCGCGCGAGAAGCCCTCGCGCCAGCTCGGCGAGTTCGACTGCATCGTTTCCAACCCGCCCTATATCCCCACGGCGGACATTGAAACGCTCGATCCCTCCGTGCGCGACCACGAGCCGCACCTCGCGCTTGACGGCGGCGCGGACGGACTGGATTTCTACCGCGTCATCGCGGATAAATGGCGCGACGCTCTCTTGCCGAACGGACTCATGGCCTTCGAGGTCGGCATCGGGCAGGCGGACGAGGTGCTGCGCATCATGCGCGCGAACGGCTTCGGCGACATCCAGATCGTCAAGGACCTGCACGGTATCCCCCGCGTGGTCTACGGACGGCTTTGCAAAGAGATCTGACAAAAAATTTTAAGATACAGAAGCAGAAACAGGAGGATGAACCAATGGCAGCAGAGAAAGTGACTAAGGCGGCGCCCACCGCGCCCAACGCCGACAAGAAGCGCGCCATCGAAACGGCGATGGCACAGATCGAAAAGCTCTACGGCAAGGGCTCCATCATGCGCTGTGGCGACGAGCAGGCCGCGAACGTGGAGGCCATCTCCACCGGCTCGCTGGCGCTCGACCTCGCGCTCGGCATCGGCGGACTGCCCAAGGGCCGCATCGTGGAGATCTATGGCCCCGAGTCCTCCGGCAAAACGACGCTCGCCCTGCACGTCCTCGCGCAGGCGCAGAAGGCGGGCGGCGAGGTCGCGTTCATCGACGCCGAGCACGCGCTCGACATCACCTATGCCCGCGCGCTTGGCGTCAAGGTCGAGGATATGCTCGTCTCCCAGCCGGACACCGGCGAGCAGGCGCTTGAGATCACCGAGGCGCTCGTGCGCTCCGGCGCGATCGACGTCATCGTGGTCGACTCCGTCGCGGCGCTCGTGCCGCGCGCGGAGATCGAGGGCGAGATGGGCGACAGCTTTGTCGGTCTGCACGCGCGCCTCATGTCGCAAGCGCTGCGCAAGCTGACCGGCGCGGTCGGCAAAACGAACACCATCGTCATTTTCATCAACCAGCTGCGCGAAAAGGTCGGCGTCATGTACGGCAACCCCGAGGTCACGACCGGCGGCCGCGCGCTTAAGTTCTATTCGAGCGTGCGTATCGATGTGCGCCGCATCGAGGCACTGAAAAACGGCAGCGAGATCATCGGCAACCGCACGCGCGCCAAGGTCGTGAAGAACAAGATGGCGCCCCCGTTCCGCGAGGCGGAGTTCGACATCATGTACGGCGAGGGCATCTCGCTCATCGGCGAACTGATCGACCTCGGCGTCAAGCTCGGATTGGTGCAGAAGAGCGGCTCGTGGTACTCGATGGGCGAAACGCGCATCGGTCAGGGACGCGATGCGGCCAAGCAGTATCTGAAAAACAATCCCGAGATCGCCGATAATCTCGAAGCGGAGATCCGCCGCAACTTCGACAAGCTGATGACGGGCCAGTCCCGCGTGGCGGCAAAGGCTGCGGGCCGCGCCGTGGACGTCAGCGCCGACGATTTCAAGGATGAAGATTGAGAAGATCGAACGATCGAAGCATAAGCAGGAGCGCGTTCTCGTGTATCTGGAGGGGGGAGACCTCCTCCGGATCACCGAGAGCGAGCTTCTGCGTTTCGGTTTATGTATAGGACTGGACATTGACGATAGGACTGTGGTAGAATTGCAGCAGTCCGGCGCGCGGAGCGAAACGCGCGTGCGCGCGGCGAACATGATCTCGTCCCGCCCGCTGTCGAGAAAAGAGCTTGCGAAAAAGCTCAGGGAAAAGGGCGCGGTCGAAGCCGACGCCGAATCGGCGTGCGACTGGCTCGAGGAGATCGGCGCGCTGAACGACGCGGAGTATGCCGCGATGCTCGTGCACCATTACGGCGGCATGGGCTATGGCGAGGCGAAGATTCGCGATGAGCTCTACCGCCGCGGCGTGCCGCGCGAGCTATGGGAGGACGCGCTTTCGCAGTCGCTCGACGCGCAGGAGGCCATCGCGCGCGTGATCGCGCAGAAGACAAAGGGCCGCGTGCTCGATGAAAAGGGGCGCAAGCGCCTGTCTGACATGCTGCTGCGGCGGGGCTTTGCGTGGCGCGATGTGCGCGCGGCAATCGCCCAAATCAGCGAGAATGCAACGGAATTCGATTACGAAGAGTAGTCGTTTGGCTATTTTTTACGATTAGTTTACGATCAGGAGGGGTTCTATGCCCTATAACGTTTCTTTCATTTCCCTGGGCTGCGCCAAAAATCAGGTCAACTGCGAGCAGATGATGGCCACGGTGCAGCATGCGGGACACAACGTCGTCCTCTCGCCCGAGGGGGCGGATGTGGCCGTGGTCAACACCTGCGGCTTTCTGGCCTCTGCCTGCGAGGAGGCCATCGATAATATCTTAGAGATGGCGGAGCTCAAAAAAGAGGGCAAGCTCAAAAAGATCATCGTCACCGGCTGCATGGCGCAGCGCTACAAGGACGATGTGCTCCATGAGCTGCCCGAGGTCGACGCGGTGCTCGGCACCGGCAGCTACGGCGAGATCGCCCGCGCGGTCGACGAGGTTATGGCGCCCGGCGGCCTGCGCCCCTGCTACATGGGCGACATTCAGAACTGCGCGCAGGGCGGCGCGCGCATTTTGTCCACGCCGTCGTGGTACGCGTATCTGCGCATCGCCGAGGGCTGCGACAACTGCTGTGCCTACTGCGTCATTCCGCGCCTGCGCGGCCGTTACCGCAGCCGCCCGATGAACGAACTTCTGGACGAGGCGAGCGAGCTTGCGTCCGCGGGCGTGAAGGAGCTCATCGTCATCGCGCAGGACATCACGCGCTACGGCACGGACTTGAACGGCGAGCACCAACTTGCCGCACTCCTGCGTGAGCTGTGCAAGCTCGATTTCCACTGGATCCGCTTACACTACCTCTATCCCGATGACATCACCGATGAGCTCATCGACACGATCGCGCAGGAAAAGAAGATCGTGCCGTATCTCGATATCCCCATCCAGCACTGCAACGACGACATCTTGAAGGCGATGAACCGCCGCGACACGAAAGAGAGCATCCGCAAGGTCTTCCGCGAGCTTCGCGAACGCATCCCTGGCCTTGTGCTGCGGACGTCGATCATCGCCGGTCTGCCCGGCGAGGGGGAGAAGGAGTTCGAGGAGCTCTGCGACTTCCTGCGCGAGGAAAAGATCGAGCGCGCGGGCGTGTTCCCGTTCTCGCCCGAGGAGGGGACGAAGGCCGCGACGATGGAGCACGTTCCGATGGAGGAGGCCCAGCGCCGCACGGAGCTTTTAGTCGACGTGCAGAGCGATATCATCGACGAATACAATGAATCCGTCCTCGGCGATGTGCGCGAAGTGCTGTGCGAGGGCTGGAGCGAGGAAGCGCAGTCCTTTGTCGGCCGCAGCTACGCGGAATCCGTGGATATCGACGGAAAGATTTACTTTTCCGCAAATTGTGATATCATGGCAGGCGAGTTCGTCAATGTCCGCCTGACCGGCACGATGGACGGCGAACTGACCGGCGAAGCGGTCGAATAAGTAAATGCTCTGCAAGGCAGGAGGAAAGAGAGATATGACAACTGCAAACAAACTGACGATCATGCGCATTGCGCTGATCCCTGTATTCTTAGTGGTGCTGTACCTGGACTTCGCGGGTGCGAGATGGTGGGCGCTCGGCATTTTCGTTGTCGCGTGCCTGACGGACTTTGCCGACGGCTACATCGCTCGCCACTATAACCAGATCACGAATTTCGGCAAGTTCATGGACCCGCTGGCGGACAAAATGCTCGTCATGGCGGCAATGTGCTACTTTGTCGAATGTGGGCAGATGCCCGGCTGGTGCCTCGCCATCGTGCTGCTGCGCGAATTTGCCGTCTCCGGCATGCGCCTTGTCGCCGTGGAGCAGGGGCGTGTCATCGCGGCCGCGTGGTCGGGCAAGGTGAAGACCGCCTCGACCATGGTGTGCCTGTGCCTGATGCTGGTGTTCCAGAGCAACCTTTTGAATGTCGTGTGCATCGCGGTCATCGTGGCGACGACCGTGTACTCCGGCATTGAGTATTTCGCAAAGAACCTCGACGTCTTCAAAGAGGCGGACTAAATCCGTTATTTCATCTTCTCAAAGGAGATTTATCATGTATTTATACAATTCCGCGACCCATAAAAAGGAAGAATTCAAGACCCATACGCCGAACCATGTGGAGATGTACACCTGCGGCCCGACCGTGTACCACTTTGCCCACATCGGCAACCTGCGCTCCTACATCATGGAGGACGTGCTGGAAAAGTACCTGCGCTTTTCGGGCTACAGCGTGAACCGCGTCATGAACATCACCGACGTCGGCCACCTGACGAGCGACGCCGACGAGGGCGAGGACAAGATGGTCAAGGGCGCTAAGCGCGAGCACAAGACCGTCATGGAGATCGCCAAGTTCTATACCGACGCGTTCTTCGCCGACTGCAAGAAGCTCAACATCAAGCGCCCCGACGTCGTCCAGCCCGCAACGGGCCTGATCGACGATTATATCAAGATCATCACGAAGCTGCTCGACACCGGCTATGCCTATATCGCCGGCGGCAATGTGTACTTCGATACGAGCAAGCTCGAGCGCTACTATATCTTCAACGACCACAACGAGGAAGACCTCGCCGTCGGCGTGCGCGAGGGCGTGGAGGAGGACGAGAACAAGAAGAACAAGAACGACTTTGTCCTCTGGTTCACCAAGTCCAAGTTCGAGGATCAGGCGCTCAAATGGGATTCCCCCTGGGGCGTCGGATATCCGGGCTGGCACATCGAGTGCTCCGGCATTTCGATGAAGTACAACGGCGAATACCTCGACCTGCACTGCGGCGGCGTGGACAACGCCTTCCCGCACCACACGAACGAGATCGCGCAGAGCGAGAGCTACCTCGGTCATCCCTGGTGCCTCCAGTGGTGCCACGTGGCGCATCTCAACACCTCGCACGGCAAGATGTCCAAATCCAAGGGCGAATTTCTGACGGTCTCGCTGCTCGAGGAAAAGGGCTACGACCCGCTGGCGTACCGCTTCTTCTGCCTGCAGAGCCACTACCGCAAGAGCCTTGTCTTCACGTGGGAGAATCTTGACAACGCGGTCGCCGCGTACAACAAGCTCATCGCGAAGATCGCGAACATCAAGGACGAGGGCGGCGTGGACGAGGCCGTTCGCGCCGAGTACCGCGCAAAGTTCATGAAGGAAATGGACAACGACCTCAACACCGCCATGGGCGTGACCGCGCTCTACGATGTGCTTAAGGCCAAGACCACGGGCGCGACGAAGCTCGCCATCATCGGCGACTATGACACGGTGCTGAGCCTCGACCTTCTCAAAAAGGCCGAAGCCGAGCGCGAGAAGAAGGAGAAGGCTGCGTCTCAGCAGAGCGCGGGCGGCTTCACGGTCGTCTCTGAGGATGGCACGGCGGACGAGGGCATCGAGAACCTGATCCGCCAGCGCGCGGAGGCCAAGAAGGCGAAGAATTTTGCCGAGGCCGACCGCATCCGCGACGAGCTCAAGTCGCAGGGCATCGAGATCACCGATATCCCCGGCGGCGCAAAGTGGAAGCACATCTGATCAAACAAAACCCGGAGCATTTGCTCCGGGTTTGCGCATCAAAAGATTATCCAATCTGAATTTACAGGAGTAGCTAATGAAAATATGCCAGCTGACAAACAGCACCGAAAAACAGGCTGTGACGCGGAGCATTCTGGAAGCGCTTCCGGAATGGTTCGGTATCCCAGAGGCAAGGGAGGATTACATCACAGAAAGCGGCGATAAACAGTTCTTCTGCGCCTATGACGCAGACAAGCCCGTTGGATTTTTGTATCTGAAAGAAACAGGAACGGCTACCGTCGAATTATACGTGATGGGCGTATTGAAGGAATATCACCGTCAGGGGATTGGCTGTAAGCTGTTTCAGCAAGCAAGAGAAGCGGCAGGCAAAGCTGGATACTCCTTTATGCAGGTAAAAACCGTGCAGATGGGAAGATATGCGGAATATGACAGTACGAACCGGTTTTACCTGTCG
>ERZ1106943.1774-NODE-1774-length-20421-cov-5.474909_pt1 | contig 20421 bp, 17 predicted proteins | sample MGYA00403671_ERZ1106943 | MGnify/ENA primary metagenome ERZ1106943 (study PRJEB35170, sample SAMEA104062427) | human gut metagenome | biome: human gut; feature: human-associated habitat; material: faeces | place: Denmark | collected 2012-06-14 ...
CCCCGACAAGATCCGCGAGGTCATCGGCTCCGGCGGCAAGGTCATCCAGAAGATCACCGCAGACACCGGCTGCAAGATCGACATTAACGACGACGGCTCCATCTTCATCGCGAGCTCCGACATCGAGGCCTGCCGCACCGCGCGCAAGACCATCGAGGACATCGTGTTTGAGCCGGAAGTCGGCGCACTGTACTACGGCAAGGTCTCCAATATCCGTTCCGACTTCGGCGCATGGGTCGAGCTGGTTCCCGGCAAGGACGGCCTTGTGAAGATAAAGGATCTTGAGTTCAAGCGCACCGAGAAGGTCGAAGACGTTCTAAAGGTCGGCGACATGACCTGGGTCAAGGTCATGAACGTCGGCCCGAAGGGCATCGACCTGAGCCGCAAGGACGCCCTCAAGGAGCGCGGCGAGCTTAAATAAGCCGCAAAACGTATAAAATCAGGATGCCGTTAACGGCATCCTGATTTTCTTATCTTTCTTAAATCTGCGCTCCAGCCATTGCATTCGGGCGGCGGCAAGGCTAAAATAGCATTCCGTTGGAACACTTATAAGTCACACAATAGAGAAAGGATAAAATTATGAAAAAATCTTGTGCAATAATCGCTGCAATACTGTCGCTGTGCATGCTCTGCGCCTGCGGCGCCATTCAGCCCGCGGCCGCGGATACTCCGGCTCCGACTCAGGCTCCCGCAAACACCTCCGAGTCTGCGGCTCCCTCGCCCGAAGTCACGGAAGCGCCCGAAGCTTCCCCGGAAGTCACTGCCGCGCCCGAAGTTGATTACAACGCCGCCTACGCCTCCGTCCTGACCGCGTACCGCGACGCGCTGGCTGCCAACGCCGGCGAGGGCGATCTGATGGGTGCCGAACTGTCCGTCCTGTGCATCTACGCCGGAGAGGACAAACCGGCCTGCGTCGGCTACTGCTTCGCCGACCTCGACGGCGACGGCACAAGCGAGCTGCTGATCGGCCAGATAAGCGGCGACGAATTCACCGACAAGGTAATCTTCGATGCGTACACTCTCGTCGACGGCGCGCCCGTGCAGTTGTTCCAGAGCCGCGATCGCGCGCGGTACTACCTGTGCGGCGACAACACCGTCGCGTTTGAAGGCTCCAGCGGCGCGGACTCCTCCGACAGCGAGCTGTACTCCGTCAGCGGCGGCGTGCTGACCGCGATCTCCGGCACGCCCGACAGCGCAAACTACGTCCGTCCGGAATTCACCGCGTTTTCGAATTATTAATGCGCAAAGCAGTATAAAAACATCCGTGGATAAGAGCAGATGCTCCCATCCACGGATGTTTCTTTATAAACTTACAGCGCTATCGGAACCGCGTCCGGCTCTATGGGGCACACATAGCCCGAAGCCGAGCGCTCCTTGAATTCGCTCTTGGCCTTCTCCAGCAACGCCGGCTGCTCCAGAAGCTCTATCGCGGCGGAGGCAATGACCTTGCCCGCACAGAGCATCGCCTTGTGCGCCATGCTGCTCTTGCCGCAGGCAACGACCTGCCACGAATGTCCAGGCACGCCCGCGGGCCACGCCGCGACCTCTATCTGCGCGGTCGGCGTCTGCCAACTCACGTCGCCGACGTCGGTGCTGCCCGGCCGGAAGCCCTCACCGGAATACTGCGGCATGAGGAAATCGTAGACGGGCTTGGTCATGTTCTCACTCAGCGCCTTGACCTGCTTGGCTATACCGGCGTCAAACTTCGCGCCGATGCCGGGTACGTCGCGCTCAGGAGGATATGTCGCCTTCAGCGCAGCGGCGTATTCCAGCTCTTCGGCGGTGCACTTCGGCACGCCGACCTCCTCAAAGCAGCCGTGCATGAGCTTCTCCAGCGTGTAGTTCGGCAGCAGCTCCGCCGTGCCGTCTATGAACACGCGGTCGTAGCTCGTGCCGGTCATCAGCGCCGCGCCCTTCGCAATATCGTCCACGCGCACCTGAAGCTTTACTGAATCGGCCACCTTGTTAGCGCGCACCATGTACAGCACCGCGGACTCTGCCTGCACGACGTTCGGCGAAACGCCGCCAGCGTCGGTTATCGCGTAGTGTATGCGGCAGTCCTCGGTCATATGCTCGCGCAGGAACTGCACGCCGACGTTCATCAACTCCACCGCGTCCAGCGCGCTGCGCCCGTTATACGGGTCGCCCGCGGCGTGGGCGGCCTTGCCGTGGAATTTATACAGCACCTGTATGCAGGAATTGTTCGTTCCGGTCGCGTTCTGGTTCACGTCCGACGGGTGCCAGGTCAGCGCCGCGTCCAGCGCGTACCACGCGCCCTCGCGCGCCATATACGCCTTGCCCGCGCCGCCCTCTTCGCCGGGGCAGCCGAAATATATCACCGTGCCGGACTTGCCGCTCAGCTCCAGATACTTTTTCACCGCGACTGCCGCCGCAAGTGAGCCCGCGCCCAGCAGGTTATGCCCGCAGCCATGACCGCTGCCGCCGGAGACGATCGGCGCGTACTCCTCCGCACCCGCCGTCTGTGACAGGCCGGACAGCGCGTCGAACTCACCGAGAATGCCGATCACGGGCTTGCCGCTGCCGAATTTGCCGGAGAACGCGGTCTTTATCCCGCATATATTCTCCTCGACCTCGAAGCCCTCCGCACGCAGCGTGTCGCAGTACAGTTTCGCCGCGCCGAACTCCTTGAGCGACAGCTCAGGGTTATCCCATATTTTATCCGCTACCGACTCAAACAGCGCCGACTTCTCGTCAACGCTGCCGAGCGCAAGATTTTTAAGTTCACTCATCACAGCACCTTGGACAGAAAGTCCTTCAGACGCGGGCTCTGCGGGTTATCAAAGATGTCGACAGGGCTGCCCTGCTCGACGATCTTGCCCTCATCCATGAATACCACACGATTGCCTACTTCCTTTGCGAAGCCCATCTCATGCGTTACAACGACCATCGTCATGCCCGTCTCGGCCAGATTCTTCATAACGTCCAGCACCTCGCCGACCATTTCGGGGTCGAGCGCGGAAGTCGGCTCGTCGAAGAGCATCACGTCAGGCTCCATTGCGAGTGCGCGCACTATCGCAACACGCTGCTTCTGGCCGCCGGAGAGCTGCGCGGGGTACGCATTGGCGCGGTCGCCAAGCCCGACGCGCTGCAGCAGCGTCTGTGCCTTGGCTTCGGCCTCAGCCTGCGGCATATGCTTTACCAGCACCGGAGCCATGGTCATGTTGCCCATTATCGTCTTGTGCGGGAAGAGGTTGAAATGCTGGAACACCATGCCCATCTTCCGGCGATGCTCGTCGAGGTCGATTTTCTTGCCCTGCGCGTCCTTTTTCTTGGTGATGTCCACGCCGTCAAACACTATGCTGCCCTCGGTCGGATGCTCAAGCAGGTTCAGCGAGCGCAGGAAGGTGGATTTGCCGGAGCCGGAGGGGCCGATGATGACGATGACGTCGCCCTTGCAGATATCGAGACTCACGCCGTCGAGCGCCTTTATCTCGCCCTTGTTGAAATGCTTTTTCAGGTCAGTGACCTTTATCAGAACGTTGTTATTTGTCTCCACGGCTCATCTTCCTTTCAAAATGTCCGAACAGCTTGCTGAGGATGAAGGTCAGCAGGAAGTATATCACGCCGACTATCACCAGCGGCTCTATCGGCAGGTAGGTCGCGCCCTTGACAAGCAGGTACTGCGTCATAAGATCGCCGATGAAGAAGGTCGAGGCCAGCGAGGTGTCCTTGATTATCATGATAAACTCGTTGCCGAGGGCGGGGAGTATGGTCTTGAGCGCCTGCGGCATGACGACGTGCCAGAGGCACTGCGCTTTGCTCATGCCGAGGCTGCGCGCCGCCTCGCTCTGCCCCGCGTCAACGGACTTGATGCCGGAGCGTATGACCTCCGAGACATAGGCCGCGCTGTTGCAGACGAGCGCGATGGCGATGCACAGGAACTTCTGCTTGTTGAGCGCCGGGATAAGCTGCGGCAATGCAAAATAGAAGAAGTAGAGCTGTAGCAGCATGGGCGTACCGCGAATTATCTCGATATACGCCGTAGAAAGCCAGCGTAGAGGCGCAATGCGGGACATCTTCATGCCGGCAAGCAGAGTTGCAAGTATCGCGCCGAAGAAAACGGTTATCGCGGAGAGCAGCAGCGTATAGCCCACGCCGTCTATCAGGAACTTGTCCCAGTATTTAGTAAGTATCTTTATTATATTGTCAAAGCTTATAAAGCTCATTTTCCCACTCCTGTCAGTGCTTACTTAAGCAGCGGGATACCGTATCTCTACGCTATCCCGCTGCGTTCTGCTCGGGTCTATGCTCAGTCTATGGTCTTTTCGATTGCGTTTTCGGACTTGGCAAGCTCGATGGCTGCCTCGTACCATTCACCGTAGAGCCCGTCGGCGTATGCCTTGGCAAGCGCCTCATTGACGACTGCAAGCAGCTCATCCTCGCCCTTGGTGATAAGGACTACATTTGCCTCGTACTCGGCCTTTACCTCAATCTCGCAGGAGCAGACGGCAAGGTCGGGGTTGGAGTCGATTATCATTTCCGCATTGCCCTTTGCAACGACCAGAGCCTCGATATTACCGTTTTGAAGCTCGAGAACGCCGGTGCCGATGTCGCCGATGGTGATGGGGTTAGCGTCCGGAAGCTGATCGGTGAGAAGCTGCATCTGGAGAGAGGCGACCTGTGCGCCCACGTCAAGCCCGGCAAAATCTGCGGGGGTCTTGTATTTCTCGGTGTCGGCGGCGCGGACAAGTATCACCTGCTCGGTCTCGTTGTCGCCGGCGTAGTAGTAATCGGAGAGGTTATAGTTCTCGGCGCGTTCCTCGGTCCATGACCAGCCGGAAATGGAAATGGGAACGGTGGCGGTGTAAACTGCGGTCTGGCAGGCATCGAAGCCCATCGCTTCTATAGTGAGGTCAACGCCGATATAGTCAGCGATGTACTTTGCGAGGGACACGTCGAAGCCGACGTACTGCTCCTGACCGGACTTGGAAGCGTCAACGAACTCCATCGGAGAGAAGTCCGGAGACAGGGCAACGGTGAGAACGCCGTCGGCCTTGATCTTCTCAAGTGCGTTCTGCGGCTCGGACGCGGGAGCGTCGGAAGCGGACGGGGTGGATGCGCTGCTGCCGCAGGCGCACAGCGCCGCGACCATTGCGATGCACATGATGATGCATACGAGCTTGCTTATCTTTTTCATTTTAAAATCCTCTTTCCCATGCTTGATTTTTGTTTTATTATCTGCAATGAATTAATATTCACTTGACGTGCTGAATAATAGCAGGATTATTCAATAAAGTCAAGCATATTTTGTATAAATATTTGCTCGATTTCACGTTTTGTGAAATTTTATGCGCCGGACGGGAATTTATCCGGCGCGGTTTGTATATTTTGATGTGCGAATATTCATTGATTTTTGCATTATGCAAAAAGGCTCCTATTTAGTAAGCTCTCAAGTAAAAATGCATGACAAAAGCCTGTGCGGTGCACAGGCTTTGTCATAAGCAAATTACTTGATGCCGTACTTCTTGTTGAACTTATCAACACGGCCGCTGGTGTCGACCAGCTTCTGCTTGCCGGTGTAGAAGGGGTGGCACTTGGAGCAGATTTCAACGGTGATGTTCTTCTTGGTGGAGCCGGTCTCGATGACGGCGCCGCAAGCACACTTGATAGTGGTCTGCTCGTACTTAGGATGGATTCCTTCCTTCATGGTTCTGTCTCCTCGTCATGTGCTGCCTTGATTGTGCGCGGACGCATAGTTACAAGACGCAAATGGAATTGTAACACAGTGCGGCGCGCAATGCAAGTATTTTTAAGAATTTTCCTCAGATTTCCGCGTTTTCAGCGGGACTGTCACAATCCTGCCCGCCGCGAGGAAATACAGCGCGCACTCCCGAACCGGCTTTCCGGTTATGCGCTCCATCGCCGCGGCATACGCGCGCAGCTGACCGGCATAGGTCTCGGCTCGCCGCTCGACCGCAGCGCCGCGGACGCGATCCGTCTTGTAGTCGATTATCACAAGCTCGCCGTCCTCTTCGATGCAGCAGTCCACAACGCCCTGAAGCAGCACCTGCTCGCCCGCCGCCGCGCCGAACACCTCATCCGCGCCGACCAGCAGCGAGAATTTGAACTCTCTGCGCATATTTTTCGCTGCGAGCATACGCCGCCCCAGCGGCGAACGGAACAGCCCGTCTATCGCTTCCGCGTCAACGGCCTCCGCCTCGCGCGCCGTGATGAACTTTTCCTCCTCCAGCCTCGCGATCTCGTGGTTTATCTCCGCGATGCTGCCGGTTTTGGAGAAATCCATGTATTGCAGCACCAGATGCGTCGCAACGCCGCGCTCCGTGCCCGTGGCCGGACGGTTCACCCTGCCGAAATCCGGTGTGCGGAAGCTGGGCGCGGGCTTAGGCGCAACGCTCTGCGCGTCCTCGTCCGCGGCATCCCGCCCTTTCAGCTCCGTCGCCGTGACCTTCGACGGGAGATGCACCGCATCGGCATACGGATATTCAAAGCTCAGCTTTCGCTCAAGCTCCGCGATCATTCCCTCGTCGCTGCCCTCCACCGGCGTATCCGCCGCGCGCACGGGCGCGGCCGCCGCGGGTTCCGCAGTCTCCATGGCGATATGCCGCCCGCCGTCGGCGATGGCGGAATAGATCAGCCAGTCCAGCATCGACTGCGCCGAGGCCAGCACTTCGGGCGCCATCGGCGTTGTGACCGCCTCGCGCGCCTTCGCCAGCGTTTTCTCCGCGTCCTTCACAACACCCGTGACGATCAGCCGCTCTTTCGGCCGCGTCAGTGCGACGTAGAGAAGCCGCAGTTCCTCCGAGAGCGTCTCCCGCTCAAGGCGCAGGCGTATCGCGTGGCGGGCCAGCGTCGGGTACTCGATGCGCCGCTTCGTATCCGTCAGCTTCGGGCCGAGGCCGAGCTGCGGATGCACAAGCACGGAGTCCTGGCTGTCGCGCTTATTGAAGCGCCGCGCGGTGTCGCACAGGAACACCACGGGGAACTCAAGCCCCTTAGATTTATGTATCGACATTATCTGCACCGCCGACGCGGATGCCGCGCCCGATGCCGGTTCCTGTCCCTTTTCGGCCAGACGGCGCAGCCACAGCACGAAGCGGTGCAGCCCGCGGTATCCGCTGCTCTCAAAGCGCTCCGACAGCTCCACAAGCTCCAGCAGATTCGCGCGGCGCTGCTCGCCGTCCGTCATGGCGCTGCATATCGCGAGCATGTCCAGCTCGCCGCAGAGCCGCCATGTCAGCTCCGCCGCGCTCATATCCGGCGCTTCCGCGCGGAATCCGGCGAGCGTTCTGACAAAGCCCGCACATTTCTCGTCCGTCTCCGCTGCGGCGCACAGCGCCGTGTAGAAATCGCAGCGCTTACCGGCGGCGCGTATGGCGGACAGCTCGTCCGCCGTGAAGCCGAACACCGGCGAGCGCAGCACCGCGATGAGCGGAATGTCCTGATACGGATTATCTATGACCGCGAGCAGCGACATCATCGTCGATATCTCTATCGAGGTAAAGAAGCCGCCGCCCTGCACCGACGCAACGGGGATGCCCTGCTGCACCAGCGCGTTTCTGTACACGCCGCCGATCGAGTTTGCCGAGCGCAGCAGGATCGCAATGTCGCCATATTCCAGCGGGCGCATACCGCCCCTGCCGCTCACCTCGGTGCGCACGTCTATCAGCTCGCGGATGCGCGACGCGACATACTGCGCCTCAAGCTCGGTCTTGTCGGGGCTGTCCTCGTCCCCGCCGCCGCACGGCAGCTCTATCAGCCGAAGCTCCGGCTTCGGAGCCTCGCCCTCATAGCTCGCGCCGCACTTGAGCGCCGCTGCCTCGTCATAGTCGATGTCGCCCAGTTCGCGCGACATGCACAGCCCGAACACGGCGTTCGCCGCGTCCAACACCTCGCTGCGGGAGCGGAAATTCTCCCGCAGCATGATGCGCCGCGGCTCGCCTGGGGCGGCGGCATCACAGTCGGCGTAGCTGAGATACTTCTCCGTGAATATCCCGGGGTCGGCCAGCCGGAAGCGATATATCGACTGCTTCACGTCGCCGACCATGAAGAGGTTCTTCCCGTCCCTGGATATGGCGCGGAATATCTCGTCCTGCACGCGGCTGACGTCCTGATATTCATCGACCATTATCTCCGTGAAACGCCCGCCGAGCTGTCGCGCCAGCGCGGACGGGCTGCCGTCCTCGTTCGTCAGCAGCCGCACCGAGATATGCTCAAGGTCGCCGTAATCCACAAGCCCCGCGCGGCGCTTGTCCTTCGTCAGTTCCCCGGCGAAATCCAGCGTCAGCGCCAGCAGCGCCGTCATGGCAGGAGTGGTCAGTCGCAGCTCGCTCAGAAGCTTTTCGGAGTCGGAATAGAGCATGTCCTCGATCTTCTCCGTCGCCTTTTTGCAGGCCGTGCGGCGATTTTTAGCAAGCTCCGACAGCGCCGGGTCAGGCGATTTCGCCAGCCGCCCCAAGGCCGGATACGTGATCGGCAGGCAGGCGCGCGCCCTGTCCCAGCCGAGGTCAAGGCAGCGCCGAAGCTCGCGGAGCTGATCCGCTGTCGCGGCGATGCTGTCCGTATAGGCGGCGGCTATCTTCTCCTGCGCGCTTATCGCCTGCAGCACGCGCTCAAGCTCCGCCGCCCAGTATTCGGCCATCGACTTGACGCGTTCGATTATCTCGCGCCCCCACGGGGTCTGCGCGGCGTCGTCTCCGGTCTCGCCCAGCAGCGCCACCTGTTCCGCCGCCCACTGCTCAGGCCGCGCATGGCACTGCATCTTGTCGTGCAATGTCAGCACCAGCGTCCCAAGGCGGCAGTCGTCGCGCCCCGCGCCGACGGTGTCCGCCAGCAGCGCGAAGCCCGGATGCGCGTCCACGTTTTCATAGTACCTGTCCAGCACCCGCTCCAGCGCCGCCGACTTCATCACCGCGATGCGGTCGTCATCCGCGATCTTGAACTGCGGCGGCAGGCCGCAGGCATGGCAGTGCTCGCGCAGAAGCGCCGCGCAGAAGCTGTGTATCGTGCCTATCTGCGCCTTCTGGCACAGCGCGCTCTGGCGGCGCAGACGCTTATTGGCGGGATCCACGGCAAGCGCGTTCGCTATCTCGTCCATAATGCGCCCGCGCAGTTCTCCCGCGGCGGCGCGCGTGAAGGTTATAATAAGGAAGCTGTCGATATCGACGGGGTGTTCGGCGTCGGTTATATAGCCCATCAGGCGCTCCGTGAGTACGCGCGTCTTGCCGCTGCCCGCGCCCGCGGACACCAGCACCGCGCTCCCGCGCGCTCTTATCGCCGCTGCCTGCGACGCGGTCGGCTTGAATTCAGCCATTGCCATCCTCCCCTTCCATCATCTCTATCACCTTGTCCGCCGGTATCTTCTGCTGGAAGCGGCAGCTCTCGCCGTTCTCGCCCTGCGAGAAGTGGCAGGCGTCAAAGTAGTCGCAGTTGAGGCAGGCGTTCTCCTGCTGGCTGCGGTAATACGGATCGGCGGCGATACTGCCGGAATTGAGCTGCCGCGCCATGTCCGTGAGCGTCTTTCCGATATGCCGTGACAACAGGCCGAGCCGCTCCGCCGTCATAAGCGAGTCGGGCGTCGGCTTGCCGTATCTCATGCGGATCGGGATATATTTCTTGTCCTCGCCGTGCTCCCAGGCCTCTATGACCTCCGCGTCGTCGAGCACAACGCCGCTGCGTTTCACGCCGTCCAGCCGCAACCGCTGCGCCTCCTCGTCACCGCAGTCGCGGCTGACGGGCAGGATCACGCTGCGCGCGGGGACGTACATCACGCCTGCCGGTACGATCTCGCGGCCGTACAGCTTCTCCCCGTCGCGCCCCAGAGCGAACAGGTACAGCAGCATCTGAAGCCCCATCCCGTACCACACGTCGGAGAGGGAAAAGCTCTTTTTGCCGGTCTTATAATCGACCACGCGCAGATACAGCCGCCCGTCGTGCAGCCAGCCGTCCACACGGTCGGCAATGCCGGTGAGCGTCATTGCGCCGTCGCCGTCGCCAAGCTCCACGGGCGGGATATCGCTCATCTTCGAAAAGTCAAGCTCGAAATCCAGCGGCTCAAAATCGGAGCGGCGCAGCTCCGCCGCCATGTCCGACACTATCTGGAACACATCCTTGCCGAGGCGGCGGAAGAGGTATATGAACCGCTGCGACTTCTCCTGAAAGTCGTTCAGCTGCTCATGCACATAGCCGTCCACATGGCGCTGGGTGATTGCGTGCAACTCGTCGTCCGAGACGGCGCTGAAGCCGCCGCGGTCACGCACGTCGCGCGCCGTGTGCTCCAGCACATAGTGCATGAACGTGCCGATCTCCGGCGGCGTGAAGCCCGCCGGTTCATACGGGCGCGCGTTCAGGCCGTACTGGCAGAAATACGCAAATTTGCAGGAGGCGAATTTATCTATCCTCGACGCGCTCAGCTTCAGTCGTCTGCCGTACAGTGCGCGCACCGCCTCCGGTGACAGCCGGCCGCGGCTCATCTTCGCGGCGGCGGTAAGCTTACCGAAGCGTTCGGGCTGCATCCGGCGGAAATACTCCGCGGCGGAGCGCTCGCGCGCCGTACCGCCGCTCACCGCGTGCGCCGCAAGCGTCAGCGCGGGCGCTTCGGCGGACATGCGCAGTTCGGATATATCCGCGTGCCGCGGCTGCAGGCCGAATATCGCCGCCGCGCGGCTGTATACGAAGGCCGGACGCTGCGGCGCGCCCTCGGAATTCACAAGCGGGCAGCACAGCGTCAGGCTGTCTGACGGCAGGCTAAGGCAGTTATATATCAGCGAGAACTCGCGCCACAGCTCCCCGTCTCCGGCTCCGCCGAGGTCGATGTCCAGCTCAAGCAGGCGCTTCCGCTCCTCGTCGGAGAATATTCCGGTGTCGCCGGACGCGGCGGGCAGGCGCTCGTCGCTCACGCCGAGGACGATGAGGTGCTTTATATTTCTGCGGCGCATACGGTCAAAATCACCGGCGGATACCCTGTCGAGCGACACGGGTATCACGCCCACATCGTAGCGCGAGAGCATCAGCGTGAACAGCCGCCCGAAGCCTTCCATGTCCATCTCCGTGTCGCCGAGTATCGCGGCGCACTGCTCAAGCGCGGAGACGATGATATCCCACAGCTGCGCGTACTCGCGCGCAAGGCTCTCCCGCCCCGCAGCCCTAAGCTGCTCCGCACGCTCGCTCAGGCGCTCGGAGAGCTTCAGTTCATCGAAAAAGTCCGCCAGCGCCGCCGCCTGCTCCGCCGCGGTGGACGCTTCGCGGCCATGTGCGGCAAAATGCAGCAGCGGGTCACCCAGCGCATAGCGCAGGGCGTTTATTTTTTTCAGGCGCTCCGCGGTCTCCTCGGTGTACTCGGCGTTGTAGCCGTCCGGATGCTGCCGCCAGTCGCCCGCGCGGCTCCACGCTCCGGCGCGGAGCTGCCACTTAAAGATATAGTTTTCAAGCGCGTCGCAGTCCTCCGGCGCAAGTCCGGTCAGGCCCGTGCGCATATAGCTTATCACGTCGTCAACTTCCCAGCCGCCGCACACGATGTCATACGCCGCGGCTATCATCGCGGGGAGCGGCTTCGACAGCAGGTCGCTGCGCCGCGCCATGAAAAGCGGCACGCCGTAATGCTCGAACGCGCTCTCCAACGCCGCGCGGTATTCGTCAAAGCCGCGCACCGCGACCGCGATATCGCGCCAGCGGCAGCCGCCGTCGCGCACAAGGGATATCGCCTGCGCCGCCGCGAACTCACATTCGGCCACCATGCCGTCCGCCGTCATGAGCTTCACCGAATCGTTCGGCTCGCCCTGAAAGCTCACGGCGGAGTAGCTGAACATATTCTCGGCGAAGAAATTGAGCGCGTCGCCGCAGGTTCCCGACGCGAAATGCCGCGTCTCCGTCTCCGCGCCAAGTTCCCCCGCATAGGCGAGCAGCTCGCGCGCGCTGCGGCGGGACAGCTCGAATATCTCGTTCTCGCCGTGCAGCTCATCCATCGTCAGGCATACGGTGAGCTGCACGCCGCGCTTCAAAAGCGCACGCAGCACCTGTCGCTCCTGAAACGTGAAATCTATGAATCCGTCGACATATATATGGTCATCCGGCCCCATGGAGCTGTCGAGTATCTGCTCAGCAAGCACGGTCAGCCTGTCGGCGGGGTCGGCGTGTCCGTTCGCGACGACGGCATCGTAGGCTTCAAGGATCAGCGCCATGTCCGCGAGCTTGTCCCCAAGTCCGCCTGGGCAGCTCTCCGAGGCCGCATAGAGCGCCTCGGAATCGACTCCAGCGGCCTTCAGGCTGTCCACCGCCGCGAGCAGCGCCGACTGCGTCTCCGCCCTGCGCCCCGCCGAACCGTACACGCGCAGTCTCGACGCCGCGCCGTCCAACGCCAGCGCCATGCACAGCAGCCGCCCGCCCTTATCGAGATATGGCGCTGCGCCGCCGCCCTGCTGGGACGCTATGCGCCGCGCAAGTCCGGTGAAGCTCATGACCTCGGCGTACAGCGACATGCTGTCGCCGCAGACGCGGCACAGCTCGCGCTCCGCCTCATGGCTGTACTGCTCCGGAACTATGAGCAGGCGGCGTCCCTGCTTTTCGAGAACCGCCGTATGTATTTCATTTATGACCGCCGCGGTCTTGCCCGTACCGGCGCGGCCAGTAAAAAGTCTCAGCATTTTTGAGCCCTCTCACGTTTTATACTACTTATTGTATTTTATCAAAAAACGCGCCCCGTATCAAGCAAAATGACCGGGCGGAAGGCTCCGTCCGGTCATATACTTATTAACTTGCTCAGTCCTCGCTGAAGCGTACCCCGCCGCGCTCGGAGCAGCGCGTGATGAATATCGCACACAGGAAGCTTATAAGCTCCGCTACGCCGACCGCGTACCAGACAGCCGCGCCGTTCGTCGCCACCGAGATCAGCACGATGCACAGCGGCGTGAGGATGAAGCCGCGCAGGATGTTCACCGCCGCAGATTCGCGCGTGCGCTTGGTGGAATACAGGTACGAGGAGAGAATCGTATTCATCGACGCGAACAGGAACGCCCAGCCGTGACGCGGTATCGCCGCTACGGTTATCGCCGTGGCCGGGGCGTCCGCCCCGAACATCGCGCAGATGACCCCTCCGAGGGCGATTATCAGCCCGTATACAACGGCGCTGCCGCCAAAGCTGACAATAACGCCGGCACGCAGGAAATAGTGCAGATCCTCCTCGTTCTGGTCGCCGTAGCTGCGGCCGAACAGCGGCTGCATTCCCTCCGACACACCCATGAATATCGCATAGGCAAACGATATGATGTACCCGATTATCGAATACGCGTTCACTCCGTCGTCGCCGATGTACTTTATCAGTGTGAGGTTCATGCAGAGGATCGTCACCGGCGTTGTGAGCTGGGAGAGCATCTCCGGCAGGCCGCGTGTGAGTATCTTGCCGACAAGGGCTGCATCGAACTTCACCGGCGCTATTCTCAGCACACCGCGCTTTTTGACAAAGTGCACGACGATTATCGCAAGTCCCGCCACCTGCGAGATGCCCGTGGCTATTGCCGCGCCCGCGATGCCCTTTTGCAGCGGGAAAACGAACAGCCAGTCGAGGAAAATGTTCAGCGCGGTGCTGATGATGGTGGAGGCCATGACGAACACCGGCGCGCCGTCGTTCCGGCCGAAACCCTGAAGGGTGGTCGATATGGCGGCGGGCAGCGTAAAGATGCTGTACCACAGCAGGTAGTCGCAGACCATGTCAATATAGTTCCCGTCCGCGCCGAGGAGCGCCGCCAGCGGCCGTGTGAACATGATGCCGATGACGGAGAACACCGTTGCAATGACGGCCGTGCAGCCCAGCGAATGCATGAACGCCTGATTCGCACCGGGGATGTCCCCGCGGCCAAGGCGTATGGCCGCAACCGTGACGCCGCCGATCGTCGTCAGCATGAAGGCCGCGCCTATCACCATGATGAACGGCATGGCGAGGTTCACCGCGCCCAGCGCGTCCGTCCCGACGCCGTTGCCGACGAACACGCCGTCAACTATCGTGAACAGGAAAAACGCGCACTGGCTCAGTACGGTCGGTATAACGTAATTTGCAACTTTTCTCGCTCTCTGATTCTTCATTTATTCTCCGTCTCGCCTAACAGCTCGGCTCTCGCTTTCTTCAGATTTTCAAGATGCCGCCGGAAAAGGCTGAGGTACAGCTCCCGCTCTTCCTCTGTGAAGCCGAGCATCGCGGCGCGCTCGATCTCGTCGACTATGCTTATCGTCCTGCCGCACAGCTCCCGCCCCGCTTCCGTCAGGACGATGCTTTTTCGGTTCCTCGTGCCCGGTATCGGTTCAAGCCGCACAAGCTCCTTTTTTACCAGCCCGCTCACCGCGGAATTTATTGTCTGTGCCGGGAAAAACCACTCCCCGCACAGGTCGTTCTGCGTCACGGGTTTGTCCGCGCGGCTGAGCGTATACAGCACCCAGAACGCGGTGTTATTCATGCCGAAATGCGCGGCATAATCATCGCCTATTCTGTCCGACTCCTTATACAGCCTGTCAAGCGTCTGCATCTGGCGTCTCAGTTTTTCGTCCATATCCGCACCTCCGATTTATAAATCCGATTTCGGAAACATTGCGCAGTTTACTCCGATTTCGGATGTTTGTCAAGTCCCGATTTCATGTTTTTCAAAAAAAGATTGAACAGCGTGCAGTTTTCTGATATAATGCGTAAAAGTATTTTTTGAAGGGGTGAACCTGTGATGAAGTTTTCATCAAAAATGGAAAAATGCGGTCTTTCTCCGATGAGAAAGTTTAACGGTTACGCCGACGAAGCCGTGAAGCGCGGCATAAAGATATATCATCTCAACATCGGCCAGCCTGATATAAAGACCCCCGACGCCTACTTTAAGGCCATGCGGGAGTTCAGCGAGCCTGTCCTCGCGTACGCTCCCTCCGCCGGCGTTCCCGCACTTATCGACGCGGTCTGCAATTATTACGACAATATCGGCGTAAAGCTGGATAAGAAGGATATCCTTGTCACCACCGGCGGCAGTGAGGCGCTTCAGATGACCATGGCGACGCTGCTTGACGACGGCGACGAGATCATCATCCCCGAACCGTTCTACCCGAACTACCACACCTCCGTCACCCTCGCCGGCGCTACCATCCATCCGCTGACGACCTGCCCGGAGGAGAACTACCGCTACGCCGTGCGCGAGCGCGTCGAAGCCTGCATAAACGAGCACACCCGCGCCATCCTGGTCACGAACCCCGGCAACCCGACCGGCACCATCCTCACACCGGACGAGCTGAAGCTGATGCTTGACATCGCCAAGGAGCACAATCTGTTCATCGTCTGCGACGAGGTGTACAGAGAGTTCGTATACGGCGGCGAGCCGCTGCAAAGCGCGCTTCAGTACGAGGGCTACGAGGACAACGTCATCGTTATCGACTCTGTGTCCAAGCGCTTCTCCGCCTGCGGCGCACGTATCGGCCTGCTTATCTCCAAGAACAAGGAGTTCATGTCTCAGGCAATGAAATGGTGCCAGTGCCGTCTGTGCGCCTCCACGACCGACCAGGTCGCCGCCGCCGCGCTCTACTCCGTGGACAAGGACTATTTCGCCGCGACGCGCGACGAGTACAAGCGCCGCCGCGACACCATGGTCGAGAAGCTGTCGAGCATCCCCGGCGTTATCTACGCGCAGCCGAAGGGCGCGTTCTATATAATGGCCGCGCTGCCCGTTGACGATGCGGACAAGTTCCAGCTATGGCTGCTCAACGAGTTTGACGACAATGGCGAGACCGTCATGTTCTCCTGCGGCGAGCCGTTCTACGGCACTCCCGGCAAGGGCAAGAACGAGGTTCGCATGGCGTACGTCCTCAAACAGGAGGATCTCGCCCGCGCGATGGATATCCTCGCCGTCGCAATAAAGAAATACAACGAAACGCACTGAGCGATAAAAAAGTTCCCATGAAGATTTCTCTTCATGGGAAATTTTTTATTTGTCTTTATTTATCTGGTCGAACCGGACTATTTTCGCGTTCTTTTCGCCGCGCTTCGGGAGCTTGTGCTTCACGCCGTCCGGTGTGACGATATAGGTGTTCTCAAGCAGCTCTATCGTGCCGCGCCGCCACTCCTCGATATACTCCTTGCGCAGCGCCGCGCGCTCGGTCTGCTCCGCCTCGGTCAGCTCGCGCTCCTTCGCGAGCCGCGCAAGCTCATTTATACGGTCAAGTTTTGTCTGTTCCATTGAAATTCTCCTCGCTTATCCGATAGTCCCAAGCTCGTCGAGCGTCAGCTCAAACGCGGGGATGAAGTGCTCCATAAAATATTTGACCTCCGGCAGCGGGTTTGCCTCCAGCTGTTCGCGGTTCTGCTTCTCCGCGGACAGAAATTCGTTGTTGCCCGCCTTGCGCTCCTCGATGCACTTTATGTACGCCGAGAGCTTGTCCGCCGCCTTGACGATGTCGTGCAGCCGCTCCTGCGCCTCGCCGGTCAGCAGCGGCTCATACGCGCCGCGCAGCTCGTCCGGCAGCGTGTCCAGCAGCATGTTGCATGCCAGATTCTCCACCTGCCGGTAAGCGCCCTTGATCTCCTCGCTGTGGTATTTTATCGGCGTGGGCAGGTCGCCGGTGAGAATCTCGGAGCTGTCGTGAAACAGCGCCACGACCGCCGCCTCGTTCGGATCACAGGGGACGCCCATCACGTCGCGCCGTATCACGCCCAGCGCGTGGGCGATGACGGCGACCATGTGGCTGTGCTCCTGAATATTTTCCGGCAGAGAATTGCGCATAAGGCTCCAGCGGACAATGTACCGCATGCGGGATATATATGCAAAGAAATTATCGCTCATAGCTCGCTCCTGACTTTTTTTCTTGATTATAATACCTGCGCCCGCATTTTTCAACCGTGTCGGACGCGGCGGGTAAAAAATTCCCGAAATTTCAGCAAAAATTGCGCTTTTATGTTGATTTTTAGTTTAACTGGTGTTAAAATTCAGTTTTGTGTTGAAAATAAAATCAGAGACAAATCTAACGCAAGGGAGTTGCGATAAATGGACAAACTCAGAAACGTAGCAATCATTGCCCACGTTGACCACGGCAAGACCACTCTGGTCGACGAAATGCTCAAGCAGTCCGGCGTATACCGCGAAAATCAGGAGATCGTGGACCGCGTAATGGACTCCAATGACCTTGAGCGTGAGCGCGGCATCACCATCATGGCCAAGAACACCGCCGTATGGTACGGCGACACCAAGATAAATATAGTAGACACCCCGGGTCACGCTGACTTCGGCGGTGAGGTCGAGCGTATACTCAAGATGGTCAACGGCGTTATCCTGCTCGTTGACGCAGCCGAAGGCCCCATGCCGCAGACCCGCTTCGTGCTCAGCCGCGCGCTCGAGCTGGGGCACCGCGTCATCGTCGTCGTCAACAAGATCGACCGCCCCGATCAGCGCATCCACGAGGTCGTGGACGAAGTGCTGGAGCTGCTGATGGATCTCGACGCGACCGACGAGCAGCTGGATTCCCCGATGCTGTTCTGTTCCGGCCGTCAGGGCACCGCGAGCTATTCGCCCGACGTCCCCGGCACCGATCTCAAGCCCCTGTTCGACACTATTCTTCAGTACATCCCCGCGCCCGAGATGGATCTCGACGCGCCGTTCCAGATGCTCGTCTCCAGCATCGACTATAACGAGTACGTAGGCCGCATCGCCATCGGCCGCATCGAGCGCGGCGTCATCAAGCAGAATCAGGAGATCGAGGTCTGCAACTATCATACGCCCGACGAGCCGTCGATGAAAGCCAAGGCCGTCTCGCTCTATCAGTTTGACGGGCTGAACAGAGTCCCCGTGACCGAGGCCGGTGCCGGCAACATCATCGCCATGAGCGGCATCGGCGACGTCACGATCGGCGACACTATCTGCGCCCGCGGCGCGGCCGAGGCTCTGCCCTTCGTAAAGATCAGCGCTCCGACTCTGGAGATGACCTTCTCCGTCAACAACAGCCCCTTCGCGGGTCGCGAGGGCAAGTTCGTCACCTCCCGCCAGATCCGCGAGCGCCTCATGCGCGAGACGCTGAAGGACGTCTCCCTCCGCGTCAGCGATATTCCCGACAGCACCGACAGCTTCAACGTCGCGGGCCGCGGCGAGATGAGCCTGTCCATCCTTATCGAGACCATGCGCCGCGAGGGTTATGAATTTCAGGTGTCTCCCCCGCGCGTGCTGTATCAGGAGATCGACGGCAAGAAGTGCGAGCCTATCGAGCGCGTCGTCGTCGACGTGCCGCAGGACTCCATGGGTTCGGTCATGGAGAAGCTCGGCTCCCGCAAGGGCGAGTTCCTTGAGATGACGCCGGTCGGCAACCGCATTAAGATGGAATTTCTCGTTCCGTCGCGCGGCCTGTTCGGCTACCGCAACGAGTTCCTTACCGACACCAAGGGCGAAGGCATCCTCGCCTCCGTGTTTGAGAAGTACGACGTTTATAAGGGCGACATCGCCCGCCGCAATACCGGCTCCCTCATCGCGTTTGAGACCGGCGAGGCCGTGGCCTACGGCATTTGGAACGCTCAGGAGCGCGGCCAGATGTTCATCACGCCGGGCACCAAGGTCTACGCGGGCATGGTCGTCGGCGTGTGCCCGAAGTCCGACGACGTGCCGGTCAACGTGTGCCGCACCAAGCACCTGACCAACACCCGCGCCTCCGGCTCCGACGAAGCGCTGCGCCTCATCCCGCCCAAGCAGATGAGCCTTGAGCAGTGCCTTGAGTTTCTCGCGGACGACGAGTTGCTTGAGGTCACGCCGAAAAACCTGCGCCTGCGCAAGAGCATCCTTGATCACAGTCTGCGCATGAAAACACTGATGAGAAACAAGTAAATGATGATGAGAATCGAGCCTACGGCGGAATGCCGTAGGCTCGATTTAGTTTGTCTAAACGACCTCAACAATTACTTCTTTTGATACAATATGCAGTTCGTTTCCGGAAAACGTCTGAAACAACAGATACAGCGAGTCCATGTATTCGCCGTGATTCGGGAGATATTTCTGCAAATATGAAAAATCTTCTTCCACAGTCAGTGAAACGATCGTTGCGCGCTCCCCCTGCCAGTCCCCTTTAATCGTGAGGGCAGTCTCTATGTTGAGGAAGGTAAAGTTGATTTTTGCGCCGAAAATCGGATTGAATAATGTGATCTTAATGCTGTATTCTTTAAAGTCAAATTCCGCATTTTCCAATTCCGCATCGTGAACATAGCTGTTGTATAGCAGCTCTTTTAACCCTTTGACGTTATCTTTATTATATCTCGGCATAGTCACCCTCTGCACATTGCTGCAGCAAACGTAAGTTGCTTTCCCAGGCCTCATCACTGCGCTTCTTTGCTTTTTCAATGCAAACATTTACTGCATTGCGGATAGAATTGTTATCCGAGTATTTTTGCAGCCTATTTAAAATGCAAAGCGCCCCAGGCCAATTCATATCCTGTAACCATTCTAACAATTCGACTAAATAGGGCTTAAGCTCCTCGTCGCTTCTCTCTGCTATGATTCGAGCACAATTTCCCCATACATTTTTATTATGCTTTGGTGTTAACGGTTGTATAAACGGAATAATCGTTTCCGTATCTCTTGCTAAGAATATTCCCTTGGATTGAATTTCATATGGCATATGCCAATCGAGCATATCCATAATTTCTGTAATATCTACCATTTTATAATCGTTGGCGTCCGTTCACCAGTTTTTGTCGATCGTCAGCAGGGGCTTAATAGTGTGCGCTAAACTGTATTCGCGTTCGATAACATCTGGGCAAAATATCTCTTCATCTGAATAATAATTAATTTTAGAAAAGGCTGGTTCTTTTTCAAAATAAACAGCAGTTATAAAAACGCCTTCTTTTACGGCAAAGCTTTGAGCCATTCCCCTGCCGCCAAAAGACTCGCCGGTGTTATACTGATCAAACATTGCATATACTTGTTCCCACGTCGTACCATTATTGACCATGTCATCAAGTATGGCATACATCTCATCATAGCTTTTGAATTCGTCCGTTAATAAACAGAAGGCTATACTGTCTTTATCGTCGCTAAAATTGGGGTCATCGAAGTACACAAATACCCGCTTACCGGTGTCCGACATAAGCACAATATAGGGAAGATAATTTTCAAAAAACTCCCTTGGGTCTCGGATGCACTCAATTTTGTAGTCCCTTGCGAGGTCGAGTATGTTGTCATAGTCCTCTTCGATCGAGGCAAGGTCGGCGTCAGAATAGGTATGAGTTATCAGATATTCCGCCGGGGTTGTGTTGTCAGCCGGCGGCAGTTCAATGCGGCTCTCATAGGCAGCAAACAGAAGGCATATCAATACACATATAATGATCAGCTTTTTCATGTCTCCCCCCTAGCCGTGTAAGCATATCTTTATTTGTAATATCTCATCTCCAAAAAAGAGCCTTTATATTTTCCTCTGTTTGGATTTGGGAACATCGTACGATGACGTGAGCGTTCC
>ERZ1106943.1780-NODE-1780-length-20392-cov-5.653489_pt1 | contig 20392 bp, 18 predicted proteins | sample MGYA00403671_ERZ1106943 | MGnify/ENA primary metagenome ERZ1106943 (study PRJEB35170, sample SAMEA104062427) | human gut metagenome | biome: human gut; feature: human-associated habitat; material: faeces | place: Denmark | collected 2012-06-14 ...
GGTATAATTTTTACTAAAATCATTAATTGTTTTTCGTAAAACGGGGAAACTCAAATATATTCTTAATATTACTAAAATAAGTTCAAGAACCAATTACTTAAAATTTATGAAAAGTATTATTTCAATAAATGAAATTAATTCTAATTTTATAGATAAATACTCTATTATAGATTATGCTTTCAAAAACAAAAGATTTATTTCTATTGGCTATCATAAATGCAAATATTGTTATGATATAAAAATTAATGATTTTGATGGAAAAACAATTAAGTATCAAATTATTACTCAAACTGGAAAATTAGACAAAGAAAAAAGTTTAGATATTGAAAAAATAAATTATGTTCTCATCGATAGTATTGAACTTAATATTTTAGACAAGCTGTTAGGAACTAAATAGTTGAATCTAGTATATATATAGTTATTGCAAAACTATTTTCTTTTATTCTAAAATTATTTATAGTATTTTAAGTTTCTTGTTAGGAGGATAAAAATGGTAGGAATTATTGTTAGATATGATGGCTGGGATAAAAACATATTTAAAGAAATGTTTGCAAAGATAAATTTAAATAACATTAAATTTACGGTAAAATATTGGGAATCATACGGAGATTTATACGAAGACTATAATGATATTGATTCTAATACATTTAAAAATATAATTGAAGCGAATGAATGTTATCCGGAATTTTGTGAATTATTTGTCTCTTATGTTAACGATGAATATTATGAAGTAGATACCTATGGTGATTTTTTAAAGTCAAAATATTTTTTATCAGTGACAATAATTGATCATAGAAATATTGAAATATGCTTAAAAGATAATAACTTTACTAAGCAATTTGTTGAAAATATAAGATCATTAAAAGTTGATAATTTAGAAATAATTGAATTAAATTCAATTTCACTTAATTCTAAATTATCTATATGGAGACAAAAGGAAAAGGGGATTTACTAGAAATAACAAGTTTTTTAACTAAAATATGTAATTATTAACTGTGTTATTCTTATATCCTCAACCCTTTTGGAAAATGATTTTTTAAGATGCCATTAACTGATTTAACAAATCCAATATTAATATTGTTATATGAAACAACATAAAATCCATTTGAATAATCTTTATTAATAACTTGGCCGTTTAAATAATTTTTTAGTTCATTTTCATTTAATTCAATGCTTCCATTAGAACTTAGAAAATGCGATAAATGATAATCAGGAATAAAGTTATTTTTATTTAATGAACCAATTTTTAATCCATTTCTAATAATATTAAAGTCTTTTAAGTTTAAATTAGTAGGAGAAGCATATAAATTATCATCTTTATTAATTAAGTAACCTTTTAAATTATAAGTAAAGAATTTGCTTTTAATATCAGGTAAGTTTATTTCTTTATAATTCAAGTTACCCTCTTTTTTTAGCATGCATAAATATTGTCCTTCGCCTTCAAAAGTAGCGGGAGACATAGTTATTCCTTCACTTGCATTAGTTAAAGAGTAAGGCTCTAATTCTTTTAAAGGAATTAATGACATATCGTTATTATTAGCTAATAAAGCTTTAATAACTTCATAGTTTTCTTCTTTAGAATAAGAACAAGTAGAATAAATAAGCGTTCCACCAGGTGCTAAAAAATTATACGCTAATTCGATAAGTTCTTTTTGAATAGCGCTTTGCCTAATTACTTTATCAATGCTCCAATCTTTAAGCATTTTTTCTTCTTTTCGAAACATGCCAGAACCACTACAAGGAGCATCAAGGATAATCTTAGTAAATAATCCATAATATTTTGCGGGTAATTTACTTAAATCATTAGAAGTGACAATAATATTTTTTCTCCCTAATCGTTCAACATTTTGTGATAAAACTAAAGCACGTTGATAAGATAAGTCATTAGAAATAATCACACCTTCATTTTGCATTAATAAAGATGTTTGAAGCGTTTTGCCTCCCGGTGCCGCACACATGTCTAAGACGTAATCATCTTTATTCGCATTTAAAATAGACGCTACAACTAAACTAGAAGCATCAGATATATAAATAGCGCCACCAATATGTAAATATGATTTACCAAAATCGTATTCTTCTTTATCATATAAAAATGCATGCTTAACGAATGGATGCTTTTTTACATGGGGAAAAAGACTAATAAATTGCTCATCACTAATTTTATCACTATTTAAAATTAAAGCATGAGTACGAGGTTTATTTAAGGCCTCTATTAGTTTAAAAGCGATTTTTTCATCATAACTATTATAAATGTGTTCTTTAAAATCCATAAAATCTCCAATAGTAAAAAAATCCTAAAATGTTAGGAATTTTTTATTTGTGCATAATAAGCATCTAATAAGTTTTTCATTAATGTTAGGCGAGTTAATAAGCCCACTCCACCTGGAACAGGTGTTTGTAATTTGACATCTAAATTTGGGCGAGCATCGCCATATAATTTGCCGTCAATGCGATTAATACCAACATCAACGATAATAGCATCTTTTTTAAATGTTTGTGTGTCTAAAAACCATTTTTTACCAATGGCAATAACAATAATATCAGCGTTTTTAATAAACATATCCATGTTTTCTTTACTAGTTCTTGAGTGAAGAATAGTGGTATTACAATGTAAATTAGTAAGCATTTTTGCCATTGGTTTACCAACAATATTGCTTCGACCAATAACAACAGCGTTTTTATCTTTAAAATCTACACCTTCAAATGTTAAATAATCGACAATGCCTTTTGGTGTACATGGATGTAAAGATGATAAAGGATGGAAGCCATCAACATCTTTTTTTGGGCTAACAGCCATTTTAATATGATCTTCATTAATATGATGAGGAAGAGGCATTTGTACAATTAAGCCATGAACTGAATCATCATTATTAATTTCATCAATTAATTTTAATAAATCTTCTTCGCTAGTGGATTCATCTAATTTAATTAGTTTAGCAATAATTCCTAAGTTATTAGCGTCATTTAATTTACCTTTTACATAAGCATTAGAGGCTTCATCATTATTAACTTGAATAATCGCAATAGTGGGTTTAACACTTAATTTTGATACTTCATCTCTTATTAAATCTTTTTGTAATTGTACATATTCTTTAATTGTCATTTTAATCACCGAAAATAATTATAACATACTTATAATTAAATTAATAAATTTATCTAAAAATAATGATAAATCATACCTAATCATTTATAATACTAGTTGTTTGGAGTTGATGATATGAAAAAATTATTAAAATACATGAAATCATATCGTTTAGAGGCTATTTTAGGGCCTTTATTCAAGTTGCTTGAAGCGATATTTGAATTGATTGTTCCATTAATTGTTGCTCGGATTGTTAATGTGGGAATTAATGAAGGTGCTGGATTAAGTTATATTTTAAAAATGTCTTTAATTATGATTGGTCTAGGTGTAGTAGGGTTAGCTTGCTCAATTACCGCACAATATTTTAGCGCTAAAGCGGCCGTAGGATTTTCTTCTACTTTACGTCATGAATTATTTGTTAAAGCTCAGTCATTATCTTATAAAGAAATTGATGAATTAGGAACTGCCACAATGATTACTCGTATGACTAATGATGTTAATCAAGTGCAAAATGGTGTTAACTTATTTTTAAGATTATTCTTACGTTCGCCATTCGTAGTATTCGGTGCGCTTATCATGGCGTTTATTGTTGATGCTAAAGTCGCTATTATATTTGCAGTTGTGATATTAGTATTAAGCATTATTATTTTTACTATTTTATTAGTTAGCCAACCTAAATATAAAGTAGTTCAAAAACAATTAGATGGTGTGTTAAAATCCACACGTGAAAACTTAAATGGTGTTCGTGTTATTCGTGCTTTTAATAAAGAAGAACAAGAAAAAGAAGAATTTAATGGAAAGATTACTAACTTAAGAAAAAGTCAAAAGAAAGTTGGCTATATTTCTTCTTTAATGAATCCATTAACATACGCAATTATCAATGTTGGTATTATTGGTATTTTATATTTAGGCGGAAGTCGTGTTGAATCTGGTGTTATTATTCAAGGTGATGTTCTTGCTTTATATAACTATATGTTACAAATTCTTACTGAATTAATTAAATTAGCAAACTTAGTTATTACTATTTCTAAATCATTAGCAAGCGCGGATCGTATTGCTAAAACTTTAGATATGGAATCTTCTTTAGTTAGAAGTGAAGAAGCAAAAAAAGAAAATATGCCATTGGTTGAGTTTGATCATGTATCAATGAAATATAATAGCAACGAAGAAAGTTTAAGTAATGTCAATTTTGTTGCTAATCGTGGTGAAAGCATTGGTGTTATTGGTGGTACCGGTAGTGGTAAGACTACACTTATCAATTTACTTGCGCACTTATATGATGTTAGTAGTGGCGCAATTTATATTGATGGAAGAAATGTTACATCGATAAGTGATGAAGAACTTCATCATATTATTGGTATTGTTCCGCAAAAAGCGGTTTTATTTAAAGGTACAATTCGTTCGAATATGTGTCTAAGAAAAGAAGATGCAAGTGAAGAAGAAATTCTTGAAGCTTTAACAGTCGCACAAGCTAAAGACTTTGTTTTGAAAAAAGAAAATGGTATTGATGCAGTTGTTGAACAAGAAGGAAAAAACTTCTCGGGCGGACAAAGACAAAGATTAACTATTGCTCGTGCTTTAGTAGGTAATCCTAGTATTGTTATTTTAGATGATAGTGCTTCAGCATTAGACTTCTTAACGGATTTAAATTTAAGAAAAGCTTTAAAAACTTTAAAGAATAATCCACTTGTATTTATTATTTCCCAACGTACAAGTTCAATTGCCCATTGTGATAAAATCATTGTTCTTGATGATGGTAAAGTTGTTGGTATAGGTAAGCATGATGAATTATTAAATAACTGTGAAGTTTATAAAGAAATTTATGATTCACAATTTAAAAAGGAGGAATAACTATGAAAAAGAATTCCACCACTAAAAAGATATTGAAATTAATATCTAAATATAAGTTTTTAGTATTTTTATCTTTCTTATTTGCAATTTTATCAGTTGCGGCAACATTATATATTCCAATCTTAATTGGTAATTCCATTAATGTAATTGTAAAAATTAATGAAGTAGATTTTGCCACTATTACAAAAAATGCTATTTTAATTGGTATATTAATCTTAATTGTAATTGTTACTCAATATGTTATGAGTATTATTAATAACAAAATCACTTATAACATTACTTATGACTTAAGAAAACAAGCATTTGAAAAAATACATCATTTACCAATTAGTTATATTGATTCGCATCAATATGGCGATATCGTTAGCCGTGTTATTAACGATGTTGATACATTTGTTGATGGCTTATTAATGGGATTTACGCAACTGTTTGTTGGGGTACTTACTATTGCGGGTACGTTAGGATTAATGATTAGCATTAACTATATTGTCGCTATTGTGGTTGTATGTTTAACACCTTTATCATTATTAACAGCCAAATTTGTTTCAAAAAATTCTTATAAATATTTTAAGAGTCAAACAGAAATTCGTGGCGAACAAACAGCGTTTATGGATGAAATGATTAATAACTTAAAAGTTGTTAAAGCATTCTCGATTGAAGATAAAAATGTTGTGAAATTTGATGAAGTAAATGATCGTTTAGAAAAATCATCTTTAAAAGCGATATTTTTCTCAAGTCTAGTTAATCCAACCACCCGTTTTATTAACGCGATTATTTATGCGATTGTAGCATTTATTGCGGCTTGGGTAATTATTAAATCACCTGCTAACTTAGTATTAGATGTTGGTAAATTCTCCACACTTTTAAGTTATGCAAGCCAATATAGTAAACCATTTAATGAAATTAGTGGTATAGTAACAGAATTACAAAACTCAATTGCGTGCGCGAATAGGGTGTTTGAATATTTAGAAAGCAAAGAATTAGATAATACTGATTGTCCAAATCACTTAGAACACGCTAAAGGAAATATCAAACTTGAACATGTATATTTCTCTTATGTGCCAGAACAAAAATTAATTCAAGATTTTAATTTAATCGTTAAACCAGGCCAAAGAGTGGCTATTGTTGGTCCGACGGGATGTGGAAAAACTACTCTAATTAATTTGTTTATGCGTTTTTATGATCCAACAAGCGGCACCATTTATATTGATGATTTAGATACAATTAAAACACCAAGAAAAGATATTAGAAATAATTTCGGCATGGTATTACAAGAAACTTGGATTAAAAATGCAACTGTTTTAGAAAATATTAAAATGGGTAACGAAGACGCTACCAAAGAAGAAGTTATTCAAGCCGCAAAAGAAGCTCATGCTCATAGTTTCATTATGAAAATGAAAGATGGTTATGATACGGTTATTGGTGAAGATGGCGGCAACTTATCAGTTGGTCAAAAACAATTGCTTTGTATTGCGCGTATTATGTTAACAATGCCACCAATGCTCATCTTAGATGAAGCAACATCAAGTATTGATACGCGTACAGAATTAAAAATTCAAAATGCTTTTGCTAAGTTAATGCGTGGTAAAACTAGTTTCATCGTTGCCCACCGCTTATCAACCATTAAAAATTCGGATATTATCTTAGTTATGAATAATGGTAATATTATTGAACAAGGTAATCATAACGAATTAATGGCGAAAAAAGGATTCTATTACAAGTTATATAATTCCCAATTTGAAGAATAAAAAAAAGACTATTGTTTAGCAAATAACGTTAAGCAATAGTCTTTTTGATTAGTCAAAATTAATTGTTAATTCCACTAATTGGCAGTTATAATTATTCATTACACTTAGATTAAAATAAGTATTATCTTTACTATCATTACTAAAAGTTATTACTTTATTAGTGTCAGTTCGTTCTTTTAAAGTACTATCTGTAACAGCTTCATTAATTACTTCATTCCCAAATGTTATCCCAATAATAGCGTTTTTACTTGTAGAAGAAGAACATTTAATTGTTACGGAGCTAATGTTTCCTACACTCGAAGTATTATAAATATGTCCTGCGCCATTTGTATCTTTAGTTTTTCTAAGCATTAAATAGCCTCCGCCATTATAAGTCCCATAATTTGCACTAACTATTCCTAATTCAACTAAGCCATTAGTAATTTTAATTTCTTCTTTAGAAGATGCAGTAGGTAGTTTATCTTTTAAATCCAAAAAATTAAAAGTAATTGATTTAGTATTAACTAAAGAAGTATTATTATCACTAATTGATGGATGTGTTGATATCAAAGTACTATTAGAAGTTGATTTACTGATTGATAGAGAATTACTAATAGATGACTTGTTATTACAACCATTTAATAAAACCAAAGAACTTAAAATAATGATTTTTTTGAAATTCATTTTCATTCACCTCAAAAATAGTATTACCAAAATAAATTATTTAATTCAAATTTACTAATTATTGCTTTATAATTGTTCTAGGAGTGATTAAGTATGATAAATGATATAATTCATTTAAATAAATTTTATGATATAAAAACAGATCCAGTTATTCAAATTAACGTTATTCAAAATGTTGATATTGGAAAAAGAAAAAAATCTAAAACTTTAGTAATTGTTCCAGGAGGAGGATATGATTTTGTTTCTAATCGAGAAAAAGATCCCATTGCAGTGACTTTTTTAGCCAAAAACTATAATACAGTCACTTTAACTTATAGTTCTAAAGCCACTCAAAAAGATGTGTGCTATCCAGTTCCTCATCTAGAATTATTATTAACTATTGATTTTATAATCAAAAATCAAAATAAATATCGCGTTAATCCTAAAGAAATATTTTTAATTGGTTTTTCAGCAGGCGCCCATTTAGCGGGAAGTTATGCTTATAAATATATGGAATTAGCTAATATGATGAATTTAAAAAATGTTGAAAAATATAAACCTAAAGCCATTGCCTTATGTTATCCGGTAATTACTTTAACCCAAAATACCCATCTTCATACCAAACTTAATATTACTAATGGTAATCCAAGCCTTATTAATGAATTAAGTATTGAACTTCATGTAACTAAAGATTATCCTCCAACATTTATTTGGACAACTTTAGAAGATACTGCTGTTAATCCAATATCAACAGAATTAATGGATGAAGCTTTAAATAAAGCAAATGTTAAACATAAGACAATCTTCTATCCGATAGGACACCATGGCTTATCACTTGCTAATGATTTAGTATTAAGTAAAAAAGAAGCACATAAGTATCAAAGTATTACTACTTGGGTGGAAGAGTGCGATAAGTTTTTTAGCGATATTTTAAAAGACAAATAAAGATTATTTAGGAATATAAACAAGAATTGGTCATAAATTATATTGGTGATAAATATGCAAAAATTTTTTATGACAATTCTTTTTTCTTTATTAGCGCTTTTAGGAGTTAATAAAAATGTAACACCTCAAACAATTAATGAAGAAAAACCGGATTTAGCGCTTAATTCTTCTTCAGTTGTTTTAATTGAACCAAATTCTAAGCGTGTGATTTACGAAGAAAATAAAGATGAAAAACATTATCCAGCGAGTATGACTAAAATGATGGGAATGTATATTGTTTTAGATAATATTCAAAAAGGTAATTTAAAATGGAATGATATGGTTACTGCTAGTGAATATGCTTCAAGCATGGGTGGCACCCAAATATTTTTAGAACCAAATGAACAAATGAGTGTAGAAGATTTATTTAAATCAGTTTGTATTAATTCCGCAAATGACGCGATTACCGCGCTTGGGGAACATATCGCTGGTTCAACACCGGCCTTCGTTTCTTTAATGAATAAAACCGCGAAACAATTAGGAATGAATAATACAAACTTTGTTAATCCAACGGGATTTGATGATGAAAATCATTATACAACGCCATATGATATGGCGCTTGTAGCTTCTGAACTTGTTAAATTTAATGAAGATTTATTCCGTTTTACGCGTTTAAAAGAAGATTATGTAAGAAAAGATTCTTCGAATCCGTTTTGGTTAGTAAATACAAATAAAATGCTTGGACATTTTGATGGGTTAGATGGCTTAAAAACTGGTTTTACTTCGAAAGCTAATTATAATTTAACCGCTACAGCAAAAAGAAATGGCGTGCGCTTAATATCGGTAGTGATGAATGTGGATACGATTGCTCATCGAAGTCAAGATACCGCCACATTATTAAATTATGGTTTTAATAAAATGACGGCTATAAAAGTATTTGAAAAAAATGATGTCATTACTTATATTAACTTTAATAATTCATTAAATACTAAAACACCAGTAATAGTAAAAGAAGATGTCGTGGTTGTTACGAATAAAGAAGTAACGAAAGAAGATTTAAAAGCCGAAATTGAAATTACTATTTTAGAAGCACCATTAAAAAAAGGCGATTGTGTTGGTTACCTAACGATTATTGATAAAGATAATATCAAACACACATATCGGATTTATGTTGATGAAGAAGTAAGTAAAGCAAATTTCTTTGATTATTTATTTAAAAACTTCCTTGAATTTCTTTTCTAAGCACATTAAGTTGTGCTTTTTTTGTCGATTATTGGCAAATACTTTTTTGCGTGAATTGTCGAAAAATGACTAAAATTTTAATGACAAATTTATAATATTTTATAATACTCCCAAAGGAGGAAATATTATGAATGATGGAATAAAAATTACACCATTTGAGAATGGATTATTAATTAAAATATATGGTGAACTAGATAGCTTTCATGTTCTAGGATATAAAGATAAAATTGTTTTAGAAATGAAAAGATATAATCCTTATTTATTATTATGGGATTTAAAAAACGTCTCATTATTCGATAGTGCGGGCATCGGATTAATTTTAGGACGCTATAACGAAATTCGTAAAGTAAATGGTTTATGTGGATTTATTTCTTTAACTACTTATACACGAAAAATTATCGAGTTAACAGGACTTTCTAAAATCATTTATGAATATAAAAACTTAGCCTCTTTTAAGAAAGAAGGAAAGGTACTTTTATGAATGAGATGGAACTCAAATTTAAAGCTAACTTAGTTAATGAAGCGTTGGCAAGAAATGCGGTTATTAGTTTTGTAAGTTTCCTTAATCCGACTATGGAACAAATATCAGAACTAAAAACAATAATTTCTGAAGCAGTAAGTAATGCAATTATCCATGGATATAAATTAAATCCAGAGCGTGATGTAATTATTAAAGCAGCTGTAGATAAAGAAACTTTAATTTTATCGATTATTGATTATGGAGTAGGTATTGAAAACATTGAATTAGCGCGTAAACCAAATTACACCACTAGACCAGACCTAGAGCGAGCGGGTATGGGATTATCAATCATTGATTCCTTATCCGATGATTTTGAAATTAAGTCAGTAGTGGGAATGGGCACAAAACTAGTAATTAAAAAGAACTTGATGAACTCGAATATTGAAGTTTATGGTAGTTAAAGACGAAACTTTTTCACTCATCAAAAAAGCTCAAGAAAATGATCAAGAAGCATTTGAAAAAGTAGTTAATGACAATATGTTACTTGTCTATAAATTAGCGCATCGTTATAAATCAAAATATACAGATTTTGAAGATCTAATATCAACAGGCACAATTGGCTTAATGAAAGCTATAAAACAATTTGATACAAGTTTTAATGTGGAATTTTCAACATACGCTGTGCCGTTAATTCTTGGAGAAATAAGAAGATTTTTTCGTGATGATGGAATAATTAAAATTTCTCGCGGAACAAAAGATTTAGCGAAACATATTGAGGAAGCAAGAATCGAACTTGAAAATAAAAATCATAAAGAAGCAAGAATTGAAGATATTGCCGCATTTTTAGAAGTAGGTGTTGAAGATATTATTATGGCACTTGACGCAAATAACTATCCCTTATCACTTGATGCGCCAATTGATGAAGATAATATGACTTTAAAAGATGTGATTGGAACAAGTGATAATATTGATTATTTAACAAGTATTGATTTAGAGGACGCTATTAAAAAATTAAGTAAAATTGATCAGATTTTTGTGCGTTTAAGATTTTTTGATGAAATGAAACAAGCCGATTTAGCAAAAAGGTTTTCCTGTTCACAAGTTCAAATATCTCGTTGGGAGAAAAAAGTATTAAAAAAATTAAAAGAATATATGTCTTAAGTATAAACTAGCAAAAATTGGTAACCTTATTTATAGAGGTGAATTTATGAATAAGAGTGAATACCAAGAAATAGTTAAAAAGCATAATGGTAAGAAAAATAGATTAAAAAATGCTTTTTTTGCCACACTTATTGGCGGATTAGTGGGTGTTTTAGCTAATGGATTTTATGATATATCGTTACATTTAATTGGTTTAGAAAAAAGTGATGCGGGTTTACTTTCTACACTAGGCATAATTTTTGTAACGACTGTTTTAACATCGACTAGTTTATATAATAAAATCGCCCGTGTCGCAGGAGCGGGATTATTTATTCCGACTTCGGGATTTGCAAATTCTGTTGTGTCTTCGGCGATAGATGCCAAATTTGAAGGGCCAATATATGGCGTTGGTTCCCGTATGTTTTATCTAGCAGGCAGTGTTATTACTTATGGCTTTGTATCAGCGTTTTTATATGCACTTATTCGTTTACTTTTAAGTTATGCGGGGGTGAGTTTATGAGTTATTCCCTCGAGTTTAAAAATTTGTTTATTGAATCATGCGCGACAATAGGCGGAAAAAAAGAATATGAAGGACCAATTGGTCAATATTTAGATAACTATATTAAAACATCTTATAATAAACAAAAAAGTTTTGAAGATGCAGAAATTAGTATGTCAAAATCTGCGATTGAAATAGCTTTAATGAAAGCTAAACTTGATACATCAAAAATTAAAGTAGCAATAGGCGGAGATTTATCCAATCAACTTGCTATATCAAGTGCAGTTATTAAGCATTTTAATCTAGGATTTATGGGCGTATATGGCGCTTGTTCGTCTTTTATCTTGTCTTTAATTAATGCGGGTTTAATAGTTTCTAATAACAATAAAACATACGTAATAGCGTTTACTTCATCTTCATATGCAACAAGTGAAAGACAATTCCGTTTTCCTATTGAATACGGTATTCAAAAGAAAGATAGTGTTACTACGACAGTTACGGGCGCAAGTGCCGCAATATTAGGCAAAAGACCAACTAAAGTAAGGATTAAACGCGCTACAATCGGAAATGTGGTAGATGCAAGTTGGGATAATATTAATGATGTTGGTTCACCAATGTCACTCGCGGCTTATGTTACGATTAAAGATCATTTACATAATTTTAATGTTGATCCTAATTATTATGATTTGATTTTAACTGGTGATTTATCACGTATTGGAAGTAAAATTTTACTTGATTGTTTTAAAAAAGATGGCATAACTTTAACAAATTATAATGATGCAGGAAATATTATTTATCATAAAAATGATAAAGACGTTCATGCTGGTGGAAGTGGTCCAGCTTGTATTGGACTAGTCAGTATGTCTTTTATAATGCGCAAAATGGAAAAAGGAGAATTAAAGCGTGTCTTATTAGTGGGTACCGGAGCGTTATATTCACCTACTTTAACATTTCAAAAACATACGATTCCAATTGTGGCACACGCTATTGAACTAGAGGTGAACGAAAAATGACCTATTTATACGCATTCTTATTTTCTGGCTTTTTATGCTTAATTGCGCAAATTATTTTTGATAATACAAAATTAACGCCAGGACATATAACATCAATCTACGTAGTTATTGGTGTTTTATTAACCTCTTTTGGTATTTATGATTTTTTAGTTAAATATTGTGGAGGAGGAGCAATGACTCCAATTACTAATTTTGGTTATACCTTAACAAAATCAGCATTAGAAGGTGCCAAAGAAGGAGGAGTATTAGGAATATTAAAAAGTATGCTTAAAAATTCTTCTGCGGTTTTATCTTTTGTTGTAATTATGGCATTTTTTGCCTCATTAGTTTCTAAACCTCGACCATAATATGAAAAATAAAGAAATAGAAAAAAGGATTGATTTGTTAAACAATTTTGATATGAAAAAGAAAAATATCAAAATTAAAGATAAATCCGCAACGATATATTTTACTTCTTCTTTAGTGGATAAAATGGATATTATTTATCTAATGGAATATTTAGATAAATTAAAAAGCATTAAAGATTTAGATTTATTAATTTATAACGGAGAAATAAAAAAAGAAACTAATATTGATACGATAATTGAAGAATTATATGCTGGTTTTTTAGTTCTTTATATTAATGATGAAACTATTTATTTAATTGATGCCAAAAGTTATCCGAATCGCTCAATAGAAGAACCATTAACAGAAAAAACTATTCGTGGCTCACGTGATGGATTTAGTGAATCAATTAATACTAATATTGGCTTAATTAGAAGAAGACTAAAAACTACTGATTTAGTAGCTAAACCTTTTTTAGTTTCTGAGAAAAGTAAAACTTCTGTTGCAGTAGTGTATTTAAAAAATGAAGTCGACCAACGTTTAATTAAAAGAATAGAAGATGAATTAAGAAACATTGATGTCGAATCTTTAATTATGAGTGATCGCTCTTTAGAAGAACTATTATTTAAACAAAAATATACACCATTTCCACTTGTTCGATATACGGAAAGACCTGATGTAGCATCTATTAGTATAATGCACGGAAAAATTGCTATTTTAGTTGATACATCCGCAAGTGTGATAATTACACCTATAACACTTTTTGATCATACCATGCACGTTGAAGAATTTCGTCAATCGCCACTGGTTGGTACTTTCACACGCTTAATTCGCGGTATTGCAATTTTATTATCTTTATTTTTAATACCTTTATGGATGTGTATTATTGATAATTCGGAAATCATGAATGCATTAAAAATAACGATATCTAATGAAAATATCGAATTAGGAATCGCCATTCAAATTATCATTGTTGAGTTAATTTTAGAAATTGTTCGACTTGCATCTATTCATACTCCGACCACACTTCAAACCGGAATATCATTAATTTCAGCGGTAATATTAGGCCAAGTATCATTAGAGTTAGGTTTATTTTTGCCAGAAGTGCTTTTACTATGCTCTATTTCACAAATTTGTGGCTTTGCAACACCAAGCTATGAATTATCTATGTCGATGAAACTTAATAATCTGATTCTTATCTTAGTAGTGGCCCTATTTGGAAAAAATGGTTTTATAATTTATAGTTTATTATTGTTCTTATATTTGATTTCTTTGAAGGTTTGGAGTGTGCCTTATTTATCTCCACTTTGCCCTTTTGATAGTGAGTCAATTGGAAGCATTTTCATAAGACAATCAGCGGAAAATAGAAAAAAATTGTAGATAAGATTTTATTTTTAATTTAACATAAAGTTGAAAGGGGAAGAGGGCAATATCTTTATATAAGATTTAGCTAATAATGTAATAATGTTAAAATCAAAAAGAAACATAATAAAAGATTATGATGATTTTATTTTAAAATTTTTTCATGATTGTTATTTTGCTATTTATGACAAAGTTAATAATACGCAGTATGCCAAAGAACTGGAATACATTTACCTCAATAGTCAAGAATATAGTATTTTTGAACTAACAATTGAATTAAGTTTGTCAAGAAGTACACTATATGAACATATTGAATTTATTAATAGACATATTGTTCATTATAAAGAACTTTTTAGTGATTCAGCAAAATTTAAACAATTTATAAAAGTCTAATTATTAATAGTGTAATTAATATTTTATCATAATAGTCAAACTTTTTATGTCCGGATTTTCCGGACATTTTTTGATGTTAATTTAGGTTATATTTTAGATAGAAAGGAGGTCGAAAAAAGATGAATTTTGACGAGATGAAAAATATAGATTTCTATCTAAGTATTGGACTAATAACAGTAATATCAAGTTTTATAACGCTTGTATTAACACAAATCATAAAAGTAATTATGAAGAAAAGTAAAGTTATTACTAAAGATATGGAATCTAGTTTAGTTGATACTAAATTATCAATGGTAGGAAGAATAATTGCTTCCGTAAGTTATGTGACCCTGTATTTTGTTAATGAAATATTTATTTTAAAACATCATATTCAATTAAGTGGATCGTTATTAACATCTATTTTAACAGGAATAGCATTTACGTTAACAAACACCAAAGGTATTTACACAGCTTTACATCAAATGAGTAAGAAAAAAGATGTATATGAGAAGTTAGAATACGCAGAAACAATTATTAAACAATTAAATGAACCAATTGATGAAACAAAGAAAAAATGGATTTTAACAAACAAGAAAGAAGGTAAAAATTAATGAGGCAATATGATGTTAAAAATCAAAAAGTAGTATTAGACGAAGAAGTAAAGGTTGAACCCTTAGTTAATGCTGAAGTTACAAAAGAAATAGTAACACCAATAGAAACAGAAAAAGTATTTATTGGAGCAACAAAATTTGGAAAGAAATATAAAGTAGGAGAAAAGATTTTTGAAGAAATATCACTTATGAAAGATAATTTTATCTTAAGTGAAGAAAATAATCGTTTAGTTAGTAAAGAAGCGAAATCATTTAAAGCATCATTTGCTAAAAATATTAGTGACGCTAAGTTATTAACTATTAATAAAGATAATCATGAAATTAGTTTATCTTTAGTAAATAAGAAAAGAAGTTTCAAAAGATTTGTTAATTATGAATGTAATAACAATGATATGTTATATAAAAACATTGAGGATGGAGTAGATTTAAAATATTCTTGCATAGAAGAAGGAATCAAAGAGAGTTTAATTATTAACAATAAACAAGATAATTATGATTTTGATTTTACTTTAGATATTAAAGATTTAACTCCAAAATTTAATGAAGAAACTAACACCTTAGAATTACAAAAAGATGGAGAAACAATCTACACGATATTAAGCCCATATATGATTGACGCTAATGAGAAGAGAAGTGATGATTGTTATTATGAGATTTCTGCTGATGAAAATATGTTAACATTAAGCTTACGTGTTAATGCTGATTGGGTTAATGATAATGAAAGAGTATTCCCAGTTGTTATTGATCCAACGATTAAAGTCAATATTAGTGATATTTTTCATATGCATGTTACGAAAGATATCGGTAACGATACTCCATGTACAATGACACAAAAGACTTTATATACATTAATTGAAAAAGATGTTAATGGAGAAGTATTTTCACAAAATATATACGCTAATATCAAAAGTCAAAATATTGCTTCAAGTATTAGATCAAGAGTATATAAGGCATATGTAACATTAAATATTGAATCAATATCTGGTGATTATAATACAGTTGTTTTGAAAGTTTCTAAAAACAATGTAATTATAAAAAAATTAAGTGGAAATAAAGACTTGAAAAAAATTGAGATTGATGTAACAAGTGAAGTAAGAAGTGGAAGTAATATCGATATTGAATTAGCATTTGAATATAATTCTTCCATGCAGTCTTATTATGCTAAATACACATTTTACACACCTTTAGCAGATGAGCCTAATTGTTCATGCATAACTCTTGAATATAATGAACAAGATATAGTAAATACCAAAGAATATAGTATTGGAAATGGTGGAACAACAAGTGTAAATGTTAAAAATGGTGACTTTATTCATGAAATACCATTAATTACAATATCACATAATTCCTTAGATTTAGGAATTTCTGCAATATTTGATTCAAAAGATTATGATAATAATAAAAATTATTTTATGGGAAAAGGCTGGAGAACAAACTTACATCAATTCTTAGTTAAATCTAGTGATTTTGATATAATAAACGGATGTAAAGATGTAACTTATATTGACGCTAAAGGAGTAAAACACATTCTTCATGAAAAATGGTATTATTTAGATGATAATTTAGAAAAAGTTTATATTGATAGAAATAATGTTTTTATTGATAGTGATAAAAAACTAAAAGTATTTATAAATGATAAAGCTTATGAAGTTAAGTATGATGTTAAAAGCGATGAAGGCTTATCATTTATGTCAGGTAGCAGTTTAAGTGAATATATTTCTAAAGCCAATTTAAAAACAAAAAAGACATTTAAATTAGAGTATGGGAATGGATATGAAGAATTCTATGAATTATGTGATGATGGTAGAATATTTGGTAATGTATATTGCTTTTTTGATGAGAATAGATTAGAAGAAATCATTGTACCATTTAAAAATGTAAAATTTGAAAATAATTCACCTTATTATTTTTTAAATGAAACGAACATGTCTTTATATTTAACAAAAATGTTTTTTTATTTAAGATGTGATAGAGATGGTTTTTATTTTGTAAACAAAGATATAGGTGAAACTATTGAAAGATTAAAAGAAGATCTTGTTACTTATGATGTAAATCAAAAAATAGAAGATATTTACTTTAATGAAGATATTCAAAATTTTGAATCACAAATAAAAAACCTTGAAAATAATGTAAACAGTTATTTCTTATCATTAAAAGAAATAAGTAATACTTTAAATCAGGAAATTGGAAAATTACAGTCAGCAGCATATGAAGAAAGACTAAAGGATTACACCAAAATATACTATGATAGTGTTGAAAAATTAAAACAATTAAATGAATATAAATCAGCTTTAATTGAAGAACAAAGAAGAAAAGTAAATGATTTTATTACTGATGAAAATGGAAATACTTTAGGTTTTGATGGATATGGTAGACTCATATTAGTTATGGATGCTTATGAAAATAAGATAGAAGTAACATATGGCTATGATAAAGATAATAAAGATGAGTTATTATCAGTTTCATCAGAAACACAAACTATTAAATTTAAATATCAAACAAATAAATTAAGTTATATTTTAGATTCATTAGGAAAAAAGCATAACTTTTATTATGATGGTAGTGAATTAAATAGATTAAGTACATTAAAAAAATTTTTATATTTATCTTGTGAAAATGGATTTAAAGTTAGTGTTGCAAATTTTGGAAGTGGTATTGAAATAACAAAAATTACTAATGGAATAAAAGTACGAAAAGAAGTGTCAGCTTCTCAAAATGCCACAACTGAATTTAATAAGGGTGTAATAACTGTTTTAAATCAAAATTATGTGTTTGATAATAATAACACTAAAATTTATGATGTGTTAAATAACAATAAACTAGTTAGTACGATTTACTTTGACGTAAATGGTAATATTGATAGTGTAGTAGATGATGAAAAAATTAGTGTTTCAAAACACATTAATAACAAGATAAATCAAGAAATTGTAATGAAAACAAATCCAACGATTATTAAAAGAGAAGAAATAGATAAAGAAGCATCCAATATCACATTTGAATATAGTCCTAAAAACGATGATGATTTTTTAAATAATATCGATTTAAGTAGAACTATTTACTCTAGTATTTTGGCTTTAAAACTAGATATAAAAGAAAGTTTAATTAATAATAAATTACCTTTACAAATTGAAATAACTACTTTAAATGCATCTTATTATAAAGTTGATTTTACTAATTTAACAAATCCAATAGTATTTTCTAATCTTTTATTAATACCATTTGTGTTTTCAAATGAAGTCACTAAAATTCTCATAAGTATTAATGGAGATATTGATTATATATTAGATGATAAAGTTTCTACTATTTCGATAGTTAAATTAGAATCAATCCGTACATATAAATATGATGAAAATGAAGAATGTTTAATTAAAACATTTGATGGAACCACTACCACAACTTATACTCGTTACATTGACAAACTTCCATTAACTAAAACAGAAACTAATATTTATGGAGAAACAGTAAGAACAAATTATACATATGATAATAATAATCACTTAACTTCTGAAATCGATAGTAAAGGAAATGTTATTGAGTATTATTATGATGATAAAGGAAAATGTATTGAAAAACGAAGTTATAATACTAAAGATGCATCGTTAATGCGAGTTGAAAAAGTATCTTATGATGATAAAGGTAGAGTAATAAATTCATTGGGTCAAATTAAAGATACAAATGGTAATTATCCAACTAAAGAAATAACTTATCTACCAAATAGTAATATACCAACTAAAGTAAAAAATTATAACAATGAAAGTACTTGCTATAATTATGACTTTAAAACAGGAGAATTATTATCAATATCATCTAGTATTAATGGAGTAAATAACGCCACGAACTTCACTTATAATTTTGGTTTATTAACTTCTATGTCTCATCATGGAGTTAAAGTAAATTATGAATATGATGGAAAAGGAAGAAGATGCAAAACTTTATTAAATGGTAATCCAATAATAACAAATACATATGTTGAACATTTTGATTATCTTATTGATGATATTGAACTTGAAGATAGTTCATATGTAACAAGTGAAATGGATGAATATTTTGTTATACAAGTAACAGATAAAAAAGGATTATTGAGATGTATAGAAATAGGCTTAAGTAATAGTAAAGGCAAAGTAATTAATACATATAATGATGATAATCAATTAGTAAAAGTAGTAAATGGAATATATGAATTTTCTAAAGATATAATTGAAGTTATTAAAAATGAATATGATGGCGAACTATTAAAAAAAGTAATAAAGAGTATTGGGGAAGACGAAGAACATCAAGTCAATCAGTTTGTTTTGATAAACACCTATGATGAAAACAAACGATTCTTGTTATCAAGTGCAATAACCTTATCTGATACTTATAACTATTCTTTGAATTATAAATATAATACTGATCATCAAATAACGGAAGTAACTATCAAAGAAAATAAGAACAATGAAGATGTTACCTTTATTACCACTAATTATGAACTTGATTCATTTAATAGAATAAGCCATCAAGTAATTAAATTGGGTTCATTAGAAATATGTAATGAATATAATTACTTAAAACAAGATGAAAATAGTTTAGATTTAATTAGTGAAGAAGTAACTAAGATAAAGACAACTAAAAATAATGTAATATCATATGGCTTAGATACTAATAGTTATAAGTATGATGTTAATGGTAATATCATAAGTATTATTAATGATGATTATCAAATTAGATATCAATATGATAAATGCAATCGATTAATAAGAGAAGATAATCCATTAATAAATCAAACTATTATCTATAAATATGATAATTCTGGTAATATCTTATTAAAGAAAAACTACGATTATAGTGAAGATGAAATATTACATAATCTAAAAGTTGATGAATATATTTATGATTGTGAAAAAGGCTTAGACCATTTAATAAGATATAATGGCTTAGAAATAACATATGATACAATGGGAAGACCAACAACTTATAAAGGTAATAAGTTAACTTGGAATAGCAATGGTGAATTATTAACATATAAAGATAATATTAAATATAATTATGATATTAATAGTATAAGAACAAAGAAAGTAGTTAATGGAAAAACACATAATTATGTAGTTAATGGAACACAAATACTACAAGAAAAAATAGTAGA
>ERZ1106943.1800-NODE-1800-length-20227-cov-3.852766_pt1 | contig 20227 bp, 16 predicted proteins | sample MGYA00403671_ERZ1106943 | MGnify/ENA primary metagenome ERZ1106943 (study PRJEB35170, sample SAMEA104062427) | human gut metagenome | biome: human gut; feature: human-associated habitat; material: faeces | place: Denmark | collected 2012-06-14 ...
AGTTATTAGAAGAGCAAGAGAGCGGATAGAAGAAATGCTGAGGAGGGTAACGTATGATTGCGGTATATCTTGCAATGCTAGAAACAGATGTGGATCGTGATAAATTCATGAAATTATATGAATCTTACGAAAAGAAACTGTTTGCTGTTGCATTACGTATACTGGAAAACAATGAAAAAGCGGAGGATGCTGTGCAGCAAGCGTGGCTCAGAATCATTCAGCATTGGGAACGAGTAAGCTGCTTGGAATGGGATTTGGCAGGAGGATATGCGGTTACGACCGTAAAAAATGCTGCAATCGATATTCTTCGGCAAGAAAAAAGAGTAGAACCACTCCCTGCGACATGGGACCCTCCAGCTCGTGAAGAAAGCCAAGACGAATATCAATACTTGGTTTCATTAATTCAGACATTGCCGGATACATATCGAAGAATCCTTGAGCTAAAGTATGTTGAAGAGTATAGCAATCGAGAAATTGCTAAGCGGCTAAAAATGAACGAGGCTACTGTAGCAACGAGAGCTAGACGCGGGAAAATGATGCTGAGAGAGCGGCTGGATAAGGAGGGATTTTATGAAGGGTTATGATAGCCTGCTATTTAGAGCCTTAATTGGCGCAAACCAATTGGAATTTAAGGAAAATATGGATTCTGCCGAATCCGCGGAATATAGTTATTCTCCTCGATATAATCGCTTCCGTCTGCAAATCTTAGCCGATCCATTCAGATGGGCAAAAAAGAGAAGGAGACCGATGTGGCAGAAAATCATAACAAATGTTGCTTGTATCATTCTAGTATGCAGCATTGCATTGGGAGGCTTGATGGTTGTAAGTCCGACGGTCCGGGCAGTAGTATTGAACTGGCTTCGGGATATAAGCGGAAATAGAATCACTTACTTTAGCAACGGAGATAACAGCTTGACCGCAGACAGGGCCTCTTGGCGTCCCACATGGCTCCCAGAGGGATGGGTGGTAACAGATATATATTCCAGAAGCAGCCGATCGTGGTGGAGCTTTAAAGATAGCAATGGATCTGGCGCATCTCTTACATGTGCATGCTTTGATCCATCAGAAGAAAGCATGTCTACAATCATCGATACGGATGAGATAGATAAGGCTCACACGACTGTCACAATACAGGAGTATACGGCTGATCTTTATGAGGGAGAAAACGATGCGTTGCTGGTTTGGGAGGATAAGAATGGATACTTATTCTGGATAAAAGGGTGGATGGTAGATCGAGAAACTGTTGAGCAAATTGCTAATAGCATGACTTACTATCAAGAAGATGGTATTAGCTATGAAGTGGATGAGATCCCGGATGGATATGAAATGAAGTTCCAGTTTGAGTCAAATGGCGCAATGCAAAACGAATGGGTGAAATCAGGGTCGGTGCTTACATGGCAGTATATCACGGATCCACTTTGTCCTTGGGAGGAACCTAGTCGCGAATATGAGCTGGTGAATGTTTCCGGAGTGCAAGCAAAGTATTGGCCGAACCTAGTATCTGAAGAAGAGGCGTACATTGATTCAACAGCCGGTGCACAGTTTAGTGCCAGAATTGATTATGGCATTGAAAGGACTGCTGTACTGATGTGGGAAGATCTTGAAACGAATACGATATTCCGCTTGAGAGGTGTCCTAAGTAAAGAAGATATTTTGTATATGGCTGAGAGCATGACTAGAAGTGAAAAAAGTAATAAAACCTGAAATACAAATGTTGAGTTGTACGTTCAATAGATAGAAGGGCTGGAAGCTACTTAGAAATGAATAGAAAGGGAGTGCTCATATGAAAAAGAAAGTTTTAGCCTATTTCTCTGGAGTCTTTGCAACAGTACTTGTTTTGACCATGGTAACGACTGCCCTAGCGGCCTCCGGTAAAGCAACCTTTAATTTTGTAAATGTCAGCCTGCGGGGAGAGCAAAAAATTGCTGTAGGAGCTGACATTACGGTAGCGAATGGACAGAAAGTTCCGTCCTCCATTCTCTATACTAATGAGAAAGGGGGAAAGACCAATTACCTGCCGATCCGTGCTATCAGCGAGTTGCTTGGCGTGGAAATTAAATACGATTCTGCCACAAAGACAGTGCGGCTTGAGAAACAGCCGACCGCTGTAGATGCAGGGGCGCTTGGCCAGTGGAGTCGCTCTTTTGAGGCCAATATGGTAGGCTACACGATGTCTGGTTGCAACACAACTCAGTATACCGAAGCGCCGATGTGGCGTCCTACGTGGCTGCCGGATGGATGGAAACTATCTGGATTTAGCGTTGAATCACCTAGTAATGCACTCATCAAGGTTTCCTATCAACCTGACACGGATATCGTGAACAATAATCTCAGTTTTGAAAGCTTCGCTCCTTCTAATCGAATTTGCCGGGATTTCCTTGGGAACGATGTGGATGCCGCCAGTATGCTGCAGAAAGCTACGGTCAACGGCTCAACAGCTGACTTCTTTAAAACAAAGGATTTCAACTTGCTGGTCTGGGCGGATACAGAAGGGAACCTTTTCAAGTTGCGTGGAAATCTTGATCAAGCGAGTTTGGAGCAAATTGCAAATAGTGTAAAAGAAGTCGGCAAAGATATGCTGCCTAAATACGACATGAAGTGGACCCCTGCAGGAAGCAGCAAGACAAGTCGAAACAGTGTCTCTGGATTGGTGAAAGAAACCTGGAAAGATGCGGATGATGTCAGCTTTGAGTGGCTCTATTCCAGAAACGACCTAGCTTGCCCAGCGAGAACCCCCGAATCTGTTACTGTCAATGGAGCAAAAGCAAAATACTGGAAGGGTAATCCGGATGGAGGCTTTGACATCAATTGGGGCGATGAGCAATCTCATGTGTACACGCAAGAGCAGAAGAATCTTCTCGTATGGACGGATTCCAAGGCTAACATTACATTCCGAATTATTGGAATGATGGATAAGGACGAAATGATCAAAATGGCAGAAAGTGTAGTGGTCAAGTGAAATGGGAGAGCGGTTTTCCAAAAATAAGAGAGGAAACTTGTGAGAATTGAAGAAAGGGGTCTCTATCATGAAGAAAAAAAGAAATTTAGCGTCCTTCTTTGCAGGCGTAATGACAGTCCTCTTGGCATTTGGTTGCTTGACGAGTGCAATGGCTGCGTCAGGGGAAGTGACATATAATTTCGCCAATGTTACTTTGAATGGCGAGAAAAAGATTTCCGCAGGTTCGGATATTACCGTTGCAAACGGAGAGAAAGCGCCGTCTTCCATTCTCTATACTGATGTCGCCGGAGGTAAAACCAACTATCTGCCAATTCGAGCCATCAGCGAATTGCTGGGAATCAGTATTGATTATGATTCTGCAACGAGGACAGTACTCCTGGATAGTCAGGATGAGGGTGATTGGGTGGCAGATGGATACAACGGTTATGTTGTAGATCCCAATGGAGAAAAAACAGAGGTTCCGCATCTATCAGATTGATCTCTGGCAGTAGAAAACGCATCTAATTGTGAGAATATGTATATGGAACGATTCGGGTGGTCTTGAAATGAAAAAAACAATAGCTTTTCTTCTTATGTTGCTGCTGCTCTTTTCCTGCTCTGCCTGTGGGAAAGATGATCAGCGTAATGAGGGGTCAGGTGACTCGGAAACGGAGCAACAACAGCCTCAAGATGATGACGTCCAGTCCGAAGACAGCACAGACGCCCCAGGGAAAATCGTGTTGGATGGGACGCCTGTCAGATGGGATGAATTCCCCATGCCCACAGCGGAGACGTTTGGGCTTACCGGGGAGGACGCTATCATTTACAATGCGATTGCTCAAGTTTATAACCCAAAGGTTTATGCTGACACATTCAGTCAGTCCCCAGAAGATGTAACGGACCTCAGTCTCCCCGCGTTTGAGATCTATGAGAAGAGCAAAAGCGAAAATGGGAATACGATCTACTACGGGGTTTTTTACGAGTGTGACTATTATAATCTGGGCAGTGACCTTGCGGATTTGAATAACCCTGTTTATTCACTGGTCAAAGGAAAATCGCCAGCGAATCTCACAATCGATGCACAGGGCAATTTCGTTGATTTCGAGCAGACACCTGAAAGCAGCAATGACCCCTATGGAGATATAAGACGGGTTTGCGGCCCTATGACAGAATTGGCGGATTTTCTGTGTGGGGAAACAAAGACTTACTCAAAAGAACCACTTAAGGTCCCTGATTTAAATGCGGAGGCTATGGTCATCCAATATCTCAATTATTATTTCTGCCAAAGCTAATCTGCGAGTAGCCCTCTTTCCCCAGATCAACTCAGGGGAAGAGGGCTACTTCCCTATCTTGCCCCCAGATGGGACCGACTTTTGCTGCAGAAGCAAAATCACCTCAGCAGCAGGATGTCGGAATTCTTTGCGAGAAAAGGTTAATACGGAAAAAATCAATCTCAGTCACTTATTTTGAGTGGCTGAGATTGATTCGTATATCATTGCACAAGAATTGGAGGTGTGATAATATATTACTAAAGACTACAATACGGTCTAAAATTAGACAGAGATGAAGAAAAACATGAAAATATATCAGGACAATAAGAAAAAAACGAAGATTCTCTTTTTAAGTTGCCTATATAGCGATAAACTGAACTTGAGATCGTGAGGGTACAGCTATGGCGAGAGTTTCCACCAGAGAGAATAAAAATATATATCAGTTGACCAGAGAAAACCTGAAGCTCACCAGAGAGACCGCAAGTGAGCTGTTAGAATCCATTCCGCCGGAGCGTATAGAAAAGATTGAGAACGAGCGCTCGTTTCCGCATCCGGATGAAGTGCTTACAATGGCAGAGAAATACAAAAAGCCGGACCTGTGCAACTATTACTGCGCCAATCAGTGTCCCATCGGGCAGGAGTATGTGCCGGAGATCAAGATCAAGGACCTGTCTCAGATCGTGCTGGAAATGCTGGCATCTTTAAACGCGATGAATAAGCGGAAGGACCGGCTTATTGAAATCACGGCTGACGGCAAAATTTCCGATGATGAGCTGGAGGATTTTCTATACATTCAGGAGGAGCTGGAACGCATTTCCATTACGGTGGAGACCTTGCAGCTCTGGGCAGAGAAGATGCTGGCTGCCGGTGTGATTGATGAGGCGCGGTATGAAGCGTATCGGAGCCGGAAGAAAACCTGAAAGGGGTATTTTGCTCCGAAAGTGAAAATAAACTGCTGTATCTTTCCAATTCTATGATGTATTCCGCCGTCCTTTTGCTGTACGCTATTCTCGAGCAAAGGGGCGGCGTTCCAAAAACCGGAAAAGGAGCTGAGGGCCATGGGGCCAGAGAGCGGCTGTTGACCATCCACTTGATGGAATTATTGAGAAAAGACGGAAAATATGCAACAAAATTAGGATTGGAACCGTCTATAAAAGTGAGAGTCCTTGCAGAAAAGAAATATAGTGGGGGAGCCCATGGGGCGGAAAGGGAGAGCCAATGAAATGCGCGGCAGATTTCAGGCAGGAAGCCAGGGCGGCGCTTCAGGGGAAATGGCCGTTGGCCATTCTGGTGGGATTGGTGGCGGCGATTCTGGGAGGAGCCACTTCCGGCGGACCTGAATTTAAGATCAATTTTACCGGCGGCAGCCTGAACGCGAATGTTCAATATGCCGGACAGACCATCTACTCTTGGGGGGACGGGATCACACCGGGACTGCGGGCAGTTCTGGTTGGCGGCGCGATCTACCTGATCTTAGCGGCAATCGTGCTGGGGGTCCTGTATTTCATTCTGGGCAGTGTTATCGAAGTGGGCTATGCCCGGTTCAATCTGAACCTGACCGCCGGAGAAAAGCCGTCCTTTGAAACGCTGTTTTCCTACTTCCCCAACTGGAAGACCGTTGCTATGGCTCGGCTGCTCCAAACGGTATATATTCTGCTGTGGACGCTTTTGCTGGTCATTCCCGGCATCGTAGCCGGCTATAGTTACGCCATGACGGACTATATCCTGGCGGAGCATCCGGAACTGACAGCCGGCGAGGCCATCGCACAGTCCAAGGCTATGATGGCGGGGAACCGCTGGCGGCTGTTCTGCCTGCAATTCAGCTTTATCGGATGGGACATCCTGTGTGCTCTGACGCTGGGCATCGGCAATCTGGCCCTGCGGCCTTACAGACATGCTGCTGAAGCGGCGTTCTACCGGGAGCTGTACGGCGGTACGGTGCCCGAAGACGAGGAATGCTCCGCATAAGTATTGTCATCCCTTAAAAACTACATAAAGAAAAAGAAAAGGAGATACCCATGGAATTCTTACTGAAACTCATTCCCGTGATTCTCATTGCCGCTGCAGTAATCTTGATTTTTATGCTTGGCTACGTAAAGGCACCGCCTGATGTCGCGTATATCATCTCCGGCCTGCGGAAGCACCCCAAGGTGCTCATCGGTAAAGCCGGCATCAAGATCCCCTTCCTGGAGCGGGTGGATAAGCTGATCGTCCGCCAGATCTCCATCGACATCAAGTCCGAGGGCTACATTCCCACCCAGGACTTCATCGGCGTGGACGTGGACGCCGTGGCCAAGGTGCGGGTGATGACAGACCCGGAGGGCATCCAGTTGGCCATGAAGAACTTCCTGAATATGACGGAGGACGACTTCAACCGGGCTATCGTGGATTCCTTGCAGGGCAACATGCGTGAGATCATCGGCACCATCACTCTGAAAGAGATCTGCAATGACCGTAAGAAGTTCGGCGACGAGGTGCAGTCCAAGGCCCAGACCGATATGAACGCGCTGGGCATCCAGATCATCTCCTGCAATATCCAGCGTGTCACCGATGAAAACAGCCTTATCAACTCGCTTGGTCAGGACAACATGAGCAAGATCCAGAAGGATGCTGCTATCGCCAAGGCTGAGGCAGAGAGGGATATTGCCATCGCCCAGGCCCAGGCTGCCAAGGCGTCCAACGATGCCCAGGTGGAGGCGGACATGCACATCGCCCAGAAGCAGAATGATCTGGCGATCAAGCAGGCTGAACTGAAGGTGCAGGAGGATACTAAGCGAGCCGAGGCCGACGCCGCCTACACCATCCAGCAGCAGGAGCAGCAGCGCTCCATTGAGACGGCTACCGTCAATGCCCAGATTGCCAAGACAGAGCGCGAAGCCGAGCTGAAGAGCAAGGAAGTCGAGGTCAAGAAGCAGTCCCTGGACGCGGAGGTCCGCGCCGCTGCCGACGCCGACCGTTACCGCAAGGAGCAGGAGGCACAGGCAGCTCTGTACCAGCGGCAAAAAGACGCGGAAGCCGTCCGCTATGAGCAGGAGCAGGCGGCGGAAGCCGCCAAGAAGGCCGCCGAGGCTGCCCGTTTCGCCAAGGAGCAGGAAGCTGCCGGTATCGCCGCCGTGGGTCAGGCGGAAGCCGAAGCCATCCGGGCCAAGGCCCTGGCAGAGGCCGAGGGTATCGACAAGAAGGCGGAGGCCATGAAGAAGTACGGCGAGGCCGCTGTGATCGAGATGATCATGAACGCCCTGCCGGAGATCGCCAAGAACGTGGCGGAGCCCCTCAGCAAGGTGGATAAGATCACCATGTACGGCGAGGGCAACAGCGCCAAGCTCCTCAGCGACATCGTCAACGGTACCACTCAGGTCACCGAGGGCATCAGCGCCGGGATGGGACTGGACCTCAAGAGCCTGCTGGCAGGTGCCCTGGGCGGCAAGCTGGCGGCGGGCAATTCTCAGCCGGTGCAGGTGACAGTGACACCCCAGGCCCAGCCTGACGCAGCGGCCGCTTCCGCGGACACGCCGGAGCAGCAGGTGTGATGACTTAACCGGACATAAAATCTGCCTGGGGCCTTCTGCGGGAGGTCCCAGGCTTCCGTAAAGAGAGGAGGTCGTTTATGATAGGCTTTGGAGGAAATCCCGGCTTTGGTGTGACTTTCAGCATCATGCGGATCATGGTTCCTGTCATATTTGTGTTGGTGTTTGGCATTATTATCGTAGCAATGGTTCGCGGTATAGGTGAATGGAACAAAAATAATCATTCACCGAAGCTGTCCGTTCCTGCCAAGGTGGTATCCCGGCGTACCGCTGTTTCTCACCACCATCATCACCAGGGAAATGGGATGTATCATACCCATACCGCTACCAGCTATTACGCCACCTTTCAGGTAGAGAGCGGCGACCGGATAGAGTTTCTGGTTTCCGGCACGGAATACGGCATGCTGGCGGAAGGAGACTCAGGGGAGCTGACCTTTCAGGGTACCCGCTATTTGAATTTTCAACGGAACGAGTCGGCGGAATGAAGGGCGTAACCGTCAAACGCAGCGGCGGATTGAAGATTTCCCGTGAAAATGAGAGAATACCCCGTATAGAGCATAGAGTCCACGCATAGTGAACGGCTCCTTGAGATGGCGGCCTTCTATACGTGGTTAGATTTTACGCTTACCTTGGAAATGCGGGTGGTTATTGAGCACTTACGAGGAAAAGGTTTGAGTTGATGCATAGAGGTTTAAAGTTTCCTATGGCGAAAAAGGAACGGCGCAGCAGACGATTATAATACCGTCTGCTGCGCTGTCCTTTGCCTGATGTGGAATCATGTATAGATGAACTGGCAGCTGCTTTACTCAGCCATGTCCCGCCAGAGGAATGCCACAATTTGGCCGCGGGTGCAGTTGTTGCCGGAGCCGAACAGACCACCGCCGATACCGCCGGTGATGCCGTTCTTCTCAGCCCACTTGACCGCGCTTACGTAGTAAGCGTCAGCCGCCACATCGCTGAAGGCCGCGCTGCCGCTGACAGCAGGGCTGCCGGAGGCGCGATACAGGAAGGTCACTGCCTGTGCGCGGGTGCAGGTTGCGTCGGGGCTGAACTTACCGTTGCCGGTGCCGCCGGTGATGCCGTTTTCAACGGCCCACGCCACAGCCTTGGCATAGTAAGCGTCCTCGGCAACATCCGCGAAGCTGCTCATGCTCTTGGGAGCGGGAGAACCGGCCGCGCGCCACAGGAAGGTGACGATCTGGCCGCGGGTGCAGGGAAGGCCGGGGGCAAACAGGTTGTTGCCGATGCCGCCGGTGATGCCCTCGCTGGCCGCCCACTTGACGGCCTCATAGCAGTAAGCGTCCACGGGAACGTCCGCGAAGATCTGCTCCGGAGCTTCCTCCACGAACTTACCCTTAATGGTGACCTTGGAGGCAGGCATGGTGAAGGTGTACTTGCCCTTCTTCTCGGTGATCTTCACCTTGTCGCCGTCCTTATCCAGGACCTTCAGGGTATCCAGCTCATAGCCCTTGTCGGGCTTCACGGTGATGGTCACGGTGTCGCCCTTGTAGGCAGACTTGGGAGAAACGGTGATGGTGCCGTGCTTCACGCTGTCCACGGTAATGGTGTAGCGGGAAGAGTGGGAGCTGCCGCCGCCGCTGCTGCTGGACTTGTGATACAGCTTGATGGAGCCGGTCAGCGTTGTGTAGTTGGCGTCAGCGGGAGTGAAGCGCCACTTGTAGGTGGTGTTGGCCGCCACGGTGGTGGTATCGGGCAGGACATTGCCTGCGTCATCCACCCACTCCAGCGTACCGGCGTTGGGGTTCAGCGTGCTGCCGGTAACGGTCAGGCCAGCATCCGCCAGCGTCTTGCCGCTGGTGGTGATCTTGGTGTAGGCAGGCTCGCCGGTGGGGGTCGCCTGCTTGATGGTGAAGGTGTAGGTCTTGTCGGCCGTGGTGCCGTCCGCCCAAGCGGTGGTGGCCTTATCCCTCAGCGCCACGGTGACGGTGTGGTCACCGGCGTTGGTCTGGCTATTGCCGGTCACGGTGTAGTCCGCGGTATCGGCAATGCCGTAGGTCTTGGCGTTTCCGTCATAGGTGAACACCGTGGTGTCGGCGGCGGGGATGGCCACCTTCTTGGGAACGATGGTCAGGGTGGCCGTGGCGATGCCGAAGTTGATGCTATCCTCGTAGGTGGCGGTCACGGTGTAGGTGCCGATGCCCTCGGGGAACCCTGCTGCCATCAGCGTGCCGGTGCCGGCGGTGTAGACGTAGTTCCACTTGGCGCCGGTGCCGAGGTTGGTGCCGCTGATGGAGGCCTCCTCATACTTCATCCAATTGCCGGTGTACTCCTTCTCGCCGTCAGGGAAGGTGATGAAGGTACTGACATCGGTCTTATCCAGCACGTAGACGGTGATGGAATGCATGTGGAGGGGGTTGTGATTGGCGTCACCGGCGTAGTTGACCAGGAAGATCTGCGGGCCGGCGGTGTCCATGACCATGGAGGGGGCATACCAAGTCCAGCCGGCGGGCAGCTCCACGGCGGACAGCTTCTGACCCTTGACGCCCTTCAGTCCGGTGGGGTCGGCGGGGTCGATCGGGTTGATGTTCACGGTGGCGGTGGTGGTATCCTTGTTCAGCTTGTAGTTTTCACCGAGGCCGCCCTTTTCCATCTTCACCAGCACGTTGACAGTTTTGCCGGTACCCGCCGTGTCATCGGCCATGGTGGCGAAGACGTGGTAGTGGGTACCCTGCTTCACCTCGGCGGCAACCGGCAGCGTCACGGTGCACTCCACGTTCACATTGCCTTCCTCGTAGTCGCGGTTCACTGCGACGGCGGAGTTGATGTCAATGGGCTTGGGCTGGATCTTGAAGTTGCGGCTGAAGGTACCCGTGTAATTGCCCTTGCCCTCGACATAGACGGTGGCCGCCTCAAAGACGTGGACGTTGGTGCCGTAGCTGACGGTGTAGTCGGTACCCTCGACCAGCGGCTTGGTGCCGTCCATCACCACGGCAGGCGGCTTTTGGACCCCGCCGCTATACACATAGGTGCCGGTGATGGGCTGAAGCATGTTGCTGATGCTCTTGGGGTTAATTTTGAAGTTGGCGTGACCCATGTAGATGTGGGTGGCCGTTTCGCAGACGACATTCACCACATACGCGCCCGCGTCGGTGGGGGGCGTGTCGCTGCTGTAGCCGCTGGAGGTCGGGGTGCTGTAATGAACCAACGTCTTGGTGGTGCCCTCCGGCGCGGTAAAGACGGGGTCTGCCAGCGCCGTACCGTAGGTGGTGTCCGCCTGCGTCACCGTCAGGGTTTCGATGGGCCTTTCCTCCACCTTGATCTTGACGGTATCCTTGATGGCGGGGTTGGCGTTAAGGGTGGCCGTCAGATCGAAGGGGATGGCCTCCGTGTTATGGAACACATGAAGCAGCATGCTGTATAGGCCGCCGACAGTTTCAAGCGTGCCCATATGCTTGGGAATGGGATCCAGCTTCCAGTCAACCTGCGTGATGGTTGCGGGCTGGCTGAACTGGTCATAGACCTTGGCCTCGTATTCGACGTCAATCATGTCGGCCGGGTCGTCGCCCACAGGGCGAATGATGGTGGTCTGGGGCGCGCCGCCTGTTTTTTTGTCGACGATCTTGAGCCACTTGACAGCGGGGGTGGCGCGCCAGACGGTGAGGGTGGCGGGCGTAGAGGATACGCCGCCGTAGGTGGCGGTGAGGGTGATCGGGCCGCCGGGGCAGTCGCTGGAGATGGTCATGTTGCCGGTGGCGGGATCGACGGTGACGCCATCAAGGTCGCTGATGCTCCACACAACGCCGGAGGGGTTGTGCAGGAGGCCGCTGTCCGTATGCACAGTGACGCTGTAGGTGTTGGTCACCTTGACGGTGTTGGGGGTGTCAATGCCGAGGGCCTCAGGGACATTCAGACTGGGAGCCGCGCCGCCTATCTGCACTTTGGTGACCGTCACGGAGCCGGTCTTGGGGTAAGCCTTGGTCAGAAGCAGTTCGGTGTTGCTGACGCGGGTGACGGAATAGTCACCGTTGGCGGCACCAGTCTTAAACTTTTCGTCGAAGGTCTCGCCGGAGTTGGCCTTCAGGGTGATTCTGGCGTAGTAGAACTGCTCAGCCTTGGCGGTGGCAGGGTTGGTGACAGGCGTGCCGGTGTCGGTAGTGCCTTCGAACCACTCCACCTTCGTGATGCTGTACGGTGCGCCGCTGGCAACGGTGCCGGTGAAGTCCAGCGGCTGGCCCTTGACCGGGGCATCAACAGAGGCGGTCACGCTGGAGATGGGCGCCTTGGGGACAACAACAGAAATTGTTTTTGGCAAGGTTGCTGCATCACTTGCTGCAATATTTGTTACATAGTCAGATGCTGACATAGTGAGTTCGGTCAACTTGATGTCGTACGAACCCGGAGCTGCACCGCTTTTAATGGAAAAAGTCAACTTTGCATATTCGCCACCAACAGTACAGGTGCCTAAAGTCTCATTGGTGTGAGCAATCGTGACCTTTCCGTTGTTGGTAGCAGTTGTAACATTGGGGTCTTCAAAGTCGAGAGGAGGATACACCCCGCTGGTGACGCTTTCCAACTCAAGAACTGTGCCCGGAAACTCCACAACGGCTTCCGCTGTCATGACATTTTCATAATCCGGCAAAGTTAGTGTTACAACGATTTTTTCTCCTTCTTTTACGCTGGAAAAATCAAGTACAGGTGCCGCGAGTGCCTGACTTGGCAACAGCGAGAGAATCAGTGCAAGGGAAAGAACCCATGAAAAAATTTTTTTCATTTACATTCTCCTTTTAAGCAATAGGGATTGTTGAAATGTTACCTTTGAAATACTGCCTAAGTATCGTAATATCAATGGCTTTAATGCTTCCATCACCATTCATATCTATCGCGCAAATCTGTTCATCCGTCAAGGACGACAAATTCCCTTTGAAATACTGCCTTGCCATTGTCACATCAATTGCTTTAATGGCCCCATCGTAGTTCACATCCCCGTACAGCCACAGCTTGAGCTGGCCGAGGTTGAGGGCGGTGCTTTCGACGGTGATGGGAACGATCTTGGGCACATACTTGCCGGGCTTGAAGATCACCAGCTTGTAGCTGCCCGCTGGGATGGTACCAAAGCTAAAGGGCTGCGCCTTCATGCTCTTGCCGTCCACCGTCGTGGCAGTAATGGCTCCGCCGGTGCCGGTGTAGGTATAGCCGGTAACTGTGCCGCCGGTCTTCCACTGCGCACGGATGGCCGCATCCTCCATCGTGGACGGATAGAGATAGTACAGCGCGTCATTCGTGTCGTTCCAGCTCACCGCCGTCCCGCTGACGCTCACGCCCTTGGGACGCACAATGACGGTGATCTTCTTCGAACCATCCAACACGACGAGGCTGCCGTTGCTGTCCGACTTGTGGAAGCAATAAGTGCCATCAATGACGACCTTGTTGTCCCGCAGCGGGCGGTTCTGTTTCAGCTTCAGCTTCAGCGTGTTGATGCGGTAGTTCGTGCCCGCCGAACCTGCAATGGCAGGCGTGCCGCTCTCCCATGTAAGCTGCTCCACCTCATAGCCCATGGGGGAGAGCTGCGTGTTGAAGCTTTCCTGTACCTTGGAAAGGCTATCGCCCTCGTGGAGCGTCGGGAGGGTCAGGTTCATCTCCCTGAGCGGCGTGGCGGTGAAGGTCAGCGACTTGCCGCCGGAGGAGCGGGTGACATCCTTCATCTTGGGGAAGCTGCCGTAGATGCCGAATTGCACGCCCGCGTAATCGGCAAACTTCGTGCCCTTGTTGGCGGTGATGGTGACCTTGACGGTGTAGGTCTTGCTCTTATCAAAGGTCGCCCATGTGGGCAGGGCGTTGTCGACCGTGCCGACGCTCTCCCCCTCCCACCACTGGTAGGAGATGGTGCGCAGGGCGTGGTAATCGACCCCCTCGCTCTGGTTGATGAAGAGGTCAACGCTGTCGCCCACCGTGCCTTGCATGAACACATCGTTGCCGTTATACATCTTCTGGCCCATGACCAGCAGCACCTTGGTGTCGCCGGTGATGTACGCCTCGCTCTGATCGGCAAATTCCGCCCACAGTGAAAGCATGTTGTAGTTGTTAGAGCGGTCAGGCACCGTGAAGAACAGCTCCTCCTTGAACTTGTCGCTGGGGGTATCATAAATACCGTTCGCGCTCCAGCTCTTGAAGATCTTTCCTGACGGAGCATTCGGCACGACCTTGATCCTTGCGCCGACCTGAACATTGACAGAAGCATTGACACCATTGGAGTCTGTCACAAGCACCTTGCCGTTACTGTCGTAGGCGGTGGCGTTTCGCACTATGAGCAGGACATGTTTCACGCTCGGGTCCAGCTTGAACGCATAGTCCTCGCGTTTGTAGTCATAGCCGCCGCCCGCCTTGGGGACGCGCGTGAAAACGCTGATGGTTTTCTCGCCGCGCACCTCGAAGGGGTCGGTGTACGGCACGGCGTTCTGGGGGGACGTGCTGCTGTTATAGGCGTAGGCCATGGTGGCGTTGAGGGGCCAGCCGGAGGGCTTTGCCAGCGCCACATTCACGAAGTCCTTGATCGTGTAGGTGTTGGGGCCGCTGGGCTTCAGCGGCGCTCCGCCGTTCTTCGGCGTCACGGTCACCTCCGGGGTGGGCAGGCCGATCAGCTTCGTCAGATGGACCACGGCGTAGTTATGGCTCAATTTCCGGTATTCCCTGCCGTTCACGGTAAAGGTCTTTGCCAGCTTGAAGTAGACCTTGCCGCTGTTGCCGCTGTCGGTGATGATGGCCTTGCCGTTCTTCACCCTGGTGCCGATGACCTCGGCGCTGTTGGAGCCCTCCGCCGGTGTCTGGTCTTCCCGATACCAGATCTCGTAGCCCTCGGGGGCCTCCACCGTCAGCTCGATCGCGCCGGAGAAGTACCGCGGGACGCTGTCTTCGCTGAGCACCGTGTCGCCGTACTTCACCGTGGGCGCACCGGTGGGCCGCACGGCATAATAGGCCTCGGACTTGATGCCAAACGCGGAGGAGCCGGCGTAGGCCTCGATGCGCACATCGTTGCTGACGGAGACATCCACGGGAAAGGGGCCGGTGTAGGTCTGGAGGTTGCTCCACTTGTTCGTGGAGGAATTCCAGACACGGTACTCGATGTGCTTATTCCGCTCCACCGTGAGGGTCACGGTTTCGGGGACTTGGTTGTTCGTATCAGAAATCCCGCTGTCGGGGGCGATGTACGGCGGAGCGACAGGCGGGTTGAAGGTAAAGGGCTTGCTGAAGTAGCAGCGGCCGGTTTCATCGTCATCGTAGGCGATGCGGTAGCTCCCCTCCGGGATGTTTTCCCAGGCAAGCGTTGTCCCATAGGCGCCGCTGGGCTTCGCATCGGCATAGAGCCGGCTGTTGCGCAGGCCCATGACGGGGCTGCCCTTCAGATCCTTGGAGGCATAGGTATTTTCGCCGTACCGGGGCAGCTGCGCGGGCACCAGCATGACACGGTATCCGCCGGAGCCGTTGCTGATGCTGTCCTCCTTCGCAAAGGTCATGTCCTGGTAGGCGTAGCGGGTGGTGGTGCCGGTATCGCTGTCATACTCCGTAGTGTAGCTCACAGGGCTCAAGTCGGGTCCCGTCGTCATGGGGTCACGCACCGGCACCAGCACCATATCCCGCTGAATGTTGGAGAAGGTCTGGGTGGTGTTCGTCCAGCTTGTGCCGTTCCCGCTGCCCTCCGGGTGCAGGGCGTCGTACCAGCAGAGGAATTTGCCCTTCCCCGTCGGCGCGGTCAGCTTCAATTCGTCGCCCTTGCGCACAACATGGGTGTCCTCGTGCTCTGGCTCTATAACCTTGGCAAAGTAGACGCTGCTGGAAGCTCCCGGCGGTACCTCATGATCCATGATCAGTCCGCGGGACACCTTCACGGTGCCACGCCGGTGGGCGACCAGATGTAGTTGAACTCGCCGCGGTAGTATTCCGCGCCGTTTTCCTGTACAGCCTCATAGGGGCAGCTGCCCTGATACATATCCGGCCCCAGCACGATCTCCTTCGCGAGGATCGCCCAGCTGTCGCTCCCCTCCGTCGCCCAATACTCGATGCGGGTCGATTCGGAGTCGATGGACACACCCTGCTCCGCGCGGATGAGCTCCACCTTCGCGTCTTTCCAGGTTTCGATGTTGGTATACGGGTGGTCGTAGCGCGTATGCAGTGTATCGGTTTCGGGATAGCGGACGATGTTGCCTTGGTTCCAGATATTGAAGTAGCCCTCGGTGTCCACCTTCAGGGCGGTGCCGTCCCCGCCCCCCAGCAAGACGTCGGTCACCACGTTCTTTTTGGATACGATCTCCACCGAGGCCTTGCCCAGCACCTCCATGGTTCCGGCGGAAATGGCATAGTTCTTCTGAATCACGTTTTTGGGCTTTGTCCAGTACTCGGTCGCCGGGTCAAAGTCCCGCCCGGATTCGATGGTGATCTTCAGGGTGGAGTCATCCTTCACCTTGACGTTAGAGGCATCGATGCCTATCGCCTGGTCGCCGTTAAAGCCGCTGGTGCCGCCGGTGACCTTGATGTTCACATACGGGCTTCCTCTATCATCCTCAAGGGTCAGGCCGCCCGAAAGGACGATACCGCCCGCATAATATTGGCCCTCATTCCGCCCCACGGTATTGATGTTCAGCTCGCCGCCGCCGCAGACCGTCAGCTTTGCGCCCTCACGGCCGTAAATGGCGTAGCCTCTGCCGGGCGATTGCGCGGTCTTGGTAAGGTTCAGCGTAAGATTCTTGCCGGTATCGATTTGGAGCTTCACATCCGGGCCGTCCTGCAGGTCCAAAAGGACATCGTATCCGCTCATGACGACGTCGTTAACCACACAGACAAGGACGGATTGCTTGGGCGGGTAGCGCATGGCGTTGCGCAAATTGATCCGCACGTCCTGCAGGTTGCCATTGAGGAACAGGATCCCCTCGAGATACCACACAAGGTAGTCGCTCTCCGCATGGGGGACGCCGCTCCACACATGAGCGTCCGGATCGCACTCGGTGATGTACTGGCCGTTGTACAGCTTGATCGCCCTCGACTCGTTATTCAGCGGGGGAAAGTTCAGCACCACCATGCCGTAGGTTTTATCCGGCTCTGCCGCCGCCCGCAGGGGGGCCTTCATCACAGGCGGTACAAGGGGCGGCAGGGTCTCCTGCTGCTCGTTGGTTCCCTCGGTGGTACCCTCGGTGGTTCCCTCGTTGGTTCCCCCGGTGGTTCCCTCGTTGGTTCCCTCAGTGGTTCCCTCGGTGGTTCCCCCGGTGGTTCCCTCGGTGGTTCCCCCGTTGGTTCCCTCAACGGTCAGAGCCACCGGCTCCGCGCCCGAAGAGGGCGCTTGCGCGGCAAGCTCGCCCATCGGTACGAGCGCGAAGTCCTCCGCAGGGAGAACCGCGTCCGCGTTGATGCTCACACCGTCCAGCGCGGCCTTGTGATACAGCCTGCCCTCGTAATAGAGCGCCGCGTACTCGCCGTCGGTGATGAAATCCTCGCTGGCGTTGCCAAATACCTCAGCCGTCGGGCTGCGCTCGGTGATGTACTCGCCGTGGTGCAGGTCGAGCTGTTCGCCTTCGCTGAACACCAGCCGCACATAGCCGTAGTCCTCCTGCGGCGCAGGCGGGCTGAGGCCATCGTCCGCCTCGTCGGCAAGTGCCGCGGCGGGCAGCAGGCTCAGCGCCATGACGAGCGTTAAGAGCCACGCCGTCAGTCGCTTGTGTGTCAGTTGTCTCATGCTTTGATCCTCCTTCCCGGTTCTTGATTTTTTGGCGGGGATGCCGCCGTTTTCATGCTTTCCGCTGTCTCATCGAGCCATGTACGCACCTGCTGCGCGGAAAGGTCGCCGATGCAGTAACCGTCGATGAGCTTCAGCTCCGCCGCCTTTTCCAGTGCGGCCAGCTTTTCCGGGTGTCCGTCCTCACAGATAAGATAGACGCGGCAATCCGGCAGCTTGCGCTTCACCTCGATGGCGATGTCGCAGCGGGCGGAGACGTCCTTGTCCTCCACGCCCTCGGTGAAGTCGGTCTCCAGCAGCAGAAGGTCCGCCTGTTCGGCAGCACACTGCCACACCACGTCATCGCAATCGTCCGAGAGGACGCCTATCGGCCGGCAGCCGCCCAGATTTCCCAGCCAATCCGCCGCATGGCGCGTTCTGAATGGCAAGGCAAAGCACACCGCCGCTTTCGGCAAGGGCGGCTCCCGCCTCCGGAAGAGGCTCATACCGCCGCCTCCCGTCTCGCCGTTCCCTTGGGCAGCCGTGCCCCGCATTCGGGGCAGTACCGCGCCACGTTGGTGACGGCCACGCCGCAGCCGGGGCAGCAGCGGTGACGGGAACGGTAGAGGTCATAGAGAGTCATCTCTGGCAGACGCGCGCCGCAGTCGGTGCAGTCCGTCCGGTCGGCGCTGTTGGCCCTGCCGCAGCTGGGGCAGATCTTGCGCCGCCGCAGCGTATCCGGCCCGCAGCCGTACTCCAGCAGCACCACCCGGCGCAGGGCTTTCCGGGTTCTCAGGTCGTAGTCTGTCATTTGGCTTTCTCCTTTCCGTCTGTGCCGCCCACCTGCAGCTTCGCCCCGCAGATGGGGCAGAAGCAGGTGTCCGATTCCCGGAGCCGTGCGCCGCAGTGATGGCAGAACGAAGGGTACTCGTCCTCCCACGGCGCGCAGTCCAGACACAGTCCCGCGTTGACATTGAACATAGCGGAGGAGACATACTTCCCGCATTTGGGGCAGAAGTTGAACTCCCACTTGCCCTCCTGTTCCCACGCGATCTCCAGCGCCGCTTCCTCCGTGTCCGCCCGGATGGGCTTGCTCACGCAGCACAGTTCGCCGGAGAAGTCGCAGTAGAAGCGAAAGATCCTGTCGCCTCCTGAGTCGGTGACGACCCGGTAGGTCGCCGTTTTCCGTACCTGCGTCATCCGCATTTCTCCTTTCTTTTTTTCATTTCGTCTTGTAAAGCTGTCATGGGATATGCTACAATGCCTAACGAAGCGGTCGGCTCGACAGGATATAGAGCGTCGAGCGATCTTTCGGTTGGAGCGAAGCTCCAACCGAAAGGGATACCCCTTTCGCGATTCTCTGTTCATTGACGGGGGCCGAACGGCGATCTCGCCTCCCCGTCTGCCCGTTTTGTACCATAGATCTTGAGTTTTGTCATACCCTAAAACCTCAATTTAGGGTAGACAGACGAAAAAAATTTTCAAAAATCGCCGGAAAACAGCGTTTTCACGGACAAATGTTTGTGTACGGAGGACATAGCGATGAAAAAGCAAGGTTACGCCATTCTCATGGCTTTCATCCTGATATTTGCCCTGACGGGCTGCGGAAACAAGTCGCTGCTCTCGGCCAAGGAGCCGGTGGAGCTGACGATGTGGCACGTATACGGCGAGCAAGCCGGTTCCCCGATGGACACGCTGGTGGAGGAATTCAACCGCACCGAGGGGAAGGAGAAGGGCGTCCGTGTCAAGGTGACGGAACTGAGCAGCGCCGCGAAGATCGGCGGCTTTCTGTTAGAGACACAGGGGGATTCCGCGCAGGAGATGCCGGACCTCTTCACCTGCCACATCGGGGACGCCATCGCCCTGGGCGAGGACAATCTGCTGGACTGGAATGACTGGTTCACGGAGCAGGAACAGAGCGAGTTTGTGTCCGGCTTCCTTGCGGACGGTAAAGCAGATGACGGTAAACTGCTGGTGTTCCCCCTGTCCAAATCCACGCAGCTGCTCATGCTCAACGGCACGGGCTTTGCCCGCTTTTCCGCCGCCACCGGCGTGACCTACGATGACCTCTCCACCTGGGAGGGATTCTATGACGCTGCCGGGCGGTTCTATGCCTGGACAAACGGCACGGAGCCGTTTTGTGCGATGGACTATCCCATCCGGGCGGTGGAACTGAACGCGCTGGAGCATGGCGCGGAGGATTTTTACACGGAAGACGGCTGGTACGATTTCGACAACGCCGTATTCAAGGAGAGCTGGATGCAGTTTGCCCGCGCGCTGGCCCAGGGGCATATCGTGGTATCCGACCTCTATTCCAATACCCAGGTCATGACCGGTGAGGTGCTCTCCGGCCTTGGCTCCTCCGCGGCAATTCTCTATTATAATGATACCGTCACCTATGAGGACGGGCGCAGCGAGCCGATGGACTTGCAGGTGGTCCCCATGCCCATGACAGCGGGGGCGGAGCCTCTGATGACCCAGGCGGGCGTGGGCCTGTGCGCCTACAAGACCACCGAACAGAAGGCGGAGGCCGCCAGCCTGTTTGCCCATTGGCTGACGGAGAAGCAGCGCAATCTGGACTTCGTGACCTCCACCGGCTATATGCCCGTGCGGAACGGCGCATTTGACGCCATTGAGGACTATACGGATTTCCCGGAACCACAGCAGGCGTACCAAAATCTCTACGCCGCTCTGAACACCATGCGGCGGGAGTATACGCCGGTGTCCGAGCCGCGCTTTTCCGGCTATTACGGCAAGGTCAACGCCCTTTACGATGCGCTGCGGGAGGCGCAGAAGGCCTATCCCGCCCGTCTTGCAAATGGCGAGAATA
>ERZ1106943.1801-NODE-1801-length-20217-cov-5.545333_pt1 | contig 20217 bp, 17 predicted proteins | sample MGYA00403671_ERZ1106943 | MGnify/ENA primary metagenome ERZ1106943 (study PRJEB35170, sample SAMEA104062427) | human gut metagenome | biome: human gut; feature: human-associated habitat; material: faeces | place: Denmark | collected 2012-06-14 ...
TTTTTGGGAGGATAATTTAGCGTTAGCTAAATTTCAATGCCCGACCGACACTCCGTTAAACCATAATTCACCCCAACTTTTAATAAAAAATCTGATAACAAGATAAAAATTACGGCTGTTGCTTAAATCGCAACAGCCGTTTAATTTATCCAAAAACTTTTAAAATCTCGTCCTTATGAGCCATAATTGCATCATACCCCTCTTGAATAGTATCGTCAACACTGTCGATAGAAAAAAGGGCGGTATTTTCATTCTTTATCTGCACGGCGAGGTCGGCAAGCTTCATTGATTCTCTGGTACTGTCAATTGAATACACATCGAGAGCACGCCATATAACCTTGATAAGTCCGTCAAGGCCTGCGTCCGGTTTATACTGCAAAATATCAAATCCGATTGCAAGCACCTTGCCTACGCCCATATCCTTTAACACTCTTACAGGCAGGTTATCCTTTGAACCGCCGTCAACAAAGTCATATTCTTTATACGGGCAGGTTGTGTAAATTGCAGGAAACGACATACTCGCTCTTACCGCAACATCGAGCGGAACATCTGTAAGATAGTGTATATGCTCTCTTTCAAGGTGTTCGTCATAGGTTGTAAAAATACATTCGTCTGTTGTCATTGTGTCAACGGTACAGACAGAAAGATTAATCGGCAAAGACTTAAAATCATTTTCAAGTCCCTTTAAGGCAAGCACTTCTTTTACAACATCAGAAATTATTTCGCCGTTTTTTATGCCGTTTTTCTGAATTTTTTTATAAACGATAAACTGCGCAAGTGCCTTGAATATAAGTCCGTTGTCAATTTCGGCAAGAATTTTCCAATATTTTTTTGCTACCTCGTGCATTTCTTTCGGTTCAAGCCCCATAGCAACCAACATTGCCATAATCGAACCCGAGCTTGTTCCCGAAACATATTCGGGTCTTATGCCAAGTTCATATAAAGCGGTTACCGCACCGATGTGAGCAATACCCTGCAATCCGCCGCCTGAAAAAACAAATCCAATCGCATCTTTTCTGTCTTTCATAATTTTTCGCAATCCTTATCTTTATTAATAAAATTTGTACACATTACAATAAGATTCGGTTTCCACAAAGTAATCGTACCAATTGTAAAACTCGTCAAAGCTGTAATCCTTTGAAATCAAGTCATAATTCTTGAATTTTGTGTTGTCCGTAATATATTTAATTACCTTGTCCCTGTCGGCAAGTCTTGAAATATAAACGGTAATTTCCTTTTCATTTGCAAGCTTTTCATCTGTTTTAAGCGCCTGCATACTGTCGGTTTTTTCCTTTTCACTGCCGTTGTTCATATAGCCGTCCATAAACTCGGTAATCTTGCCGTTCGTAATTACTCCCCTCTTCTCTGCAAAGTCCTCAAGCTCATTTGCAAGGGTAGGCGAAAAGTCGGGTGTTTGAACAATCATAGTTTCGTCATAATTTGCGAGTTTGTCTATACTCTTGTTCCACTCAAGCATAGCAGTGCCGACAAATACGCATTTATCGGTTTGCGGAGTGTAAAGCTCGGTTTTTACGCCATACATATAGTAAGGCTTTACAATGATATAGCCGATTGCGCAGGTAATTGCAAGGCAAATCGGTACGGCTGTTGTAAGCCACTTTTTGCCTGTAATTCTTGTAAACTTAATGAGCGCAAGCACAAATATAGTTACAAGCATCGGCAAAGACGCCATAATGTAGCGGTCGCTGTTGAATGGTGAAACAAGTGAAATAGCCACAAAATATACAAGCGACGGCACAAAAGCCATATACGCTGTGCGAGAAAGCTTTTCCTTTCTGACAAAGCGGAGGTAAATCCAAAAGCCGATGAGCGCCCCACCGCAAAGTGCAAGCAGCCAAATCTGATTTAAGAATACATCTTTTGCCAGCACCTGAATATATGTGCAAATCTTATAAACAAAGTAAGTAACAATAGTAATCGGATCAATATTAATGCTCAGCGAGCCAAATCCACGGTTGCCGCCGAGCACATTCGTAATGATGTACGGATAAATACAAAGTGCCGCCGCACTGCCGATAACAGCAGTAATTATGTACTTTATTAAATCCTTTATGTTTCTTTCCTTAATTTGGAACACAAGCATAATAAGACCTGTAAGTCCCTCAAACAAGATGAAGTAATACTGCGTAAGCGTGCCGAGCAGGGTTATAAGTCCCAAAATCAAGAAATCGGTAAATTTTGCGGTATTTTTTCTCTCATAGATTTTTAGGTTCATATAAATCATTGAAAGCACAAAAAATGTAAGTGTAGCGTACATTCTCAAATAAATAGTCATTGTAGTACAGGCAATACTGAACGCAAAAGCGCCTGTCGCTATGAGAGCATAGAGATTATTTTTGGTAATTCTCTTTACGATTTTAAACAGCATAATCAAAATGCCTGCCATTGCAAGAACATTTATCGAAAACGCAAAATATCTTGAGAATTGATTTGGAAACAGCGAGCATACAGTATGCACAAGTCCGTAGTAAAGAGGCGGATGAGAAGCGTCAATTATTTGATTTTCATAAACCTGTTCATAATTAAAGCGGTCACCGTCCGATACGGAAAGATAGTCGATAAAATCGGCACCGCTGTTCCATTCACCGTCAGTTTTGAGTGTATTAGCCGAATTTGCGAGATTATATGTCAAAAGCTCGTCCTCGTGATAGCCCTGTTTGTTCATCATAAAAACAGTGCTTAGCGCAAGGCTTAAAACTATGACAACAGCAAGAAAAATTCTTGATTTTTTGTCTGAAATATTCATATATTACCTCATATTTTTATCCGTTCTGAATTTTAAAAAATATTATACCAAAATTTTACCATATAGTAAACATACAAAACATTGGTTTTTATATGTAATTTTTCAAATATTTACTGTGCTTTAGCTAAACAAGAGCAAAAACAATGTACCATTATTTATTTTAACGAACGAATGTGACTTTTGTGTTACAAAGAAAAAATTATTTTGTATAAAAATCAAGCCGACACAGATGTTTTTATTTTATAGGTTAAATCCCGTTTTTCAAAAAATACTTAATAAATTCTCTTATATACCTTTCCTGCGGAGTAATAATTTCAATGTCAACATCAGGATATTGTTCGGCATATGCATTAAGCGCTTCTTTTAAATTTGATTTAGACTGCATATAATCATTCGCTATATAATCTAAATCCATTTTAAATTTTAAAAGCAAAATTGCCGATACAACACCTGTCCTGTCTTTTCCGGCATTACAAAAATACAGTACATTGGACTTTGCGTTGCAAATCAAATCAATTATTCTGTACATTTGACTGTCAAGCATATTAATATAAGATTTCGATACATCATCAACGCTTTTCGGAACAATATCTCCGCCCGTAACAGGCATAGAATAATATTTAAATAAATTATCGGTTTCTAACTTGCAGGGCTTTTTGGCTCTTTCTTCAACCGTTCTTAAATCAACAACAGTTGTAATATTATTCTTAATAAGCCATTCCGTTTCTTTTTCAGAAATTTTCGCAGGCACATCGCTCCTGATAAATCTTAAACTGTCAGGCAAAATCGCACGGGTATTTAAAGTTGATTCTAAAATACTTTTCATAATTATTTCTTAGCAAATAAAGTTACAAAACTTAAAAATATTTACTTTGATTAACAATAAAGACTTTTTATTTGTTAAAAAACTCTTTCATTGCCGCAATCATCTTATCCATTTCTTCATCTCTGCCTATAGAAATTCTTAAGTAGTTATCAATTCTCGGAACATTAAAATATCTGATAAAGATTTTCTTTGTCTTTAAATATACAAATATTTCTTTTGCGGAATATTTATTATGAGTGGCAAAAAGAAAGTTTGTTGCGCTCTTTTTTACATCAAAGCCAAGCGCAATGAGTTCATCCCTTACCCTCTCTCTTGTAGCGATAACCTTATTAACACATTCCTTAAAGTATTCCTCGTCATTCACAGACGCAGTACCGACCTCAAGTGCAATGCTGTCCATAACATATGAATTGTATGAATTTTTAACGGTTTCAAGCGTAGCAATCAACTCTTCACTGCCGATTGCAAAGCCGATACGCATACCTGCGAGTGAGCGTGACTTTGAAAAGGTTTGAGTAACAAGCAGATTATCATACTTCTTTGTAAGTTCCACCGCCGACTCGCCGCCAAAATCAACATACGCCTCGTCAATAATAACAACGCTGTCTTGGTTGTGCTCCACAATGTCAATCACAAAGTCAAGCGGTTTGCAAATGCTGGTCGGCGCATTAGGATTAGGAATAATAATTCCGCCGTTTTCCCCGTAATAATCCTCTGCGTGAATTTCAAAATTATTGTCAACAGGAATGGTTTTATACGGAATTTTTATAAGCGAACACCATACAGGATAAAAAGAATAGGTAATATCAGGATATAAAATCGGCTTATCAGAATTAAAGAAAGCCATAAAAGACAATGCTATTACATCATCCGAGCCGTTGCCGACAAATACATTATTTCTGTTTACATTATATCTTTGAGCAATGGCATCTTTTAAAATAATCGAATCCGAATTAGGATATTTCTTTAGTCCCTCGCTGTTTTCGGCATACTTTTCAAAAACCTTTTTTACCTGCGGTGACGGCGGATATGGATTTTCGTTTGCGTTGAGCTTTATCATATCCTTATCGTTTGACTGTTCGCCTGCTACATACGGCTTTATTTTTATAAGATTTTCTCTCCAACTTCCCTGCATTTTGATTTCTCCTTTATATAAAAGTCCGGTCAGCATAAGAAACTTAACCTGAATTTTTATTATCTCTTTTTGGTATAGAGCATTGATAATGACCTGTTTTTCTTAAATTTCAAAACAGGTCACGAAAAATCGTGACCTGTAATTAACTGTGTACATTGTAAACAGCGAAAAAGCGTTAAGCCTTTGCCTTGGCGTCACTCTTAAAGAGTGCTGTAAGAGTTTTATTATCTGCTGTGCCTGACTGTTTAAGTCCGCTCGCTTTTTGGAAATCTTTTACAGCCTTCTGAGTAACCTCGCCGTAGTAACCTGTTACATTTTCCTTATCGGTAATGTAACCGAGGTCAAACAAACGCTGCTGCATAGCCTTTACATTATCATTTTCATCGTCAAGTTTAAGCGAAAGACCGCTTACCTTTATTTTGTATTGGCTTTCAACCGAACCGTTTGCATTTGCGGCAGTTGTTGCAGCCTGCGTGGTTGTCTGTGTATTTGATGCCGATTTTGTAGCTGTTGTTGCACCCTCAACGGCTGATGGTACAACCGACTCAGAGGTCTCCTCTGAACTTTTCTTTACTCTGTCAGGATACATAAAGTTCATAATCTTGTTAAGAGTAAGCAAAGAGGTTGTGCCCATTCTGCTCATTTCTTCCTTTGTAACCATAAGGGTTTGATTATTTTTCAAAGCCTTTAAGCCTTTAAGATCCGAATCATTCTGAATAAACTGCAAAGTTTCCTCGTCTGCATACAGAATATAATCAGGATTTGCAACCTTTAAAATCTTTGTGTCAATCTCGCTTTCAGACACATTTACAGCCGCATTTACCGCACCTGTATATCCTAAAAGCATATCGCCGTATGTTCCGCTGTGCAAGGTGTTGAGCTTGTCGCCGTTAAGATACAGGTAGCAAATTGTCTTGGTTACATTGCTGTTTGTTTCTGCCTTGCAGGTTTTCATAGCATCAATGAGCTTTTTGTAAGAATCCTCACCTGTTCGTGCGCCGTCAACTGTGCCGCCGAGAACCTTGCCAAGCGTAAGATATGCTGTTTCAAGTTCTGTTGTAGTTTCGGGCGATGCAATGGTAATAACCATAATGCCTGCGTCTGTAAGCTGTTCCTTGCAGTTTTCATCAAGAGTATCATCTGCAAAAACAATATCGGCAGCATATGATTTAATTTTCTCAACATCAGGAGTTTTTGCCGAACCTACGCTTGGAGCAACCGACAAGAAATTCTGAGTAACCTCGTCACTTCTGCCCACCATTTTTGTAGCATATCCTAAATAAGAAATAATGTCTGCGGTTTCATCCGAAAGCACAACAATGTCCTTTGGCTCTGTTTCAATAGTAATATCGGCAACAGAAACAGGATAATTTTTATTGTCACCATCACAACCTGCAAGTGTTGCACAAGCCGATGCGGCAAGTGCCGTTGCAAGAAAAACTGAAACGATTTTTTTCATATTTACCTCCGTTTATCAGCAAAATAGAGATTCAATGTAGTGCTTTGCACATCTTGGCGAACGACCGCCTCTTGAAAGTGCAAAACGCTCAGCACCTGCCTCAAGCTCTTCTTGTGAAAGTTTAACTCCGTTTTCCTTGGCAAGTGCAAATACAATATCAAGAAATTCTTTCTTTGACGGAGCAGAGTAGCAAACCGACAAACCGAAACGGTCTGAAAGCGAAAGTGTTTCCTGCATATTGTCACGAGTATTTATATCGTCATCTGTACGATCCGCAAAGCTCTCTTTTACAAGATGACGGCGGTTTGAAGTTGCATAGATAAGTGCATTGTCAGGACGAGCAGCAATGCCGCCCTCAAGCACTGCCTTAAGGGTAGTGTAGCTCTGGTCTTGCTTTTGGAAAGAAAGGTCATCAATAAATATGATAAACTTCATCGGCAATGTTGCAATTTTGTCAACAAGAATCGGGAAGTCAATAAGTCTTTCCTTAGGAATTTCAACAATTCTCAAGCCGTCCTTGCGGAATTCATTTGCAATAGCCTTAACGGTAGAGCTTTTTCCTGTACCCATATCACCGTAAAGCAGGCAGTTGTTGCAAGCCTTACCCTCAATAAATGATTTTGTATTGCCGACAACAATGTCACGCTGTCTTTCATAGCCTGTAAATGAATCCATATCAATTTTGTCAGGGTGCAAAACAGGCTGAATGTCACCGTCACGCCAAATAAACGCTTTGTAACGGGCAAAAATACCACAGCCGTTTTCTTTATAATATTTAGCCACTTTTTCAAGTGAGCCGTCAAACATCTTAAAGCTCTCGGCGCACTCGCCGCACTCCCATTTTGGAAGATGCTCGGCAACATAACCCATATCGGCAACCGTAGCAAGATCATTTGACGCACAATAGCTCTGAATAAGCTCCTGTGAGGTGAGTGACGCAGCATTTAAAATCGCCTGACAATCACGCTTTACCGCCTTTAATAAATTGTCGGGAAGTGTGTTGTACTTGCCTGCCGCCGCAGCTCTTGTAAAGCAGTTCTCATCAAAGAGAGCAGCCTCGGTAAACGCATAAGCAAGGCGATTGCTGCAACCTCTTTCACTGATAAGAGAGAAAAACTCGCCGTATGCGTTTAAAAACTCCTCGGGTTTTTTGTCCATAGAATTTAATAATTTGTAATATGCCTTTGGTACGCTTCTGTTTAAAATTCCTCTGAAAATCGAGAGGGACGAAAGCGAAAATAAAATTTCTTTTGCTTTATTCATAATTCATCAGTCCATTCGTATTAATTGTACGACTTTTTTGGTTTTAAGTCAATATTTCCGCAAAAAATATGGCGTTATATTTCTCTTAAAAAACTAAAATTAAACAAAAATCCCGTAAAACTCGGATTTTTAAAAAGTTTTTAAGAAAAAATAAAAAAATTTCAAAAAAGTGTTGACAAAGCTATCTTTATGCTGTATAATATCAACTGTTCTCTTGAGAGAGCGCAAACAAAATAGTTGGTGTTGATGACGCTGAGGGTCCACCTGTTCCCATACCGAACACAGAAGTTAAGCTCAGTGGTGCCGAAGATACTTGGCTGGTGACGGCCCGGAAAAATAGGGAGATGCCAACATCTAATGTCCATCCGAATGGGTGGACATTTTTATTTTGCTTTTTAATGTTGCGGGTCGGCAACACCCACAATACTTTTATGTTGTCGCAGATATACGATAGTCAAACGGCTTGCCGTTTGTTGAGTTGGAACATAAAGGTGTAAAACTTTTAATTGCGACAACAACAATAAAAACATTTCCATAGAACTTAAGCCGTCATTGTTTGCAATGGCATCTATTTGTTCTGATCATTTCTTTATTAAAAGGCTCTCACCTTTTTCAAACTTCGTCTTAGCTTGCAAACCGCAAAGCTGTTTGCGCCTCTCACCTACATTACAAATAAAATCTTGCTTTGTAGTATTTTATTTTTCAAGTATATTGTAATTTAACTTCAAGTATAATTTCATAACAGAATTATAGTATTATTTTTGCATAATCGAAAATAATATTTTTTTCTCATCTCTCCCCTGTCTAAATAAAAACTTACATTATTACTATGCAATTCATAAATTCAGTAATTTATTGCATTATTTTCCTATCAACAATATACATTTAAAATAGCAATATTTTGAGTTTGTTTGTGATATTATAACTTTTTAAAAAATTTGTAAAAATGTGTTGACAAAGTGACGGCATAGTGATATAATCAATACTGTTCTCAAGAGAGAACCCAATTAAATAGTTGGTGTTGATGACGCTGAGGGTCCACCTGTTCCCATACCGAACACAGAAGTTAAGCTCAGTGGTGCCGAAAATACTTGGCTGGTGACGGCCTGGAAAAATAGGGAGATGCCAACATCGAAGTGTCCATCCAATAGGGTGGGCATTTTTTTGCTTTTCTTTCATTATTACGGTTAAAAATAACGGTTTATCGGATTATCGGTCGGGCAACAAGTTAATAGCCACGCTACTCAAACCACTAATTTGCCACTTTTCAAGGGCAAATTAGCCACACCCTCAAGCTTTGCATTATTCAACCAAAAGGCAGTCAAACCTAAAGCAATAGGTCTGACTGCCTTTGTGTATCAGCTGTTAAAAATATTAAAAAGAATTGCATACACATATGATGAGCTTGTTTTTGCCAATTTTGCAAAGCTCGGATCTTTTAATTTTTCAACAGCAATTTCTATTTCTGCTTTTGTAATACGCCAATTTGCCTTTGCTATATAAATACAGCCTCCCGAAACAATATATGTGAATTTATTTTTATTATACATCTCTATTTCTTTTCCGCTGTATCTTACAATTTCATCCCATATTTCATTAAGGCTCATTATTATCATTCCGCAACTTCGGCGAGTTTCTTTGTTACTCTTGAAGTAACATCAATGTAATAATCCAAATCTGCCTTTGAAAGTGAGTCCTCATCAATATTATCTATTTTATCAACCATATCAGCATATTTAGACATATACTCAGTGTAATCTTTCATAAGTGAAACAGGATTACTGCTGTTATTATACTTCTTCATAAAATCAACATATGAATTCATAAAGTCCTCGTATGCGTCCATAGTTTCTTTAAAATCAGGATCGACTGTATCGGAATCCTTTTCCTCTTCTTTGGAACTTTCTTCTTCCTTAGAGCTTTCCTCTTCCTTGGAACTTTCCTCTTCTTTAGAGCTTTCCTCTTCTTTAGAGCTTTCCTCCGCCTTGGAGCTCTCCTCTTCCTTGGAGCTTTCATCTGAACTCTGCGAAATCGTTATATCGGGAATGCTGATATCGCTTGTATCTTTTTTCGCTCCGCAGCCTGTAAAAACCATAGTTGCCGATGCAGCAACCATCACTGCAATAAATGTGCATAAAACTTTTTTAACGGTATTCTTCATAGTTATTTCCTCCTTTTGGTAAATCCGTTGGCCTTATTATATAAAAACAGCATTAAAAAAGTGTATGCTGACAGCATACACTAATAAAAAAATTTTATGATAAAATAAATGTATAATAAAGGACATTATACAACAAAATTGTTATATACGGGCATACTAAAGAAAATACTTACTATCGCAAATATTCTGAAAAAGGTCCGCCTCGTCGGCTTTTTAAACCTGCCGATTATAGGCACACACCGTTGAAACCCGAAAATATCGGAAAAGAATGCAATAGGAATAAAAAACATAAGCATAACCATAAGCGTTACGGGAAAAATTTTCAGTAAATCATAATGGCAATTATCACGATACAGCATTGCTATAAAAGAAAACATAAGAAAATACAACACACCTGCAACAATATGAACAGCCATATTATCGGTGCGAAATCCGGGAATATTTTTCCAAAATTTATCAACAAAGGTCAAGCCTTTTACCCTTTTTCTTTTTAAAGACGAGCTAAGCTCCTCTATGCTGTCAAACCTCAGTTCGGGATTGAAATTTGTGCATTTCAAAATAATATCGGCAACATCGCTGTTGTGATACAGTTTTTCGCTTGGAATACACCCCGTAAGCATATAATTCAACAGCACTCCAAGTGCGTAAATATCGGTCTTGCTGTCGCTCTGTCTAAATCCGAATTGTTCGGGTGCGGCATACCCCTCGGTACCCAGTACCTGAGTATCATGTTGTGCGTTATTTCTATGAAATCTTGAAATTCCAAAGTCAATTATCTTGACAACACCGTCATTACCTATGATAATATTAGATGGAGTAATGTCACGATGAGTGATTTCGTGCTTGTGAAGTTCGCTCAAGCCGTCACATATTTGACGGGCAATATTTACGGCATAATTTTCTGTAAATGTTCCTCTTGCAACCAGCTGTTCGACCGTACCGCCCTGCACATATTCCTCAAGAATAACGCAGGCATTGTTGTCTATGATGGCATCATAAACCTTAGCTATGTGATTGTTATTTATTTTACTTACGGCATTGTGCAGGTCAAATTCGTCAGCAGGCATAACCTTTTTTACCATTAACTGCCCTGTATTGCGGTTGCGTACAAGCTGGGTTGTACTGTTAAAATTTGTAACCACATTGCACTGCCAAAGAGAAAATTTGTACTCAAAATCGTCCATTACCTCACCCACTTTATTTAATACTAACATAATTTTACATAAAAAGGAAGATACAATTTGAAAAAATCTACTGATGAACTGCTCAATATTTTAAAGTCAAAGAATAATCTTGATGACTACTTCAAAGAAAATTTAGACCAACTGCAATATACAACTCTGCCACAAATGCTTGAAAGCATATTACAGAGCAAAAATATGAGCAAGTCAGAGGCACTCAATAATTCAATGATAGAAAAGCACTACGGCTATCAGATTTTTAAGGGGGTAAAAACACCGTCAAGAGATAAGCTGATAATGCTATGTATCGGCATTGGAGCTGACCTTACGCAAACCGGAAGGCTGCTAAACAGCATAAAAGCCGCACCGCTTTACGCAAAAGACGGCAGAGATGCTGTAATAATGTTCGGCTTGCTGCATAAGCTCAGCATAATTGACATTAACCTTATGCTCTACGACAGAGGCTTTGATGTGCTCGAATAACCTTTGATTTTATTCATTATATTTTCCTGTAACCCAGCTATCGGATTTCACCTTTTCATAAAGTGTGCCTGCATAATTGAGGCACACTTTTGTTTTTGGGAAAACTCCAACAAATTGCGATTTAAGTTAGTTTCAGTCAAGCATCGAATTGAGGCTACAATAAGATTTTCTGCCTTTAAAACTAAAAAGTTTGGTCAACCTTTTCAAAGGTTGTGGGTGTGGGCAACGCCCACAAAAAGCTGTAAATCACCGCAAATTTTAATAGCAAAACAGTTTGCTGTTTTGCGGCTTGAACATAAAGGCATAAATAAGCCAAATGCGACAGCAACAAAGGAAAAGGCTCGCTACTAAACTACTAATTTGCCACTTTTTAAGGGCAAATAGCCACACACGCAAACTTTTTTCGTTATTTATAATATCTTTTCTCTAAGACTGCTAAAGTGCAACTTCCTTGCTCTCTGCCACTCATTAGTCTTAACTTTTTCTTTACTTTAAAGTCTTGATTAATCTAAAGTTTAGTTATGCCATTGCGCAATTTCAACTGCCTGCTTTTTATTAAAAATAAGTTCGTTTTTATTATTTTATGGGCTCTGCCCAAACCCGCAACCCTTTAAAAAGGGTTGACCTAAATTTTAAATTCATTTAACTAAACTTTTGCAATAAACTCAAAAAGCAAAACGGACGCTTAAAACGCCCGTTTTTCATTACAAAAGTTCATCATCGGTTTTGGAATTATTATCTGTTCCGCCCTCAAAAAATTCATCCATTCCATCTGTCATACCATCATCACGATTTTCGTAATCTTCGTTGCCGATAATGCCGTCACCATCTCTCACTCTGCCGTTATTCTCGGCATCATCCATCATAGATTCGGCTTTACTTTCCATTTCACTCTTTCCCGAAGATGACTCATTCTTTTTTGAATTTTCGGAAGATGCCGAACTCTGAGCCGAGCTTTCGTTCTGAGAATTATTCTTATTTCCACCACAACCTGTAAGTGCGGCAGCAAATGCAATGGCTGCAAGCAATGCAGCAATTATTTTTTTCATAAAACCATCCTTAATAAACAATAATAGTGCCCTCAAATGAAGGCACTATTATTTTTAGCAATAGTTTTGCTTTTATGAATTTTTATTCTTTAACAAGCTGAATATGCGGATACGGAATTGTTACTCCGTTCTTTTTAAATTCTTTTAGTACATTTTCCTGCATCATATAATAAACACCGTAATAATCATCGGGTTCTACCCACACCCAAGCAACAATTTGAATACCGCTGTCAAGATATTTATCAACATATACCTTTGGTTCGGGATCTTTTAAAACCCTTTCATCTGATTTTGCAAGGTCAAGAATTATCTTACGAACAAGGTCAATGTCATCATCATAGCCGACAGTATAAGAAAGGTCTATTCTGCGGTTTGTCTGCCCTGTGCAATTTGTAACATTGTTTGCGGTCAGCCTTGAGTTCGGTATGTTTACAATTTTATTGTCAAAGGTATGTATCTGCGTTGAAAAAATACGAATACTCCTTACATATCCCTTTATACCCTCAAATTCAAGTATATCTCCTGCAACAAAAGGTTTACTTATAAGAATTACCACGCCACTCGCCACATTTCCCAGTGATTCCTGCAATGCAAGACCGGCAGTAATTGCCGCAGCGGCAAATGTAGTTATGATTGAAGAAACATTAACTCCGATTGTAGAGAGCGCTGTCATAACAACAATCAAATATAAAACTATTTTTAATATAGAAAAGAAAAATGTAATAACAGTACGCTCAATCTTACTTTTATTAAGTATTTTTTTAATTAGTTTTAGCAAAAGTTTGACAATTATTGTACCTACTGCAAAAACTATAAGAAAAATTGTAATTTTTGGCAAGTATTTTTCACAAAAAGAATTAAACATTGTAATAACATCAAAGTCATTCATTATATCACCATTCAATAATATGCTCTGAGATTTTCTTTCCGTTTTCCCAGATTGAAATATAGAAATTGCCGTTCTCGTCTAAAGAAATGCATTTTCCGTTTTTAACTCCGTTTGCATAATCGGCAACATCAATAAATGTACCGTCTTTATTAAACCTTGCACCGTAGTTTGTCGGAGAATTATTCTCCCATTTACCTATATGCATTGTTCCGTCAGAAGTTCTGTATCCTACACCTGCGCCGCTGCGTTGATTCTCTTTCCAATCGCCGACATAGTTAATATCACCGTTTTTATAGTAAAATACACCAAAGCCTTCACGCTTGCCTTGTGCATATTCACCGTCATACGCTGTAATTCCGCTTGGAGATACGGTTCTTCCTCTGCCTGTACGCAAACCGTTTTCATCAACCGCACCAAAATACTCATAATTGCCCGAAGTAGTGCTTACCACTGCGTCAGATTTTCTTTCTTCTTCTGCAATTGTAACATCACCTTCCTCAACAACGGTATTTTGTAAATTATTATCGTCTTTACTTTCCGTTTCGTCGGATTTTTCAAACTTTTCAGCCTGTTCGATAACTTCATCATCGTGATTTTCGGTAACTTTTTCTTCAACGCTTTCATCGGCTTGAGCGAGAACATCGGATTCTTCATCTGCTACTTCGACACCCGAATGTTCAATAACCTGACCGAACAGATTTTTATTTGTCTTATGTGCCTCCTCAAGAATTTTCTCAATTCTATCATAAGCCGTAACCTGTGGCTTTGGTTCTGTAAATGTATCGTCAAGATATTCAAGCAACGATAAATCTATAGGATTTTCAGGTTTGTAATCAGGTAAAAATTTATCCGCCTCAAGCTCAAACCTGCTCGGTTTCGGCTTGCTTACTGTATTTTCTTTACTTTCTTCTTTTACAGAATATTTCGGCACAAAACTGCTGTCATACCATATCATTCCGTTGTTAGAGTAAACAAGTGCGGCACTGTTTCCGTCTGAATTTTTATCTGACGGAAATAAGGTTTCACTGCCAACCTTGCGGTTATTGCTGAAAGTAATTTTTTCAATAACAATTACATCATCAAGCTTTTTTGGTGATACGGTGCAAAGTCTTTCACCCTCAATGCTTTTGTCAAAGTACTCGGTTCTTATCCACAAATGTGAGCTGTCAAAAAATTGCTTTTTATAAACAGTGGCATTTTCGGTATAATACCTCACGCAGTAAATTCCGCCTGTTTCTCGCTTTACAGACTGATACGGACGAAGATTTTTTGTCACTTTCCATGATAAAGGCTGATTTTTGCTCATTTTGTAAGAGAGCTTGTACGATACATCATCTAAAAGAATATCGGTATCGTCAGCCTGTGGGCGGTGATTTGAATTAAAATAATTTGCACGCACGCCTGCAAGCGCATCGTTTTTAAAATCGAGCTTTTCAAAATCCGACACGCAAACAGAATAAAAAATCATATCCCTTGTCAATTCCTGCCGAGAGGTTATCATAAGGCGAAAATCCTTTCAATATAAGAATACAAAATCAGGGCGAACATAGTCCGCCCCGACACTTTAAAAACTGATTAAATTATCTGATTATCAGATAGAAATTGTCATAGCAATCTTGTAAAGATCCTCGTCAAATACACGCTGCATATCAAGAGCCTCATTGATGTCGAGATCAACGATTTTGCCGTCTTTCATTGCTACTACACGGTTACCGAGATTCTTCTCAAGCAACTCTACTGCTCTGAATCCCATCTCACTTGCAACAACTCTGTCACGAAGTGTAGGTGAACCGCCACGCTGAACATGACCGAGAATTGTGGCACGAGTTTCAATACCGAGTCTGTTTTCTATATAATTAGCAAGCTCAGCAACCTTACCTACACCCTCAGCAACAACAATGATAAAGTGTTTCTTACCTGTTTTCTGAGTGTTGACAATTCTCTGAATAACATCTCTTTCAATGTTGTAAGGAATTTCAGGAACAAGAATAGCCGTAGCGCCTGTTGCGATACCTGTCTGCAAAGCAATATCACCGCAGCGTCTGCCCATAACCTCTACGATTGAACAACGGTCATGTGACTGTGCTGTATCACGAATACGGTCTACCATCTGAAGTGCTGTATTCATTGCTGTGTCAAAGCCTACTGTATATTCCGAACAAGCAATATCATTATCAATAGTACCTGGAATACCGATACAGTTAATACCTGCATTGGTAAGAGCACGAGCACCCTTGAAAGAACCGTCACCGCCGATTACAACAACGCCCGATACATCAATACTTCTGCAAAAATCCGCTGCTTTCTTAATACCTGCAGGAGTAGCAAACTCTTCACTTCTTGCTGTGTAAAGCATTGTACCGCCAAAACCGATTATATCAGATACACTGCGAAGATTCATTTCCTGAACATCGCCGTTAAGTAATCCGTTGTATCCACGGTAAACACCGTAAACTCTCATTCCTTTATTTATACCTGCACGAACTACTGCTCTTACAGCGGCATTCATACCGGGAGCGTCACCGCCACTTGTTAATACTGCTATTGATTTCTGAGCCATTTGATTATACCTCCATAAGGTTTTTTACTTCTTAATTATAATACAATATTTCACCCTTTACAAGACTAAATTTACTATTTTATTAAAATTTTCTTTTCTTTTACTTCCTTTAATATACATTTATATGATTTTGTCCGTTTTCTGTGTGTTATTGACTTTAAAATATTAACGATATATAATAGTATGTAATAAATGGATAATTCTGCGTTAATATATTCGGAGGCAATTATGACTAAACTTTACCTTGCTATTCCCTGCTACAATGAAGAAGAGGTACTAAGGGATTCGGCGCAAAAGCTCTCTGACAAATTCAGCAAAATGATGCTTGAGGGCAAAATTACAGATGACAGCAAAATTGTTTTCATTGATGACGGTTCTAAGGATAAAACATGGAGCATTATCAGTGAATTGCATAGCAAAAATCCTGTGTTTCAGGGAATAAAACTTTCTCGAAACAGAGGTCATCAAAACGCTCTGCTCTGCGGTCTTATCACTTTAAAGGACAAGGCAGACGCTGTTATTTCTATTGATGCCGATTTGCAAGACGACATCAACACCTTTGACGAAATGGTTGAAAAATACGAAAACGGCTGTGATGTTGTGTATGGTGTGCGTTCAAAGAGAGAAACCGACACATTCTTTAAAAGATTTACAGCCGAGGCATTCTATAAAATTCTCAACAAAATGGGTGCAAAGGTTATTTTTAACCACGCCGATTTCAGACTTATGAGCAAACGAGCTTTAAATGCCTTTGCCGAGTATAAGGAAACAAATATTTTCCTTAGAGGTATGGTACCTCTTATCGGCTATAAATCGGATATAGTTACATATGAGCGTTTTGAAAGACTTGCCGGCGAAAGCAAATATCCGCTCAAAAAAATGCTCGCTCTTGCTTGGGAGGGCATTACATCTCTGAGTATTCAGCCAATCAGAATGATTACAGGTCTTGGCGCAGTGGTGTTTGCGGCAAGCATAATTATGATTATTTACAGCCTTGTCAGCTACTTTATGGGATTTGCGGTAAGTGGCTGGGCAAGCCTGCTCTGCTCTATTTGGGCAATCGGCGGACTTCAGATTCTTGCAATAGGCGTTATAGGTGAATACATTGGAAAAATTTATTTAGAAGTCAAAAGGCGTCCGAGATTTATCGTTGAGGAATTTCTTGAAGACTAAACTAAAACTTATAATAAATTTACAGTCAATGCCTTTCGTAGTTTGCAAAAGGCATTTAATGAGAGGGTAGCAATGAATCTTGAAAAATTAAAAGTAAGAAATCCTAATATGGATATTCTTAGAATTATAGCAGTGCTTTGTGTAATCGGTATTCATTTCTTTTACCATTCGGGCTACTATTACACAACAAACGATAATGCGGTAATGTATTTTGCAACTGTTCTGCGCACATTGTGTTCTGTTTGCGTACCGCTGTTTATGATTTTGTCGGGTTTCCTTTTGTGCAACAAAACGCTGAAAAAGGGTTACTATTCGGGCATAAGAAAAACCATAATAGTCTACATTCTTGTGGCGATTGCCTGTATGATTTATAAATCCATTGTCGGAAGTTACACACTTACTCCGCTTACCTTTTTTACAGGTATTTTAGATTTTACAGGCGCTAACTACTCGTGGTACATAGAAATGTATATAGGCTTGTTTTTGCTTGTTCCGTTTCTTAATATTATTTACAAAAATCTTGACAGCCGCAAGCAAAAGAATATTTTGCTTATCACATTAATTGCTATTACCATTTTGCCGTCACTTTTCAATGAGTTTAGATTTGACTCCTTGGAGTGGTGGGCAAATCCTGCATCAAATACAGAAACACAAAAGCTGATACCGAGCTGGTGGGTTGGCATTTATCCTATCACCTACTATTTTACAGGATGCTACATTCGTGAGTACGGCACAAAAATTAAAAACATTTACCTTATAATTGCTCTTGTGGTTGCCGTTTTCGGATTTGGCACTTTCAATTTTTACAGATGCTACGGCATGCCGTTTTCAACTTCAAACTATGTGTATTGGAGCGGCATTGAGCCATATGTAATGTCTGTATTGATTTTTCTCATCATAAAAAATCTCAAACTTGATAACATTAATGTAAAGGTAAAATTTGTTCTTTGGAAAGTTTCCGACTTGGTTCTCGGCACTTACCTGCTGTCGTTTATTTTCGATGCAATTTACTACTATGAATTTTTAAATAAAAACACAACCGATTTTTATGCGAGATTTCCGTTTATGCCGCTTATGATTTTATGCGTGTTTGTCAGCGCTTTGATAAGCTCAGGCATAATAAATCTGATAGCCGCAGGCATAGAATTCTGTTACAAAAAAATATGCAATTTATGCAAGGAAAAATTTAGCAAAAAGCATATTGACGAGCCAAAGCAGTTTAAACATTAATCGACAAATTTTTGCAGATTTTCTCAATTAATTTTTATCAGCAAATAAATTTTTAACAATTAATGCCCGACTTTTCAAAAAATAGTCGGGCATTAATAATATACTTGAATTTCCATTGCAATTATGCTATACTAATTAGTGAAATTTTTTTAAATAAATAAATTAATACCATTTTCACACGCATTTTTTTGCGGTGAAAGTATATCTCGGGGGTTATTTATGGATTTTATGAAACTTTACAATGAATGGTTAGAAAACGCTACCGAAGACGCTGACCTTATTGCTGAGCTTGAAAGCATAAAGGGCAACGAAAACGAGATTTATGATCGCTTTTACAAGGCTCTCACCTTTGGTACAGCAGGTCTTAGAGGCGTAATCGGAGCAGGTACTAACAGAATGAACATTTATGTAGTTCGTCAGGCTACTCAGGGACTTGCAAATTACATCATTCAGAAGTACGGCAAAGGCTCTGTTGCTATTTCTCACGACAGCAGAATTAAAGCTGACCTCTTTATGATTGAGGCTGCAAGAGTTCTTGCAGGCAACGGAATCAAGGTTTATATCACTTCAGAATTACAGCCTACACCAGTACTTTCTTACCTTGTTCGTTACTTCAAGTGTCAGGCAGGTATTATGGTAACAGCAAGCCACAACCCTGCAAAGTACAACGGCTATAAGGCATACGGTGAGGACGGCTGTCAGATGACAGATGTTGCCGCTGGCATTGTATATGACGAAATCAGCAAGCTCGATATGTTCAAAGATGTTAAGATTGCTGACCTTGACGAGGCTGTTAAGAGCGGTCTTATTGAATATGTTTCCGAAGATGTATATGACAGCTACCTTGAAAAGGTTATGGAACAGCAGGTAAACCCCGGCATTTGCAAGGGTGCAGGCTTAAAGGTAGTTTATACCCCACTCAACGGCACAGGCAACAAGCTTGTAAGAAAAGTTCTTAAGAAAATCGGCGTTGAGGAAATTACAGTAGTCCCAGAGCAGGAGCTCCCGGACGGTAACTTTACAACTTGCCCATACCCGAACCCTGAAATCAAAGAGGCTCTTCAAAAGGGTATTGAGCTTTGCGAAAAGGTACAGCCTGACCTTCTCCTTGCCACTGACCCTGACGCAGACCGTGTAGGTATTGCGGTTAAAGATTACGACGGCAGCTACCGCCTTATTTCAGGTAATGAAGACGGCATTATGCTTACAGACTATATTCTTTCTTCACGCAAGGCAAACGGCACACTTCCCGAAAAGCCGGTTTTAGTTAAGACAATCGTTACAACAAAGCTCATCAACAAGCTCTGCGAAAAGTACGGCTGTGAGCTTAAGAATGTTCTTACAGGCTTTAAGTACATCGGTGAAGTTATCCTCAACCTTGAAAAGAAAGGCGAAGAGGACAGATATGTATTTGGCTTTGAAGAGAGCTACGGCTACCTTGCAGGTACTTATGTTCGTGATAAAGACGCAGTAGTTGCATCAATGCTTGTTTGTGAAATGGCTGCTTTCTATAAGAAACATGGCAAGTCACTTGCACAGGTTATTGACTCACTTTATGAGGAGTACGGCTACTATCTCAACCATACTTCAGCATTTGAATTTGACGGTGCGGCAGGTATGGAGAAGATGAACAACATTATGGCTGAAATCAGAGAGAATATTCCTACTGAAATTGACGGCAAAAAGGTTGTTAAGGTTTCCGACTATCTCCTTAAGTATGAGCTTGACACAGTAACAGGCGAAAAAACAGCTATTGATCTCCCGACTTCAAATGTAATTTCATTTGGTCTTGAGGGTGACAACGGCGTAATTATTCGTCCGAGCGGTACAGAGCCAAAGATTAAGGCTTACATCACAGCAGTCGGCAAAGACTTCAACGATGCAGAAAGCATTAAAGACAGTCTTGTAGAGGCATCTAAAAAGCTCCTCGGCATTGAATAAATTGAATAATTTATATTTATTGCATAAAATTAGCGGTATCGTTTTTGAAATGCTCCCCTTTTGTTAGACAATGAGGTATAATATAAATATACCGTAATTA
>ERZ1106943.1849-NODE-1849-length-19733-cov-6.810550_pt1 | contig 19733 bp, 17 predicted proteins | sample MGYA00403671_ERZ1106943 | MGnify/ENA primary metagenome ERZ1106943 (study PRJEB35170, sample SAMEA104062427) | human gut metagenome | biome: human gut; feature: human-associated habitat; material: faeces | place: Denmark | collected 2012-06-14 ...
CGCCGGAGACGTCGCGCGTAATTGAGGTATTCTCGCTCTTGCGGGCGATCTTGTCGATCTCGTCAACGTAGATGATGCCGCGCTCGGCGAGCTCCACGTCGTAATCCGCCGCCTGCAGAAGACGCAGGAGGATATTCTCCACATCGTCGCCGACGTAGCCCGCCTCGGTGAGCGTGGTCGCGTCCGCGATGGCGAACGGCACCTTGAGGATGCGGGCGAGCGTCTGGGCAAAGAGCGTCTTGCCGCTGCCGGTGGGACCGAGCAGCAGGATGTTGCTCTTTTGCAGCTCCACGTCGTCTCCGCCGCCGAAGAAGATGCGCTTATAGTGGTTGTAGACCGCCACGCTCAGCGCGACCTTGGCCTCGTCCTGTCCGATCACATACTGGTCGAGCACGGCGCGGATCTCGTGCGGGGTGGGGATCTCGTCGGGCGTATCGAACTCGTGCTGCTCGGCCTCATAGCCGTCCTCCACGATCTCCATGCACAGCCGCACGCACTCGTCGCAGATGCGCACACCGGCGGGGCCCTGGATCATGCGGTGCGTTTCCTTCTCCGACTTGCCGCAGAACGAGCAGCGGAGAAGCTGCTTCTTGCTTTTTTCTTCACTCATTCGTGTAATGACCTTTCCCTTTACAGGTATTGATTACCGCTTGTAGATGACCTTGTCGATCAGGCCGTACTCCTTGGCCTCCTCCGCCGTCATCCAGTTGTCGCGCTCGGAGTCTGACTTGATCTGCTCGGGCGTCTTGCCGGTGTTGTCGGCAAGGATCTTATTGATGCGCTGCTTGATCTTGAGGAAGTGCTCCACGTCGATCTCCATATCGGTGACCTTGCCCTGCGTGCCGGCGGAGGGCTGATGGATCATGACCTCCGCGTTAGGCAGCGCGATGCGCTTGCCCTTCGCGCCGCAGGAGAGCAGGAACGCGCCCATGCTCGCTGCCATGCCGACGCAGATGGTGGAAACGTCGCACTTGATATACTGCATGGTGTCATAGATCGCCATGCCGGCGGTCACGCTGCCGCCGGGCGAGTTGATATAAAGCTGAATATCCTTGTCGGGGTCCTGCGCCTCAAGATAGAGGAGCTGGGCGACGACGAGGCTCGCGGTGGTGTCGTTGACCTCCTCGCCGAGGAAAATGATGCGGTCGTTGAGCAGGCGGGAGAAAATGTCATAGGACCGCTCGCCGCGGCTGGTCTGCTCGACAACATAAGGGACTAAGCTCATAGGGTTACCTCCTTGGTGTCCGTTCAAAATGTTCATACCCTGTTCAAATTTCCGGTATGTATGCAATCAACCACAAATGCTCCTCATTTGTGGTTGATTGGCTGTCTCTATTTATGCCTGTTTACTTTTTTCTGCTGAAGTATAACCGTTTTCCGGCTCATTCAGCCTTCTCGGCGGCCTTCTTCGCAGTCTTCTTGGCGGGCTTCTTCTCTTCCTCGCCCTCGGCAGCCTTCTTGGTCGTCTTCTTGGCGGCGGGCTTCTTTTCCTCTTCGCCCTCGGCGGCCTTCTTCGCTGTCTTCTTGGCAGGCTTCTTCTCTTCCTCGCCCTCGGTCTTTTCGGCCTTGGCGGGCTTCTCCGCCTTGGCGCTGTCAACGACCACGGCGATGGCCTTCTCGTTCAGAAGCTGATTGCGGACGGTGGGCGCGTCGAGATACTTCTTGAGCATATCAAGCTCCATACCGTACTGCTCGGCCATGGACTTGTACTTCTCCTCGATCTCCTCGTCGGTGACGTCGAGGTTCTCCGCCTTGATGATGGCGGCGATGGCAAGGTCCATCTTGACCTGACGGACGGCGGGCTCGCGGCCGTCCTCCATGAACTTGGCCTCGTCCATGCCGGTCATCTTGCAGTACTGGTCGTAGGGGATGCCCTGCGCCTGCAGACGCTGCTTGAACTCGTCGAGGAAGCGGCGGCACTGCTCTTCGATCATGACCTCGGGGATATCGGCCTTGATGTCGCCGGCGACCTTCTCGAGCAGAGCGTTCTCAAAGGCGATCTTGGCGGACTGCTCACGCTCGGCCGTGATCTTGGCCTTGGTGTCGTCCTTGAGCTCCTTGAGCGTCTCAAACTCGGAAACGTCCTTGGCGAACTCATCATCGAGCGCCGGGGTCTGCTTTTCCTTGACCTCGTTGACCTTGACGTGGAACACGACCTGCTTGCCGGCAAGATCCTTGGTGTAGTTCTCGGGGAAGGTGATGTCGATGTCCTTCTCCTCACCGGCCTTCATGCCGATGATCTGATCCTCAAAGCCGGGAACGAAGCTGCCCGAGCCGATCTCCAGCTCGTGGTTCTCGCCCTTGCCGCCCTCGAAGGCAACGCCGTTTTCAAAGCCCTCGAAGTCGATGACGGCGGTATCGCCCTTCTTGACCTTGCGGTCGACGGAAACGAGGCGGGCCTCACGCTCGGCCATCTGGTTCAGGCGCTCCTTGACGTCGTCCGCCGTGACCTTGACCTCTTCCTTCACAGCGCTCACGCCCTTGTACTGGCCCAGCTCGACCTCGGGATAGACCGCGACGGTCGCCTTGAAGGTGAAGCCGTCCTTGCCGATCTGATCGTCCACGATCTCGACCTCGGGGTAGCCTACCACATCGAGGCCGCTGGAGCCGATGGCCTGCGTATATGCATCGGGAAGCGCAGCGTCCACAGCGTCGCTGTAGAACACGCCCTCGCCGTAGAGCTTTTCGATCATTTTGCGGGGCGCCTTGCCGGGACGGAAGCCGGGCACGCTGATCTTATTGCGCATCTTGAGATACGCCTTCTGAACGGCGGCTTCAAACTCCTCGGCAGTCACTTCGACGGTGACGGCGACCTGGCTCTTTTCGAGCTTTTCAACAGACTTGACATTCATGTTTCTTTTTCCTCCGTATTAAGCAAATGATGCTCATTGCAAAGCGGTATTTTACCATAGGTTTTGGAAAATATCTACCCTTTTTTTATCATTTTTCCTTTAATCGCAGATTTTTTTTGGGACGAAGCCCAGATAATCCGCGGAAACGAGGGCATAGTCGGTCTCTCCGCGCCGTCCCTCAAAGGCGCGGCGGTGCGTGGGGCCGTGCAGATGTCCGTAATAGCAGCGCTCGGCGCGGTAGCGGTCGATGAGCTCGAGCAGCTCCGGACACCGGTAGCCCTGGTAGAGCGGCGGATAGTGCAGGAAGCAGAGGATGGGCCGCTCCCCCGCCGCCTTGAACGAGGCCTCCAGCCGCAGCGCCTCGCGCGCAAGCATCTTGCCCGTGTGCGTGCCGGCGGCGTCCTCCTCATAAAACCAGCCGCGCGTGCCGCAGAGGGCATAGTCCCCGTAGAAGAAGCAGTTGTTGAACAAAATGTCAATGCTTTCGATGCCGTGCGCCTCGAAAAATTTCTTCATTTTCGTGGCGGTGCCCCACCAGTAGTCATGGTTTCCCTTCAGAATGATCTTGCGCCCGGGCAGCGCGTCAATGAACTGAAAGTCCGGCAGCGACTCCTCGAGCGAAATGCCCCAGGAGAGGTCGCCCGCAAGCACCGTCACGTCGTCCGCCGTCAGGTGCGAAAAGGACTCACGCAGGCGCTCAACGTGGTTCGCCCACTTATCGCCGAAAATATCCATCGGCTTGCTCCCGCCGAGCGAGAGGTGCAGATCGCCGATCGTATAGAGCGCCATAGCCGCCCCCTTTCCTGCCGATCACTCAAATGCGTTCTCAATGTACTCGATGCGCGGCGGCGTTTCATCGTCGTAGACCTCCGCCACGTCAAAGCGGGCGCAGAGGTCGGGATCGTGCCGCGTCATGTAAAAGGCCGCCGTGGTGCGGATACGCCGCTGCTTGGCAGTGGTAACAAAATCGCGCGGCAGACCGAAGCGCCGGTCGCTGCGCAGCTTGACCTCTACAAAGCAGAGAATATCGCCCCGCCGGGCGATGAGGTCGATCTCGCCGAAGCGGCAGCGGAACTGCGAGGCAAGGATCTCATAGCCGTTCTCGCGCAGATACTCCGCGGCCATCGCTTCGCCGCGGTCGCCGGCTTCTCTGGTCGTGCTCATGGTCTCCCCGCCTCCCACTTTTTGAGAAAAGTCCTTCGGTGACAGGGGCAGGGGCCGTACTCGTCGAGCATGGCGTAGTGCAGCCGGGTTCCATAGCCCTTGTGCCTTGCAAATTGATACTGCGGATATTGCTTGTCCAGCACGTCGGTCACGAAGCGGTCGCGGCTGACCTTGGCTAAAATCGATGCCGCGGCGATGCTCATGCTCACGCCGTCGCCGCCGACGACCGTGCGGTGCGGCGTGGAGACGGCGTATTTCGTCCCATGGTCACGGTTGCCGTCGATGAGGGCAAAGTCCGCCTTGACGTTCAAACCGTCGATGGCAAGCTGCATCGCCTTCATGCGGGCGTTCAAAATGTCGATCTCGTCGATCTCCCGCGCGTCCACGGACGCGACGCTGTAAGCGACCGCCCTTTCGCGGATGATGTCAAACAGCGCCTCGCGCTTTTTCTCGCTGAGCTTCTTCGAGTCGTCCAGCCCCTCGATGACGCAGCCCTCCGGCAGGATCACCGCGGCGGCGTACACCGGCCCCATCAGAGGACCCGCGCCCGCCTCGTCCGCGCCGCAGACATGGGCATACCCCTCTGCGCGGGCGGCGGCTTCCAGCTCATAGCTTGCGAGCGAAATATGCTTGCTCATGCGTTCTCCTCCGGCAGCTCAAGTGTAAAGCGTCCCAGCTTGCCGGCACGGTATTCGTCGAGCAAAATGCGCGCCATGCGCTCGGTGTTCACCTCGCCGCCGGACATGAGGAAGCCGCGCTTACGGCCCGCCTTCTCCAGCAGCTCCCAGCCTTGCTCTCCCGGCTCGACAGCGATCTTGTAGCGCTCGGTCAGCGCGTCTGGATAATGCGCACCGAGGTACGCCATCAGGCGGGAGGCCAGATCCTCCATATCCATCACGTCGTCGCGGATGGCGCCGGTAAACCCGAGGCGCACGCCCACGTTCGGGTCCTCGAATTTCGGCCAGAGGATGCCGGGCGTGTCCAGAAGCTCCAGCGTTTTATCCACCGGAACCCACTGCTTGCCGCGCGTCACGCCGGGGCGGTCCTCCGCCTTGGCGGTCTTTCGGCCGGACACCTTGTTGATGAAGGTCGATTTGCCGACGTTCGGGATGCCGAGCACCATCACGCGCAGCACGCGGCCGACCTGCCCCTTAGCCTCGTAAGAGGCGATCTTATCGCGCAGGAGCGTGCGCACGGCGGAGGAAAACTGCTTCACGCCGCCGCCCTGCTTGGCGTCCGTTTCGATGACGGCATAGCCGAGCGAGCGGAAGTAGGCCGCCCACTTTTTTGTCATTTCGGGGTCCGCCTGATCAACGCGGTTCAAGACGATCAAGCGGGGCTTGCCCGCCGTCAGCTCGTCCACATCGGGGTTGCGGCTGCTCATGGGGATGCGCGCGTCCAATATTTCGCACACCGCGTCCACATTGCCGAGCTCCGCCGCGATCATGCGGCGGGTCTTGGTCATGTGGCCGGGAAACCAGCTTAAGCTTTCGAGCTGCATGGTACACTCTCCTTTATTTCAGAAGACCGATGCGGCCAAATTCGCGCTGCTCGGTCAGATAGTCTCGCCCCGGGAAGACGAGGAACACCGCCTTGCCGATGAGAAGGCGTGTGTCCACCGTGCCGAGCGAGGAATCGCGGCTGTCGTTGGAGTGGTTGCGGTTGTCGCCAAGCAGGAAGACCTCTCCCTCCGGAACGGTGAGAGGGAACTGCGTTCCCTCCTCGCGGTAGGTGAGGTCGTTGATGTAATCCTCCTCGAGCATCACACCGTCCACATAGACGCGTCCGAGGTTGAAGTCGATGTCAACGGTCTGCCCCTCGGTCGCGATCACGCGTTTGACGATGGGCTGCGCGTCGAAGCTCTCCTTGCGCGCAATGACGATGTCGCCGACTTCATACTCGCCGCAGAGCAGCGAATTCACCACGAGCAGGCGGTCGCCGTCCTGTAAGGTCGGGATCATCGACGGGCCGGAAACGCCCATCAGGCGCACAACAAAGGTGAACACCAGCGTGACGACAAGCAGCGCCGAGACAAGCGACGAGATCGTTTCATACACGTCGCGCCCGGGGATCTTTTCCACGATCTCCTCGCTGCTTTCCTCGTGAATATCCAATTTCTGATCAAATTCGTCCATGGTCTATCTCTCCCTGACACGGCGAAAAGCGCCTGATTCTCTAATTTATTTATTTTATCACGATTTTCACAAAAGGCAACAAAAAAAGCGTGGTTTACAAAACCACGCTTTTTTGTTCTCAAAGAATCTGTCTTACAGCTTCTCGCGGATCTTGGCAGCCTTACCGACGCGGCCGCGCAGGTAATACAGCTTGGCGCGGCGAACATAACCGCTGCGCACGGTCTCGACCTTCTCGATGAGGGGGGAGTGGATGGGGAACACCTTCTCGACGCCGACGCCGTAGGCAAGACGACGAACGGTGAAGGTCTCCTCAAGACCGCCGTGCTTCTTCGCGATGACGATGCCCTCGAAGACCTGGATACGCTCGCGGGAGCCTTCCTTGATCTTGACATGAACGCGGACGGTATCGCCGACGTTGATGACGGGCATTTCCTTTTTCAGCTGCTGGGATTCGAGCTCTTTGATGAGATCCATGGATATTTTCCTCCTATTTATAGGCGTTCTTGACCGCTTTTCTTCGGCGCTGTCGGGACTCTTTCACCCGCGCACGGCAGAGGACCGCCCTTTTCAAGCTATGGTAGCATATCACATCCCCAACGGGAATGCAAGCATTATTTGCAAAAACACGGCAGAAATCAGCGGAAAACGTTCATTTCCGCGTCGTAGACCTCTTTTCGGCGCACGCGAACAAAGTCCGGCGCGATCTCCGGCAGGTGCCGCGCGACCGCCGCGCCGATCAGCGCGGGGTTGAGGCCCGGGTCCTGCGCGGCGACGACCGCATCGGCGAGGATCACGCCCTCCCCCTCCGTCAGCGTGAGCGAGCGGATGAGCGGCGCAATATTGAGCTCGGTCATGCCCTTGTGCTTCGTGCGCTTTTCGACAAAGATCTCCTCCTGCGTAAAAAACTCGCGGATGCGCTCGCACGCGCCCTCGGGCACGCCGTTGTCGTATTCCATTTCGAGCTGCGCGCGCAGGTTGACCATCTCGCGCACGGGGCGCGTCACGCTATAGCAGTCCAGCACGCGAAGACCCGCGGGCATACCGGTGTTCAGTGCCTCGGCCACACCCTCGCCCGTGCTGTCCTCCACACTTTCAAAGTCCAGAATTTCGCAGTCGCTCGACTGCCCCACGGGCAGCGGCAGCACGATGGACAGAATCGGGTGCGGGTGGAAGCCGTTGGAGTGCTTGATAGAAAGGCCCGCGCGCGGGAACACGCGCTGGAACGTGCGCATCACGTCAAGATGCGAAATGTAGGACGCCTGATGCTCCTTGACAAAAACCAGCCGCAATTTAGACATCGCATTTCCCTCCCACCAGGCAGTTTGCGCCGCAGGCGTTGCAGTGCGTGCGGCAATCCGGCGTCGTCACGCCCTCATAGCTCAGCGCGTGCTCGCGCTTCAAATACCCCGGTGCAACGCCGCAGGAGATCATGCTCCACGGCAGAATTTCATCCTCGCTGCGGCGGCGGTTGGCGTAAAAGTGCGGGTCAAGGCCGCACTCCTCAAAGGCCTCCATCCAGCGGTTCAGATCAAAATAGTCCTCCCACGCGCTGAGCGTCTCACCCTTGCGCCACGCGGTCTCGATGACCTTGCCGAGCCGGCGGTCGCCGCAGGAGATGACCGCCTCCATAAAGCTCGTGGGCGAGGGGTGCCAGTTGTACGTGACGGACTTGGTGTTCATCGCCTCGCGCAGGAGCTTGACGCGGCGCTCGTACTCTTCAATGGGGATCTGCGGCTCCCACTGGAACGCCGTGTGCGGCTTTGGCACAAACCACGAGGTCGACACCGTGATTCGCACGCCGCGCGTCTTGTTGAGTGCGCTTTCGCGCCAGGCGTGCATGACATGGGCCGCGATGTCGGCAATGCCGAGCACGTCCTCGTCCGTCTCGGTCGGAAGGCCGAGCATGAAGTAGAGCTTGACCGCGCTGTATCCGCCCGCAAACGCGCGGCGGCAGGATTCGAGCAGATCTTCCTCCGTCAGATTCTTGTTGATGGCGTCGCGCAGTCTCTGCGTGCCCGCCTCGGGTGCAAACGTGAGGCCGGTCTTTCTGCCCTTTTGCAGCCGCTCCATCAGCGCCATGGAGAAGTTATCCGCACGCAGCGACGGCAGCGCGAGTGTCACATGCCGCTGGGCACAGAAGTCCTCTAAGTCGTCGCACAGCTCGACAAGGTGCGGATAGTCGGACGTCGAGAGCGACGAGAGCGTCATATCCTGATAGCCCGAGTCCTCGACGGCTTCAACGGCGTAGCCGCGCAGCAGCTCCTCCGAGCGGTTGCGCACGGGACGGTAGACATACCCCGCCTGACAGAAGCGGCAGCCGCGGATGCAGCCGCGAAACAGTTCGAGCGACACACGGTCCTGCACGATCTCGGTCGAGGGAACGATGGTCTTGGTCGGATAGTAGGCCTTGTCCATGTCCCGCATGATGCGCTTTAGGACGACCTTGGGCGCACCCTCGTTTGCCGTGATGGACTTGACCGTGCCGTCGTCGTTGTAGACAACGTCGTAAAGGCTCGGCACATAGACGCCCGGGATCTGCGCGGCGCACACGAGAAACTCGTGCTTGCTCCAGCCCTCTCGCCGCGCCTGACGGTGCAGCTCGATGAGCTCGACATCCATCTCCTCGCCCTCGCCGATAAGAGCAAGATCGATAAAATCCGCGATGGGTTCGCAGTTGTACATCGCCGTGCCGCCCGCGACAACGAGCGGTGTGAGCGCCGTGCGTTCGCTCGCGTGCAGCGGCACGCCTGCTAAGTCCAGCATGTCGACCATCGCGGGGAACGCCATCTCATAGCCAATGGAAAAGGCGATGATGTCAAAATCCTTGATCGGGTCAAACGATTCGAGCGCGTAGAGCGGGATGTTCGCATTTCGCATCTCCTGCTCCATGTCGCCCCAGGGGGCGAAGCAGCGCTCGCACCACACGCCCTCAATATTGTTCATCACACCGTACAGAATGCGCATACCGAGGTTCGACATGCCGATCTCATACGTGTCGGGAAAGCAGAAGGCGACGCGCGTGTCGACCTTGCTCTTGTCCTTCATGATCGCGTTGAATTCCCCGCCGACATAACGTGCGGGCTTCTGCACGCGGGGCAAAATGCGTTCCAATCTCTTATCCACAAAAGTTCTCCTCTGAAGTAAGCAAAAATAAAAAGCCGAAAATGGGCACAAACATCCATTTTCGGCTATTCTACACTTTTATTGCGCGACGCGCAAGTCTCAGTTCTTTGAGCGCGCTTAAAAGCAGTGCCAGTGCGGCAAAAATAACGAGCGCGCCGCCGCGCGTCTGCACATAGAGATACACTGCCCCGCCCAGCAGCGCGAGTGAACAGAGAACGCCCGCAAGCGCCGCGACCGCGTCGCCCACGAGCGGGCCAAACAACGCCGAGACCGCAAGATTCAGCGCGTGCGAGCCGTCGAGCGGCGGGATAGGCAGCAGGTTGAACGCGCAGAGCAGAATGTGCGCGCCAGCGAAGACGAAGCCCTCCACCCACACATAGTGCAGCGAAAACCACGCCGTCAGAACGCCGCAGACGAGGTTCATGCCGCAGCCCGCGAGCGTGACGACAAGCTCACGCCCGTAAGAGAGCCTTTGCGCTCCGCGCGCGTGCAGCACCGCGCCAAACGCGCTGAGACGCAGCCCCTCGATGGGCACGCGGAATGCCCGCAGCGCCAGAAGATGCCCGCACTCGTGCAGCGCGGCGGCCAGCAAAATCGAGAGCACGATCGTCAGCGGGCTCACGATGGCCGCGAGCAGAATGAGCAGCCAGAAGCTCCACGAAACGTGGAGCCCGCGTTCAGGGAACCACATAGTAAACGGGGTTCAGATACTCTTCCCCGTCGTGCACCTCAAAGTGGAGGTGCGAGCCCGTGGCGTTGCCGGTCGAGCCAACTTTAGCGATCGCATCGCCCTTTTTGACACTCTGTCCCGCGCTCGCGGTGATGGCGCTACAATGGGCGTAGAGCGTTGAAAATCCGCCCTCGTGGTTGACCGTCACATAGTTGCCGAGGATATTGCTCTCCCCCACCGTGCCGACGGTGCCGTCGGCAAAGCAGGCGACAGAGGCGCCCTCCTCGCCCGCGATGTCCATGCCGTAATGGAAGCATTCGCCCGCGCCGTTCGGGTCGTCACGCCAGCCGAACGGCGATGTCACCGTGCCGGACAGCGGCGTCGTGTACGAAAAGCCTAAAATGCGCTGCTCGCCCACGGCGAGTGCGGGCAGCTCCCGCGCGCTCGTGAGGTCGGAGACGTCCTGCTCCGAGACCGTCATGCCGATCAGATTGCCAGAGACCTCCTGCGCCTTGCTCTCGCCGCCAAACACCGCGACATAGGCCTCCGACAGCGAATCGCCCCAGTCCTGCTCGCCGGATGCCGCACGCCCGACCGCGGAAAACGCCGAGATGAAGTCCGCGTCGCGCACCAGCCACTGCCCCAGCGTCCCGCGCAGCGCGCTTAAGTTCCCCGGCATCAGCAGCTTGAGGCCAATGAGCGCCACAAACAGCGCCCCGCAGACGATGAGCTGCACCCAAAGCCGCGGCACTCCCATCTCCTTGCCGCGAGACACGCGTGATGTGCGCGTTCGCGGCGCAACGCGCTTCCCGCTCCTGCTGTATGTTGTCCACTGCCGCCGCTTCTTCATGCCGCCCGCCTCCCGTCCATTTCTGCCATAGCCTATGTGGACGAGGAGAAAAAAATACCTCCGCCATGTAGCGGAGGTACTTGAGGCCATTTTATTCTTCCATTTTATACGCCGCGTAGATGTTTCTTCTTGTAAAGTCAGTTACCTTGTCGAACATGGCGTCCGGCAGTCTTGTGACGGCGTCCTCGGCCTTGGTGCTCGCGTCGATGAGACCGTTTTCGCGGCAGTAGGACATTGCGCCGTCGTAAGGGCCGGCCTTGCCGGTCTTTCGCAGCTGGGCGACGCGGCGGGAGATGGCCTCGTCGCGCGGCGCGAGCAGCATCGCGAGCTCGCCGACGGTCATTTTATCGTCGAGGCGCAGCTTGTTGTCCGTGAAGACGATGGCTCGCGTCTTTGCAAGCGCGACGAGCTTTTCAAACAGCGGATCGTCGCGCCCGACATCCGTAAACGGGCTCTCCTCCATCAGCTCGCCCACGCTGACAACGCGGTAGCCGTACTCCTTAAGAAGCGCGAGCTGCTTGCCCAGCGCGAACGCGACCGGCGTGCGCTTGGCCATGTTGTAGCCGTCCTTCTGGAAGATGATCTGTCCGCAGAAGAAGTCCGGGTCCTTTTCGAGCGCCTTGCGCATCGGCTCGACCATCGCGTCGATCTCCGCCTGAAGCGCCGCCTCAGGGTCCTCATGCGTCGAGGGCAGCCAGCCCGCGCCGTCGAACGACGCGGCCATATACTGGTACCCCATGCGCTCGTAGACGTCGTAACTCGTGAAGCCGCCCGCCATCTTGTCGACATAGTGCGGCGGGCGCGCGAGCGTGAGCGTATAGCCGTAGCGCTCACGCATCAGCGTGTCGAGGCGCGTCAGGTCCGCGACCGCGGCGTCAAAGCCAGGCAGGTACTCGCGCGCGCCGTAGACAAACGGCTTTTTGCCGAAGATGATGTGGCGGTAGCCGTGGTTTGTGATCTGATGGCCCTCGTCGAGCATGCGGCGGATCAGGCGGTCGTTGTGCACGGCTCCGCCCTTGTCGTCGCAGTGGATATCGGGGTAGTGGTCGAATTTGACGCCGCCCCACGCCGCGCTGCCGAGCTTGCCCGCCTCGTCGGGGTAGTTCTCGCTCGTGTCGCCGATGACGTCGAAGCTGCCCTTTGCGCCGTACTGCGCGAGCGTATCGAGCAGCACATCCGTCAGCGTTTTGCCCTCAAATCGGTCGGGCGATGCGGGAAGGCCCATCGGGCCGTCGTCGAACGTCATCGCGCAGATGCGTTCGCCCGTCTTCACGCGCTCGATGCGGCGCGTGTAGCCGACGTAGTGCTTTTCCGCGGGCGTGATGATCTTCTTGACGATCTTCTTTCCCTTTTTGCCGAGTTTAACGATCCATGACATGCCATCCATCCTCCCTGGTGGTAAAGTCCTGCAAGGCGCATTTTACGGTAAAGAGCATTCCATTTACTCGCCTTTTTACGCCTGCGTTTGTCTTCTCTCTTTTGGTCTTCTGGCTTCTCGCTACGCACATTGCGCGGCCACGGCGGCCTTCGACCTGCTTCGCGCCCCGCAGGAGCGCTGCCTTGACGGCGGAAAGCGACAGCTCGTCCGCTTCCAGCACCGTCACGCCGCCGCCGACCTCTTCTGGCACATGTGCGTCGCTGCCCGCAGTGACGGGCTTTTTCCATTTTTGCGCCAGCTCGCGCGCCATGGCGTTGGCGCTTTTGTTCTTGCGGTCGGCACGGCTGTTCCAAATTTCGACGCCGTCAAGCCGGCTCATCACATCGTCGAGCCGGTTCGCGTCTGTGCTGTGCTCAAAGGGATGCGCGATGACCGCCAGCCCGCCCTGTGCGTGAATGGCCGTGACCGACTCGGAAAACGTCCTCGTTTCGATGGGTTCTCTCACAAAGAGACCCAGCAGATGCCCGCGCTCGGTCGAAACCTCGGTCGCGGGGATGACGAGAAAATCGTCGAATTCCGGAACCTCGTCCAGCACGCGGTCGTGGTCGCAGATGGCGACACCGTTCAGCCCGCGCTCGCGCGCAAGCGCAACGATCTCGCTCAGGCTCATGCATCCGTCGAACGACCGCTCGGAATGAATGTGCAGATCGAGCCGCAGCTCCATGATCCTCTCCCCCTTCTCAGCGCTCAAACAGGCTCTTTTTAAGGTATGCGCGCATGACCTTGCCATCGCCCTTGGCGCTCAAGGCCTCTTTCGCCGTGAAGAAATCGCCGAGACCGCGCAGGCCCTCCTTGACGCGGCCCGCCTTCAGATAGCTCAGTGCAGCGACCGTGTCGTTGAGGAAAAAGCGCATTTTTACACCCGTCCGGTAGTCCTTCGCCGTGTATGTGACTTGCCCGCCCTGCGCGGCCTGCGCGTAGTGCGCGACGATGGGACTCTGCGCCGCCTCCGTCATCGGGAAACTGCCCCACACGCGGGGGTTGACTTCCAAAATGCAGTCCTCTTTGAACTCAACCATGGCAAGGCCTGTAAAGTGAAACGACTTGAGCAGTTCGTAAGCCTCGTCGATCATCTTTTCATCATAAAAGCTCTCGCAGCAGGTCGACGGTCCGCCCGTGATGGGATATTCGCGCACGCGGCGGTGACACAGCGCACCGAGCAACTCGCTCTCACGCCCGAGCAGCAGGCTCACACCTGCGCCCGCACCCGTGATCTTCTGCTGCACGATGGGGTTCTGGTCGTAGCGCCGCATCTTCTCCATGATGGCATCAAAGTCCGCCTTGTTGTTCGCCACAGCGTAGCGGTCGGCGGCCTTGAGGCCGAACTTCTCCCCGCAGTGCGGCTTGACGACGACAGGATAGCCCTCCGGCGCGCCGTTGTACTCGCGCGGTACGGGGATACCAAGCTCCAGTGCGCGCTCATGTACCGTCTCCTTATCATTGAGCGCGTCGAGCGTCTCTTTCGGCGCGATGAGGAAGTTCGCCAGCGCGGCGAATTCCTCCCGATGGGCGGCGTCATAGGTGGCGCAGATCGGGTATACCACCGTGTCCGGGTCGATGTCCCGCACGCGCGCCGCCGCGACCTCCGCCTTATACTGCCCCACGGTGGAGGTCAGCGCGCACAGCTGGCGGTTGATGTTGGATACGGATACCGTGTCCTGGTCCACCAGTGTCAACGTGCCAACGCCGCTGCGTGCCAGGCACTCAGCGGCGTAGCTGCCCACACCGCCCAGACCAAACACCGCCACATGGCTGCGGCGGAGTTTGTCCAAAGCGGGTGCGCCCAATATCATTTCTGTTCTGAGAAAGCGCTCGTTCATAGACTCGAAGAAGGGGCGGTCATCAGCCCACGTGCTTCATGCCGTTCTCCTGCACCACCTCGGCGCTGTCCAGCAGACCGTCCAGCCAGGCCTCGGTGTCGGTGTTGCGCAGAGCGTTCTCGGCCTGTACCTGCCAGTAGGGCACGTCGTCGCCCACAAAGTACATCACATGATAGCCCTTGTAGTTAGAACTCTCGCCGTATACGATGCCGGTGTCGCCGGACTGACGGCTCGCATCGAAGCACCAGTCGTTGAACTCGGTGACCATCTGGTTCTTGTAGATCTTGGTGTACAGACCACCGTTGGTGTTGCTGCCGTCATCCGCACTGAGCTCGTTGGCCAGGGCCGCGAAGCTGTCCTCGGTGGCCTCGCCGGCCTTCCACTGGGCCAGCGCGTCCTCGGCTGCGGCCTTGGCCGCATCCTTAGCCGCCTGCAGGTCGGCCTCATAGGTCTCGGCCTCGCTGTCCAGTGCGCTCTCGTCTACCTTGAACAGGATGTGGCGCACGTCCTTGGTGGCGTATTCCTGACGGCCCACGCTGCGGAACACGACCACATAGCAGTTGGAATCGCTGGACACAACGGCGCTGTCGCCGGCCTTGCGCGCACTGTCAAATACCCAGTTGGCCACGTCGCTGCCGTTGTTGCTGCCGGCATCGGTGCTGGTGTAGCTGGCGGACTCATAATCCTTGGCCACATCCTCCAGCGCCTCGCCGCCCTGCACGCGCGCCAGCACAGCGGCGGCATCGCTCTCGGCCTTGGCCTTGGCGGCGGCGTTCTCCTCGTCGGTGGGCTCCACGGTGTTGCCGTCATCGTCCTTGGTGCTGTCGGCGGTACCCTTGAAGTACAGGGACTCATAGCTGGCCACGTCAAAGCTGCTCTTGTTGCCCTGATAGTAGGTCTCCAGGTCGCTGACGGTGTAGGTCAGCTCCTCGGCGTAGTGGCTCTGGTAATGGGTGGCCACGTCCACCAGCTGCACCATCTCCTTGAAGGTATCCACGGTCATGTTCTTGCCGTAGATCAGCTTCAGATACGTCTTCGTGGAGTAGCCGTTCTGCTTGGCGGCGGCGTTGAGCTCCTCCATAGTGGCATCCAGCTCCTCCTGAGTGTGCTCATCGGCGCCCATGCCGTTGGCCTCAGCCTCCTGGGCGGTCAGCACGTACATGGCCAGCTGCTTCACCGCGGTGTCGCGGACATACTGCTCCCATGTGATATCACCCTCGTCCTCGATACCCAGCGCGGTCTTCATGGTGTCGCTCACCACCTGCTGGTCCAGGGATTTGGACGTATCGATGCCGTAAAAGCTGGCATAGCTGCTCTTCAACAGACTGCTCTTCACGTTGGCGTAGAAATACTCCACCTGCCCGGCGGTATATTTCTCACCGTTGATGGTCACGGCGGTGGCGCTGCGCTGCAGCACGCCGGAGTTATACACCAGCAGTACCGCGGCCACGATCACGAACACGCCGGCGATCACGCCGTACAGGATATTGTTCTTGCGTGCCTTGGCCTTCTCCTCCGCCTCGCGGATCTTCTTGGGGTCGGTGACGCCCTGGGCCGCCAGATCCTGCCGGATCTTCTTTTCTCTTGATGCGCTCATTGAAATTCATTCCTCTCGATTTTGGGCGCAATACGCCCTTGTTTGGTAACATACTCGGTCATTATATCGTATACCGCACCTTTTCGCAAGAGGGAAACGCCTGGAATTTGTGAACATTTTACCGCGCTCACTGAGCACAAGACCCCCATTCCGTTTCGGAATGGGGGTCTTGTGCTCAGCGACAGGCAGCGGCCATGTTATAACCTGCACAACTCGCAGGTGGGTCGTCTCCGGCTGACTTTACTGCTTCCAGCATCCGCCCGCATACGGCAGGCGGGAGGCCTGCAAACCATCTGCCGATCCGACGTCCCGTATAACCAATGTCAGGATAAATAGAACCGCTGCCCATCGCTCAATTTTCCGCCCTGCCTTCGCCGAGCCGCCTTGCTGTACACAAAGTACAGCGGCGGCGTCTTGTCATCGGCAGGACGAAAAATCCTGCTCATTTTTCCAACCCGGTATTCGCCAAACCGGCTCGACGTACAGAAAGTACGCCATCGCCGCTTTGCCATCGGCAGAACGAAAAATTCCACCGAAGGAGGTGTGTGCATCTTTTCCGCTGCACCGCCGCGCCTCGTCTTGGCGAAAAATCCAGCCATTTTCCGGCGCAGCCGGCGGCGTCTCGCCATCGGCAGGACGAAAAATCCCGTCGAAAGATCACTCGTCCTCGTCGGCCAATATCTGCTCCATGAACAGGTCGTAGACCTTATCCAGCTCCTCGTCGCTGTCCAGGGTGCTCAGCAGCTCCTCGCCGTTTTCCATAACGGACTTCAGGATCACCAGGCCGTACTCCTCGGCGGCTTCCTCGTCGGCATCATCCTCCACCACGGGGAAGAACGCCATGTAGGTCTGGCCGTCCAGCTCCAGCGCGTCCACGTATTCCAGTTCAATGTCGTTGCCGTCCTCGTCGGTCAGGGTGATGAAGTTGGGGCCGAATTCCTCGCTCATGGGAGAGTCCTCCTTTGTCTTTATATCCATAGTATACCCGAAAGCTGGAGAAAACGCAAGTGGAAGCATTCGGCAGTTTCTGCCATCTGTCGGACTGAAAATCGGTGGAATGGGGGAAAATAACGGGAATTGAGCAGCCAAACGGGCGGATTTCTGCAAAAAATCCTCTTTTTTGCATTTGACAAGTATGGTAGAATGTTCCTTATAATGGATTGGTATGTGAATTTTGACCCCGGAACGAAAAGAATACACAGGAACATCAATAAAGAAAGGAAGGTGCCCTGTCTTGAGTGAGAACAAGCGCAGACGGTCGTCGTCCACCGGCTTTTGGGGACGCATCCGGCAGAGCGCCCGGCACATAGAAAACGAGGCAAAGGAGGGTGCGCGCCGGGTAGAGCACAGTGCCGCCGAGGGTGCGCGGCGCGTGCAGCATGACGCGCAGGAGCGTGTGCGGAACATGACCCCTAAGCAGAAGAACGGCTGGAAGAAGGCCGGACGCATCATCGGCACGCTGCTGCTGGTGTTCGTGCTTACGGCGTCCATCTTCGCCGGTATCTTCATGGCGTACATCAACAGCGCCATGCGCGGCAAGGTGGAGGTCTATCTGGACGAATTCGAGACCCAGGTCTCCACCGAGCTGTACTACCAGGACCCCGACACCCAGGAGTGGGTCATGTACCAAACGCTGTACATGGACGAAAACCGCATCTGGGTGGACCTGGAGAACATTCCCAAGTACCTTCAGGATGCAGCGGTGGCCATTGAGGACAAGCGGTTTGAAAAGCACCACGGCGTGGACTGGAAGGGTACTACCCGCGCCATTCTGTACACCCTGTTCGGCAAGAACGTGCAGGGCGGCTCCACCATCACCCAGCAGTTGGTGAAGAACGTCACCGGCGACAATCAGGTGACGGTCAAGCGCAAGATCACGGAGATCTACCGCGCACTGGAGCTGGAAAAGCGCTATGAGAAGGACGAGATCCTTGAAGCCTACCTGAACGAGGTCTACTTCGGCCAGCGCTGCTCCGGCGTGATGACGGCGGCGCGGGTGTATTTTGGCAAGGACGTGTCCGAGCTGTCATTGGCCGAGTGCGCCAGCATGATGGGCATCACCAACAACCCCTCCATGTACGATCCCTTCATTAGCTCCTGGACCCGCGAGAACAACCGGGAGCGCCAGCTGACCATCCTCAGCGAGATGCTCTCTCAGGGCAAGATCGACCAGGAAGAGTATGACGCCGCCGTGGCCGAGGATATCCAGTTCGCCAACGGCTTTACCATCTCCGGCAAGTATGTGGGCAGCGACGGTACCGCCACCGAGCTGGACACGGAGGATACCACCGATACCGGTGACGATACCGACTCCCCGGCGGATGACAGCACCCCCACCATCAAGGGCAGCAACTCCTGGTTCACCGATGCCATGATCACCGATGTGGCCGAGGCACTGGTGGAGAAGCTGGGCATCACCGAAAAGGTCAACAGCGAGGGCAAGAAGGTCTCCGCCTACGACCAGGCCATCAACATGGTCTACAGCAGGGGCTACAAGATCTACACCACCCAGAATCCCAAGTATCAGAAGATCGCGGAGGATGTGTGCTATAATCTGGAGAATATCCCCTATACCAGCAGCTATACGAACGCCGCCGGTGAGCAGGTGGAGGATCAGCTGCAGATCGCCCTGACCATCGTGGATCCCACCAACGGCTATGTGGTGGCTATGATCGGCGGTGCCGGTGAAAAGGTGGTGGACCGCGGCTGGAACTGGGCTGTGAACGCCCGGCAGTGCGGTTCTGCCATCAAGCCTGTGTCCACCTACGCCCCGGCACTGGACAACGGCACCATCAACGGCGCGTCGGTCATCGACGACTATCCCATGCTGCTCAACGGCGAGGTCTGGCCCCGCAACGCCAACTGGCGCTACCAGGGCCTGACGGCGCTGCACACCGCCATCGCCCAGTCCCTGAACACCTGTGCCGTGCGGACGAACCTGGCCTACGGCGTCAGCAATTCCTATGACTTCCTGGTGAACAAGCTGGGCTTTGAGAACCTGACGTATACCGACTCCCAGCAGGTGGGCAACATGGCTCTGGGCGGCTTTGAAAAGGGCGTCACCACCGAGGAGATGTCCGCGGCCTACGCCGCCTTCGTCAACGAGGGCGTGTACACCAAGCCCCGTACATTCATCCGTGTGGAGGACGCCAACGGCAACGTGGTGCTGGAGAACGAAGCCCAGTCCACCGTGGCCATGAAGAACACCACGGCGGCTATCATCAACCATCTGCTGCAGGAGGCCGCCCTGAACGGTACCGGCTATGAGGCACAGTTCAGCGGTATGCACATCGCCGGTAAGACCGGTTCGACCAACAGCAACAAGGACCGTTACTTCGTGGGCTATACGCCCTATTACAGCTGCGCCGTCTGGGCGGGCTACGAGCACAACCAGCGCATCGTGGCCAGCGGCAACCCCTGCTCCGCTGTGTTCCGCAAGGTCATGAGCGCCATCCACGCGGACCTGGCCGATAAGGACTTCTTCTCCTGCTCCGGCCTGACCAGCGTGGCCGTCTGTGCTGACAGCGGAATGCTGGCATCGGAGAACTGTGCCCTGGACGTTCGCGGCAGCCGCGTCTACACGGCCCTGGTGGCGGCGGATAATGCCCCCACCGCCGTCTGCACCATGCACACCGCCCCCACCTACACCGTCAACATGGCGGACAGCGACGGCAACGTGACCACCGTTACCGGCTCCGTGCTGAACTACCAGCGTGAGCTGATCGAGGGCCACGACGAGATCGTGGTGGAGGACGCCTTTATGATGCTGGGCGGCTGGAACGGCTTTTTTGGCGACGAGGCGGACGACGACTTCAATATGCCCGACGGTGATCACGACACTACGGTGGCGGGGCCGCCGGACACCACAGACCAGCCGAGCAACGTGGATGATTTTATCCGCGCAGGATGATAAAAAAGGAGACGCGAAAGCGTCTCCTTTTTTGCCCAGGAGTGGGTGCCATGTCAAGGGCCGCCGCTGGCGGCCTTGGTTTTCGCGCAGCAAAATCGCCGCACCAAAAGAAAAGAGACATCCTTTCGGATGTCTCTTTTCTTTTGGTGCGCGAGGCGGGACTTGAACCCGCAC
>ERZ1106943.1855-NODE-1855-length-19695-cov-48.155448_pt1 | contig 19695 bp, 20 predicted proteins | sample MGYA00403671_ERZ1106943 | MGnify/ENA primary metagenome ERZ1106943 (study PRJEB35170, sample SAMEA104062427) | human gut metagenome | biome: human gut; feature: human-associated habitat; material: faeces | place: Denmark | collected 2012-06-14 ...
TGTAGAGGCCATAAAAATTGATGAAAAAAAATATTGAGTATCAAACTTGGGTTAAAAAATATAACCATTGAGAAGCCGACTGATGCCGATCACGGAAAGAACACTATTGCGAAAAGGGACAAAACCTTGTTTGAGATTTATTGATGTCCGGTAATACTTTATCACCCTAATTCCGCAACACTATCATAAATTAAATATTTTATGTACAGGTTACTGTATTGCTATCAAAATATGGAATTGTTAAACTCATTATTATTCATACCCAACGAGATGTCACCATACATCTTGCTGGAATTCTTCATCGCCAGGCTGATGCACACCTTTGTACCCCAAAAAACATTTGCCCGCCATTTGGCAGGGACAGGCTGGCGGTCTGTGATAAAATCAGCAGCGGTCGGCATTCCCTTGCCGTTATGCTCCTGCGGTGTGCTGCCAGCAACCATCTCCATGCGCCGCAATGGTGCGTCGCGGGCGGCATTCACCTCTTTTTTCAATGATGTGACATTTTCTTTTTAATTTGACTCATAAATATAATTGAACCGGTGAACTGCTGCGTTGGTGCTTATGCGAATCGTTTGAAGCTTTCATCGGCAGATTCTTACGCCTATTAGCTATATACGTTTTCCTCAATATCCTGTATTCAATGGGGCTGCAGAATGGTGATATCTTATTGTTTTTTTAGCTTGCCATATTCCTCATCGCTCACTGGCTCCAGCCACTCGTTGGAGGTGTTCTCGCCAGGTGTTTCAAAGGCGAGGTGGGCAAACCAGCTGTCTTTTGCAGCACCATGCCAATGCTTCACGTTGGCTGGAATATGGATGACTGTGCCGGGGAGGATTTCCTGCGCAGGCTTGCCTTCCTCCTGATACCAGCCACGTCCGGCTACACCTACCAGCATTTGTCCGCCGCCACTTGTAGCATGGTGCGTGTGCCAGTTGTTGCGGCAACCAGGCTCAAAGGTTACGTTGAAGAAAGGTATCTGACTGTCGGATATTTGTGCCAGATAACTGTTGCCCTTGAAGTACTTGGCATAAGCGGTGTTAGGCTCACCGATAGGGAAAATCATCTCGCGCTGGAATGCAGCCTTAGCGTCTTCGCCTTTCACGTCCTCGTTCCATACCTCCTTTGCCAGATTGAAGGCAGCCCATGCTTTAGGCCAGCCGGCGTAGAAGGCGATGTGAGTGATGATCTCTGCCGCTTCCGTGCGGGTAATGCCATTGTTCTTTGCCGACTGCAAGTGATATTTCAGCGAATTGTCGGTGATACCTTGGCTGATAAGCGAAGTGATTGTTACCAAACTGCGGTCGCGCAATGAAAGTAAGTCATTGCGGCTCCATACTTCTCCGAAGAGGATGTCGTCGTTGAGGTGGGCGAACTCTGGGGCAAACTCACCCAATTGGGTGCGCCCTGCAGTCTGTACTATTTTTTGTTGTGCCATAATGTTGAGGGAAATAGTCGTAAATTTGATGAATGTTGCAATTTTTTTCATAAGAATCGATAGAAGAGTATCTTCTTAGTTTATTTCTTTGTTTATTTCTTCGTTCATATTATTTTAAATTCTTCTTCAGGAAATCTTCGATGTTGTCCCAAGGAATCATTCCTTTTCCGCCACCATCGTATAGGTCGCAATGAGAGGCTCCTGGGACTATGAGCAGTTGTTTGTTGGCTGGCACGGGGTTTGGCTTTCGCACGAAATCGTAGCCTTCCGCTTTTCCATCCATCATATATCTGAAGGCACTTTCTCCGAAGTAGCGGGAATGTGCTTTCTCTCCATGCACGATGAGTACTGCCGAACGGATTTCGTTGATGTAATAGAGGAAACGGGTGTTGGCGTAAGCCTGACAGCCGGTGGTGCGCCAACCGTCGTTCGAATTGCCCGAACGCTTATGATAGCCACGTGGCGTTTTGTAATAGGCATGATAGTCTTTTACAAACTGCGGTGCATCCTCCGGCAATGGGTCAACCACGTCGCCAGCCATAGTGAACGTTTTGTTCTTGAGGTCGGCTGCAAGAGTAAAGCCGTATTGGGTCTTGAATGTTACTCTCTCATGATTTACCTTCTCGCTTTTAGGAAAAGTCTTGTCCCAATCCTGTACTAATTTAACCTCATTGCTTGGGCAGGCCATAGCCGTTAGTGCCATGAACATGATGTAAATGTGCAAGACCAATCTTTTCATATTAAACCTTTTTGTTTGATAATTAATAACTGGTGCAAAGATAATGCAAACGAGCGCAATGAAAGCTTGCTTTCAAATTGCCGAGTGCAGCTTATCTTATGCAAAGATACGCACATTCTTCTAAAGAGCTTATACCTGGTTTTCGGAAGACATTACCTATATTTCGCTTCTGTCAGATAATCGTAATAATAGTTTTTCTATACATGCATTATTGTATCTACGCAGTTTTGCGATATTCGCTTGGAGTCTTGCCCGTCTGCGCCTTGAAAAAGCGGACAAAGTGCTGCGGATATTCAAAGCCGAGGCGCTGGCTGATTTGCGTAATGCTGAGGGTTTCATCCACAAGTAGCTGGCGAGCAGCCGAAAGCAGACGCTCGTTGATAAGGCTCTTAGCGGTTTGGCCAGTCTCAGTCTTAACCAATTCCCCGAAATATTTAGGCGAATAGCAGCATTTGTCGGCAAAGTAGGCCACGGTGGGCAAGCCCTCACGCTCCGCCTTCTGGGCAATGTATTCATCGAGCAGAGAGATGAATTTCTTTACTACCGAATGATTGATTTCCTCGCGTGTGATAAACTGTCGGTCGTAGAAGCGCAGACAATAGTTCAGCAGCAACTCGATGTTAGAAACGATGAGTTCACGCGAATGCCTATCTATAGGATGCTCTAGTTCCAGACTAATCATTGAGAGCACGTCACGGAAGATATTTACCTCGGCAGCAGATAGATGTAGTGCTTCGTTGCTTGTGTAGTCGAAGAACTCATAGCGGGAGATGTTCTTGCCAAGCTGGGTGCGGTTGAGCAACTCGGGATGGAAAGCCAATACCGTATATTTGGCAAGCGGTACTCGTGGATTAGGTTCCACTTTAACCGACTGGCCTGGAGCAAACGAAGTGACGGTCATTTCATCAAAGTCATATTCTGTTCTGCCGTATGACAATTTACATCCCTTGTTTTCCTTCAGGAAGAGGGCATAAAGTCCGTAGTGATGCACAGCCTCCTGAATAGGAGAGATGTTCTCTACACGCGCAATGCTCACCAGAGGATGAAGTGTTTTCACCCCTATGTAGTCATTGAACTCCTGTATGGTATTAAAGAAAAAATCCTTCATAATTCTAAGCTTTAAATATCTAAAACGTTTGTAACATGCAATTTTATTTTTCGGAGGCAAAGATACGCACATTATCTATTTTTCTTTATACCTGAAATTCGGAAAGTATTACCAGTAATGTGGATAAGCCATGCTCAACCTCCATGTTGGCGCAATCTTACTCTTTATTCTGTAGGTTTCACTACAGCTTTCTGGATGATGATCAGAGAAGAAGTTGCTCACTCCGATAGTACGAATCTTTCATAAACACCATAACCCAGTTGTGGCATTTCCACGCCATTGCTTAACTTTATCTTCTTCATAACCAAAATGTTTTAATTTTCGTTTATCCCATTTATTCCATTTATTCCATTTATTCCATCTATTCCACAACTACTCTTCGTCTATACGCTCAATTTTGAATATGACTGGTCTTGTTCCGTCAGAGCAACAGCATATCATTTCGTTTTCACGCTTCATCCACCCCTTCATGATTGAACCACCTTGCAATCCGGTGTATATATATCGTGAAATGGCATCCCATGCCTCAGAGCAATGTGGCATTTTCGGACCTCCAGCTACTGTGTTCGGGTCAGCGGATGTTTTGACGAGTGTATTCAAACCTCCATGCCAGAAATGGTCGTTCTTTTCGTCACGCTCAAAGATAAACTCATCGCCAATATTGTAGCATGGACACATTCCTGCTTTAGGGTCGGCGCAATACTTCTCCTGTAGTTCCGGATAGATTTTCTTGTCTATAACGGTCACTCTTACTTTATGCTTCATATTCTTTTTATTTATTTTTATCTTTTGTACTTAAACACTTTCACCATATCCTTGTCGCCACCCACAAGTTGGCTGCATTTGTTCAGCATTCCGGTGTCAGAGAAACCGCATTTCACCATGACCTTTCCTGATGCTGGATTTCCGGTGAAATGATCTGCCCAGATATTTTCTAAATGCTTTACTTGGATGCAGTAGTCGAGCATCAGTTTCAAGGCTTCGGTGCAGATACCCTTGTTCCAGTAAGGTTTACCTACCCAGTAGCCCACCTCACAGTCGTTTTCTCCGATAGGAATGTTGCTGGTTTCATGGGTGTAGTAGCCAATGCAGCCGATAGCCTCGCCAGTCTCTTTCAACACAATCGCCCATGTCGTTTCATTATGGAAGAATGTCTGGATTATCTCCCGACTTTCCTCTACTGACTTATGTGCTGGCCATCCTGCACGAGGTCCCACGTCAGGGTCTGAGGCATACTTGAAAAGTGCTTCTGCATCAGATTCTTGCCAACGGCGAAGCAATATCCTTTCTGTTTCCATATTATTTTTCAGAGCCTTGCCGTCAGAGAATGCGTTACCTACTTTGTCACCTAACTGGATATAGCCATGGTGGATTGGATCGAGAACTATCAGTTCCATCTTCTGCATATCAGGATTACCGTCTTCTGCCAAATACTTCTCGTCCACAAGGATATTGACAATTTCTGCCACAAGATAGTAGCCGGTCTCGCTTTCGTCGTATTTCTCCTTGATGCGGCATTCCAAAGTCATAGGGAAATCTGTGAACACAGGAGCATCAACCATAGTTGCCTTCTCGATGTTCCATCCTGTCTTATCCATCTTCTTCGGGTCGTTTTTGGCAGATACGATGCCTACAAAATCGGATGCCACCATTGTGTTCTTGGTGGCAAAGGCTACAGTAAACTCGCCATTGCGATCCAGATTCTTTGTTGTGACATGCGAGCCCATGGAAATCATTATTTCCTTCATGTCCCATTGTCCACCCCACGCAGCATTCATTGCGTTTGGGGTGCCATCCTCATTATATGTGCCTATAATCAGCACGGGCATAGGTACTACCCATGGTTTTGGTGCAAAACTTTTCATATTCGTAATTTACTTAATTATCAATTCTTTTATGATATTTACTATTTATCTTTCCCGTGAAATAATTGACTCGCAGAATCAAGTATTTCCATGGGAAGACAGTACCTCTCCTCGTGCCATCCAAGTGGTACTGGAGTTTCTGTCTGCTGGTACTGCAGTTCCTGTCAACTGACATCAGAGTAACACTTATGTGGCACTACTTAGGCATTCCAATTGATATGTTCCTCATATTTGTCGAAGTCCATATTGGAGTCTGCTCCTACCTTTTCGAGCATCAGCCTTATCACTTCCTGCTCCTCAGGTGGAAGAAGAATATCGCCACGCCTACGCTTGAAATATTGGTTGCGTCCGAAGTGGAGGATAAGGGAAGTCATGAACTTGTCATACTGTTGAGGGTACATCCGCTTTTGGAAGTTGGTGAAACCGCGAGCGAAGATCACAGGCTTTTTATTGCGATAGTATGTGCACGCTTCGTCCTTGCTGCATCGGGTGGGGTTGATAAGATGCAGATACTCTTCATTCTTCTCCATCATCATGGAGTAAGCCACCTGGTGCAGACAAGTAGCTGCCATAGGGCAACTGCTATGCTCACATACTGGATAGCACTCGGGGAGGGTTGTATTATCTTTCTTTGGCATAATCATCTTTGTTTTGGACAACGTCACCTAAGTCGATTAAGGGGTTGTTTCTCCATCTTGCTCGTTATCTTTTTTTTCAATATGCAAATATAAGGTTTTTTATGGATTAATTTGGCGGTTCGAGATAATTTTATTATTTTTACCGCAAAATATGCGGCGTTTAGCGCCATACATTGTTGCAAACAAAATAAATACCTTATATATAAGAAAAGAGATGATGGGACTAACTTAAGGAGTAGCTGTTAGCGCTCGTTAAATATTCGTAAAAACACGAACAAGAATTTGTGATTCATTTTTATTGTTCGTAACTTTGCGAACACGAAACAAATGATAATATATGGACAACAAAAAAGTATATATGGAAAAACAAGAGCGGTTAGCCCGCTTTGCCAAGGCATTGGGCCATCCTGCAAGGATAACTATTCTACAGCTTTTGGCCAAACAGGAGCAGTGCTATTTCGGAGATATTCACGAAGAGCTACCGATAGCCAAAGCCACTGTCTCACAGCATCTATCGGAATTGAAAAACGCTGGACTGATACAGGGTACCATTGAGATGCCAAAGGTGAAGTACTGCATCAACCGTGACAACTGGATGTTGGCCAACATGCTATTCAAGGAATTCTTTAACCAAGAAACGAGAAAAACAGACTGCGGCTGCAGTAAATAGATCAATAGGATACTGAAGATACAATCATAGCATAAGGGACAATCGCCCTTATTGTGTTCGTAGTTTTACAAACGACAAACAGATTTATAAATGAAAAAAGGATTCGTTTTATTGTTGGTCAGCCTCCTTGTGCTGGCCTGTGGTGAGAAGGTAGACACCGCACCAACCAAAGGTCACGCGGAGCAAGCGAAGGACTATGTCGAGGTAATCTATTTTCACAGCAAACAGCGCTGTATGACGTGCCGCTCTATCGAGCGCAACACCAACGAACTGTTGAAAGCCAACTTCGCCAGACAAATGAAGGCAGGCAAGGTGGTCTATCGCGTGATAGACATTTCTAAAAGAGAGAATGCCCGAATGGCTGAGAAGTACAAAGTCACCTGGTCGTCCTTGTTCCTTGTACGCCACAAGGACGGAAAGGAAAAGGCGGAGAACCTGACTGAGTATGCCTTTGCACATTCACGCAGACAGCCAGAAGTATTCAAAGCTGGCGTAACACAAAAAATCAAAACTGCATTGAAATAGGCCTATGGACTGGTTACAGACATTGCTTGAAAACAGTACGACACCTGTGCTGACAGCATTCCTGCTGGGTCTGCTGACAGCCATTTCTCCTTGCCCGCTGGCGACGAATATTGCCGCCATCGGCTACATTGGCAAGGATGTAGAAGACCGTCGTCGTGTGTTCCTTAGCGGACTGCTCTATACCGCAGGACGCATTGCTGCCTACACTCTGCTTGGCATGGTACTCATCATGATTCTCCGACGGGGCGCGTCCATGTTCGGCATCCAAAAGTTTATTGGCGAATGGGGCGAGATACTGCTTGGCCCAGCCTTGATCGCAATAGGAGTGCTGATGATTGCCTGTCATCGCCTGCGGCTTCCTCAGTTCGGCTTCAACGGAAACAATGCTGAGAATTTGAAACAACATGGTGGTTGGGGCGCCTTCCTCTTGGGCGTGTTGTTTGCCATGGCCTTCTGCCCGACGAGCGGCATGTTCTACTTCGGTATGCTTATCCCCATGTCCGCAACAACCACGATGGGCTACCTGCTGCCCGCAGTCTTTGCCACTGCCACAGCTTTGCCCGTGATCATAGTCGCCTGGCTACTGGCGTTCAGTATGCAAAAGGTAGGCAGATTCTATGGCTGGTTGAAAAACATAGAGCGGTGGGCAACAATCATTGTTAGCATATTGTTCATCATGGTAGGATTATATGAATGTTACATCATTTACTTTTAATAAAAAAACAGAACAATGGAAATCAAAGTATTAGGCGCTGGATGCAGTCGTTGCAAGAAGGCACTGGACGTAGTCAACAAGGTGGTTGGCGACTGTGGTATTGAAGCCCAAGTGGAGTATGTCACCGATATCATGCGCGTGATGGAGTATAACGTCATGAGCACTCCCGCAGTGGTCGTCGACGGCGAAGTGAAAATCAAGGGCAGCGTGCCTACGGAGGCCGATGTCAGAAAAGCGTTGGGCTTATGATACAGCAACTGGCCGACTGGATAACATACGACCTGCTGGGACTCGACGCAACGTCGCATCTCGGCGTTGCACTCGACTTCTTCATCTACGACACGGTGAAGATTCTGCTGCTACTCTTTGCCATCAGCTCGTTGATGGGCGTGGTCAACGCCTATTTCCCCATTGAACGATTGCGCAACTATCTCATGACGCATCGGCTCCACGGAATGCAATACCTACTGGCTTCTGTCTTCGGCGCCATCACCCCGTTCTGCTCCTGTTCGTCCATTCCGCTGTTCATCGGCTTTGTCAAAGGCGGCATACCACTGGGCGTCACCTTCGCCTTCCTCATCACCTCACCGCTGGTCAACGAAGTGGCCGTAGCCATGTTTCTCGGATCATTCGGTATGAAGGTCACAGTCATCTATGTCGTCAGCGGTGTTCTGCTGGGCATGATCGGCGGCGTCCTGCTGGGGCGGATGCGACTGGAACCGCTACTGAGCGAGTGGGTGAAACAGACTCAGAAGCGGTCCACACAACAGACCGAGGCATGGGAGACCGACCACGTCAGCTTTACACATCGCCTACCAGCCATTATCCGTGAAGCATGGGGCATCGTGCGTAGCGTACTGATTTATGTCATCATTGGTATAGGTATCGGCGCCATGATGCACGGCTATGTACCTGAGGGATTCTTCGAGCACTATATGGCCCGTGACAACTGGTTCACAGTTCCCCTTGCGGTGGTGCTGGCAGTTCCTATGTATGCCAATGCTGCGGGTATTGTGCCCATCATCGAAGTATTCGTGGCCAAAGGCATCCCGCTTGGCACCGCCATTGCCTTCATGATGGGCGTCGTGGGGTTGTCGCTACCAGAAGCCACACTACTCAAGAAGGTTATGACATGGCGCCTCATTGGTGTGTTTTTTGGCACCATCACACTGTTCATCGTCTTACTGGGTTATCTTTTCAACTTCATCTTATGAGAGTACTTGCGGGAGGTGCTGGCATTAGTTGCCCGTACCTTTGCAACACAGGCACGCCCAATCAGGGTGATAGATAGTCTAGAAAAAATCCCCCAAACGGTCATTAGGGCGACGGATCGCCTTAAGGCCTTTTGGGGAATGAAGGAAAGTGAGCATCCACACTGGTTGGCAAAAGCGGACGAAGGCTACTTCTTCTCTTCTGGTTTCTGTTCGAAATCGATGAGAACCTTCATGCTTGTCTCGCGATGCTTATCAATAAATTGATAGGCGTCGTCGTATTCTTCGAAGGCGAAGCGGTTGCTGACAAGTGGCTTGAGGTTGACAATGCCCTTGCTGACATAATCAATGGCCGTGAGATAGTCCTCGTGGCGATACATCATCGAGCCGATCAGTCGCAACTCATGCTCGCCCAAATAAAACATGCTGAGGGCTGGGTCCTTGGCAAAGACTGCCACGACCACGATGTCGCTGCCTTTCTCGATGGTCTCCATTAGAGACCGGATGGAGACCTCGACGCCTGCCACCTCAAATCCCACCTGATAGCCTTCCTCGCCGAAGAGTTCGTGTGCAGCCTCCTTCAAGGGTTTCTTGGTGATATTGAGGGTATGCTGAATGCCACACTCGCGTGCCTTCGCCAGACGGAGATCGCTGACATCGGTGATCAATACATTCTTGGCGCCACGCGCGATACAAAACTGGGCTATAAGATTGCCAATGGTGCCCGCACCGCTCACGACCACATTTTTGTCCTTCACATTGGTGCGATTGCTGGCATGTGCGCCCACGGCAGAAGGTTCTATCATCGCTCCATAGTCGAGACTCATGCCTTCCGGCAACTTTGCCACGCGGTCGTCATCCACAACGAAGAAGTCCTGGGCCGCGCCATCCGCCTGGAAAGCCTGCACACGCAAATGCTCACAGACATTATACTGTCCACGCTTACAAGGATTGCACTTGCCGCAGACCAGCTGTGGACGAGCCGTGATGTGGTCGCCAGGCTTGCAGACGCTCACAGCTCTGCCTACAGCCACAACCACACCCGAATACTCATGGCCCTGGACCACTGGATAGAAGGTGGCGGGGTGAAGACCGTGGTAAGAGTGGATCTCACTTCCACAGATACCGATGCGCTTGATGTGGACGAGGACCTGGTGAGCAGTTAGATCTGCTGCCTTGGGTTCTGCTACTTCCTTGAATTCGATGTGCTTGGGTTCTACCAAAATTGCTTGTCTCATAATTGTATGATTTTAAATTGTTGTTGTGATGCTTGTGAGATAAAAAATCCCGTTGGTTTTACATGACGCCCTTTCCCGTCATGGCATGACTGAAGTAAGCTCCGATCTACTCATTTAGCTTAACGAAAAGGTTGGATTTCATCCTTCATTTTCTCGCCATGGCATAATTAAAGCGAGCTTTATTCTGCTCATTTGGCTTAACGAAAACGTTCTACTTCTTTTTGTTCTCCAAATCAGCCACGATCTGGTTGTATTGTCTCTTATTGAGCTTATAAAAACAGAGGCAGCCCGCAGTGATGATCCATAAGACTCCAGGGATGGTGCTAAAAGCATGGTGCATGATGCGCAGCACATCCGGGTTTTGCACAGCATTGCTCACGTAGCCTGCGCTGCCGAGGGCAATGGCGAGAAGCGAAGTGCCGAGGGCCATGCCGATCTTGTTGCCCAAAGAGATGAAGGCATACTGGAATCCGTCGTTTCTGATACCCGTCTTCCACTCGCCATACTCCACGCAGTCGGGGATGATGGCATAGATGGCCGTATTGAACCCCGAGAAGAAGAACCACGACAATGCCGAGAACAGATAGAACATGATGGCGCTGCCGTTGGGACTGAAGAAGTAGAGCCCAATCATCGTGATGCCAGTAAGGAAGGCAAAGATGGCAGCCGTGAAGCCCTTGTTGCCCGTTTTTCCAAATACCAGAGGGAAGCAGGCCGCACCTATGATGCTCGGCACGATGATGGCCATGGAATAGTAGGAGAAGAGCGTAGCCGAACCTTCCACGTAGGTGAAATAGTAGAGCATGTCGGCGTTGCGCCCGTAGTGGATAAAGCCGAATAGCAACTGTCCCAGGAGGGCCAGCAGATAGGGTTTGTTCTGTATCACGGCCCGTAACTGCACACCCAAAGGATGTTTCTGGCCAACGGGGACTTCCACTACCTCCCTCGTCTTGTGGAAGCAGAACAGATGGCAAGCGGCAAAGATGATGCCGTAGAGCACCGCCACGGCAAAATAGCCATATTTGGTGTCGCCTGCACCAAACCAACTGATCAGCGGCACGGTCACGATGTTGATCACGCCGATAGCCATCATGGCGCTCACCGAACGACTGGTGTTGAGTTTGGCCCGCTCGTCAATATCCTGTGTCATGGCACCGCAGAGCGTGCCGTAAGGCAGGTTGACGCAAGTATATCCCAGCACCAGGATGCAGTAGGTCACAGCCATATAGATGATCTTGGCAGTCTGACTCCATTCGGGATGAGCCCAGAAGGTGAGTATTAACACCAATGCCGTGACAGGAGCTCCGAAGAGCAGCCAAGGGCGAAATCGACCCCAGCGGGTGTGGGTCTTGTCGGTGAGCGTGCCGATGATGGGATCGTTGACCGCATCCCAGAATCGGGAGACAAGCATCAAGGTTGCCACGGCGCTCATACTGATGCCAAACACGTCGGTGTAGAAAATCATGAGAAAGTTGCCGACGAACATCCAGCTGAAGTTGCAACCCACATCACCCATGCCATAGGCGAGTTTGCTGACGAAGGGGACCTTCCCCTGTAAATTGCTCTCTTGCGAGTGATCTTTCTGTGACCGACTCGCATGAAGGTAGGTTTCTTGTTTCATATTTCTTTCTTAGTCTTGTTGGTAACTCTTCACGTCATTAATCTTACGATTGCCAAGGGACAACACCTCTTGTTAGGTCATTTCCTCTTTTCACGGTGTAAAGTTAGAATGATTTGACAGAACAACGATCAAAAAAAATGGACTATTTTTTCGCAACCGTTCCCGCAACCGTTCCCATTTTTCGCAACCGTTCCCAAAACAATCTCCAGTTTTTTTTGCTGCTTTCATAGATAATGTGTATCTTTACAGGCACATTTACCAAGATACGCAAGCTGCATGGCAAAATACGTCACCATCATGGATATAGCACGGGAGTTGGGTATCTCCAAGTCCACAGTCTCCCGAGCCCTTTCGGGAGATACAAGCAACGTGAAGGCAGAGACCCTGCAGAAGATCATGAAAACCGCTCATCGAATGGGGTATCATCGCAACGACCTGGCCGTGCACCTGCGGCAGCAGCGCACCCACAACATCGGCATCATCATTCCCGAAATCATCACCACCTTCTATATGACTTTCATCAACGAGGTGCAAGCCATCCTGCGCAAGCAAGGCTACAAGGTGATGATAGCCATATCCAGCGAGAATCCAAAACAGGAACGGGAAAACCTCCTGATGATGGAGCAACTGCGGGTGGATGGCATTCTGATGAGTGTCTGCGACAAGGATCAGAATGTGGACCTATATAATAAGGTGATAGAGAGAGGCATTCCCATCGTCTTTTTCGACAGAACCGTGGAGGGAGTGCAGGCGTCACAGGTACGCATGGACGATTACATCATGGCATTCTTCATGGTGGAGGCCTTGTTGCGCAAGGGCTACAAGCACATTCTTCACATTCCCGGCCCCGCGTATATCCGAAACAGTCGTGAACGCCAAAGGGGATATCGAGACGCGCTGGAAAAGTTTCATGTAGCATATCAAGCACAAGACATCCTGCAGCCAGCCTTGTCGGCCGAGGAAGGCAGCAGGGTGATGGAGCAGTACTTGGAAAAGAACATTCCTTTCGATGCGGTCTTTGGCTTTACGGAGACTGCCGTGCTGGGAGCCAAGAGCACGCTCCAAAAACACAAGATGCGCATTCCAGACGACGTAGCCCTCTGCTGCATGTCCGGCACCGCCCTGGCCACATTGGTTCATCCCCAGTTGACGGCAGTAGAACAACCCATCGGAGAGATGGCAAGGGAAAGCTGCCGACTGCTGATGGAGCATCTCGCCGACAACAATAAAAAGACAGAGGAAATCGCATTGCGCGGCGAAACCGTGGTCAGAGAATCGACATAACGAAAGGGGTGGAGAAGACAATGACGAGAGAGCTTGATGGACGGAAAGGAGACACCTGGCTGCGGAGAGAAGTATCCACAGGATGCTTACTGCCTGATGGTCAAAGAAAAAGGAGTGACGGGCAAAGAGATGTGGTCAACTGGAAAGTGATGATAAATGGTTAGCGAATTGACGGAAAACGCGTTTTATAGCCATTACAACTCCTCCCCCGCCCTGTTTTTCTCCCTATTATATAACAGATTGTAAGGAAAAGCAAATGTAACCAAAGTTATCATTTGATATACACTTTGCCCCCCGAAACAGAAAAAAGCGGTGCATGATGAAACTTTTTCAGGTGAATATTTGCACGCTCCGAATATTAGTGCTACATTTGCAGACCAAATCAATGTACTAGACCTATAAAAATGGTGACAATCCGAAAGGAGGTTGCCATTGGATAAGGGATGAAACAATCGAATTTTTAAATCATAAAAACGACAACTGCATGAAAACTGCTTGGAGAGGTTTCAAAGGAAACAAGTGGAAGTCTGAGGTCAATCTTCGCGACTTCATCCAGAACAACTACACTCCCTATGAGGGTGACGAGAAGTTCCTCGTAGGCGCAACCGACGCTACCAACACGCTTTGGGGCGAGTTGCAGAAGCTGCAAAAGGAAGAGCGTGCCAAAGGTGGCGTGCTCGACATGGAGACCGAGGTGGTATCAAGCCTGACTGCCTACGGCCCGGGTTATATCTCTGAGAGCGCAAAGGACTTGGAGAAGGTGGTCGGCCTGCAAACTGACAAGCCTTTGAAGCGTGCCTTCATGCCCTACGGAGGTATCAAGATGGCTGAGCAGGCCTGCACGACCTATGGTTATCAGCCCTCTGAGAAACTGCATGAGATCTTCTCTAAATATTGCAAGACGCACAACGACGGTGTGTTCGACGCTTATACGCCGGAGATGAAGTTGGTGCGCCACAACCACATCCTCACGGGTCTGCCCGACACCTATGGCCGTGGCCGTATCGTGGGTGACTACCGCCGTGTGGCACTCTATGGTATCGACTACCTGATCGAGCAGAAGCAGCACGACCTGGCTACCATGGGCGACCGCGAGATGATCGACGAGGTGATCCGCCTGCGCGAGGAGGTCTCTGAGCAGATCAAGGCGCTGAAGGGTCTGAAGGAGATGGCACAGCTCTATGGCTTCGACATCAGCAAGCCCGCACAGAACGCACGCGAGGCCGTGCAGTGGCTCTACTTCGGCTACCTCGGCGCAGTGAAGACGCAGAACGGTGCCGCCATGTCCGTGGGCCGTATCTCTACCTTCCTCGACATCTACTTCAAGCGCGACCTGGACGAGGGTGTTCTGACGGAGACCGACGTACAGGAACTGGTAGATCACCTGACGATGAAGTTCCGCATGGTGAAGTTTGCCCGTATCCCGTCTTACAACCAGCTCTTCAGCGGCGACCCCGTATGGGCTACGCTCGAGGTGGGTGGTATGGGAATGGACGGTCGCTCCATGGTGACGATGACGGACTACCGTTTCCTCCACACGTTGATCAACATGGGTCCGTCTCCCGAGCCCAACCTCACGGTGCTCTATAGCCCGCGCCTGCCGGAGGCCTTCAAGCGCTACGCTGCCTGGATCTCCATCAAGACCAGCTCTATCCAGTATGAGAACGACGACGTGATGCGTCCTATCTGGGGCGACGACTATAGCATCTGCTGCTGCGTCTCCGCTACGCAGACGGGTAAGGAGTTGCAGTTCTTCGGCGCTCGTGCCAACCTCGCCAAGTGTCTCCTCTATGCTATCTCTGGTGGTGTGGACGAGAAGACGCGCGAGCAGTGCGGCCCCAACTACCGTCCGATCGACGGCGACGTGCTGACCTATGACGAGTTCATGCCCCGCTTCCTCGCCATGATGGAGTGGCTGGCAGGTGTCTATGTCAAGACGCTGAACCTCATCCACTACATGCACGACAAGTACTTCTATGAGGCTGAGGAGCTCTCCCTCATCGATACCAACGTACGCCGCACCTTTGCCACGGGTATCGCTGGCTTCAGCCATGTGGTCGACTCTATCTCCGCCATCAAGTATGCTACGGTCAAGATCGAGCGCGACGAAAACGGATTCCCCATCGGCTACAAGGCCGAGGGCGACTTCCCCTGCTATGGCAACGACGACGAGCGTGCTGACGAGATTGCAGTCTGGTTGCTGAAGACCTTCATGAACATGATCCGCAAGCACCACACCTATCGCAACTCAGAGCCGACCTGCTCTATCCTGACGATCACCTCCAACGTGGTCTATGGCAAGGCTACGGGCATGATGCCGGACGGTCGTCCCGCACAGGCTCCGCTGTCTCCGGGTGCCAACCCGAGCTACGGCGCAGAGAAGAACGGCCTGCTCGCTTCGCTCAACTCTGTGGCTAAGTTGCCGTACGAGTACGCTCTCGACGGTATCTCCAACACGCAGACCATCAACCCGGGTGCACTCGGCCACGACGACACAGAGCGTGCCAACACGCTGGTGAACGTCATGGACGGCTACTTCGGACAGGGTGCCCACCACTTGAACGTGAACGTCTTCGGTGTGGAGAAACTCAAGGACGCCATGGAGCATCCGGAGAAGGAAGAGTACCAGAACTTCACCATCCGTGTCTCTGGCTACGCCGTGAAGTTTATCGACCTCACCCGTGAGCAGCAACTCGACGTGATCGCACGTCAGTCGCACGAGCGTCTGTAAGCACACAGGTCCTCTGATTCCTGCCGAAAAGGGTAAGAAAAAGGAGGCATGAGAAATAAAACTGGGCCGTCTGTCTAATCGAATCGTGTTGGGCAGGCGGCCTTTTCATTATAAAAAACAAGATGATGAATCAACCAACAAGCGTCAACGACGACATGCTTCACATCCACTCCACGGAGACTTTCGGATCGGTCGATGGACCAGGCATTCGCTATGTGATCTTCCTGCAAGGCTGCCAGATGCGCTGCCAGTACTGCCACAATCCAGACTCATGGAAGACGGGCGTGGGAGAGACTGTTTCGGTCGATGACCTGATCGACAAGGCGGCACGATATCGCACCTACTGGGGGGACAAGGGTGGCATCACGGTGAGTGGTGGAGAGGCGTTGCTCCAAATGGGCGCTCTCACTCAGCTTTTCCGCAAGGCTCACGAACGGGGCGTCAACACCTGTCTCGACACATCGGCACAACCATTCACAAGAAGGGAACCGTGGTTTGGAAAGTTTGAGGAACTGATGCGCTACACCGACACGGTGCTGCTCGATATCAAGCATATCCGACCGGAGGGACATAAGCAACTGACGGGATATGACAACAAAAACATCCTCGACTGCGCACGCTACCTATCCGACATTCGGAAACCGGTATGGATCCGCCACGTCCTCGTGCCTGGTATCACGGACGATGACGCCCTGCTGCAGGAACTGCGCCACTTCCTCGACACGCTGGACAACATCGAGCGGGTCGATGTGTTGCCCTATCATACGCTGGGAATTTTCAAATATGAGAAATTAGGAATCCCCTATCCGCTTGATGGAGTCAACTCGCCAACGCAGGAACGAGTGGAAAACGCAAAGAAGATTCTGACTGGAAAATAACCGTAGGCCCGGGTACATGACAGATGGACTCGTACCGAGCATAGCAAAAAGAGGAGGCAAGCCCTATGATAAGAACCTGTCTCCTCTTAAAATTTCTTTAAAAAGAAGAAGCTTTATGCCTCAGCGGGTGCCTCCTCAGCAGCTGTCTCCTCTGCAGCCTTAGCAGCCTCGGCCTCAGCCTGAGCAGCAGCGGCAGCAGCCTTCTTCTCTGCAACCTTCTGGGCAATAGCCTCGTTGGTCTTCTTCTCCTCCTCGAGGGCCTTCTGAGCAGCAGCCTTCTTGTCATCAGCGAGCTTCTTGGCGAAGGCCTCGGTACCAGCGGTCTTGGCCTGCTTCCACTCGTCGAAACGCTTCTGGCAGGTAGCCTCGTCAAACGCGCCTCTCTTCACACCTACACGGAGGTGCTTCATCAAGAGGACACCCTCACGGCTGAGGATGTTCTTCACAGTGTCGGTGGGCTGAGCGCCAACCTCCAACCAATAAAGAGCACGGTCGAAATTCAAATCTACCGTGGCGGGATTGGTGTTGGGATTGTACACACCAATCTTCTCAGTGAATTTGCCATCACGTGGCGCGCGCGAATCGGCGATGACGATGCGATAAACAGCATAGCCCTTGTGGCCACCGCGCTGAAGTCTGATCTTTGTTGCCATTACTTTAAAATTGTACTTTAATGTGGATTGAATTTTATGCTGCCAACTCGTGACAGCGGCTGCAAAGGTACTAACTTTCTGTCGAATAGACAAATGGTTGGCATTTTTTCTCTTTGAGAGATGGATTTTTCTGCTCTTGCAGATGGTTTTCTGCTTGTTTTTTCGTACTTTTGCGTCCGTTATGACCGAAATATCTGTACTGATTCCTACCTACAACGACCGTATCTTATCGCAGGTGAGCACCCTACAGAGCCAACTGGAGGCTCTGTCGGTGGCAGAAGACCTATGCTATGAGGTCGTGGTGGCCGACGACTGCAGTACGGACGAGGCGGTAGTGCGCGAGAACGAAGAAATCCTGCACCTCGTCCATTGTCGCTTGGTGAGGGAACCGCACAACATAGGCCGAGCAGCGATACGCAACCGGCTGGCCCAGGAGGCACGATACCGCTGGCTGCTCTATATCGACGCCCACCTCTTCATCCCAGACGGTTTCATCAGGGGCTACGTCCATCAGATCAGCAAGGCGCAGGTGGTCTGTGGCGGTTCGATGGTGGACGGCCTCTCCCAGCCTCAGGGCCTTCGCTACCAATATGAGTTGGACAGTCTGGCGCGCTTCTCGGCTGAAGCTCGGAGCAAGACCCCCTTCCGCTGCTTCAGAACCAACAATTTCATGATAGACCGCGACTTGATGCTGGCTCACCCCTTGCGTTCCGACATCAAGACCTACGGGTATGAGGACGTACTCTTCGGAAAGACACTGGAGGATGCGGGCGCATCCATCCTCCATATTGACAATCCCGTCGGTTATCATACATTGGAGAGTAACCAACTATACATCAACAAGGTAGAGGAGAGCCTACACACCCTCTTCGCCTATCGCGAAGAGCTGGAGGGCTACAGTCCGCTGCTCGACGGAGTGGAGATGCTTCGGCGGAAGCACCTGCTTGGTGTGGCAAGACAACTCTATAGTCCCCTTGCCACGCTGATAAGGCGCAATCTGACAGGAAAGAACCCCTCCCTCTTACTTTTGAAAGTATTCAAGGTGGGCACTTACCTGCAAATCATGAAATAGAATTCTGCAGGGACACCCCTACATGAAATAGAGTCCTACAGGATCCGTTTTATACAAAGTAGCCACGGCAGGATCAATTCAACTGAGAATTGATAAAAGCCTTGATGGCTGGCATGGCCTCTTCGACACGCTTCACCAATTCAAACTGATTTTGAGCCCTGACAAGATTGTGGGTGGGATACTGCACCTTCCAATAGCCGTCACCATTGAGGTAGTCCCACAGGAAGCGCACACTCTGCATGTAGGGGAAGAGCACGACGGCATAGGGAAGCATCTGGATCTCCAGCGGGGTGAGGAAGGATCGGGCCGAAGCAAGATAACCTTTCGTGAAGGCCTGGAAAACATCTTGGCGAAACTGAATCTTCGAGAAGTCGGGCTCGTCCTCGGCTACGGTACTGGCTGCCGTGCGGAGGAAGTCGCCATAGTCGGAGAAGATAAACGACGGCATGACGGTATCGAGGTCGATGACACACAATACCTCACTGCCATCCTCGGAGAACAACATATTGTTCACTTTCGTGTCGCAATGGCAGACGCGCTTAGGGAGTTTGCCCTCGCGTCCAAGACGCTCCGCCTCTGTCATGGCCTCGGCACGCTTGCCAAGTTGCTCTAACAACTTCTGGACGACGGGTTCATCGAAACGGCCTGCACGGTCTTCGAGACAAGCCTGCTTCAACTGCTCAATACGAAACTCCATATTGTGAAAGTCTTTGATGGTCTCGCCCAACTGGCAGGGCACATCGGCCAGCATCGCTTGAAAATGGCCGAAGGATTGTCCAGCAGCATGGGCACTCTCTGGATTGACCTCCTGTTTCGTGACGGCATGGTCGATAAAGACCATCAGACGCCAATAATGGCCATCGACCTCCACATACAACCGATTGGCATCCTCGACAGTGGGCAAAAACTCCAAGACATGGTGGCGCAAATCGGTCTCGCCCTGCGCAATCAGTCGCTCGCGGATATGGCGGGTCACGATGGCAATGTTGCGCATGACCATATCTACATCGGGAAACACCTCGTGGTTGATGCGCTGAAGCACATAGTCGGGCTGGTCCTTTTCTTCCGTCACGACCAGGTAGGTATCGTTGATCAATCCTGACCCAAGGGGACGGATAGTGGAGACGGTAGCCGAGACGGCAAATTTTTCTACGATGGATTGTAATTGTGACTGTAGCATGATGATTTTGATTTTTCGTTCATAAGATTTGTCGGACGATCCCAGACTGTCCAGGAGGCGCGGAAAGGGTGGCATAATCGAGTAGGAGGTAAATACTAATCGTAGGTGTTATCTCCTACTTTCGTATTT
>ERZ1106943.1863-NODE-1863-length-19605-cov-4.489003_pt1 | contig 19605 bp, 17 predicted proteins | sample MGYA00403671_ERZ1106943 | MGnify/ENA primary metagenome ERZ1106943 (study PRJEB35170, sample SAMEA104062427) | human gut metagenome | biome: human gut; feature: human-associated habitat; material: faeces | place: Denmark | collected 2012-06-14 ...
CCAGTCGCGCTGGTCGTGGCCCGGAACGCCCATAACAGCGCCGGTGCCGTAGCTCATAAGAACGTAGTCCGAGACAAAGATGGGGATCTCTTCCTTCGTCGCGGGGTTAACGGCACAAACGCCTTCCAGCCGCACGCCGGTCTTGTCCTTGTTGAGCTCGCTGCGCTCAAAATCGGACTTGTGCGCGGCTTCCTCGCGGTAGGCCGCCACGTCGTCCCAATTCGTGAGCTTGTCCTTCCATGTGTCGAGGATCGGGTGCTCCGGAGAGAGGACCATATACGTCACGCCGAAGAGCGTATCGCAGCGGGTGGTGTAAACGGTGAGAGAGTCGCCGAGCGTCGTACCGAAGGTGAGCTCCGCGCCCTCGCTGCGGCCGATCCAGTTGCGCTGCTGGATCTTGACCCGCTCGATATAGTCCACATCGTCCAGATCGTCGATCAGGCGGTCGGCGTACTTGGTGATGGCCAGCATCCACTGGCTCTTTTCCTTGCGGATGACCTCGCTGCCGCAGCGCTCGCAGACGCCCTCCACCACTTCCTCGTTGGCCAGCACGCACTTGCAGCTGGTGCACCAGTTCACGGGCATGGATGCCTTATAGGCAAGGCCCTTCTTGAACAGCTGGAGGAAGATCCACTGGGTCCACTTGTAGTAGCTGGGGTCCGTGGTGTCCACCACCCGATCCCAGTCAAAGCCGTAGCCCAGCATTTTCAGCTGGCTGGTGAAGTTGGCGATATTCTGCCGGGTAACGATGGCGGGATGGATGTGGTTCTTGATGGCGTAGTTCTCCGTGGGCAGGCCGAAGGCGTCAAAGCCGATGGGGAACAGGACGTTATAGCCCTCCATGCGCTTTTTGCGGGTGACGATGTCCATGGCGGTAAAGGGCCGGGGATGGCCCACATGCAGGCCCTGGCCGGAGGGATAGGGGAACTCGATGAGCCCATAAAACTTGGGACGCTTGTCCCCGGTAACGGCGGCATAGGGCTTGGTCTCCTCCCACCGCTTCTGCCACTTTTTCTCAATGGCGGCAAAATCGTACTTCATGCTGTTTTCTCCTTCTTATGATGAATTATCAATGACAAATAAAAAAGTCCCCGACCGTCTGTGCGGTCAGGGACGTGAAAACGTGATACCACCCTGCTTCGGCCGCGGATCGCTCCGCAGTCCTCATAGGCTCCTCCAATAAGGAGCGCCGCCTGTAACGGGGCGCAGCCGTCCCGCCCTGTTCAGGCGGGAAACTCCGGGGCCAGTACAACGGAACGCCTCCGCCGGCTTGCACCATCCGCCGGCTCTCTGCAGGGGGACCTGTCCCGTCTTTTTCCCTTCACGGTCTTTTGCAAAAATCAAGTACATTGTAACCGCTGCTTCCCGGTTTGTCAACCCCCGCTTTTCCGGGATAATCTGCCTCCCGGCGGCTAAAGATGTTGACGCGGCGGTCCGTTGCGCTTATAATAGGTAAAAATCACCCTGGCGGTTTTCCCCGTTTCCCGCCGTGGAAGGAGCGTTATATGAAACAGATCATTCTTACCGGTGACCGGCCCACCGGCCGTCTGCATGTGGGCCACTATGTGGGCTCCCTGAAGGAGCGCGTGGCCCTTCAGAACTCCGGCAAATTCGACGAGATCTACATCATGATCGCCGATGCCCAGGCCCTGACCGACAACGCCGAGCATCCGGAGAAGGTCCGCCAGAACATCATGAACGTGGCCCTGGACTATCTGGCCTGCGGCCTGGACCCGGAAAAGTCCACCATCTTCATCCAGTCCATGGTACCGGAGCTGACGGAGCTGACCTTCTATTATATGAACCTGGTCACCGTGTCCCGGGTCCAGCGCAACCCCACCGTGAAGGCGGAGATCCAGATGCGAAACTTCGAGGCCAGCATCCCCGTGGGCTTCTTCTGCTACCCCATCAGCCAGGCGGCGGACATTACCGCCTTCCGGGCCACAGCCGTCCCCGTGGGCGAGGATCAGCTGCCTATGCTGGAGCAGTGCAAGGAGATCGTCCACAAGTTCAACGCCGTCTACGGCGACACTCTGGTGGACCCCCAGATCATTCTGCCCAAGAATCAGGCGTGCCTGCGCCTGCCGGGCATCGACGGCAAGGCCAAGATGAGCAAGTCCCTGGGCAACTGCATCTACCTGTCCGACAGTCCCGAGGACATCCGTACCAAGGTCATGTCCATGTTCACCGACCCCACCCACCTGCGCCGGGAGGACCCCGGCCACACCGAGGGCAACCCGGTTTTCATCTATCTGGACGCCTTCTGCCGCCCGGAATACTTCCCGGAATTCCTGCCGGAATACAGCGGTCTGGATGAGCTGAAGGCCCACTATCAGCGGGGCGGCCTGGGCGATGTGAAGGTGAAGAAGTTCCTGAACAACGTTCTCCAGGCAGAGCTGGCTCCCATCCGCCAGCGCCGGGAGGATTGGGAAAAACGCCTGCCCGACGTGTATGAGATTCTCCGCACCGGCAGCGAAACGGCCCGCAATACCGCCGCCTCCACCCTTCGCGATGTGCGTCACGCCATGCGCATTGACTACTTTGAGGACAACAACCTCCTGCGTCAGGACTGAATCGGCATAAAAAATCCTGTCCCCCCAAGGGACAGGATTTTTTGCTTTGATTTATGCGTCGATGCCGCGGCTGGTAAGATACTTCTTCACCATCAGCGCAACCTTGAAGGTGATGGCATCGTCGAACTCCCGCAGGTCCAGCCCCGTCAGCTTCTTGATCTTCTCCAGCCGGTACACCAGCGTGTTCCGGTGGACGAACAGCTTCCGAGCGGTCTCGGAGACGTTCAGGTTGTTCTCAAAGAACTTGTAGATGGTGAACAGCGTCTCCTGATCCAGAGCGTCGATGGGGTTCTTTTTGAAAACCTCCTGCAGGAACATCTCGCACAGGGTGGTGGGCAGCTGATAGATCAGGCGTCCGATACCCAGGTTCTCATAGTTGATGACATAGCGCTCGGTGTCGAACACCTTGCCCACCTCAATGGCGATCTGGGCCTCCTTATACGCCTTGGCCAGATCCCGCAGATGCAGTGCCAGGGTGCCGATGCCCACGAACACCACGCTCTCGCCGTCTACCCGCAGGGCCTCCTCAATGGAAGCGGCCACCTTTTCCAGGTCCTTGCCGCAGGAGTTCTCGGGCATCTGGTGGATCAGGGCCACGTCGTCATCGCCCACGCTGAGGACAAAGTCGTTCTGCCGGTCCGGGAACATATTCTGCACCACGTCCACGGGAATGGCCTCGGACCGATCGTCCACCGGGCGGATGACAAAGACGCCGCGGGGTACCTCTGCCGCCACATGCAGCTCCTTGGCACGCATGTAGATGTCACTGATGAGGATGTTATCCGAGATGATGTTCTTGATAAAGGAGCCCTTGTCGTGCTTTTCCTCGTAGTAGACCTTGGCGGCGTTCAGCGCCACGCAGGCCATGGAGCATACGGTGCGTCCCACGCTGTCGTCTCCGCTGGTGAAAACCGCATAATCAAAGTGGGATCCCCAGCCGGGCATGGCCTTGAAGGTCTTGCCCTCCATGGTCACGCAGTTGCCTTCCGCCGCCGCGATGGGCTCCACATATTTGGTCCACTTTTTACCGATACCGGTGAGCTCGCTGCACGCGATCACCGTGCCCTCGGAGTCGATGACGCCGATGGTGCGGTCTGTGGTCTCCTTGAATTGCAGCACAACGTTTTGAAAAATTCTTCCAGACATTCTTGTTCCTCCCGCCGATAATTTGGGCTGTGGGTATTTTGTGCAAACTGTCAGGCCGTTACCCCTATTATATCGTCAGAATCACGGATTTGCAAGTATTTTTTTATCTTTTCTACAAATTTCTTTAGGCTTTTTTTGCAGTTATGTCGATAAACACACCTAATGACAGTCAACAAGGGCGTTTTTTTCCTCCGGAGTCAGCACACGGAAGGCACCGGGAGCCAGCTCCGGGTCCAGCCGCAGCGGCCCCATGGACAGCCGCTTCAGGTACGTCACCGGCTTTCCCCGGGCCGCCAGCATCCGCTTGACCTGGTGAAACTTTCCCTCCCGCAGGGTCACCAGGGCTTCTCCCGGCGACAGGATCTCCAGTCCGGCGGGCAGGCAGCACAGTCCGTCGCCCAAGGTCATCCCAGCGGCGAAAGCCGCTGTGTCAGCGGGTTCCAGCGTGCCCTCTACCCGGGCATAGTACACCTTGTCCACATGGGACTTGGGCGAGAGCAGCCGATGGGCCAGGGCCCCGTCATTGGTCAGCAGCAGCAGGCCCTCCGTGTCCTTGTCCAGACGTCCCACCGGGGACAGGCCCCTTTTCCGAAGCTCAGGCGGCAGCAGGTCCAGCACCGTGCTCTGCCGGCTGTCCTCGGTGGCAGACAGTACCCCGGCGGGCTTATGGAGCATGACATAGGTGAAGCGCTCCGTCTCCACCGGCTGACCGTCCACGGAGATGGCGGCGGCGTCCGGGTCCAGCTTTTCCTCTGCCGTCCGGGCGGTCATGCCGTCTATCCGCACCCGTCCCTGACGCACCAGGTCCTTTACCTCCCGCCGGGACCATCGACCGGTCCCGGCCAGCACCTTATCCAGACGCTCCATATCCGCACCTCCCGCGATTTCTTCTGTAAGAATAGCATAGTTCCGGGCAAAATGGAATAAGAAATGTACGAGGTGATGGGATGGTGGTATTTATGAGACGGCGGCAGCTGGCCATGGCCGCTGCCGGGGTCCTGGCCGCGCTGGCCCTGCTGCTCATCGTCCCCGGCTGCCAGCGGGGCGGCGGCAAGACGGAGCCGGTAAAGGCCGCCGATAACGCCGCTCGGGTGGCGTATCTGGAGGGGCTGGGGTGGCAGGTGACGCCGGAGCCCCTGGAAACACTGAGTCTCCTGCTGCCGGAGGACCTGTCCGGCCATACGGAGTACACGGCGCTGCAAAAGGATCTGGGGCTGCCCTTTGACCAGTGCGGCGGCAAGACCGCCACCCGGTATACCTATACGGTGCTGAACTATCCCGATATCCCCCAGGGGGTCCAGGCCAACCTGTTCGTCTGCGGCGACCAGGTCATAGCCGGGGACATCACATCCCTGGGGCAGGACGGCTTTCGCCGAAGCCTGCAATTCCCTGAGCAATAGGAAAGGGCCTCCCGGCGGGAGGCTCTTTCCTATTATTTCCGCTTGCCTTCTCCGGTGGCCAGCAGCATAACGACGCATCCCGCAGCAGCACAGGCTACTTCAAACAGCAGCATGCCGCTGACTCCGGCCCGGTCCAGGATCAGTCCGCAGCACAGGGACCCAAAGGCCGACCCAACGCCGGAGGATGCCACGCTGATCAGCGCCTGTCCCTTCACCTGATTGCCCCGATCGATGTGCTCCACCACATAGTACACGGTGGCCGGAGTGAAGATCCCGTACTCAAAAAATTGCAGCACCGATGCCAGATAGATGGCGGTCATAGACTCCGCCAGCCAGAAAACTACGATCTTCGCCAGAAACGCACCTGCGCACAGACGCAGCAGCCATGCCAGAGACAGCCTCTGCCGCATCCGACTGAACAGTCCCATAGCCGGCAGCTCCAGAAACGCCGCCAATGCCAAAGCCGCACCCATGGCTCCGGACCCGGCCCCGGCCCTCTCCACGATGTGGATCATATAAGTACATGAGGAGCTGTGGCACGCCATCAGCAGTGCACATGCCGCAAGCAGCAGCACAAACCGGGGATATTTCCGCAGCAGCTGGAGGTTGGTAAGAACCTGAGGCCTCTCCCCTTCCATTCTGGGAGCCGGCGCTGACCGGAATCGCCACACCGCCAGGGCCAGTATCGCAAACAGCCCCGCAAACACCGGAACCACCAGCGTCGGTGCGTACCGCTCCGTCAGCTGACCCAAGAGCAGCACCAGCGCCGCATAGCATGCCGAGCCGATGCCTCGTCCCAACCCGAAGTTCAGGTCTGCCCCGGCCATCTGCCACTCCATAGCCATGGAGCTGAAAAATGGCTGCGTTGCCGTCAGGCATACGCCGATGAGCACATACAGCACCGCCGTCAGCAGGCGGTTGGCTCCCCAGGCCCACATCACTCCCGCCGCGGTCGCCGCCAGACACACCAGCGCCAACCCCAAGCGCCGGCTGGTGAAACGTCCGTCCCGGTCGGCCAGTGCCGCCAGCCCCGGCTGCACCACGATGGGAAGCGTCAGCGCCAGAAACGATACCACGCCGATCTGGCTGTTGGAAAAGCCCCGGTACAGCAGCAGTACCGTCAAAAAAGCCCATATGGTGGCGTATCCGCCCCAGAACAGGCCCTGTATCAGGGCATAGTGTGCGTTCATCCGCCGCAGCTGCTTCTCCGGCATGGTGCATCCCTCATTTCCTGTTGATTCTACAGGATTTTACCATATTCCCGGCCTCTGTCAAGTCCCACGGCACAGAGGAAAACCTCCCGCGTTTACTGCGCACGGCGCCGGGTGCCTGCACCGCGGCTTTTGAAGGGGAAAACGGAGTCTCTCATCTCCGGAGGTTTTTTGGCTTGCAACCCGGTCAGGTTTGTGATATAATAAACGATATCATAGGATGGATACGTGTTATCCAATTGAGAGGAGCATTTTTCGATGCGCGTTATCGACCTGGAAAATATCAATTATGCCATGCGCAACGAGACGCAGTTTGTTCTGCGTTGTGAGGAGGTATTTCACGACAAGATCAGCGCCGCAGCCGCCGCCATTCTGTCCAACCGCCAGGAAAAGCCTGTGGTTGCCCTGACGGGCCCCTCCGGCTCTGGCAAGACCACCACCGCCATGCGGCTTCAGGAGTACCTGCAGAATCTGGGCATCAAGGTATGTCTGCTGAGCATGGACAACTTCTTCCTGCCGCTGGACAAGCGCCCGCCCGAGGCCACAGACTGGGAGTCCCCCTACTGCGTGGACGTGGACACCCTGCTGATCTGCATCTCCCAGCTGCTGGACGGCATGGAGGCCGACATTCCCTGGTACGACTTCAAAAATGGCACCACCGGCGGCTATAAAAAAATGCAGGGTGACAAGGACTGCATCGTCATTGCCGAGGGCATCCACATGCTCAACCCCCTGATTTTCGACAAGCTCCGGGGCATCGCCAACGGCGTGTATGTAGCGCCCCGGACCCGTATCATCACCAATGACGACAAGATTGTCCGGCCCGAGCAGCTGCGGGTGGCCCGCCGCCTGATCCGGGACTACAACACCCGGGGCCATTCCCTGCAGGACACCGTGGAGCGGGCCGAGAGCGTGGACCGCGGCGAGGTGAACTACATCATGCCCTACAAGAGCAACGCCGCTATCCACATTGACACCTTCCACGATTACGAGCCCTGCATTCTGGCCAAGTACCTTAACGAAATTCCCCAGTTCCGCCAGGAGCTGACGCCGGAATATCTGGAAAAGCACGGCCTGACGGATCTGATGAAGGTGGTGGGCGGAGTTCCGCCGCTGCACACGACCTACGTCCCCCGCAATTCCATTGTCCGTGAATTTGTAGGCGGCAGCTGCTACCAATATTGACCAAAAGCGCATAATTATTCCCCCGAAAGGAGTAGGATCCATATGAAAATCATCACCATCAGCCGCGAGTTCGGCTCCGGCGGCCGCGAGCTGGGCAAGCGTCTGGCCGAGGAGCTGGGCATCCATTGCTACGACCACGAGATCATCGAGCTGATTGCCAAGGAGCATGGCTTCGACGAGCGGTATGTGGCCAACATCTCCGAAAAGTGCATCGAGGCCGCCTATCCCATGACCATCGGCCATCGGTTCGCTATGCCGCCGGTGCAGATCATGGACCAGGGCTTCCAGGTGGCCGCCGCCCAACAGCAGATCATTGAGAATTTCGCCAAACAGGGCGACTGCGTCATCGTGGGACGCTGCGCCGACGTGATCCTGAAGGACTATCATCCCCTGAACCTGTTCGTCTATGCCGACGCCGAATCCAAGATCCAGCGCTGCATCGACCGGGCCCCGGAGGGGGAGCACCTGTCCCGCAATGACATTGCCCGCCGCATGAAGCAGGTGGACAAAAACCGCGCCCAGTACCGCCAGATGTTCGCCGACAACAAGTGGGGCGCCAAGGAGACATACCATCTGTGCGTCAACACCTCCGGCCACGAGATCAAGGATCTGATCCCCGGCCTGGCCGCCTTCGTCCGCTGCTGGTTCGGCGAAAAGTAAATTGTTTCGGATAAAAATCCCTCCGGTGTAAGCCGGAGGGATTTTTCCCGTTTATTCCACCATTTCCAGAATGCGTCCATAGATCCGCCGGGACAGCGGCAGGGCCTCGTCCAGCAGGATCTGTCCCCGGGTGCGATACTGGGCGGCAAAGGCCACGTCCCGGATGCTGCCCAGGTTGATGAGGACGTTGAGCCATGCCCCCTGGATGGCGCACCCCAGGTGCAGGGCCGCGCAGCCCAGGTCGCTGGCCGCATTGGCGTTGGACCGGTCCACCAGCCCCTCCGTCAGGCGCAGCGCCTCCAGCGACAGCTCCATCATCTCAAAGGGGGTCCTGGTGCAGCCCTGCAGGGCCTGCTGCATGGCCTGCGACCGGGCGGTCTTCTCCTCGTCGGTGCCCTTGGGCATAGCGAACACGGCAGACACGGCGTTGAAGGCCTCCGTGTCCCGCTGCATCACGTCCAGGAACCGGTGCTCCAGGTCCCGGGCCTTTTCCAGGGTCTCCCGTGCCAGGCCATCGAATTCGGCGTACTTCTTTTTGCCCACGGTCAAAGACCCCACCATGGCGGTCAGGGCTGCGCCCAGGGCCCCGGCCAGTGCCGCGGCAGACCCGCCGCCGGGAGCCGGTGCGTCGGAGCCCAGCAGGTCCGCAAAGCCCCGTACCGTCAGTTCAGAAAGCTGCATGACGTCCTCCTTATTCCATGCCCACCAGGTGATACTCCATCACCTGCTTATGGCAGTCAAAATTCTCCAGCTTCAGGTAGTATTCCGCGCAGTCCACCAGGGCCTTGGCCGGGGTCAGGCCCACCAGCTCCGTGCCGATAATGCGCACGCCCCACCGGTCCGCCAGGGCCCGGATCATCTCATAGGCGTAATACAGCGGTGTCCCCTCATAGTTCACCATATTCATGGACACCTGGGCCACGTTCCGGTCCTCCAGCAGCAGGCCGATGGCCTTGCAGTATTTGAACCCGCCGGAGGAGCCGCGGATGGCCTTGGCGATGGACTTTGCGATCTCCACGTTGTCCGTGTCCAGGTTCACGTTGAAGGCCACCAGCGGCATCCGTGCGCCGATGGCGATGATTCCGGCAGTGGGGTGGACCTTCCTTTCGCCGAAATCCGGGGCCCACTCCGGCTGCCGGAGCTTCTCGGGCATCCCCTCGAACTGTCCCTTGCGGATCTTGGCCAGGTTCACCCGATCCGGAGACGTGGCGGAGTCCTCATACAGGAAGCTGGGGATCCGCAGCTCGTCCCAGATACGCCCCGCCACCTGCTTGGACAGCTCCACGCACTCCTGCACGGTCATGCCCATGGTGGGCACAAAGGGAATCACGTCCGTGGCCCCCATCCGGGGATGGGCGCCCTGATGCTTCGTCAGGTCGATGACCTCCATGGCCCGCTTGGCCAGCCGGAAGGCTGCCTCGCCGATGCCCTCCGGGGACCCCACCAGTGTGAACACGCACCGGTTATGGGTGCCGTCGGACTGCACGTCCAGCACCGTACACCCGGGAACGGCCTTGGCCGTATCCACCAGGGCGTTGAAGGCCGCCTCATCCCGCTCCCGGCTGACGCTGAAATTGGGGATGCACTCCACAAGCTTCATCATATTATTTTTCCTCCCTGTCCTCTGTGCTCTGATTCGTTATTTCAGCTCTCCGCAGACGGCCTCCGCCGCCTGGGACAGCGCGTGCTCCTTTACCAGCTCCTCCGCCCGGACCATCAGCGGGTGCATGACCACGTCCTCCTCGATGGGGGGGATCACGGTCCGGATGCGGTCATACACGGCCCGGGTGGCGGGCGACAGCTTGTCCTCATCCCGCAGCCACAGGGCCTGTGCCCCGGCGAACAGCTCAATGGCCAGCACCTTCTGGCTGTTGTCCAGGATCATCAGCGCCTTCCGGGCGGCGGTGGTGCCCATGCTGACGTGATCCTCCTGGTTGGCCGATGACGGGATGGAGTCCACCGATGCCGGATGGGCGTATACCTTGCTCTCCGACACCATGGAGGCCGCCGCGTACTGGGCGATCATGAAGCCGGAGTGTACGCCGCCGTATTTTGTCAGGAACGCGGGAAGGCCGTTGGAAAGCGCGCCCCTCGGACAGGGCCGGATTCACCAGCCGCTCCAGCCGCCGCTCGGATACATTGGCAAATTCTGCCAGCGCGATGCCCAGGAAATCCATGGCCAGCGCCATGGGCTGCCCGTGGAAATTGCCGCCGGAGATGACCTCGTCCTCCTCCGGAAAGATCAGGGGATTGTCGGTAACGGCGTTGATCTCCCGGCTTACCGCGTCCCACACATAGCCGATGGCGTCCCGGCTGGCCCCGTGGATCTGAGGGGTGCAGCGAATGGCGTAGGCATCCTGGACCTTGTCCGGATTCAGGGCGAAGGACAGCCGGCTGCCCTCCAGCAGGCGGCGCAGGTTCTCCGCCGCGGTGATCTGCCCCGGCTGCCCCCGCAGGGCGTGTACCTTGGGGTCAAAAGCCTTCCGGATGCCGTGCAGGGCCTGGCAGGTCATAGCGGCGGCGATGTCCGCCGTTTTGGCCAGGTCCCGGGCGTCATACACCGCCTGACAGGCGATGGCCGTCATGATCTGGGTGCCGTTGATAAGGGCCAAACCCTCCTTGGCGGCCAGCTGGATGGTCTCGATGCCGGCGGCAGCCATAGCCTCCCGGCCCGGCAGCACCCGGCCCTGATACTCTGCCTCTCCCTCGCCCAGCATCACCAGCACCATGTGGGCCAGGGGGGCCAGGTCGCCGCTGGCGCCCAGGGAGCCCTTCTCCGGGATAACGGGATGGACGCCCCGGTTCAGCATAGCCAGCAGCGTCTCCATGGTGGACAGACGAATGCCGGAATTGCCCCGGGACAGGGCGTTCAGCCGCAGCAGCATCGCCGCCCGCACCACCCGGGCGGGCAGCGGCCGGCCCATGCCGCAGGCGTGGGAAATGATAAGGTTTCGCTGCAGCTCGGCGGTCTCCTCCTCCGGTACGAACACCGTGGAGAATTTGCCGAACCCCGTGGTCAGGCCGTATACCACGGCCTTGTCCGCCAGCTTCCGGTCCACATAGGCCCGGGCGGCGTTGATGCGCTCCACCGCCTCCGGGGCGATGGCCACCGTCTCCCCTTCCCGGGAGACGGCGATGACCTGTTCAATGGTCAGGTCGTGTCCGTTGATATAAATCATGTTGTTTCCTCCTGTTGTTCCGTTACCCCCACAAGCCGTCCCTTTTTCATCACCGTGTGCACCAGGTTGCTGCCGAAGCGGTAGCAGATGTAGTCCAGATCCGGCGCGTCCCACAGCAGCAGGTCCGCCTGCTTGCCGGGCTCCAGGGAGCCGATGCGGTCCGCCCGCCCGATGGCGGCGGCGCCATTCAGCGTCACCGCCGTCAGCACCTCCTCCGGGGTCATGCGATATTTCAGGCACGCAATGTTCATAGCCAGCTGCAAGCTGCTGCCAGGGCAGGAGCCGGGATTGAAATCCGTGGCCACCGCCACCGGGACTCCCGCATTCACCATGTCCCGAACCGGGGCATAGTCCGCCCCCAGATAGAAGCTGGTGGCCGGCAGGCAGCAGGCCACGGTGCCCCCCCGGGCCAAACTCCGGATGCCCTCCGACGGGCAGACGATCAGATGCTCCGCACTGACCGCGCCAGCTGCGAGCCGCCGATGGCGTCGATCTCGTCGGCGTGGACCTTAGGCCGCAGCCCGTGGCGCAGTCCGGCCTCCAGAATGGTCCGGGACTCCTCCGCCGTAAACACACCCGTCTCGCAGAACACATCGCAGAACTCCGCCAGCCCCTCCCGGGCCGCCCGGGGAATCATCTCCTGGCACAGCAGGCGGATGTATGCCTCCCGCCGTCCCCGGTATTCCTCCGGCAGGGCGTGGGCCCCCATAAATGTGGCCGCCAGCTCCACCGACTGCGTTTCCTTCAGCCGCCGGATGACCCGCAGCTGCTTCATCTCCTGCTCCGGGTCCAGGCCGTATCCGCTTTTCGCCTCGCAGGTGGTAACACCCATCCGCAGCATCTCCGCCAGAGCTTCCGCCGCCTTCTGCGCCAGCTGCTCCTCCGTAGCCGCCCGGGTGGCCCGAACGGTGGAGAGAATGCCGCCGCCCTGGGCCAGAATATCCAGATACGGCACGCCGCGGAGCTTCTGCCCCAGCTCATTCTGCCGCCACCCGCCGAAGATCAGGTGTGTATGGGCGTCCACCAGTCCCGGGGTCACCAGCCGTCCCCCGGCGTCGATGACCCGGTCGCCCTCCGCCGGAGCAGGGGTCCCCTGCCCCACGGCGGCAATGGTCTCGCCGTGTAGCTCCACCCAGGCGTTCCGCAGCAGCGTCACGTCTCCCTGCTGCGTGCCCCGCCGGGCGGAATGGCCCCGGGGCGTGGCCAGCAGACCGATGTTCGTAATGTAGGTACCCATGGTCCCTCCTTACCGGGCCCCGTGGAGCACGGCGGCGATGATGTCGTCGTCCTCCGGCGCGGCATAGGGCAGGGTGATATGATCCTGCCCCGCATACAGGCGGTTATACTCCATGGCCGTGGTGACGGCGTTGTCGTTCCGGGCCCAGCTGCGCCGGGCCACACCCACCATGGTGTCCCAGGGCATGCTCATACGCAGGATGGTGTCCACCCGCTCCGAGCCGTCCAGCACCATGCCGAACCCGCCGTTGATGGACTTGCCGATGCCCACGCCGCCGCCGTTGTGCAGGGCGATAAGGCTCATGCCCCGGGCGGCGTTGCCGGCATAGCACTGGGTGGCCATGTCCGCCATGATGTTGGAGCCGTCCTTGATGTTGGAGGTCTCCCGGAAGGGGGAGTCCGTTCCGCCGGTGTCGTGGTGGTCCCGGCCCAGCATCACGGGGCCGATCTCGCCGTTTCGCACCATCTCGTTGAATTTCAGGGCGATGTTCATGCGTCCCATGGCGTCCTGATACAGGATGCGGCACTGGGTGCCCACCACCATGCGGTTGCGCTTGGCGTCCCGGACCCACACATAGTTGTCATAGTCCTGATACCGCCGGTTGTTTTCCAGGATATACGCCGCGGCGGCGGCGTCGGTCTTGTCCAGATCCTCGGGCTTTCCCGACAGACAGCACCACCGGAAGGGCCCGTAGCCGAAGTCGAACAGGCACGGCCCCAGAATGTCCTCCACATAGGAGGGGAACACGAATCCGTCCAGGTCGTTTTCGCCGTTGCGGCACACGTCCCGCACTCCGGCGTCAAACACGGCCTTCAGGAAGCTGTTGCCGTAGTCGAAGAAATACGTCCCCCGGTCGTGGAATTTGCAGATCATCTCATAATGCCGCCGCAGCGACTGATCCACCAGCTGCCGGAATCTCTCCGGATCCCGGTCCAGCAGCTCCGTCCGCTGGGCAAAGGTCAGCCCCTGGGGGCAGTATCCGCCGTCATAGGGCACATGGCAGGAGGTCTGGTCGCTGAGCAGGTCCACATGCACGTTGTTGTCATACAGGTATTCCAGCAGGTCCACCACATTTCCGTGATAGGCGATGGCGCAGGGGGTCTTGTCCGCCAGATGCTGCCGGGCCATAGCCAGCGCCTGCTCCAGGCTGTCGGTGCGCTGGCTGACCCATCCCTGGGTATAGCGGGTCTCGATGCGGGAGTCGTCCACCTCTGCGATGATGGACACGGCCCCGGCAATCTCCGCCGCCTTGCCCTGGGCCCCGCTCATGCCGCCCAGGCCCGCCGACACGAACAGCCGCCCCGCCAGGTTCCCGTCGGCGGGAATCCCCAGCTTCAGCCGTCCGGCGTTGAGCAGGGTGTTGAAGGTCCCGTGGACGATGCCCTGGGGCCCGATGTACATCCAGCCGCCTGCCGTCATCTGGCCGTAGTTGGCCACGCCCAGGGCGGCGGCGCGGTTGAAGTTCTTCTGGTCGTCAAAGGCGCCCACCATCAGGCCGTTGGTGATGATGCACCGGGGCGCCAGCTTGTGGCTGTGGAACAGGCCCAGCGGGTGGCCGGACATAACCACCAGCGTCTGCTCATCGGTCATGACCTCCAGATACTTCTTGATGAGCCGGTACTGCATCCAGTTCTGGCACACCTGCCCCGTCTCGCCGTAGGTCACCAGCTCATAGGGGTACAGGGCCACGTCGAAGTCCAGGTTGTTGTCCATCATCACCTGGAATGCCTTGGCCTCTATGCAGTTGCCCCGATACTGGTCGATGGGCTTGCCGTGCAGCTCCCCCTCCGGCCGGAAGCGATATCCGTAGATCCGGCCATGCTCCTCCAGCTCCCGGGCAAACTCCCTTGCCATCTGCAAATGATGGTCCGGGTGGATGTACCGCAGGGCGTTGCGGATGGCCAGCGCCTTGTCTGCCTGGGACAGATGGGCCTCCCGCCTGGGGGCCCGCCGGATCCCCTCCCGGAAGGTGGGATATGGGGGCAGGTCGTAATCCAATTTCACCGTCATTGCGTTGTCAACATCATAAAATGCCATAAGCTGCCTCCTGTCTTTGTTGAATATTTCCTGATTATCTATTATATTCAATTGCGGCGAATCTGTCAATTCAGCAAAAAGAAGTGATAATTTCATGTTTCATTTGGTGCTTTTCAATAATTTCTCTACAAAAACCCATCTCAATGTACCGGGACAGCCAAATCCTGAACCCCCAGCGCCCCAGGCTTTACTGCACTGCCTGAATACACACACTTTCGCGGATAAAATTTTTCGTAATCATTTGTTACCGTCTTGTAACGGAATGTACCTTGATTCCCCGGCGGCAGTTCTCTACAATATCAGACAGAATCGTTTATAGGGGGATCGCATCCATGAAAAAAAAGACCATCGCCGCTCTGGCGGCAGGCGGAGCTCTGCTGCTGGCAGCCGCCGTCATCGGCGTTCTGAGCCTTGCAAAGGGCTATTTTATCCTCACACCGCCCACTCACATCCAGCTCAACGGCCCGTCCGAGGAACGCATCGCCGCCTTCGCTGCCTACACGGACCCCGGCGCCCAGCTGCTGCGGGGCGGCAACCGCACCGATACCGCCGTCACTGTGGAGGGCCGGGTGAACACCGAGGTCCCCGGGGACTATACCCTGACGTATCAGGCGGAGTACCGGGGGCAGCGCTACACGGCCCGCCGTCTGGTGCGCGTGGAGGACCGGGAGGCCCCGGAGCTGACGCTGGCCGGGGATACGGAGATCACCGTCTCCCGCTTTGACCTGTTCCAGGACCCGGGAGCCGCCGCCCGGGACCGCTGCGACGGTGATCTCACCGCCTCTATCCGGGTAACGGACCAGGAAAGCGGCGACATCCACGTTCTCACCTACACCGTCACCGACAAGGCCGGAAATACCGCCACTGCCACCCGTCGGGTGACGGTCCGGGACGTGGTAGCCCCGGTCATCACGCTGTCCGGTCAGCGGGAGCTGTTCGTTCCCCTGGGCGGTACACTCAAGGATCCCGGAGCCACGGCCCAGGATGACGCCGACGGCGACCTGACCGCAGCCATCCGCCGGGCCGGCACTGTGGACACCTCCGTTCCCGGGGTCTATACCCTGACCTATACCGTGTCCGACAAGGCGGGCAACACCGCCTCTGCCACCCGCCAGGTGTCCGTATATGAAAATACCACCACCGGCTCCAGTCCCGTCTACCTGACCTTCGATGACGGCCCCAGCGACCGGGTGACGCCCCGGGTGCTGGACACTCTGAAGGCCTATAACGTCCGCGCCACCTTCTTCATCGTCAACTACGGCGAGTCCGGTAAGGCTCTGATCCGCCGGATGATCGACGAAGGGCATACCGTGGCCATTCACGGCTACTCCCACGACTATGCATCCATTTACAAAAGTGACGAGGCCTTTATGCAGAACGTCTACCGGCTCCGGGACCGGCTTCGGGCAGACTTCGGGTATGAGGCCACCATCATCCGCTTCCCCGGAGGCAGCTCCAACACAGTCAGCCGCCAGTACAGCGTGGGCATCATGAGCCGTCTGGCCCAGCGGGTCCAGAACGAGGGCTTCACCTATTTTGACTGGAATGTATCCAGCGGCGACGCTGCCGGCACCCCCGCCTCCTCGGGCCGGATCTACAGCGCCGTCACCTCTGCCCTGCGCCATGGCCGGAGCAACGTGGTGCTGATGCATGATGCCGCAACCAAGTCCACCACCGCCGACGCCCTGCCGGATATCATCCAGTATTGTCTGGCCAACGGCTACAGCATCCAGGCCATTACCCCCGCCACCAAGCCCGTCCACCACGGCATCGCCAACTGATGCGGCCCCTTTTCCCGCTGCCATAAACGCACCCCGTGCGGCAGACCGCTCTCCTGGCGGTCCGCCCTGCGGGGTGCTTTGGCTTACCGGGCGGGCAAAAAATAAATCCTGCGGCCCCCCCTTTTCTTTTAAGGAAATATACGCTATAATACCATTTCAGAACGATTTACACCGGGAGGGAAAACCATGTCCTCACAGCTGCTGGAGATATTGAACAGCGTGAAAACCATGTCCATTGTGGGCATGTGCAAAAACGCAGGAAAGACCACTATGCTTAACTGGATGCTGCATCACGACCGGCTTCAGGGAACCCTGGGCCTGACGTCCATCGGGCGGGACGGCGAGTCCACCGACGTGGTGACGGGTACAGAAAAGCCCGGCATTTTCGTCCGGGAGGGAACCCTGATCGCCACGGCCCGGGACATGCTGCGGCTGGGCGATGTGACCACGGAGATCCTGGAGACCACCGGCATTCCCACGCCTCTGGGTGAGGTGGTGATCCTTCGGGCCCGCAGCGCCGGAAACGTCCAGCTGGCAGGGCCGTCCATCACCAGCCAGCTGCGGGAGGTATCCCGGATGTTCTTTGATTTGGGAGCGGATAAGTCCATCATCGACGGGGCCCTGGGCCGGAAGTCTTTGGGCGCCCGGGCGGTTGCCGAGGGCGTGGTGCTGTGCACCGGCGCGTCGTATCACATGAGCATGGAAAAGGTGGTGGCGGATACCGCCAATATCTACCGCATCATGAATCTGCCCAAGGCGGCGACCCTGCCGCCGGAGGCGGAGGACGGCCTGGAGAAATGTCTGAAGGAGCACGGCGAGGCCCTGGCCCCCGGAGCGCTGACGGACTCCATGGTGGTGCCTCTGCTGCGCAGCGGCGTGCTGCGGGGCGGACGGCTGGTGGTGAAGGACCCCAGCCGGGTGCTGCTGACGCCGGATACCCTGGACAAGCTGCAGACCCGGCAGGTGCGGCTGGAAACTGCCGAGGCAGCCCGGACCCTGTGCGTGACCATCAACCCTGTGTCCGCCTACGGGTGGAAGTTCGATAAAGACGAGTTCATGGCCCGGATGCGGGAGGCCGTGGACGTTCCGGTGATCAATGTAAAGGAGGAGCTGGCATGATCGAGATCCGTTTCGAGGAAAGAGAAAAAATCGGCCTGCAGTATATTCTGGAGAGTCTCCATGGGTGCAGCCCCTTTGGCCAGGAGCGCATTCGCCGCCTGCGGTACTATACCCCTGACCAACGGCAGGAGCTGGAGCTGGAGCTGCACAATGTGGAGCGGGCCGCCGCCCATGCGGAGGAGCTGAAGGACCTGTACGACCAGATCTGTGTGGTGCTGTGCCAGATGAAGGACATCCGCGGCTCCCTGCGCCGGTGCCGGGAGCTGGAGGTGCCGGACCATGTGGAGCTGTTTGAACTCAAGGGCTATCTCCAGCGGCTGGAGACCCTGCGGCCCATGTTTGAGCGGCTGCGGGATACGGCGGGACTTACGGGCCTGGAATTTCATGATCCCGCTCCGGCTCTGGCCATTCTGGACCCGGAAAACACCCGCAGCCGGGGCTTTTACATCCCCGATGCCGCCACGCCGAAGCTGCGGGAGATCCGCGCCGCCAAGAAGCAGGTGGAGGAGCAGCTGTACCGGGCCCAGACTGACGCGGAGAAGGACGATCTGCGGCAGAAGCGGGTGCGCATCTGCGCCGAGGAGGACAGCGAGGAGATGAAGGTCCGCCGGGCCATGGGCGCGGCCCTGGCTCCTCTGGCCGACGATCTGATGGCCGACGCCGACACCGCCGGGCGGCTGGATTTTCTCATTCAGAAGGCGCTGTTTGCCCACCGGTACGGTGGGGTACGGCCGGAGATCACCGACACCGCTCTGGAGCTGACGGATATGATCAACCCGGAGCTGTGCGACCTTTTACGGGAGCAGGGTCGTTCCTTTGTGCCGGTGTCCATCTCTCTGGACCGGGGCGCAGCGGTGATCACCGGCGCCAACATGGGCGGCAAGTCCGTGGCCATGAAAACCGTGGCCCTGAACGTGCTGCTTTTGCAGGCGGGATTCCTGGTATGCGCCAAGCAGGCCCGGATGCCTCTGTTCTGGAGCGTAAAGATGCTGTTTGACGATTTGCAGTCCATCCAGTCGGGCCTGTCCGGCTTCGGCAGCGAGATCGTCCAGTTCCAGAAGGCCCTGGCAGAGGTAGAGCAGGGGTACTCCCTGTTCCTGCTGGACGAATTTGCCCGGGGTACCAACCCCGATGAGGGCGCCATCATCGTCCAGGCCGTCACCCGGTACTTAAACGACGTCAATGCCATCTCCCTGCTGACCACCCACTATGACAAGGTGGCCGAGCACGCCCGCATCCACTACCAGATCATCGGCCTGCGGGATGTGGATCCGGAGCAGATCCGCCGGGAGCTGGCCGCTACCAACGAGGACGGCGTGGCCGTCATCGCCCGGCACATGAACTATGGTCTGTACCGGGTGGAGGGCAGGTCCGACTGCCCCCGGGACGCGCTGAATATCTGCCGGATGCTGTCGCTGAAGCCGGAAATTCTGGAAAAGATCGAGCAGAGCTATTGATTTTATTGCGGGGGGAAATGTCCGTGCAGCGTGGACATTTCCCCCTGTGTGCTATATCGTCCCCAGCATTATATCCAAAGGAAACAGGGTGCGAAAAATTTGTCAGATGTGCAAAAAAGTTATTGTGATTTCTGTCACAAATTCTATTGACAAATTCCTCCGCATCGCGATATAATGGGTGCAACAGAAGTTCATACTACAATCAATAGAGGCGCGGGCGACAGGGTACTGCTTCGCAGGGGACAGGCATCCGTTACAAACGGAGCAGAAAGGGGCCGCCCGCCGAAAGGACAATGTCGGTCTGTGACCTTGCCCTTGGGGACGTTTGCGTAAGCTGCGTTACTGTCATGTTATTGTGTTTGTAACATGGAGCGCTATTGGTCAATGACCTTGACCGATAGCGCTCTTTTTATGCCCGAAAGAACGCCGGAAGAAGGAAGGCCCGTTTGCAGCACGGCTTCTGTTGAAGGCGATCCCAAAATTCTGAAGGAGGAAAATACTTATGGAAAAGATGACTTCTCTGCTGCGTCTGCGTATGAGTGCCAAGGATGCTCATTACGGCGGAAACCTGGTGGACGGCGCACACATGGTGCACCTGTTCGGCGATGTGGCCACCGAGC
>ERZ1106943.1866-NODE-1866-length-19592-cov-3.541076_pt1 | contig 19592 bp, 6 predicted proteins | sample MGYA00403671_ERZ1106943 | MGnify/ENA primary metagenome ERZ1106943 (study PRJEB35170, sample SAMEA104062427) | human gut metagenome | biome: human gut; feature: human-associated habitat; material: faeces | place: Denmark | collected 2012-06-14 ...
GACGGGAGACACATGCACCCGTCGGCAGTTTGAAAAAATACGATTACAGGTCGAGGAAGTGGTCGAGGCCGACGGTCAGACCCGGGTAGGTTCCGGTGGAGACCTTGCGCACGGCCAGCAGCACGCCCGGCATGAAGGAGATGCGGTCGAAGCTGTCGGCGCGGATGGTCAGCTGTTCGCCGGAGTTGCCGAACAGCACCTCCTCGTGGGCGTTGAGGCCACGCAGACGCACGGCGTGCACGTGGATGCCGTCCACCACCTGGCCGCGGGAGCCGCCATCGGTTTCGGTGGCGTCCGGAACCGGACCCAAGCCGGCCGCCTTGCGCGCTTCGGCGATGCCCTGCGCAGTGTGGAAAGCGGTGCCGGACGGAGCGTCCACCTTGGTCGGGTGGTGCAGTTCGATGACTTCCGCGGATTCGAAATACGGCGCCGCGACCTTTGCGAAATGGTCGGCGAGCACCGCGGAAATGGCGAAGTTCGGCGCGATGAACACGCTCTGGCCCTCACGCGGAGCTGCTGCGAGCGCGGCACGCACCTGGTCGAGTTTCTCTTCGGTCCAGCCGGTGGTGCCCACCACCACGTCGACGCCCTGCTTGACGAGCGCGAGCACATTGCCCAGCGACACGCTCGGCACGGTGAATTCCACCACGACGTCGGTGTTTTCGGGGGTGATGGCGGTCAGGTCGTCACCTGCGTCGAGCGCGAGCGCGAGTTCGGTGTCGGCGGCGGCATTGACGGCGTCGACCACGTGCGAACCCATGCGGCCTTTGGCACCGACTACGGAAACCTTGATCATTGCAGCTCCTTGATGTTTTCGCGGACGCGCATGTTGCGCATGTCGTACGTTTGCCGTGCGCATGTGTTCGAAATCGCGTGTCCGCGTCCATAACGTGTTCCACTTATGAATCTAAAGAGACGCTTCGACGCGGAGGCAGGCGGCTATGACGCTTGACGATCGAACGTCGGTCAGCCGCGGCGGCGCACCAGCAGCCAGCCAATCAGCGCGAACGGAATCGAACAGCCCACGAACACGGCGGGCAGGCTCAATCCCACGCCCGGATCGAAATGGTCGAGCACGATGCCGGTGATCATGGAGCCGAACGACGCGCCCATCGTGCCGGCGGTGCTCACCCAGGACAGGCCTTCGGTGAGCGATTCCTCGGGCACGGTCTCCTTGACGACGAGGTTGCCGGAGGCGAACACCGGCGAAATGGTCAGGCCGGTGAGGATCTCCACCAGTCCCATCACGATCAGGTTGCCCTGGCACAGGTGGATCACCACGAAGCCGACGGTCATCAACGCGAGGAACATGATCATGTGACGCCAGCGGGAGCCTTTGAGCTCGCGCGAGCCGAAGACCAGCGCGCCCATGCAGGAGCCGACGGCCAGCATGGCCAGCTGCACGCCCAGCACGGAGTCGAGGTGCAGCGATTTCATGACGGCGGTCATGGACGTGTCGAACGCGGTGAACGCCATGTTGAACACGATGAACACGGCGAGGAGCGGCAGCACACCCGCATAGGTGAGCACGTTGCGTTTCCTGCGGTCGCGATCGCCCGTCTTGAGCCGATCCAAATCGAAACGGTCCGCGGAAACCGCGGCACCAGCGGCACCGCCGGCCGCCAATCGCACGTCAGCATCGTCCGTACCGGCCGCGACGACCGTGATTTCGCGCAATACCGGCGGTTGAGTGTCACGCAATGCGAAGAACACGGCACCGCCGAACGCGCAGGCGAGGGTCGGCACGAACAGCTGTGATACGGGATGCACGGACGCGGCCAGGAAAGCCGCCAGAATCGGCCCGAAGATGAACACGATCTCGTCGATGGCGGATTCGAGCGCATACGCGGTGTTGAGCAGGTCCTCCTTGTCGGCGCGGTCGAGCACGTACGCCCAACGGGTGCGTACGAGCGCGCCGAACGAGAACTGCGTCATGCCCATGACCACGGCAAGCACGAACAGCAGCGGAATCGGCACGCGCATCAGTGCGGCGAACGCGAAGCCCAGCATGACGATGACCTGCACCGTCAGGATCACCGGACCGACCTTGCGCTGGCCGAACCGGTCGAACAGGCGCGCGTACAGCGGCGTGACCGCGGCGGTGGCGAGCACGTACGCGGCGCTCATCACGCCGGCGATCGTCCAATTGTCGTACATGTGGTTGAGCGCGAGCACGATACCGAGGCCCATCATGGACATCGGCAGTCGCGCGATGGCTCCGGACACGCAGAACGCCTTCGTGCCGGGAATGCGGAAAAGCTGCGCGTATGGCGATTGCGTTTTCTGCGATTCGTGCGGTTCGTGCGATTGCGATTGCGGTTTCGCGCTCGTCACGCCGTCACCTTTCCCCGGTAGATGAACATGTCGTCGAACAGTGGCGGCACTTCGCCGTCGGCGCTGCCGCCGAGCCGGGCGACCGTCTCGCTTGCCGTGCGGTGCGCGATGCAGTCCAACCCCTTGTGGTCGTAGAAGCTCACGTCGCAGTCGGAATCGGTGTGCAGGTAGAACGCGGGCACGTCCCATGCGGCGAAATGCTCCTGCATGCGTCTCCAAAGCTGCCCGCCCACACCGTGGCCGCGCACGTCGGGGTTGACGATGAACAGTTCCAGCTCGCCCATGGTGGTTTCGTTGGCGCGCCCTTCGCGTTCCAGATCGAGTTCCACCGAGAAGCCGGATTTCAGCGCCGCCATATGCTTGGCGGCCTCCGGATCGGCGTCGATGCGGCGTTCCAAGGCCTTCATTTCCTCGCCGACTTCGATTTCGTCGAGCTGCGGCGCCTCGCCGGCGACGCGGATGAACGTGACGCCCGCGAGTGTGCCGTCGGCGGCGAACGCGCCGTTGGCGAACGTGGTCGGCAGCAGGTAGTGCAGCACGAAATATCGGGAGATCAGCCGCGACATGTCCGCGCCGACCTTGTCCACATCCTGCGGCCAGGTACGGTCGAACAGGTCGACCACCGCGTCCAGATCGCCCCAGCCGATGGGACGGAAGACGATTGCCGATGCGTTGTTTGTTCCGGCACCCATGCCGGCGTTCGGGATTGCGGTTGCGCTGTTCGCAGCCATATCAAACACTCCTTAACTGTCGTTGCGTCCGGCATGTGCGCCCGCCCACACATGCTGCACGAGGGTAGCGGCGTTCCTCCACAACGCTGCCTGCATAGCGGTTTCTCCCGCAGGCAGGCCGGAAAGCGCCGCTCCCCCGCTTTCTTCGGTCAAGGAGCCATTGCGCACCGGCACTAGTCGTTGTCGGATTGCTGCGGAATTCCGTAGCTCAACTCGGCAAGGATCTCTTCTTCTGTTTTGTCGAGGGCGTCAAGCTCCCGATCGGCCTCGTGAGGCTCACTCACATAGTAGAGACAGGCGTCGATTGCATCCAACGGCACCCCTTCCATCGCCGCGAGCAGCAGGCGGTACAGGTCGAGCTGTGCGAGCTTCTCCTTGATTTCGTCCGGTTTGCGTGGTTTTACGCCGGTTTTCCAATCGACCACGGTGTAGCGTTTCGTCTCGTCCGTTTCGTCGAGACCGCCGAAGAACACCGCGTCGAGTTTGCCGTTGACGATGGTGCCGAGCTGGGGCATGTCGACGACGAGCTGGCGTTCCGCCCATGCTGGACGTCGTTTTGCCCACGGCGAAGCGACGAGACGACGCTGCCAAGCGGCCAGTTTCCGTTCGTCTCGCAATTGGGCGTCCTGCGATGGTGCGTCCTGCGATTGCACGCCGCCGTTGTCCGCGTCGACTTGCGTATCACCTATCAATGCAATCAGTTCCGCACGCGACTGCGCGGCCATACCGGCAGCACCTTCCGTACCGCCGATGCCGTCGACGTCCGCATCCGCCATGATGAAACGCTCAGCCCATGCGTGGAACCGCGTGCCGAGCTGTGCCGCCGGCGAGGCGACGTGCGGAATCGGACGGACCAGACCACGCCAGTAGGCGCGGGAGTCACGCTCGCCCATGGAGCCGGCGCGCGCTTGCAGCGAGGTGACGTTTTGGCGGCCGGCAGCAAGGATACGTTCGCCTTTGGCACGCACGGCCTCGTCGAAGGCGTCCTGCGATTCGCCTGCGTCAGCCGCGTCCGGTTCCGGCATGAGATGTTCGTCGGCGACGAGCAGTTTGGCGAGACGCAGCAGTGAGTTTCCGGTTTCCGGCGATGGCGTGGCGGATTCATCGGCAACGTCGCCCTGCGTTCCCGTGGATTCAGCGATATTCGGTTCGTCGGATTCGACGGCACGTACCTGTTCGGCCGCGGCACGCAGCTTGTCGGCGACATCGGCGCTCAGATCGCACGGCCAAGGCAAAGTATGGTCGTCCGAGACCGGTTCGAGCGGCGTGTTCCACGCATCGCCCACCACGGCATTCTCGAAATCGCGGGCGTGTTCGCCTACGAAATAGCCGTCGGGCAGGTCAAGTCCCAGCGTGTGCGGGGAGCCGTCCACATCGTCGGACAGGTTGTCCGGTTCGCGTACCGCGGTGACGATTCCGTTCATCGAATCGCGCGTCTCCAGCCAGAAATTCGACGGCGCGGCGCTTTTCTTTCCCTCCGCCAGGCGGGAGTCGCGGCTCGTCTCGTTGCATCCGCTGTATACGAGCAGCGCCTCGTAGCGGGCGCGCGTCAACGCCACGTAGGCGAGACGGCGTTCGTCGGCGTGCAGTCGGCGGCCGTATTCCTCCTGTTGCGTCAGGTACAGGCTTGCCGGATCCATTCCTTCCATATCGTCGACGGCCATGGTTCGCAAGGTGCCGAACACCTCGTCGTCGATCACTTCCGCATCGTCCAATCCGTCGAGCGATTCCACGGGATTGCCCCCGATGGGCGCGTCGTGCGGGAATCGTGGCAGGATATCCGCGTCGGCGCGCACCGGAACCGGCACCGCGGACGGGTCTTCCAGCCAAGTGTGGGCTTTTTCGAAGTATTCCGGCGGCTCCCATACGCCGTCGCGCCGACCGCCCGGATGGTCTTCGTCCGTTTTGACGCTCAGGTGGTCGCCTTGACTGGACGGGAAGGTGCCGTCGCGCATGCCGACCACGGCCACGGCGTCCCATTCCAGGCCTTTCGACTGGTGCACGGTCATGAGCACCACATCGACGGGGGTATCTGGTGCGGTGGCGTTGTCGTCGGACGCGTCACGCAGCGAATCCACCCACGAGATGAACGCGCGCAGGCTTGGCGTGCCCTGCGCGGCGATTTCCTGCAAGTAGGTGTCCACCAGAGACAGCATCGCGTCGAGTGACGAAGCGGCATGCGATGTGGCACGATTGCCGGCATCCGGATGCCGCATCCGTTCGGCGAGCAGCAGGTCGATGTCCAGTCCGAGCGCGGTGATGGCCGTGCGTACCACTTCCGGCAACGGATGGCCGGCCGTGCGCTGCACCTGTTGGATGACGCGACCGGCGTGGATGACGCTCGCGGCTCCCGCACGGCTCAATACGCCGTCGACGAGGTGCCGCAGATCGCCGCGCAGCAGCACGTCGATCAGGAAGACGGCGTTGGGCACTTGGTCGCGGTAGGCGCGCACGGTGGCGCGGATGTCGGCGTCGGACGGATTCGCATCCGCCTCCACGATGCCGGCCGACACGAGCGCGCGGTAGCGTTGCGCGGTGTTGAGCCGTTCGGCGATGCCGGCGAGCGCCTGCAGATCGTCGGCGGACAGGCCGAATCGTGGCGTGGCGAGCAGCCGCATGAGCGCTCCGCTGTCGGTGTGGTCGCATACGACGTGCAGCAGGGCGAGGATGTCTTTGATTTCGGGACGTTCCAGGAGTGCGGCCTGGCCGACGACGAGTGTGGTGAGGCCGGCTTGTTCCAGTGCGTCCTCGTAGGCTGGCATCTGCGTTTTGGAGCGGAACAGGAGCGCCACGTGCGGACGGTTGTCTTTGGCTCCGTCGGCGAGCTCGTTTTCGGTTGGCGTGTGCAGTGCGATCGCTTGTTTGGCGAAGCGTACGATAGCGTCGATTTCCTGGCCGAATGTGGCGTAGCCGAGCACGCCGAGCGTACCTTCGGGGGCATTGTCGATGTTGGCGAGCGGGGGCACGTCCACTTCGCGCATAAGCGAGCTGCCGCGACGTCTGGCGGGCAGGCGCAATGGTTTCGTCAGATTGTTGGCCGCTTCGAGCACCATGCGCGAGTTACGTCGGGTGACGGTCAGCGTGTAGGGCTTGTCGGTGGCGTCGTGGCCGAAGTCGTGTTGCAGCATGCGGAATGCGCCTGGGCTGGCTCCTCGCCATGCGTAGATCGATTGGAAGGGGTCGCCGACGGCGTTCACCGCGCTGCGATGGGTGGAATCGGCGTGGAACAGTGCGGTCAGGAGGGCCGCCTGCGTGGTGGAGGTGTCTTGGTATTCGTCGAGCAGCACGTGCGTGTAGCGTTTGCGGTAGGTGGCTCCGATGGAGGGGAATCGGGTGACGAGTTGGAATGCGGCGATGGTGAAGTCGCTGAATTCGGCCATGTTGAGGGCGCGTTTTTCGGCGTGGTAGTCGGCCACGAGGTCGAGTAGCAGGTCGCGTTTGCGGGCCGTGCCGGCCAATTGCGCGGTCTTGTAGACGCAGAGTTGGTGGCATTGGGCGCGGTATTCGCGCATGCGGGTTTCGAAGGCGGTGTCGGATTCCTTTTTCTTCTGTTTCGGAGCCTTGCCCACTTTCGGCTCGTCATCGGGAACGTCCTCGTCTTCAAGCGCTTTGGCCACTTGCGCCACGAACGCCTTATCCCATGCGCGCACGCGTTCCACGGCTTCGTCGAAGCTGGTGCAGTCGCTGCCGATCATGGCTCCTGCGATGGCGTTGGATAGGGTGAACACGTTGCCGGCGATGGTGGAGAATTTGCCGAGTTCGTCGCCGCCTTGGTCGAAGGCCATGAGCTGGTCCATGTGCTTGTCGAGCACGGTGTGGATGAGCTGCAGCGCTCCGGCTTCGCTCAATGGCTGCGTGTTTTGGTCGAAGCCGACGAGCAGGCCGTATTGGCGCACGATGGTTTGGAAGAACGCGTCATAGGTGGAGACTTCCGGTTTGAGGAAGGCGACGCGTGTACCGCGTCCGGCTTGGTTGCGTGTCACGGCAGCGGAGACGCGCGAAAGCAGTTCGGAGGCGGCTTTGCGTGTGAAGGTCAGGCCCAGAATCTTCTCGGGACTGATGCCCTGGTCGATGAGGGTGATGATGCGGCGGGTCATGGTGTAGGTTTTGCCGGAGCCGGCGCCCGCCACCACGACCACGTCCTCGTATGAGGGGGCTTGGATGACGGCGGCCTGTTCCGGACTGTCGGTGAATTTCGGCGTGGCGGCCGGCACAGTGCCCATCGCATCGCCCTTTGCTGTGGCCCCGTTCGTTGACATGCTTCCGTTCATACCGTTACTCCCGTTCATGCCACGGTCCTTTCGAATACGGTGTTCTGCTCGCCTTGGCAGGCCGGGCAGACCCCACTGCCGTACGTTCTGCAGTATCCGACGTGTTCCGCGGTCGGACGCGCGGTGATGCGGGTGGCCCGGCTCGCCGCGGCCGCATAGAAGACGCGGGCGATCATGGTCAGCGACCATACCGTCATCTTCGACCGCGATTCCAGAAGTTGCTTCCAATGTTCTTCGCTGACCTGCGCCGGCCGTTCGACGTCGTCGAGGCCGCTGGTGAAGACGCTGGCCATTTTGGGCACGTATTTGCGGGGTATGAAATCGCCCGCGTTGATGCTTCCGCCGGCGAACAGCGCCTGCTGGTGGTACGCTTCGTCGCCTTGCCCTTTGCGTGGCGCGGGTGCCGCGTATTCCATGACGTGGAACAGGGCGCTTTGGGTGATGTCCGGCATGGCTGCGATCGCCTGCGCGCCGCGTTTTCCGCCGTGTTCCGGGAATGCGAGGCCCAGCTGGTAGCAGACGAGCTGCAGGTCGCCGAACAGGGAGCGTCCGTTCGGCACTTTGCCGGTTTTGTAGTCGATCAGCCGTACCTGTTCGCGGCCGTCGGCGGTACGGCGGTGTTCAAGACGGTCGATTCTGCCCGACAGGCGTACGGTGAGCCGGTCGCTCATGCCGGTTTCCGGCCAGCCGCCGACGAGCGCGCCCATGATGGCGATGAGTTCGTCGCGGGAGATCGGAGCGTTGCCGTCGATGGCGTTGTAGGCGTCGAGGATGTCGTCGAAGTCGAATCGCGCGGCGAACTGCCGTTCCGCTTCGGCATGGTCCAATGTTCCCACGGTGATGTTTTCGGTGTTGTTCGACGGGTATCCCGTACGGTTCGACTTGACGAAATATGTGGCGATGTTGCGCAATGCGACCGACGCCTTCGCGTCCTTGCCGAGCGCCTTGTACCGTTCCTCGGGGTCGTCGATGGCGTTGAGGTCGCCACGTAGGGTCTTGTATCGGCTGATCATCCATTGGGTGATTTCGTCGATGTTGTCCTCGTCGCTTACCGCGGTGTGGTTTTGGGGCAGGTCGAGGCCGGCTTCGGTGGCCTGTTGCGCGACGGCGTGGATGAGCGAGCCGAAGCTGGTGGCCGCGCTGCCCATGCGTGGGCCGGCGAAACGGTTCTCCAGCATCCAGCACACCGGGCACGCCCACAAACTGTCCACGGCGGATGGAGAAAGGGTGACCACGTCGGATTGGCCGTCTGTTTTTTCGATGGATTCCGGTTGTTCGATAAGCTTCGCCTTGTCGGCATGCTCCGTTTTCCCGTCAGATTCCATCTTGCCGTCGATTTCCGTCATATCGTCGGCTCCCGCATGTTCCGTAAGGAACGCCCAATTGTCGGGATTCGCGGCGGCGATGCCATGCGATGCCAACAACGCCAAGGCTTGCGCGGCATCGCGCGCTTGGGGGGAATCGGTCGGCGCATGGGCCAGCACGCTTCGCGAGGCGGCGACCAGGCCACGTGGGTCGGCCTCCAGTCCCGCGTATTCGCCGGCCTCGCCGACCGCCGTGTACACGCGTGTTTCCGCATCGGCATCCCGGTCGCGGTCGAACCATTCCGGCAGGTAGCCGTAGAGGAAGTCGGACGGCACATGGTCTTCGTTGAGGACCGCGCTTACCGTCACGCGCTCATCGGCGCGGGTGAGCGCCACAAGGAGGCTTTTCTGTTCGGAGGCGAGCACCGCGGCGAGCTGCGCGTTTTCGCGGCCTGCGGAAGTGACGATGTCGTCGGACAGTCGTCCATGCAGCATGATGTCGGCGAGCTCCTCCCCGCCGAACAGGGTGTTGCGCGGCGCGAGGTTCGGCCATTGGCCTTGTTGGAACGCAGGCATGAATACTAGTTTCCAATGTTTTCCTGCAGCTCCGGCGGGCGTGGTGAGCGTCACGGCCTGATCGATCGGCGCGGTGCGCGCCAGGGAGTCGGCTTCGATGGCGAGCGCGCGGACCTGTTCGATGAACGCGTCGATGGTGTGCGCTGCCGTCACGCCGTTCGATTCGCCGCCGGACGCGTAGCTGAACAGGCGCATCGCGGTGTCGAGCCGGTCGTTGGCCGCGCGGCCTTCGGCGTTGTTGCGCAACGCCGTTTTCTGCCAGATTTCGGCTTTGCCGAACGCCTGCCATGCACAGTCGAGCATGTATTGCGGTTCGTGGGATGTCAGGCGTGCCTCCGACCGCAGGGTATCGTCAAGCGTTTTCCACAGGCGTGCGAAGGCTTGCGCTTGGGGGTCTTTGCGGCCCAGTACGGAGGCGATCGCGTCGAGCACGCGGTCAGTGTCGCCTTCCAATAGCAGGATGTACAGCGCGTTCATGCCGAAGGATGGTTCGTCCGCGTCCTCAGCGGCACGCTCTCCCGTCATCAGCCGGTCGTCGGTGTCGATTGCCGGCAGGCCCATGTCGGCAGCGTTTTCCGTGTCCGACGCCGATGCCGCCACGCGTGCGGTGTGGAAGGTTTCGACGTAATCGTTCCAATCGTCGATCAGCTGTGGCAGCAGCGCGCGTCCGGACGTGTCGGACGTGGTCGGATCGGCTGTATCGTCATGCAAAACCGTGGCCAGCGAGCCGAGCGCGTTCATCGCCGATTCGACCACGCACAGCCGAGCCGGACGTTCGCCGGGGGTGGTGATCAGCGGCGAGTTCATAATCGATGCGACGCGTGAGCGCACGTATGCGCCGGCCGTGTCGAGGTTCATGGACGAGGTGGCGATGCCTTGCCGTTTCAGTTCGGCCAGTTCGATCATGGAGAACAGGCCCTGCACGAACGGTTCGTCCTTGAGGGGGCGGGTCACGCTCGAATAGCGTACGGGCACGCCGTCGGCGCGTAGCCGTTCGCCGAACGTGCGCACGGTGGCGTTGTCGTGGGCGATCACGGCCATGTCGTTCCAGTCGCGGCCGTGTTCGAGATGTTCGGTTTTGATTTTCCACACCACGTCGTCGAGTTCTTCGACGGTGGAACGGTACATCGCGGCTTCAAGACTGCCGTCGTGCGTCTCCGGTATGGCGATGGCCGGCATTTTGCCGGGGCGGTTCGCCAGCGCGTCGTCGGTCGATTCCGTGCTGGCGATGGTCAGGCTCACGCGGCTCGCCACCGCGGCCAGGTCCGTGCCTTCGGCCATATGGGACGGTTCCAGCCGTACCAGTCGCGCGCCCAATCGCGATTGCGCCATGTTGAACAGATATTCAGGGTACGATCCGCGGAACGTCTGCACCGCCTCGTCGGGGTTGCCGACGAGCAACAGTCGCACGCCACGGTTGCGCAATGCGGTGAGAAAGTCGAAGCCGGCGAGTGTGGCGTCCTGGAAATCGTCGACGATGACGAGTTTCGGCAGGTCGGACGTTTTGGCTTCGTTCACGGCGGCCGCGGCGTCGATCATGAGCTGCGAGGCGTCGAGACGGTATTGGTCCGGATATGCCTCGTTGATGGCCTGGTTGTATTCGGCACGCAGCGCGAAGGCGAGCCGCCATTGCACGCGCAGTCGTTCGCGTCGTTCGTCAAGCGTGCCGTGTTCGTCGGCAGCGCGGGAAATCAGCGCGTCTTCGAGTTCCGGTTTCGCGCCGATCTCGTTCATGCGGGCAAGCATGTCGCGCAGCTGGTTGGCGAAGGCGTCGGTGGCGTCGTCCACCACCATGCCCGACCAGTCGGCGACCACGAAGTAGGTGCGCAATAGCGCGCAGGTGGAGCATTCGTCGCCGTGCTCGGCATGTTCGACATGCCTGGCGAGCACACGGCGGATGACCACGTCCTGTTCGGCCCCGTTGAGCAGTTTCGGCAGGGGTTGTCCGGCATGCGATCGCACGGCGGTCATGATGCGGAACGCGACGGCTGGCAGGGTGGTGACGGGGCGCGCCTGCGAGATCGCGGACAGTTCGCGGATCACGGTGTCGCCGAGCCGGTCGGCCACCTGTCTGCCGGAGACCGTCATCACGGCGTACGCGTCGCCATGCCGCTTCATCGCGGCGACCAGCATGTCCAGCGCGAACCGGGTCTTGCCGCTGCGGGGTGCCCCCGCAACCAATGTCGCGTCATCGAGATCGTCCACATCCATCATGTCTCCCCAGCTTAGCCGAACGGTCCGGCCACGAATCGCATATCATCGTCCGAAGCCGTCCTGAAAACGTCATCGTGGACACCGCCATCTTTATATATGGACATCGATACCCTCTACAAAGTTTTTCGGACACCGCCACCAATAAGATTGACTAGCGGCGCAGCCCGGGAAGGTTCAACAGCGAACAGACGGCCTGCCCATGACGACGAGTACGGTCGAAGCATAGACGCAACGCACGGAACCGGGCAGGAACTACAGGAAAGAGGAAGCATGGAAGCCTCAAGGAGCATTCCCCCTCAGATTCCCGGCTACACACTGATCAAACGGCTGGGCTCCGGTTCCGAAGCCGACGTGTACCTGTACCAGCAGCTTTCCCCGGCCCGTCAGGTGGCCATCAAAATCAGCAAGAACACGCTCGACCCACGTGCCGCGGTCCGCTTCCGTTCCGAAGCGAATTTCATGGGGCAGATCTCCACACACCCCTACATTCTTTCCGTCTATGAGAACGGCGTGACCGTCAACGGGCGCGGCTACACCGTGTTCGAATACGCTCCGGGCGGCAATTACAAGACGTTCCTCGAGCATGGCCGTCTCACCGCCGACCAGATGCTCACCGTCGGCATCGATCTGGCGAGCGCGCTGTTCACCGCGCATCGCAAAGGCATCATCCATCGAGACATCAAGCCCAGCAATATTCTCATCAACGCGCACAATATGCCCATGCTCGCCGATTTCGGCATCGCCGGGACCGTCTATGGGCGTCCGGGTGTCGGCTTCACCATCGCGTGGGCCGCGCCGGAGGTGCTTGCCCAAGGCGGTGGCGGCAATGAATCGTCCGATATCTATTCGCTTGGCGCCACGCTGTTCGCCATGCTGATCGGCCAATCGCCGTACGAGTATTTCTACGCCGATGTGCTGGGCGATTCCCAACGGCAGGTGCGGGCCGAACGGCTCAAGTCCGTCATTCTCAACAATCCGCTGCCCAAACTCAACCGTTCCGACGTGCCGGCCGAAGTGGAACGGGTGTTGCGTAAGGCTTTGAGCCGTGCGCCCGAGGATCGTTACTATTCCGCGTTGGAGTTCGCGCGCGACATGCAGCGCGTGCAACAGGCCTTGTATAGCCGTGCCGTGCAGACCACCGTCGAGGGTGTGCCGGATTATCCGCAGAACATGTACGCGCAGACTTCCACATTCGACCAGTCCGCCCCGGTTGCGAAACAGCATGCCCGGTGGGTGAAGCCGTTGGCCGTCACGGTTGCTGCGGCGGCCGCCGTGGTCGTGATGGCGTTGGCGTTCGTCACCGTCGTCATGCCGAATATGGATGCGGCTTCCGACAACAGCAAGGTGCAGGTGCAGAACCATGGCGCCCAGAACCATGCCGAGGACGATCCCGATTCGGCGATCACGTCGGGCAGTGTGCCGAGCGTGCAGGATCTTACGGGCGAATACACCGCCGACGGCAAAGTGCGGTTCACGTGGGTCAATCCTTCGCCGAAGGATGGCGATTCGTACGCGTGGTCGCTGGTCGGCGATTCGGGAACCGACCCGAACGCGCAGGGCACCACCACGGAGTCGACGAGTATCGAAATCGATCCGGCCGACGGCGCGCAGACGTGCGTGCAGGTGAGTCTGGTTCGCGCGGACCGGCAGATGTCCGAGAATCCCATGATCGCGTGCGCGGCCAAGCCGTGAGTTTGCGGCCGGATGCGGGTGACATGAACCGATACGAACCAATACAGCCCGGCATGCATGCGGGCAAACAGGTAGGCGCATGCGGTTGGATGCGCGGTCAAGCAAAGTTTGGGCACAATCAGGGAAGAGCCAGTCGATGAGCAAGCATAGGAACGCCGAGAACCAGTCGGCGCAATCGTACGAACGGCAGTTGCGATTCGGGTCGATGCTGCGCAAGCTGCTGCCTTCCGGCAGTCGCCGGTGGATCACGCCGATCGTCATGCTGCTGCTGTTGCTGGGCATCGTCGCCGGGGCCGTCATCGTCAGTTCGGTGACGCAACGTCACGTGCAGCTCGACGATGGCACCGTGTGGGTCACTTCGCTCAAAGACCGCAAGGCCGCCCGTTTCAACGTGCGCAACCGGGACGCCGATGCGGGCGTCGCCTCCACTGCGGCCCGGTTCGACGTGGCCCAGCATGATGGCTCCACCGTGATCTCCGAAGGTACGAAGGCCAGCAACATCGAGGCCTCCACCGTCAGCGAAAGCGGCAACACCACCATCAAATCGGATATGCGGACCGTCGTCGGAGGCAACACCGCGGCGTTCATCAACGTCAAGACGGGCAATGTGTGGGTCGGGTCCGCCGATGATGTGAAATCCATGAATCCGACCACCGATTCGCCGAAGATGAAGCTGGGGTCGGGTGGCCGTATCGCGGTGACGCATGACGGTGTCGTCTACGGCTATCGCGCGTCCGACGGCGCGGTGCTCAGTGTCGACGGACCTCAGGGAACGCCCGGCAAGGATGCGACGATCAAGGGCGCCACGAATGTCGAATCGTTCACCGTGGTCGGCAAGACGCCGGTCGCAGCCGGTGCCGGCAAGGTGTTCTGGCCGAAGGGCAGCGCGGATATCGGCCTGCAGGGTCAGGCGACGTTGCAGGCGCCGTCCACGGATGGCAGGCAGACTGGCTGGGTGGCGGTTTCCACGCCGCGGGGCATCGCCATGGTCGATTTGGGTAGTAAAAAGGTCACGCAGCTGCCGAATGCCGGCAAGGGCGATGCCGTGCAGCCGGCGTCCACCAATGGCTGCGTGTTCGCCGCGTGGGCGCAGAAGGCCAACAATTACATCAGGGTGTGCGCGGCGAACGACAAGGACGCACAGTTTTCCTCGTTGGAAGATGTCAATCCCACCTCGCAGCTCGTGTTCCGCACCAACCATCGTCTGGTGGTGCTCAACGACGTGGTCAACGGCAATGTGTGGAATCCGCAGGAGTCCACCAAGGTCATCAAAATCCAGTGGAACAAGGTGGAGACCAAGCAGTCGAAGCAACAGCAGCAGAACAACGACAGCGCCAACAACCAGCACAATTTCAGCAAGAACTGTTCGGCGCAGTCGGGGCAGATCAAGGCCGTGGACGATTCGTTCGGCGCGCGCGTGGGATCGCAGCAGATTCTCGACGTGTTGCGCAACGACGAGCAGACCGACTGTTCCGTGCTGCGCATCACGTCGGTGAGCGCTCCGGATGGCGCGAACATCACCGTCTCCCCCGTCTATGACGGCCGGTATCTGCAGCTCGACGCCTCCGGTGCCGCCGCGGGCAACGTGTCCTTCAGCTATGAGATTTCCGACGGGCGCGGGCAGACGTCCAGCGCCACCGTGTCGCTCACGCTGGCCGGCGGCGACGACCATGCGCCGCTGCAGAGCGACACTCCGCCGGAAATCGACGTGGAGCAGGGTGCTTCGTACACCGCGAACGCGTTGGGCAGCTTCTCCGACCCCGACGGCGATCCGCTGACCTTGGTGTCGGCATCGCCGCAGAACACCGATCAGGTGACGGTGTCCACGCGAGCCGACGGACAATTGGTCTTCAACGCCGGTTCGATGTCGTCCGGCAGGGCGGGCATCGAGGTCACGGTGTCCGACGGCCAGCAGACCGGCATCGGCATGATCTACTTCTCCGTGAAGCCGGCGAACACGCTGGGCGCGGTCATCGACCCCGTGGTCAAACAGACCACGCCCGACACCCGCACCACCATCGCGCTCAAACCGTACGTGCACGGCACGTCCGTCGAACCGGCCGAATTGACCGCGGTGGAGACGCCGTCCGGCGCGGCCACCACCATGAACGCCACCGACATGTCGATCACGTTCACCGCCTCCAATCCCGGCACCTACTATGTGCCGTACACCATCACGCAGGGTTCCATTCCGTCGACCGGTCTGGCTCGTGTGGAGGTGCAGGCGGTGGCCGGAGACGCCGCCAAGCCGATCGCGGCGAACGATGTGGCGCTGCTAGGCGCGGACAATACCGCGATTGTGGAGCCGCTTGCCAACGACGTCGACCCGATGGGCGGCGTGCTGTCGGTGACCAGCGTCACCGCGGACGCGCAAAGCGGCATCAAAACCGGTGTGGTGAGCAACAAGCGCGTCTATATCACCGCGCGTCAGGTGCCGACCGAGCCGGTGCGGATCTCCTACACCGTGGCCAACGCGGCCGGATCGTCGACCGGCGTCATCGTCCTGCAGCCGCCGGCGCTGACCACGTCGAATTCCGTGCCCAAGGCCGAGAACATCACCACACAGGTGCGCACCGAAGGCATCGTGTCCGTGGACGTGCTCGACCATGTCACGTATTCCGACGGCACCACGGTGAGCCTGCAGAACGACTTGCAGTATGACAAGAACACGTTCAAGGGTCTGGTGTTCGTGTCCGGCGACACCGTGCGCTATCAGGCCACCAGACAAACCGGCTCCTTCCCCGTCACCTACACGGTGAAGGACAATCTCGGCAACGCGGCCTCGGCCACCATCACCATCAACGTGCATCAGAAGGACGCGTCCAACAAGGCGGCTCCGACACCGTCCGACGTCGAGGCGCAGGTGGCGGCCGGTCAGAAGGTGCAGATTCCGATCACGCTCACCGGCATCGACGCTGACGGCGATGACGTGCAGCTGCTCGGCTTGGGCAACAAAGCGCCGAAACTGGGCCGTATCAGCGAGGTGGGCGCCACGTATCTGGTGTATGAGGCGTATGCCGATTCGTCCGGAACGGACACCTTCTCCTACGCCGTGGAGGATTGGACCGGTCAGAGGGCCACCGCGCAGGTGCGTGTGGGCGTGTTCAAATCCGGAGCCGATTCGGGTGTGTACGCGCGCGACGACGAGATCACGCTGCGTCCGAACACCGCGGCCACCGTGCCGGTGGCGCAGAACGACATTTCCGGGGACAATACTGATCTGACCGTGGCCAAGGACGTGGAATCGCAAGGCATCGGCGGCATTCAGGTCGTTGACAACATGCTGTCGTTCACCACGCCGAAGCAGGCGGGCACGTATTACGTGGTCTACACCGTCAAGGACAAGGCCGGCCTGTCCGATTCGGCGACGTTGACGGTGAATGTCGACGAGAACGCCGCCATCGACCCGCCGACCGCGTACGATTACCGTGTTCCGGCCGCCGCCACGATCGACAAGAAATCCGTGGACGTGGACGTTTCGCAGTGGATTGCCAATCCGTCCGGCACCGCCGACGAGCTTCAGGTGGGCGTGGATCCTTCCGCGACCGACCATGCGCATGTCAAGGGCGGCAAGGATTCCACCATCATCACCGTTGATCTGACCGATGAGGCGCGCGCGGTGCCGTACACCGTCACGAACACGACGTACGGCATCACGTCCACCGCGTTCATCCAAGTGCCCGCATATGGCGTGTTTCCGCCGGTTCTGCGTCCGAAGGCGCCGGCGTTGAAGGTCAATGCGCGTGAGACCATCACCATCAACATCGCCGACTATGTGCGTGTGGGCGCGGGCAAGACCGCGTATGTGGACGGCGCCGATTCGGTGAGCGCCACGAAGGCCGCGGACGGCGACCTGTACGTCAACGACCAGACGTTGAGGTTCACCGCGCCGAAGGATTACGCGGGTCCCGCGTCCATCACCTTCACCGCGGTGGACGGCAAGCGAGACAAGAACGACAAGGTGAAGATCGTCAATTCGGCGGTGCTCACGCTTCCGATCACGGTGATCGGACGTGAGGTTCCGCCGCCGACGTTCTCATCCTCCACCGTCGATGTGGTGGCCGGCGAGAAGGCCACTACCATCGATCTGACGGCGCTGACCCATTCGGCGTCGGGCCTGTACGAGGATGAGAAGCAGTACTCGTATTCCGGCGGCGTGAATTCCGGCAGTGTGGATGCCAGAGTGTCTCCCTCCGGCACGTTGACCGTGTCCGCGGACAAGACGGCCACGCCGGGCACCACGGTGAGCGTGCCCGTCTCAATCAAATATGCGAAGGGTACGGTGAGCGCCGGTATGACCGTGCGCGTCACCGCGTCCAACAGGCCGCTCGCCCGTGTCACCGAGAAGACCGTGAAAATCAAGGCCGGTTCCAGCGAGCAGGTGAATCTGCTGTCCGACGCGTACAATCCGTTCCCCGACACTCCGCTGACGGTGACCGGATGCACATCCGACGGCGCGTCGAAGCTGACGGTGGATTGCCCGTCCAACGGCGTGGTGTCCATCAGGGCGGCTTCCGACATCGGCGCGAACACCAACAAGGTGGTCGTCACCGTGCGCGACGCCACCAAAACAAAGGAACGTGAGGTGACCGGCACCATCAGCGTTTCGGTGATGGACAAGCCTGATGCGCCGCTGCTTTCCGCGGTGTCCGGCGACCCGCAGGATGGCGCCGTGAATCTGAGCTGGACGGCCGGTTCGGCCAACGGCAGCCCGATCACCGAATACAAGGTGATGTGGGGCGGAGACGCGTCCGGCGAGCGCTCGTGCGGGCAGAAGACCTCCTGTCTCATCGACGGGTTGAAGAACGGCAAGACCTACTCGTTCAAGGTGCAGGCCAGGAACGAGGTCGGCTGGTCCAAGGATTCCAACGCCGTCGAGGGCACGCCGGACAAGCTGCCTGATGCGCCGACGGATGTGACGGCCAGTGTGAAGGGCAACACGGTGAGCGTCACGTGGAAGGCTCCGGACGGCAATTTCTCGTCGGTGGACAATTACGAGGTGACTTTGTCCGGCAGGAACGCGCCGTCCAAGCAGACGACAAATTCCACCGGAATCGATTTTGTTTTCGATAACAACGCGATTTCCGACGGCGACTCGTACACGGCTACGGTACGCGCCCACAACAAGGTGAATTGGAGCCAACCGTCCAAGGCGTCCGACGCGGTCAAGCCGTGGGGCAAGCCCGATGCGCCGAAGATCTCCGTGACGAACGACGACACCACGGGAACCGTCACCGTCGAATCCGTGGGCAACACCCGCAACGCGGGATGCAAGGCCGTCGAGATTTCCGGAGATGTCAGCGCAAGCATCGACGGATGTTCCGGATCCTACGATTTCAAGATTCCGGATCATGATCTCAACACCAGGGAATACACCATCAAGGCGGCGGTGGTCGGCAAGGAGAAAACGACCAGCGACGATTCGACCGTGCGTTTCACACCGAAATACGCGGTGAAGGCACCCGAATCGGTCAGCGTCAAGGGGCATGACGACGTGTGCGTAGTCAGTTGGAAGGAGAACGGCCACGCCGACGGGTTCACGGTGAGCGCGGACGGACTCGGCTCCTACCATGCCGGTGCTTCCGAACGATCGCACGATTTCCCGCTCAAGGAATGGCAGTTCTGTTCCTCGGGTTCCGTCACGCAGCATTTCAATGGCGTGGCAAGCACCGCCAAGTCCGGCAGGGCCGATCCGGCATACGTCCGCAAGGTGAAGGCCGCCGTCAAGGCGCCGATGCTGACGTGGGACGCCAATGATCCGAACATCATCAAGGTCAGCGGCGGATCGGTGAACATGTACGGCCAGCCCGGCAAAACCGTGATCACCTTCACCGCGGACGGCAAATCCTATGACGTCGCCTGGGCATTGGGCTCCGACAAACTGAACGTCAAGGATGTGCTGCCGACCGGAGCCGATTACGCGTGGAAGGCGAAGGTGGTGGGCACCGACACCGCGCTCAACAACGAGGACAATGGCGGCACACTGCTGGACCATGACAGGTACAAGGCTCCCACGCCGAAACCCGAACCGTCGGAACCTTCAGAACCATCAAAACCGTCGGAGCCATCGGATTCTGACGCGTCCACGGAAGGCGAAGCGGCCACGCGGAATGACCGGCCTGTGGCATCCTCCGTCGCCCTGTCCACCGTCGACGGCGCATCCAAGCCTTGGATCCGCGGCCTGGCCTACTACGCCAGATGGTGAAACGGACGATCACAGCAATCGCAAACACAACGAACCATCCACACGAGCAACACAACAAGCAAGGAGCAACCCATGAGCAACGATTTCGATGATGCCACCCAGCTGGGTTCCATCGGCCATAATCCAAGCGTTCCCAGCCAACCCGGCCAGCAGCAGCCGGCGTTCCACACGCCGAATCTGCCGGAGCAGCCGCAAGCCGATGAGGATCCGGAGGGCACGCTGCTGAGCGCGCACGGCACCACCCAACCGGCGTTGCCGCAACAGT
>ERZ1106943.1874-NODE-1874-length-19528-cov-4.722077_pt1 | contig 19528 bp, 19 predicted proteins | sample MGYA00403671_ERZ1106943 | MGnify/ENA primary metagenome ERZ1106943 (study PRJEB35170, sample SAMEA104062427) | human gut metagenome | biome: human gut; feature: human-associated habitat; material: faeces | place: Denmark | collected 2012-06-14 ...
TTTGAAGAAGTATGGACGCATTTCTGCCCGTCAAAACCGTGTCTGCCCTTGTTAACCGATACTATATTTACACCCCGAAGTGCCAGTTCTGCCCCTCGAAGGACAGGCTCATTCTGCATTTGGTTTCGCCGTTGAGTGCAAAGCGTATATTGCACTCGGCAAAATATTCCGCGCTGTAATCGGTCTCGGCAATGAGCAGTCCGGTTTCGTCTCTGAGGCTGCCAGTCTCAGCCTCGACGGTGACATTCTCGAAGCCGTAGCTTCTGCAGAGCGCCTCTCCGAGACGCCGCGCCGTCTCATCTGCACCGGCGGGAGCCGTTTCGTCCGACCGCCCGTTGACTAATGCGTCGTTATTGTATAAGTAGAAGTAGGCGGAGAGGATCATGCCCGTCTCGTCGTCGACGACGAAGTTTAGCTCGTTCTTTCCCCAAGACAGCTGTGCGACCCATACTATCGACGAGGTCATGCTGGATTCGTCGTTGAAAACGACCAGCACCGGTGTGGCGATGCGCTGGACATCGTCCGGCTGTATCTCATATTGCTCATATTGCAGCCCCGAAGTGCTCTGGATATTGTCGGGCGGCATCTCAAACGGCAGCCCCGCGGCGTCCGCGATGGTTTTCAGCTCCGTGACCCGCTCCAGAACCTGCTCCGCGGTCATGTACCGCCCTCTGCTCAGCTCGATCTCATCGCCGCTGCCGTTCTCCATGGCATTGTAAAACCGCGTTAGGATATCGAGCTTCGCCGTCTCGCTGCTCTGCCTGCCAACGGAGATGCCGGTCGGCAGCAGGGTGTCCGTTTTTTCAAGACGCACTCCCTGCACCGCGAGTACCGCCTGCGGCAGGAGCATTCCCACTGCGAGCGCGAGGACTATCAGCAGCGCCGGGAAGTATCGCCGGTTCAGAAGCGCGGTGAAAGGTCTTCTGATTTTTTTCACACCGCTCCCCCTTTCAGCTCGACCGTAACGCAGGTGCCGTTGCCGACGCGGCTTGCAAAGGACATCGTGCCGTTATGCAGCTGCACTATCTCGCTGCACAGCGACAGGCCGAGCCCGACGCCGCCCTGCGCGCGGGAGCGCGATTTGTCCACGCGGTAGAACGCCTCCGTGATGTGCGCGATTTCCTCCTGCGGGATGCCGCGGCCGGTATCGAGCACGCGGATGCGGCAGCCGTCGGGCAGCATCTCGGACACGACATAGATATTTCCGCCGCCGTCCATGGCCTTGCGCGCGTTATCAAGCAGATTCACTAGCAGGGACTTCACCAGATCAGGCTCCAGCATGCACATTCCTTCCTCGCAGCGGCACTGCAGCACGATGTTCTTCTCCGCGTACACGCGCCGCAGGTGCTCCACCGTGCCGCCGACAAGCTGCGCCGGACTGCACGGCTGAAGCTCGGCGGTCTTTTTCTTGAGCACCAGAATGTCCAGCAGCTTGAACGACAGGCTCTCCAGCCGCTTGCCCTCGGAAAAGATATAGTTCGCCGCGTCCTGCTCTTCCTCCGGAGTGAGCAGCTGGGAGCGGATAAGCTCCGCGTAGCCGATGATTGATGTCATCGGGTTTTTCATCTCGTGCGCGAAGCTGCCCATGAAGCTCTCCTGCCGCGCTGCGGCGTCCTGCAGCTCATGGATGTTCGCGGCAAGCTTGTCGGCCATGACGTTGAAGTCCGCAGTCAGTGTGCCGAGCTCATCCGTCGAACGGACGGCCTCGCGGTATTCGAGATCGCCCGCGGCGAAGCGGCGTGACGCGCGCGACAGCGCGGTCAGCGGTCGGGTCAGCCAATACGCCAGCAGCCAGCTCAGCCCGCCGCCCAGCACTACGACCGCCGCGAACACGCGCCGGTATATCCTCAGCTGCTCGCCGCGCGCAGTGTACACGTCGCTGACGCTGCTGCACTGGTCGAGAACCAGCGTGTCCTGACCGGATTTGAAGGCCGAGGTCAAGCGGATATATCTCCCGCCGTCGTCGCCGCGGATAACGGTCATGCGGCTCATCCCGTCGTCCGGCGCGAGTTGGGCGATGGTGTTGATGTTGCGCTCGCCGGAGAAATATATTATCTCGCCGTCCGGCCCGCACAGGCTCAGCATCGCAAAGCCTGTCCACTCCTGCCCATTGAGCTGTTCGAGCGTGGAGGCAAGCTCCTTATGCTCCGGATCTGCGCCCGCCTCGTCGACGATCTGCAGCGCGCTCAGAAGCATCTGGTGCGAGGAGAGCGCCGTGGCCTTCTCCCGCTCAAACGCGTTTGAAAAATTGAGCGCAATGAGCATACTCCCACCGATTCCGAAGGCCAGCGTCAGGAGCCAGATCATGCATATCGTGATTTTCAGACGAAATTTCACAGGCGCTCTCCATGAAGCAAAATTTTCTACGGCTCCAGCCGGTAGCCGACGCGGTTGACGGTGCGGAGCTTGTCCTCCCAGCCGATCTTCCGGCGCAGGCGCTGGATGTGCAGATCGACCACGCGGCTGCCGACGGGGTATTCCCCGCCCCAGACGCGCTCATATATCGTGTCGCGGTAGAGCGCCGCGCCGCGGTTGCGCACGAACAGCAGCATCAGATCCCACTCGGTCTTGGTCAGGTCGATGGCCTCGCCGTTGCGGTGCACCTGCATGGAGCGCAGGTCTATCTCGAGGTCGCCGCAGGTGATATGCTCGCCGGTCTTCTGGCAGCGGCGCAGTACGACCTCGACCCGCGCCAGCAGCTCTATGACCTCGAAGGGCTTGACTATATAGTCCTCCGCGCCCATGCGCAGCCCCTTCACGCGGTCATCCACGGAGTTGCGCGCGGTGATGAATATAACGGGCGTGCCGCTCGGGCGGATGTACTCCATCAGCTCGAAGCCGCTGTATTTCGGCAGCATCACGTCAAGCAGCACCAGGTCGAATATTTCCTTTTCAAGTATGTCCGCCGCCTGCGCGCCGTCATAGGCGCATTGGCAGCTGTAGCCGGCCTTCGTAAGGCTCAGGCGCATAAGCTCGGATATCGGCTTTTCGTCCTCCACGATGAGGATTCGTATCATGCTCTCACTCCCTGTCGTGTTCGCTGTGTTCAGAGCTTATTTAATTATACACGAACTTGTATCAAATTTGTATATTTTTAGGCAAAATTTGTAACTGTGCGGTGAATTCTTAAGAATTAGCGCAAAAAATCCTGCCGGAGGAAACCGGCAGGGCTTTATACATATTCAGAAATTCACTATGCCGAGGTGCTCAAGCAGGATCTTCACGCCGATGAGGACGAGGATTATGCCGCCCGCAAGCTCCGCCTTTGACTTATATTTTGCTCCGAAGACGTTGCCGATGTATATGCCCACCGCGGCGATTATGAAAGTGGTCACGCCGATCAGGCTCGCGGCGGGGATGATGCTGACGTTCAGGAAAGCAAAGGTTATGCCGACGGCCAGCGCGTCTATGCTCGTCGCGACCGCCATGAGGAACATGGTCTTGAAGCCGAAATCGTCGTTGAGCTCCTCGGACTTGCCGAAGGACTCCTTTATCATGTTGCCGCCGATGAAGGCCAGCAGCACGAAAGCTATCCAATGGTCAATGTTCGTGATGAGATGCTCGAACCGGAAGCCGAGCAGATAGCCGATGACCGGCATGAGAAACTGAAATCCGCCGAAATAAACGCCGACCAGCAGCGCATGCTTCGGGCTGAGCTTTTTGACGCTCAGCCCCTTGCATATGGACACGGCAAAGGCGTCCATGCTAAGGCCGACGGCGATGAGGAACAGTCCAATAAAACTCATTATGGCATGACCTCGATTATTGTGATAAGTTTTATTATCATATCGCGTGTTTACAAAAAAGTCAATAAAAACGGCTTGTAATTCTGCCGGACAAAGGTTAATATATTATATAAACTTGGGCAGATCTATATTATTGCATGAAAGGTTTAATGACATGGAAGAAATATATGAGTTTCTGAAGGCCTGCGGGGATTACTTCCTCGCCACCTGTGACGACGGGCAGCCGCGTGTGCGCCCGTTCGGGACCGTGAACATATATAACGGCCGGCTCTACATCCAGACCGGCAAATCTAAGTCCGTTTCGCGCCAGCTGCACAAGAACCCGAAGCTTGAGATATGCGCGATGAAGGACGGCAAGTGGATGCGCGTGGAGGCGACCGCCGCCGAGGATGACGACCGCGGGGCGCGCGTGAGCATGCTGGAGGCGTACCCGAACCTGAAAGCGCTCTACTCTCCGGACGACGGCAACACCGAGGTCTGGTACCTCCGCAACGTCACCGCGACACTCTACTCCTTTACAGAGCCGCCCGTGGTATATCATTGCTGATACCAAAACGATCCCGCACTAAAACCTGTGCGGGATCGTTTGCGTGAGCCCGCGCCGGTCTTGACCGCGAGGCGGGCAAGAGCACCTGTCCGGAGGAATGCATGAAAAAATTTTTCGCTCTTATTTTAATATGTACCCTGTGCCTCGCGCTGTGCGCCTGCGGGCAGCAGGCGCAGGCGCCGGAGACGGACGGCGGGGTCAAAATCGTGGCCACGGTGTTCCCGGCCTACGACTTTGCCCGCCAGATCGCGGGGGACGACGGGAACGTGACCCTGCTCATCCCGCCCGGCTCCGAGGCGCACAGCTATGAGCCGACGCCGCAGGACATCATCCGCATACAAAACTGCGATCTGCTCGTCTGCAATGGCGGCGAATCCGAAGCGTGGCTGGACGAGATCCTGGGCGGCATGGGCAAGGAGATACCCACCGTTGTGATGCTCGACTGCGTGGACGCGCTGACCGAGGAGGAAAAGGACGGGATGCAGGTGCACGAGCACCACGACCACGATCACGACCACGACGAGCACGAGGACGAGGCGTACGACGAGCATGTCTGGACCTCTCCCGTCAACGCGCAGCTGATATGCCGCGCGATCTCCGCCGCGCTCTGCCAGGCCGATCCCGCTCACGCATCCGATTATACGGCGCGCTGCGTTGATTACTGCGCGGAGCTTCAGGAGCTGGACGCGGATTTCCGCGGCGTAATTGCGAACGCGAAGCGGCACACGCTGATATTCGCCGACCGCTTCCCCGTGCGCTACTTTGTCGAGGAATACGGGCTTGACTACTTCGCCGCCTTCCCCGGCTGCGCGGACGACGCCGAGCCTTCGGCGCGCACGGTCGCGTTTCTCATCGACCGCGTCCGCGAGGAGCAGGCGCCCGCGGTGCTGTACATCGAATTTTCAAACCAGAAGATGGCGGACATCGTCTGCGAGGACACCGGCTGCGAGAAGCTGCTGTTCAACTCCTGCCATAATGTCACTGCCGATCAGCTGCGCGGCGGCGTGACCTATCTTGAACTTATGCGCGGAAATCTTGAAACGGTAAAGGAGGCGCTTGGCTGATGGCCATACTTACATGCAGGGACATGAGCTTTGCCTATGATGGCAAGACAGTCCTTGAGGGCGTGAATTTTTCCCTGAGCGCTGGGGATTATCTGTGCGTCGTCGGCGAGAACGGCTCCGGCAAATCGACGCTTATAAAAGGGCTTCTCGGCCTTAAAGCCCCCGCGTCGGGCGAGCTTATCCTCGGCGACGGGCTGCGCGACACGGAGATCGGCTATCTGCCGCAGCAGACGCAGGTCCAGCGCGATTTCCCCGCGAGCGTGCGCGAGGTCGTGCTGTCCGGCTGCCTAAATTCCCTCGGCGGGCGGCTGTTTTACAGCAAGGCCGACCGCGAGCACGTGCAGATGAACATGGAGCGTATGGGCATCGAAGAGCTTGCCGACACGAGCTATCACGCGCTGTCCGGCGGCCAGCAGCAGCGAGTCCTTCTCGCCCGCGCGCTGTGCGCGACGAAAAAGCTCCTGCTGCTCGACGAGCCGGTGACGGGGCTTGACCCCATCGCCGCAGGTGAGATGTATAATCTCATCAAGCTTGTGAACCTCTGCGACGGCATTTCCGTCATCATGGTCTCGCACGACATCCACGAAGCCGTGCGCTACGCCACGCACATTCTCCATCTCGGCCACCGCCAGCTTTTCTTCGGCACCGCAGCCGAATACAGGGAGAGCGACCTCGCGCGGCGCTTTCTGGGAGGTAACCGAGTATGAGCGAGATAATAAACATGCTGTCTTACCACTTCATGCAGCGCGCGCTCATCGTCGGCGTGCTCGTGAGTCTCTGCGCGGCGCTGCTCGGCGTGTCGCTGGTGCTCAAGCGCTATTCGATGATTGGCGACGGACTTAGCCACGTCGGCTTCGGCGCGCTCGCAATCGCGTCGGCGCTGGGGCTTGCTCCGCTCGCCGTTGCGGTGCCGGTCGTCGTTCTCGCGGCAGTGCTGCTCCTGCGGCTGAGTCAAAACTCGAAGATAAAGGGCGACGCGGCCATAGCCATGATATCCAGCAGTGCGTTGGCCATCGGCGTCGTCGTCATCTCCGTCACTACCGGCATGAACACCGAGGTGTCAAGCTACATGTTCGGCAGCGTGCTGTCCCTCAGCCGTGGCGACGCGGTACTGAGCGTGATACTTTCCATCGCTGTGCTGCTGGCCTTTACACTGCTGTGCCCGCGCATCTTCGCCGTCACCTTTGACGAGACTTTCAGCCGCGCCACCGGCGTGCGCACCGACGCTTACAACACGCTCATCGCTGTGCTGACCGCGATCACGGTCGTGCTCGGAATGCGTATGATGGGCGCGCTGCTCATCTCCAGCCTGATAATCTTCCCTGCCCTGTCCGCGATGCGCGTGTGCAAAAGCTTCCGCGCAGTCGTGCTGTGCTCGGCAGCGATATCCGTTGTGTGCTTCATTCTCGGCGTGCTGGCCTCGTATTTCTGGGAGACGCCGACCGGCGCAAGCGTCGTTATCGCCGATCTGATATGCTTCGGCCTGTTCTCTCTGCTCGGCAAAAATAATTAGCACTCTTTTTGTTCGAGTGCTAACGTTAACAATTTATTCATATTTATCGCTATATTTGTTAACATTTGTGCAGTATCTTATATACAGGATGAAGCGAAAGAGATAAATGTTTCACCCGAAGTTAAAAGTGTTAATGAAATATGGAGGTATATATATTATGTTTGAACTGATTCCTTTTGAACGCAGAGCTAATCGTGTTGCCACTTATGATCCGTTCCGTGACCTTGAAGAGTTTGAGCGCAGCGTCTTCGGCGGCAGTTCCGTAATGGGAAGCTTCCGTACCGACGTTATCGACACCGGCGACAGCTACGAGCTGGAGGCCGAGCTGCCCGGCTTCAAGAAAGAGGACATCAAGCTGGACGTTGAAAACGACGTTCTGACTATCTCCGCTGAGCACAGCTACGACAGCAAGGATGATGAAAAGGCTGAAGAAAAGGCCGAGAAGGGCAAGAAGAACTACGTAAAGCGTGAGCGTTACTACGGTTCTTACACCAGAAGCTTTGATGTGTCCGCCGTCGAGGTAGACAAGATCGATGCCGAGTACAGCGACGGTGTGCTGAAGCTGACCATGCCGAAGAAGGCCGCCCTGATCCCCGCCAGCCGCAGACTGGAGATAAAATAAAAGGCTCACATATCGCTTGGATTGCATTTGCAATCCAAGCGATTTTTTTATATAATGACCTCATTATATAACTTCAGGAGAAAGCCATGTATTTTGACACTCATGCCCACTATGACGACTCCGCTTTTGACGCCGACCTCGGCGCGCTCCTGCCGGAGCTTTATGCTTCCGGCGTCGGGCTTATCATCGACCCGGGCTGCGACGTGAAAAGCAGCCGCGCCGCAATAGCGCTTGCGGAGGAATACTCCTTTGTCTATGCCGCCGTCGGCATCCATCCGGAGGAGCTTGCAGGCGCCGCCGAGGGCGATTTCGCGGTCATCCGCGAGCTTGCCGCGCACGAAAAATGCGCCGCGATAGGCGAGATTGGGCTTGATTATTATTGGGACGCGAGCCGCCGCGAGGAGCAGAAGGAGCTGTTTGCAAAGCAGCTTGAGCTGGCGTTGGAGCTTGACAAGCCCGTCATCATCCACGACCGCGAGGCTCACGCGGATACGTTCGAGATCGTCGGCCGGTATCCCGAGCTGCGCGGCGTGTTCCACTGCTATTCCGGCAGCGCGGAGATGGCAAAGGAGCTTCTGAAGCGCGGCTGGTATCTCGGCTTCGACGGGCCGATAACTTACAAGAATGCGCGCAAAAACATAGAAACGCTTGAGATCTGCCCGCTCGACCGCATACTCATCGAGACGGACAGCCCGTATCTCAGCCCCGTGCCGATGCGCGGCAAGCGCAACGATTCGCGCAATCTGCAATATATCGCCGCGAAAATCGCCGAGGTCAAGGGCATAAGCGCCGAGGACGCCGCGAAGATCTCCCTCGAAAACGGCCGCAGACTTTTCGGGATATGACAGGCTAATAACCCTTGGCTCCCTCTGATGAGGGAGCCAAAAAATTCTCCGCATATCACAAGACCTCCGGCAAAGCCGGAGGTCTTAGAATTAATTATTATCTTTTCAGCACGGCTTACGCTTTCAGCGTTGCGGTGCTGCGCTTTTTACCGTACCAGACGACGATTGCGCCGTAGGCGACGGCAAAGCCCACGCCGATTATATATGCGGCAGTCCACGGGATGTTGAAGCCGATCTTCGCGTTTGCGATGAAGGTGCAGGTCACAAATGCGTAGAACACGCCGGGGATCATCGGCATCCACGACCACTTGCCCTTGCCGTTTTCGAACATCCACACGGTCACGGATGCCAGCGCGAACAGTGCGAGAGTCTGGTTCGACCACGCGAAGTAGCGCCAGAGGGTGTTGAAGCCGTTGACGTCGAACTTCGCCCAGACGAGGATACCCGCGACGAGCAGGAAGATGATGGCCGACAGGCCGAGGCGCTTGCCGTTCGTGCTCTGGTCGATATGCAGCGTGTCGGACACGGTCAGGCGCAGCGCGCGCAGAGCGGTGTCGCCGGAGGTGATGGGCAGGACGATGACGCCGAGCAGGGCGATTATGCCACCGACGTTGCCGAGGATATCTTTGCAGACGACGCCGACAGTACTGGTAGCGAGCTGTGCGTTTGCCTCCTGAAGGCCGAGGTTGTAGACGCCCATTGCGCCCGCCGCCCAGACCATTGCTATGAAGCCCTCAAGCACCATCATGTTATAGAAGGTGTTGCGGCCCTGACGCTCGCTCTTCATGGTGCGGGAGATGATGGCGGTCTGAGTGGAGTGGAAGCCGGAGAGGATGCCGCAGGCGACGGTGACGAAGAATACCGGCAGGAAATGCCCGCCCGCGAAATACTCGGAATAGTTGACTCCGCCGTATGCCCAGGTGCTGTTCCACAGCTCAACGAGCGGGTAGCCCTTGGCGAAGATGCCGATGAACACGCCGACTGCCGAGAAGAGCAGTATGCCGCCGAACACCGGGTAAATGCGGCCGATTATCGCGTCGATGGGGAACACGGTTGCAACGAGGTAGTAGACGAAAATGACGCCGTAGATGACCCAAGTGGAAACCGCGGTGGCCTCGCCGGAGAAGCCGAACACCTGCTTTGCGGCGATGTCGCCCGGGGTGTAGATGAACACTGCGCCGACGAGCAGCAGCAGTACGCACACGAACACGTTGTATATCCAGTAAACACCCTTGTTGGTGTACTTTTTGATCATGTCCGGCATCTGGCTGCCGCCGTCGCGCAGACAGATCATGCCGGAGAAGTAATCATGCATCGCGCCGCCGATGATGTTGCCGATGGGGATGGTGATGAATGCGATGGGTCCGAAGAGTATGCCCTGAATGGGTCCGAGGATCGGGCCTGTGCCCGCGATGTTGAGCAGGTTTATAAGGCTGTTCTTCCAGCCCGTCATCGGCACGTAGTCCACGCCGTCCTGCTTTGTGTACGCCGGTGTCTTGCGGTCGTCCGGACCGAACACCTTTTCACACAGCTTGCCGTACAGATATGCGCCGACAACAAGCACCGCAAGGCCAATTATGAATGTTACCAAAATTATTCCTCCCTTACGAATTTTTCCCAGTAACATTTCAGCGGTCTTCCCGCTGGCTCATGCATAGATTATAGTGTTGCAGCCCGTTAAGACTCCATTCCCAAACCCGATAAATATGTATTAAGATACCCGGAAAGTCCATAAACAACCTGACAACGTTGACATATTCACAATCTCCCCTTATAATATTATATTATGAAGGAAGCGGTGCAAGAACCGGGAAGCGAGGAAAGGCATGAAAATATGCGTATTCGGCGCGTCGGGCAGGGAGCTTGACCGGGATTATTACGAGGCCGCGGAGGAGCTTGGCGCTCTGATCGCGGAGCACGGTCACACTCTGGTGTTCGGCGGGAGCCGGAACGGGCTGATGGGCGCGGCGGCGCACGGCGCGGCTGTATGCGGCGGCAAGGTCATCGGCGTGATGCCGCGCGAATACGACCTGCCGGACGTCACCTTTCAGGGCTGCACGGAGCTTATATATACCGACACCGTTGCCGAACGCAAGCGCATAATGCAGGAGCAGAGCGACGGGTTCGTCATCCTTCCCGGCGGCCTCGGCACGCTCGATGAGTTTTTCGACACGCTGGCCCAGCGCCAGCTCGACAAGCTGTGCAAGCCGATCGCGCTGCTGAACACGCTGGATTATTACTGCGCGCTGGAGCTTGTGATAGAAAACTGCGCGAAAAAGGGCTTTATGGGGCTGAATTGCCTTGATATGTTCGTCCTGTGCGATCAGCCGGATGAGGCGCTGAACTATGTTGTGACCTCCGCCAGCAGCGGCGGCACGATCACGAGCCTGTATGAGCACAGAAAATAACGGGTGAAATATCAATCAGTCAGGGGCAGAGCATGGCTTTGCCCCTGTTATAATTTCGACGAAATGATAATCGCGCCGCTGCCGTGCCCGCAGCGGGCGGTCTCTGTGCCGTCACGCCGCGATTCGCCCGCAGCCGCCCCATATCTTCACTTTTTTCGCCGCTTCCTATTGAATTGCGGCTCCGTTTTTGATATCATGTTAGAATAAGTAAAAATATATGTAAGATAGAAATACGAAGAACAGATTATGAAATCGAAGATTTGGAAAATCCCATACTCCAGGCCCGTGATCCCGCCGGAGCTGCTTGCAGCGGGCTATACTCCCCTGCTCGCAGCGGTGCTCGATCTGCGCGGCATAACGACCGTGGACGAGGCCGCGCGGCTCATCCGCGGCAGCGAGAGCTGCCTGCACGACCCTATGCTGATGAAGGGCATGCCCGCCGCGGTCGAGCGTGTGCACAGGGCGATAAGCAGCGGGGAGACCGTCGCGGTCTACGGCGACTATGACGTGGACGGCATCACCTCCACCTGCGTCGTCACCGATTATCTGCGCGGCAAGGGCTTGAAATGCATCCCCTACATCCCCGACCGCAACGGCGAGGGCTACGGCGTCAATAACGGCGCGCTCGACACGCTGCACGCGCAGGGCGTGACGCTCGTCATCACCGTGGACTGCGGCATCACCGCCGCCGCGGAGACCGAGTATGCCGCCTCGCTCGGCATGGACATGCTCATAACCGACCATCACGAGTGCCCCTCCGGCGCGCTGCCCGCCGCATCCGCCGTGGTAGACTGCAAGCAGGACGGGGACGAATACCCGAACAAGGAGCTTGCCGGAGTCGGCGTTGCGCTGAAGCTTGTCTGCGCCTGCGAGGGCGACAGCGCCGCCATGCTTGAGCGCTACGTCGATCTCGTCGCCATCGGCACGGTGGCGGACGTGATGCCGCTCGTTGACGAAAACCGCTATCTCGTCCGCCGCGGCCTTGCCAGACTTGCGTCTTCGCCCCGTCCGGGCATCGCGGCCATGCTGCGCGAAGCGTCGGTGGACGCGAAGAAGCTGACCGCAACAACTATCGGCTTCTCGATAGCCCCGCGGCTCAACGCCGCAGGCCGCCTCGGCCAGGCAATGACGGCGGCAAAGCTGCTCATGACGCAGGACACTGACGCCGCAAACGCGCTCGCCGCGGAGCTGTGCGAGCTTAACCGCAGGCGTCAGAGCATAGAGACCGGCATCTGGGAGGAAGCCAACGCTATCCTCGCCGGCAAAACTCCCGACGCGCCCATCGTCCTCGCCAGCGACCACTGGCATCAGGGCGTCATAGGCATCGCCGCTTCGCGGCTTGCCGAGCAGTATTCGCTGCCCGCCATAATGATCTGCCTCAACGGCGAAAACGGCAAAGGCTCCTGCCGCAGCTACGGCGGCTTCAATCTCTTTGAAGCGCTGTCCGCCTGCGCAAAGCATCTCACCGGTTTCGGCGGTCACGCGCTGGCCGCAGGGCTGAACATCAGCCGCGGTGAGGTGGGCGCTTTCCGCGCCGCGCTCGCCGAGTATTACCATGAGAACCGTCCCGCCGCCGAGCCGGAGGTTCACTGCGACCTGCTCATCAGCGACCCCGCCATGCTGAGCATTGACAGCGTGCGCTCGCTCGACCAGCTCGAACCGTACGGCAACGCGAACCCGCGCCCGACGCTCTGCGTTTTCGGCGCGGAGCTTGAATCTGCGGACGCCGTCGGCGGAGGCCGCCATCTGCGTATGCGCGTGCGGCTCCGTAAGGAGCGCTTCGAGGCGATATTCTTCTCCCACACCGCGGCCGAGCTTGGTCTGCGTGAGGGTGAGCTTGTGGATCTGGCGTTCACGCCGCAGATAAACGAATTCCGCGGCCATGTTTCGGTGCAGTTCGTCGTGAGCGAAGCGCGGCCGCACGACGGTGCGGAGCTTTGCGCCGCGATACTCGCAGGAGACGAGCAGCCGCTCTACGCCGCCGCGCCATTCTGCCCCGACAGGGCGGACTTTGTCCGCATATGGCGCGGCATACAGCACCGCGGCTTCACCGCTGCGGACGATGCGGCGGGCATAATCGCCCAGACGCCGCACGGCATGGAGCCGGAGCGCTTCTGCATCTGCCTGATGGTTCTTCTCGAGGTAGGACTGCTGTCCCCCGGAAGCAGCGGCGGCATATTCGGCGCCGTGCCGCAGACGATCACAGGCAAGGCCGACCTTGAAGGCTCTCGGCTGATCCGCCTGCTGAGAAGCATATAAGAACCAAACGCCGTCAGGCCCCGCGCCTGAGCGGCGCTCCCTCCGCGTGATGAGATTTATGATAACTATTTGTGCGGGATGACCGCATGGAGGACAAAAATGCCCATACAGGACTCTGACAGACCCTATATAAAACGCGAGGAGCACTCCCCTCTGGATCCGGACAAGATGTACGCCGAGCTTGAGGAGAAGATCAAAAACTGCGGACATCCGATGGATCTCGGGCGCATAAGGGCGGCCTACGAGATGGCGCGCGTCGCGCACTCCGGTCAGCTGCGCAAGGACGGCTCGCCGTACGTAACGCACTGCGTCGCGGCGGCGGATATCTCGATCGATATGGGGCTGGACGAGGACTCGATCATCGCGGCGCTGCTGCATGACGTTATCGAGGACACTAACCTCACCCACGCCGACATCGCCCGCCAGTTCGGCACGGCAGTAGCGGACATCGTAGAGGGCGTCACCAAGCTGACCCGCGTGCAGTACACCAGCAAAGAGGACGAGCAGATGGAGAACCTGCGCAAGATGCTCATGGCCATGGCCAAGGACATCCGCGTTATTCTCATCAAGATTGCCGACCGCCTGCACAATATGCGCACGATGGCCTATCAGTCCCCCGAAAAGCAGCGCATAAAATCGCTTGAAACGATGGAGATATACGCTCCCATCGCGCACCGCCTTGGTATGCAGCGCGCGAAATGGGAGCTTGAAGACCTCTCGCTCCAGTACCTCGACCCGACCGGCTACAACGAGATAACCAAGACCCTTGAGGAGCGCATGCCGGAGCTGGAAGCGTTCATGTCCAGCGTCGAGGAAAAGATGCAGAAGCGGCTCGACTCCGAGGGCATCAACGCCACGATATTCTGCCGCATCAAGCACGTATACAGCATCTACCGCAAGATGTACGCGCAGAATCTCGACATCACCGGCATCTTCGACCTCTGCGCTTTCCGCGTCATTGTGGACACGATACCCGACTGCTACAATGTTCTCGGCGTCATCCACGATATGTTCAAGCCCGTGCCCGGCCGCTTCAAGGACTATATATCCACCCCGAAGCCGAACATGTACCAGAGCGTGCACACGACTGTCATCGGCTCCGAGGGTATCCCATTCGAGGTGCAGATACGCACCTGGGACATGCACCACACCGCCGAATACGGCATCGCGGCGCACTGGAAATACAAGATGGGCGACAGCAGCACGGCTGTCCGCACCGGTGATGAGGACAAGTTCGCGTGGGTGCGCAGACTGCTGGAGAGCCAGCAGGAGTCCGACGCGCAGGACTTTTTCCATAACCTCAAGATAGACATGTTCGCCGACGAGGTGTTCGTCTTTTCCCCAAAAGGCGACGTTATAAACCTCCCCGCCGGCGCTACCCCGATAGATTTTGCCTACAGCATACACTCCGACGTCGGCAATCACATGGTCGGTGCGAGCGTCAACGGCCGCATCGTGACCTACGACTATGTGCTCCAGAACGGCGACATCGTCGAGATACGCACATCGAAGTCCGCGCCCGGCCCCAGCCGCGACTGGCTGAACGTCGCAAAGAGCGGCTCCGCGCGCACGAAGATAAAGCAGTGGTTCAAGAAGGAGCGCCGCGAGGAGAACGTTATCCGCGGCCGCGAGGCGCTTGAGGACGAGCTGAAGCACGCGGGCGTCAGCGTGGACGACGCGCTGGATGCGGAGATAATATCTCCCATCATGAAGCGCCTGTCGTTCAACAACGTCGACGATCTCTACGCCGCGATAGGCTACGGCGGCGTGACCGCGACGCGCGTGGCGAACCGCCTGCGCGACGAGCTCGCCCGCAGCAGCAAGACCGACAAGAAGACCGCGCTCGATAAGGTCGCCGAAGCGGCGGAGCGCCGCGAACAGAAGGCAGCCAAGGAAGGCAAGGCCATCCACGGCATTCTCGTGCAGGGCATCGACAACTGTCTTGTCAAGTTCTCCCGCTGCTGCACCCCCGTGCCGGGGGACGATATCGTCGGCTTCATCACCCGCGGTCAGGGCGTGTCGATACACCGCCGCGACTGCGAGAATTACCAGCGCAGCCTTGCGCATCCGGAGGAGTCCGCGCGGTGGATAAACGTCTCGTGGGTGCATAATATTACCGACAGCTACGTCACCTCGCTCGCCATCGCGTCGAAGGATCGTTCGGGTCTCGTCATGGACATCGCAACCGTCCTCAATTCGATAAACGCGAAGGTGCGCACACTCTCCGCGCGCGACATCGGCGCGGGGCAGGCGCTCGTAAACGTGTCGCTTGAGGTGCGCTGTCTCGCGGATCTGAAATATATAATGAGCAGGCTTGCCTCCATCCCCGGCGTCTCGTCCGTAACGAGAAACGGGAAGTAACGGAGTCGCCGCATTTACCACATTATAAGGAGAATCACATGAGAGCAGTTGTTACCCGTGTGCGCTCGGCCTCGGTCGAGATCGGCGGAGAAATAAAAAGCAGCATCGGTCAGGGCTTCCTCGTCCTTCTCGGCGTCCACGAGGACGACGGCGAGGCCGAGGCCGTGAAAATTGCCGACAAGATATGTGGACTGCGCGTATTCGAGGATGAAAACGGGAAAATGAACCTCAATCCCGAAGCCGCGGGCTGCCCGAATCTGCTGATAATCAGCCAGTTCACGCTGTTTGCCGACTGCAAATCGCGCCGTCCGGGCTTCTCGAAGGCCGCCCGTCCGGAGAAAGCGATCCCACTCTACGAGAAAGTCATCTCCCTCTGCCGCGAGCGCGGCTTTTCCGTCGGCACCGGCGAATTCGGGGCGGATATGCTCGTCGAATCCGTCAACGACGGCCCCGTAACCATAATTCTTGACACTAAGGAGCTTTGAACCATGCTTATCAAGACCATCCCCGTCGGCCATCTTGAGACGAACTGCTATATCGTCACCGACGAAAATACGCTCGGCTGCGCCGTCATCGACCCCGGCGACGAGAGCAACACCATCATGGACTATCTTGAGGACAACCGCCTCAGCTGCAAGGCCATTCTGCTGACCCACGGCCACTATGACCACACGGGCGCGGTCGCCGCCATCGCGGAAGAGACCGGCGCGCCGGTCTGGATGAACAGGCGCGACACCCGCAAGCCCACCGAGAACGACCCGTACCGCTACGCGCCGCCCGAGGGCTGCAATTTCTATGACGACGGCGACTGCGTGGACGTGGACGCGCTGCATTTTCAGGTCATCGCCACCCCGGGACACACGCCCGGCGGCGTGAGCCTTGTCTGCGGCGAAGCGCTTTTCACCGGCGACACGCTGTTCAAAGGCTCCTGCGGCCGCGTCGATCTCCCCGGCGGCAGCGCAAAGGACGAGATGCAGTCGCTGCGCAGGCTCTGCGCCCTCCCCGGCGACTATGAGGTCTACCCCGGCCATATGGATCCCACCACGCTTGAGCGCGAGCGCAACTTCAACTATTACTGCCGCGAGGCGTCAAAATAACGCCCCCGCCGCGAATATTATACTCAGAGGTGTTTTTAATGGAACCTACACTTGTGATCCTCGCCGCCGGAATGGGCAGCCGCTTCGGCGGACTCAAGCAGATAACCGCCGTGGACGAGATGGGTCACGCCATCATCGACTACTCGATGTTCGACGCATACCGTGCCGGTTTCCGCAAGGTGTGCTTCATCATCAAGCATGAGATCGAGGACGATTTCAAGGCCAGCGTCGGCAAGCGCATGGAGAAGGTTTTCGACGTGCAGTATGTCTACCAGCAGCTCGACTGCCTGCCCGAGGGATACAGCGTCCCCGAAGGGCGCGTCAAGCCGTGGGGCACCGCGCACGCCGTGCTCTGCTGCGCGGGTACTGTCGAAGGGCCGTTCGCCGTCATAAATGCGGACGATTTCTACGGCCCCGGCGCGTTCTCCGCGCTCTACGATTTTCTGAAGAACGACACGAACGACCGCGAACAGTGCATGGTCGCCTATCAGCTGCGCAACACCGTCACCGAGTACGGCCACGTCGCGCGCGGCATATGTCAGGTCGAAAACGGCCTGCTGACCGACGTCGTCGAACGGCTGCACATCGAGAAGCGCGGCGACGACGCGGCCTACACCGAGGACGGCGAGCACTTCATCCCGCTCTCCGGCAGTCTCCCCGTGTCGATGAACTTCTGGGGCTTCAAGCAGACGATGATGCAGGAGCTTAAAGAGCACTTCCCCGCATGGCTGGACGAGAATCTGCCCGTGAACCCGCTCAAGTGCGAGTATTTCCTGCCCTTCGTCGCAAACGCGCTCATCAAGGAAGGGCGCGGCACCATACGCGTTCTCCCCTGCCACGAGACTTGGCACGGCATCACCTACAAAGAGGATATGCCCAGCGTCGTCGGCTCCATCGCCGCGATGCGCAAGGCCGGCATCTATCCCGAAAAGCTCTGGGAATGAGCTTCTGACACGCGGCGCTGTGCCGCGGAATTCAAATTAAACGGAGGTATCATTATGAACGTTCTTGTCACCGGCGGCGCCGGGTACATCGGCAGCCACACCTGCGTGGAGCTGCTTGAAAAGGGCTATGGCGTTGTCGTTATCGACAATCTGGTCAACTCCAGCGCGAAATCGCTTGAGCGCGTGGAGCAGATAACCGGCAAATCACTCGACTTCTATCAGAACGACGTCCGCGACCGCGACGCGATGGAGCGCATATTCTCAAAACACGACATTGACTGCGTCATCCACTTTGCGGGGCTCAAGGCCGTCGGCGAATCCGTTGCCATGCCGCTCGAATACTATGATAACAATTTGTATTCAACCGTCGTTCTCTGCGAGACGATGCGCGATCACGGCGTGAAGAACATCGTTTTCTCCTCCTCTGCCACGGTGTATTCCGGCGACAACACCATGCCCCTGCGCGAGAATTCGCACACCGGCATGTGCACCAATCCCTACGGCTGGACGAAATACATGTGCGAGCAGATCCTGCGCGACACCGGCAAGGCCATCCCCGACTGGTCCATCGCCCTGCTGCGCTACTTCAACCCCATCGGCGCGCACAGCAGCGGCCTCATCGGCGAGGATCCGCGCGGCATCCCGAACAACCTCATGCCATATATCTCGCAGGTCGCCATCGGCCGCCGCGACCATCTGAACGTTTTCGGTGACGACTATGACACGCCCGACGGCACCGGCGTGCGCGATTATATTCACGTTGTTGACCTCGCGCGCGGCCACGTCGCCGCGATAGACTACATGCAGACCCACAAGGGCGAGAACGTGTTCAATCTCGGCACCGGCATCGGTTACAGTGTGCTGGACATGGTGCACGCCTTTGAGCGCGTGACCGGCAAGAAGATTCCCTACGAGATAACCGCGCGCCGCCCCGGCGATCTTGCAACCGTCTACGCAAGCCCCGACAAGAGCGCGGAGCTGCTCGGCTGGAAGGCGCAGTACAATCTCGATGACATGTGCCGCGACACTTGGGCATGGCAGACGAAGAATCCCATGGGCTACGGCGAATAAAGCCCGAATATAATATACAAAGACTTGCGGAGGTGATGCAGTGAAAGCACAGGAAACGGCAAAATACCGCCTGCTGGCGGTCGACTGCTGCGATGGGCTGGTGGACGCGATAAAGTCCCGCGCCCTAGGCGGCTGCATCTCCGCCGTGCTGCGCGCATCCGCGGCGCAGGACATACCCGCGATAGTCGCGGCGCAGAAACCCGACGCCGTGGTGATATCCGGCGGCGCTTCCGCCGCTGCCGCGATCGACGCTGCGGAGTTCTCCTCCTCGGCGATACTCCTGCTGACGGACGACACCGCACTTCCCCGCCGCTGCATCCGCGCCGGAGTTATGACCGCGCATCCGGATGAGCTTGCAGCTGTTCTGCCCGCGCTGCTCGCATCCGCGGAGCGGCTGCGTACGCTGCGCGATAAGACCAGCTCGCTCCAGCAGCGGCTGGACGACAGCAGGATAGTCGCCCGCGCGAAGCTCCTGCTCATCTCGCGTCTCGGCATGAGCGAGGGCGACGCGCACCGCTACATCGAAAAGACCGCGATGGACTCCTGTCTGCCCCGCCGCGACGTGGCCGAGGGCATCATCCGCACCTACGAAGAATAAAAATAGTGTACAAAAATTTTCTGTTGAAATTATGGATTTTTTACAGGCCGCCCCATTGACAAATGAGGCGGCTTGGAATATAATCCGCACATATTGAAACGGCAAAGACGTCGTGCATTGGCATGGTGTCTTTGCCGCTATTTTTTCAAAGATATGAGAGGTATAAACATGAACACTGTCACCGAACTTTTTGGCTCCATGGTTTTCAACGACTCCGTTATGCGCGCACGGCTCCCCAAGGACGTATTCAAGCAGGTGCAGCGTTCCATTCAGGACGGCAAGCGTCTTGACAGCTCCGCCGCGACCGTAGTCGCAAACGCCATGAAGGACTGGGCTATCGAAAAGGGCGCCACCCATTTCACCCACTGGTTCCAGCCCATGACCGGCATCACCGCCGAGAAGCACGACAGCTTCATCACCCCCGCCCCCGACGGCCGGGTGCTGATGGAGTTT
>ERZ1106943.1888-NODE-1888-length-19358-cov-3.289540_pt1 | contig 19358 bp, 9 predicted proteins | sample MGYA00403671_ERZ1106943 | MGnify/ENA primary metagenome ERZ1106943 (study PRJEB35170, sample SAMEA104062427) | human gut metagenome | biome: human gut; feature: human-associated habitat; material: faeces | place: Denmark | collected 2012-06-14 ...
ATAAAGGGGTAGGTGAACATATCCAAAAGCAGGCAAGTTTATTGCATCTGGCACAGATTACAACGATTGACAGTTTTTGCCAGTCTATTATTAAGAACTACTTTCATATTATCGATCTGGATCCGGTCTTTACGGTTGGCGATGAGACAGAACTCGGATTGATGAAGCAGGATGTACTGGAGGAAGTTTTAGAACAGAATTATGCCAGAGCAAAAGAGGAAAAGGATGATGCATTTTTGGCATTTACAGACATTTTTGCGACAGGGCGTACGGATCATGAGATAGAAGAGCTGGTACTCAATCTGTATGAAGCATCCCGAAGTTTTCCGTGGCCGTCAGAATGGTTAGATGGCATTCTGGAAAGTTATGCCTGTACGGATATAGAAGAGTTTGAGCAGTCCGCATGGATGAAGAGTCTTATTGCCTATCTTAGAAAAACGATAAAAAGCTTCTTGAATATTGCATACAAAGCATTACAAATATGTGATGCAAGTGGTGAGCTTTTTGAGTATTCACCTGCGATCGAAGCGGATATTCAATATTTAGAACAGCTGTCAGAAGCGGATTCTTATCATGCATTCGCCACTCTTTTAGCGGGCAGTAAAGAAAGAAAACAGCGGCTCAAAGCGATACGAAATGTTTCGGATGCCGAAAGTAAAGATGCTGTACGTGCCTATCGTGATCTTTATTGGAAAAACGGAATTGATGAGATTGTAGATAAATTCTTCTTCCAATCCGAGGAAATGATGTTTGAAGAGATGCAAAGCATGGCAGCGCCGGTGGCTCAGCTTGTTAAGCTTACGAAAGAATTTTCGGAGGCATTTTCTGCGAAAAAGAGAGAAGAAGGAATCGTAGATTTTGCAGATATGGAGCATTTTGCACTTCAGATTCTGGTCGATCACAGAGATGGCGGTGCGTACGCAAGCAAGACAGCATTGGAATTGCAAGATTATTATGAAGAAATTCTGACAGATGAATACCAGGACAGTAACTATGTGCAGGAGCTTCTTTTGAGCAGTCTGTGCTGTAATGCGGATGAAAATATGTTAGAGGAAGATTTTATCAGTCGTCCGGACCGCGCACCATATCTTTTTATGGTCGGCGATGTTAAGCAGAGTATATACCGTTTCCGACAGGCAAGACCCGATCTTTTTCTGCATAAATATGAGAAATATGCGACCGAAGAAAGCGTCTGCCGGAGGATAGACCTGCATAAGAATTTCCGAAGCCGTGCAAGCGTGCTGGAAGCCGCTAATTATATTTTTGAACATATTATGACGAAGGAACTTGGCGGGATCTGTTATGATGAGCAGGCAAGTCTTGTGCCGGGAGCGGATTTTGGAGAATGCAGCGAACGGACAGCGGATCTGACAGAGGTACTTCTTTTTGATCAGGAGAATGACCAGGCGGCGGTTTTTGATAAAAAGGAGTTTGAAGCAGCAGGTATCGGGCAGAAGATCAAGGAACTGGTGCAGGGAGATGATCCTTTGTTTGTCCGTGATAAAGATGGATACAGAAAAGTACGGTTTGGTGACATTGCCATTCTGCTCCGCAGTATGACAGGCTGGAGTGAGAAATTTATCGAAGTATTAAATGAAATGGGAATTCCTGCTTTTGCAGATACCAAGACAGGATATTTTACAAGCATGGAAGTAGAGACGGTGCTCAACCTGCTTCATGTGATCGATAATCCAAGACAGGATATTGCGTTGAGTGCTGTATTACGGTCGATCTTTTGCCGGCTGACGGATGATGAACTGGCATGGATCGGAAGTATTCCGGATGGCGTGGATTTCTGGGAAAGAGTACAGGGATTTTTGGATTTCTGCCGTTGGAAAAAGGGAGAAGAGTCCGTTTTTGAAGAATATAAAGAGAAAGGCATTGACCTGACGAAATGGGATACCATCCTAAAAGAGCAAAAAGACAGAGAAAGTTTAAAAATAAAATTAACTACATTTGTAGAAAAAATAAAAGAATATCGTTCTTTTGTACAGATTCATTCGGTGTACGAACTTTTACGCAAGATTTATAAAGAGAGCGGCTATTATGATTATATGGCATCTATGCCGGCAGGAGAAAAACGAAAAGCAAATTTGGACATCTTATTGCAGCAGTCGATTGAATTTGAAAGCCATGGACATAGTGGCATTTTTGGCTTTACCTATTATATTGAAAGTCTGCAAAAATCAGATATTGATTTTGGAGAAGCTTCGATACAGGATGAAAACACAAATGCCGTTCGTATCATGACGATCCATAAAAGTAAAGGCTTAGAGTTTCCTGTTGTTTTTGTGGCAGGCATGGGAAAACGTTTTAATATGATGGATGCAAGAAAGGCAACGATCATTGACGGAGAACATGGAGTTGGCTGTGATTATATCAATCTGTCTATGCGTGTTTGCAAGCCCAGCCTTTTTAAAAGATATATCGCGAATGCAATGGTTTTGGAAAATCTGGCAGAAGAACTCCGGGTGCTATATGTGGCGTTGACCAGAGCAAAAGAAAAACTGTATATTACAGGAGCCGTAAAAGATGCGTCAACGGCACTGAAACGATGGATACAGCAAAGCAGTATACAGAATTTTGTGATATTGAAGAAAGCACAGACTTATCTTGACTGGATCATGACTTCTCTTTTTACCCGTGATTCATTGAGAAATGCTATGAGTTTGAAAGGGAATCGTTTGGCACAGGATGAACTTTACCGCATTTTTGTGTATTCGCAGGACGAGATCATCGGAAAAGAAGCTAAAGAGCTTGGAACGGAAGCTCTTTTACAACAAAAGCTTAGGGATATTGATCCGAACAGTATCTATGACAAAGATATGCATGAAGCTTTGCTGCAGCGTTTGAACTACGAATATCCTTATCGGGATGAGACAGATCTGCCGATTAAAGTTTCTGTGTCAGAATTAAAAAGAAAATCCTATGAAAATGCATTGAAGATGGAAGAGGAGGAAGAACTTTCTCTTCTAAAGGAAGACGACTTTTACATGAACAAGTCAGACATGACAAAGGATAGCAAATCTGGTCAGATAGAGGAAAGCAATTCAGATGCAGCAGACAAAGTATCTGAAACAGATCTGCCGGAAATTGAAATTCCTCGTCCGGCATTTTTACAGAAAGAGAAGGAAGTTTCAGGAACTGCCCGTGGTACGCTGTATCATTTAGTAATGGAACATTTTCCTTATGCACAGATCCGCAGTGATGGTGGAAAATGGGATGTTGCAGCCTTTCAACGTTATCTGGCACAAATGGTACAAAATGGTTATATGACACAGGAAGAAGCCAAACTTCTAAATTGTCGTAAGTTTGTCGCATTTCTCGAAACGGATATTGGAAAGAGAATGGCAGCAGCGCAGGGACAAAAGACACTCCGCTTAGAACAGCCATTTATGCTTGGTATTCCGGCAGATCAGATCTATACAGAGAAAAAGAGTAAAGAACTGATCATGGTACAGGGAATTATTGACGCCTTTTTCTTCGAAGACGAAGATATTGTATTGGTGGATTACAAGACAGACCGTGTCAGACGAAAAGATGGCACGGAGCTTGTCGAAAAATACAAAGAACAGCTTAAGTATTACGCACAGGCATTGGAACGGTTAAGCGGACGAAAAGTTAAAGAAAAGATTATCTATTCCTTCGCGTTATCAAAGGAAATTCCGGTGGAATAACAGAACGAGGAATGGAATAATAAATGAAAAAGAAAAGCAAGTGGCAGTGAAGTTGTCATTTGCTTTTCTTTTATAGAATGGGAAACGTATTTCAATTATTAGTGATTTGCTGTCCTAGGCATCCGGGTTTATTTTATCGAGTTCTGCTAACCATAGATTGACAGAGGCGTCACTGGGCATTCGCCAGTCACCGCGTGGAGACAGTGCAACACTTCCGACTTTTGGTCCGTCCGGCAGGCAGGAACGCTTAAATTGCTGCGCAAAGAAACGCCAATAGAAGGTCCGAAGCCATTTGTAGATCGTTTTATCATCATAAACACCATCAAAAGTATATTTCGCAAGTCGATAGATCTTAGCCGGTCTGAATCCAAATCGCATCAGGTAATATAAGAAGAAATCATGCAATTCATATGGTCCTACAATATCTTCCGTCTTCTGGGCAATCTTTCCGTCTTTAGGAGGCAGAAGTTCAGGACTTACCGGTGTGTCTAAGACATCGAGCAAAATGTCATGTAGTTTCTGCTCTTTGGTTGTCTCAGCGTAATACAGTACGAGATAGCGAACCAGAGTTTTCGGAACAGAACAGTTTACACCATACATAGACATATGATCACCGTTATAAGTTGCCCAGCCAAGAGCAAGTTCCGACATATCTCCGGTACCGATCACCATACCGTTTGTCTGGTTTGCAAGATTCATTAAGATCAATGTACGCTGGCGTGCCTGTGAATTTTCGTAAGTGACATCATGCACGGAACTGTCATGCCCGATATCCCGGAAATGCAGATTAACGGCTTCATGGATCGGAATTTCTTTTAGCGTGGCACCGAGAATTTTTGTCAGTTCACAAGCATTCTGATAGGTGCGGTCTGTTGTTCCGAAGCAAGGCATTGTTACAGAAAGAATGCCGCTGCGGTCAAGTCCGAGCATATCGAAAGCTTTTGCGGTGACTAAAAGAGCAAGTGTGGAATCAAGTCCGCCTGAAATGCCAACGACAGCGTTGGTGCAATGTGTATGGGCAAGACGTTTTTTCAGACCTAATGCCTGAATATTTAAAATTTCATCACAGCGACGATCGCGGTCTGCTTTGTTCTGCGGTACAAATGGTGTCTGTGTAAAAGTACGTGTCAGGTTCGTTGTACCAACATGATGAAAATGGAATGGCAGGATCAGATAGCCGGCATCTTTCGGAAGAATCGTTTCATATGTGCTCATCCGGCGGCGTTCACTGATCAGTTTTTTTAAGTCCAGTTCGCTGATAATCATGTCATTATGGAAACGGCTTGTTTCTTTTAAGATCGTTCCGTTTTCGGAAATGATATTGTGTCCGGCAAAGACAAGATCGGTAGAAGATTCACCCTCACCGGCATCTGCATAGATGTAACCGCTGACAAGGCGGGCAGACTGGTTGCGGACAAGTTCACGACGATAAATGTCTTTTCCTGTAGTTTCATCACTAGCGGACAGATTTGCGATCACGGTAGCACCGACTAATGCATGTTCGCAGGATGGCGGAATAGGCATCCACAAGTCTTCACAAATATCAATGCCAAGTATAAATTCCGTCATGTTGTCTGCCTGAAATAAAAGATTTGTTCCAAAAGGAATGTCTTTACCGGCATCTCCAAGAGCGGTCAAAGTGATCCGTTCATAGCCCTTGCCCGGAGTAGTAAAATGTCTTGCTTCATAGAATTCGGAATAGTTTGGAATGTGTTGTTTTGGTACGATTCCAAGAATCTTTCCTTCATGGATCACGGCTGCCACATTATAGAGAGAGTTGTGCAAAAAGAAAGGGAAACCGACTACGATCAGCATATCGGTAGCGATGGAAGCCGCTAAGATTTCCTTTAAACCATCACAAATTTTATCAAGAAGAAGCTCTTGCAGGAAAAGATCATTACAGGTATAACCGGTCATACAAAGCTCCGGGAATACAACAACCTTGGCATCCCGGCTGTTTGCCTCTTTGATCCGGGCAATGATATTGGTAACGTTATGTGCGATATCGGCTACACTTACATCAGGAGTGGCAGCAGCGACACGAAGAAAACCGTCTTTCATAATTTCAAAATCCTTTCTATGGTTTCCAGTTTGTTATAGTCTGGCTGAATTATAATCAAAATGTGTAAAAAAACAAGTAAGACTATATTACAACAGTTTAGAAGTTAATACAAATTTGTTGTGGCTTCTTTTTGATTTGTGTATAATGATGCAGGGATTAAAAACAGATAGCAAGGTATGTTTACATATAAATTGCTGTTTCCTTTTTGTTTCACAAAAATGTAAGTTTGTAGAAATGGAATAGCAATGATCTATTGTATCGTGGGGGATGGAAATACGATTGTCCTTGCAATATGATTATAGTATTACATGTTGATTGGAGAGAATGAGATGAACTGGCTTGGCAGAATTTTTTATACTGTTTTATCAATGAGTGGCATGATGCTTTTTTTGGCACCTTTGGTTTTGCTGCTTCGTTTTGGTATGAGAAATCAGGAAAAGAAATTTATGAAATGGGAATGGTGGCTTGTATATCTGCGGAGCCTCTGCCCGGTTGCATTATCAAGCCCGATTTGTTTTTTTGATAGTTGGAACAGGCAATACCATCTCTTTTTATCAACGCTTGGACTGACAATAGAAGAGCAAAGCGGTATTATGAATAGCTGGAGTGCCGTTTTTTTGCATCCGGTTCATATGACAAAAACATTTACTGTCTGTGCGGTGACATGGGCAGCAGGGGTATTTTTGGTGCTGTTTAGTGCATTTTTTGTACAAAGAAGAGTGAAGCAGACTTTGATGCAGGGAAAAGAGATCGGAGAAGATATTTTAGAATCCGGTACAACATCTGTCCCGGTCCGCTTTGGCTTTTTTCATAAGATACATGTCGTTCCGGCAGGAATGCATGCACGGGATATGCGTTATTATTTGCAACATATACAGGCACATTCTTTTGAAAATGCAAAAAGGATCGTGGTTGTCGGTATCACAGCGATCCATTGGTTTAATCCGGTCATGTGGCTTTACTATATTCTTTGGAATCATGATGAAGAATATCTTGCGGATGAAAAGGCAGTGCATAAGAAGCCGTCAGCCGAATGCCGCGAATATGCACAGGGACTTTTGAATATTCAAAAAGAATCAAAGAAATTACATTTGTCGCTTTTTACGATCCGTGAGGGAAATGTAGAAAAGCGTGCTCAGAGAATGATGTACCTGAAGTGGGATAAGACCGGAGAAAAGCTGTTAAATTTTCTGATATGGTCTGTTACATTGATCCTGTTTTTCCTGCTTGCACCAATGAAGATAGCATGGAGTGGGGGAACCTGGCAAAATCCTGTTGATTCATCAAAAGGATCCCTTTTTTCAAATACAAAAGGAATCGTGATCGCTAAGACAGATATTTCATCCCCGGATGGGCTGGACCGGATCTTAAAGTTAGAATTGCTTGAAAAAGATAAGACAGACAAGGATTCTTATACCGGAACATTTGCTTTAAGAATGTATGATGATTTTGACAACCGGATTGCATCTCTTTCAATGAAGGACATTTTTGGCACCGGTGGCAGTTATGCATTCCCGAAAGATATGAACCTGTTTGTCGGAGATTACAATGGTGATGGTACGCAGGAAGCAGTTTTAGGAAAGAAGTTATCATTGTCTCAAAAAGAATTTGACAGGATGACAGAGCAGACAGACAGCTCACAAAAAGTCAAAGATTATACTGTATATTCTTACAGCGTGATCAATCTTGAAAAAGAAAATATGCAAGTGATCGGCAGTGACATCTGTGCGGCAGTTTCAAAAAATGGGAAAAAGGAACTTTCTTCTTCTGTAGAACTTGATACGATCGAAGATATTACGACTGTATTTTCCGTTCCGTTTGCCAAAGAGACGCAATATTATGTCTGGAATCAGGAAAAAGGAAAATACGAACAAAAAGATCTGTCAAAGAAAGATCTTGAACAATATAAGACAGACAGCACAGCAGAAGCAAAAGAAGAAACACAGGAACATACGCTGAAAAACAATAGTGGAAGTACGGCAGTGCTTGTCACAACGAAAAAAGACAGCGATGGCAATGAAGACATTCAGTCGCTTATCCTTTCCCCGAAAAAAAATCAAAAGAAATGGGATAATATTCATGGATATTATTGCGACTTAAAGTGGATCACACAGGAAAATGTTTTGAACAACCGCTATGCAATGCTGATCTATAACGGTACAAAAGCACAGACTTTTACTGTTTATGATACAAAGACACGAACGCAGTATTATCAGCAGGAGGATGGAACAACGCAGCTTGCAAAGGTCTTTAAGCAATACAAAGAAGATGATATTACATTTGAAGACGGAGCAGTCGTTGTCTATAATTTAAAGGAATTAAAAGACGATATCCTGACGATCGGCTTTGCGGGACAGGCAGATAACGGAATTACCGTAAAAGGAAGCTACCAATACGATATCAAAAAGAAGCTGACAACGAACTTTACTTATTCCAGGGAAGCTGACACCGATGCCTCTGCTTCTGCATCACCGTCACCGACCACCAAATAAACTTTTCTACCATAGTAATTTGAACTAAAATGCACGAACATTTACAGCTATTCACATAATCGCACACAAACAATGTCCGAATTTACAGGTAAGCAATCCTCCCCTCCCCATGCTAAAATAATAGTGTGGAACAAATATAAAAAAAGTGCCTTTTCTACATACTTCTTGTAGTTCATAACGATCTTTTTGGGACTGTAATGCGTGATCTTTTAAAGTGCATGAATTCACGTTTCTATTTCTTTTGACTTATGGGGGCACTGTTTCATCCGCTAAGGATATCTAAGATTTTTTGCTTTTTTGCTCTGATTATGGGCGCTCTCATCTGATATAGGGGCAAGACCAGTTCTGATGTACATTGCTGCCGGGGAATCTCTAAGCCCGTCGCCACTTGCGCTTCAAAAAGTGTTTTTGCTTTTTGAAGTGCTATGTGTGCGCTACGTGGCTTTGCGAAGCGGGAGCGTGTCCCAAACAACAATGCTACTCAGGCTGAGTCGCCCCTATAGTTATGACCCGCGCCCAATCAGCAAAAAAGCATAAAAAATCAGATATCCTAACCGGATGGCGTGTCACCCCAAAGTCAAAAAGAAATAGAAATGTGAAATATACGTTTAGAAGATCACGCTATAGTCCCAAGAAGAGCGTTATGAAGCACTTTGTGTATGTTTGAAAAGGCAGGAGGTATGAAGATATGATCGTATTGCAGAATATCAGTAAATATTATTATACAGATACGTCCGTAACGCAGGCATTGCGTAAGATAAATCTGGAATTTAAGATTGGTGAATTCGTGGCGATCACAGGAGAGAGCGGCAGCGGCAAATCAACGTTGCTTAATGTGATCAGCGGAATGGATGCATTTGATGATGGGGAAATGTTTTTTTGCGGGGAACCGACTTTTCAATATGATGCAGCGGATTGGGAGAACTTCCGAAGAAATGAGATCGGATTTGTTTTTCAAAATTACAGCCTGATCGGACATTATACTACATTAGAGAATATAAAAAGTGCCCTTTTGATCATGGGATATCAGGAAGAGGAAGCTGCAAGACGGGCAGTAACATATCTTGAAAAAGTAGGATTAAAAGGACTGGAAAAGCAGCGTGCATCGGAATTATCGAGTGGACAAAAGCAGAGACTGTCAATTGCGAGAGCGCTTGCTAAGAATACATCTATTATTGTGGCAGATGAGCCGACCGGCAATCTGGACCGCGAGACCGGAGACCAGATCATACAGCTCTTAAAGGAACTGTCAAAAGATAAGCTTGTTTTGATGGTTACGCATAATTATGATCAGGCAGAACCCTATGTCACCAGAAAGATCCGTCTGCATGATGGAGAAGTTGTCGTCGATGTACCGGTCAATGAGAAGAGGGAAACTGCTATAGACAGCAAAAAAGAGCAGGAAGTGAAGGCAGCGGCAAAAAGAGAAGATATCACAGCAGAAACGAAGACGAAAGAATGGAAAAAGAAACAATACCGTATTGCGAGGATCTTTGCACGTATGAATACGAAGACGCAGCAGTCAAGAGCGTGGCTGTTTCGAACTTTTTTGTTTCTGACGGCAGTAATTTCTTTTGTTTTTATCGGTGAGCTATTTGCGAATGCAGATGATACGAAGACAAAAAATTATGACAGAGATATCTTTTATCAGAAAAACGACAGCAGACTTTCTGTTCGTAAAAAAGACGGAAGTGCCATGACTACAAAGGATGTTGCAAAGTTAAAGAAGATCAGAAACGTAGTGACAGCAGATCAGTATGATTATGCAAATGATATTAACTATTATGTGGATAAAGGAAAAGACTATACTTATACATATGGTACAACCGGATCACAAAATACATCCTATGCACTGAGTGATGGACATGAGGAAATGTCTACAGGAGTACGCAGTCAGTATCATGATGATAAAAATGTAAAATTCCTTCATCGGAATAAATTTATGCATTCGGCCACCTGTATTACAAAAGAAGACCTAAAGAAAGGCCGTCTGCCAAAGAACCGCAATGAGATCGTTTTGTATGAAGACGGGAAAAAGAAGCTAAACAGCAGCATTGAAATTTATTTCACTTCATCCAATATCATGGGTTCAGAAACATATTATCATAATAAGTTCAAAGTCGTAGGTGTATTAAAAGAAAAGACATCCCAGATTTATTTTGACAATGATCTGTGTCATATGCTTTCGGCTGCTGCGGATGGTGACCAGTGTACGCTTTTTTATGCGTTTGATCTGAAAACACAGGATTACCTTGGAAGCAACCAATTCTATCTTGTGATCAATGATAAGCTCAAAGGAAGCGAAGCCAGAGTCTCGAGAAACCATTTATTACAGCCTGTCGGATATGATACCTATTCGAGTCCTGTAGAAGACATTATTCCGGGGGATGATGCACTTACGGTTCAATTTAATACAAACCGGAAAGGTCTTTCGAAAGAAACCTTAAAACTGGATGATGTCAGACAAAATCTGCACGTAACCGATAAGCTAAATGACCAGAGTGGTGCGATCTTGGAAGTCAGTGAGGAATTTTTCGACAAGATCTTCACAAGAAAAAGTACGCAGTGCTCTGTATATATCAAAAATTATACAAAGACAGATCAGGTGATCCGTGATATCGAAAAGGCAGGTTATACAGCAGTCAGCACCTATCGTATCAGTTCTGTAAATTATAATGAAAATAAAGTGATGGATCGTCTGGTATTTATCGGAATCTCCGTCGGAATCCTTCTTGTTCTGATCATCGTAGAAATCCTGATCCTGCGTTCTTTAATGAAGATCAAGATCAAAGATTTTTTTGTGATGAAATCCATGGGTATGCAGATCCATATGATCAATAAGATCAGCCTTTTTGAAATGACACGTTACTGTATCGAAGCCATTCTGGCAGTCGTAGTAGTTATGCTTGGGTTATATGCGGCGGGCATTCCGGTGATCAGGGAAATGATGATCTATTATGGTGTTGCCGCTTATCTTTGCTTCTTTGTCTATAATCTGCTTTTGGAATATGCAACAGTACGTTCCTTTAATAAGCTTCTGAAGGGGAGGATGGCATCATGATCAAAGTAAATCAGTTAGAGAAATATTTTAATAAAGGAAAGAAAAATGAACTTCATGCTTTAAAAGGTGTCAGCGTAACTTTCGAAGATAAGGGACTGGTATGTATCTTAGGAGAAAGTGGTTCCGGTAAGACAACGCTGTTAAATGCGATCGGTGGTCTTGATACCTTTCAGGGCGGATCAATGGAGATTGAGGGGATCACATTAAATAAATATGATTCTAAGGCAGTAGAAAAGGTCCGCAATGACAAATACGGATATATTTTTCAAAACTACTATCTGTTGCAGGATTATACCGTTGCATATAATGTCAAACTTGCATTAAATACATTTGACATTTCCGAAGAGGAAAAGGATCAGAGGGTTGAGTATGTCTTACAGAAGTTAGACATCGCAAAGTATAAGAAAAAACTGGTATCACAGTTATCCGGTGGTCAGCAGCAGAGAGTTTCGATCGCAAGAGCATTAGTAAAATCGTCCAAGATCATTTTGGCGGACGAACCGACCGGAAACCTTGATGAAGAAAATACACTGCGTACCATGAGCATTTTGCGAAGTATTGCAAAAGATTGTCTGGTTATACTGGTATCGCATGAAAAGAGGATCGCCAGATTTTTTGCAGACAGGATCATTGAGATCGCAGACGGTTGTATTGTAAAGGATTATGAAAACAAAAACCAGACGGCTTATCAGAGAATGGATGACGGAAATATCTATCTACAGGATATGGAATGTACGGATGTTGTCGAGAATGACAAATATGAGATCCATGTTTACGAAGAGGAACAGACACAGGATAAGATCCGTTTGAATCTTGCATGGAAGAATGGAAAGCTTTACATTCAGAATCTTGAAAACTATGATGTGCTTTTTGAAGGAGCAGAAGCCGGTTGTGAAATGATCGATGATACAAAGCCCGACATTGATATGGAAGATGTAGAAGAGTTTGAGTTTTCTCTTCCTCGTCTGAAGGATCATAAGAAGGCAAAGCTTAGTAAAAAAGAAATCTGGAAGCTTGCCTTGGAAAACATTCGTCTGATGGGCAAAAAGCAGGCATTTATTGTCGGAATTCTTGTGGTTGCTGCAGTCATGCTGACGATCACGATCGCAAACTTTACAAACGGTGTATATTACAATGAGAGAGATGTTGTATCGGAGGACTCGCATTATGTTACAGTGGGTATCTCGCCACAGGCAAGTGTTGACGATGATGAATATGACAAAGCATTTGAAGCATTTTGTCAGAAAAATGCATTCACCGGTGCAAATTCTGATATCTATCGTTCCAATGGCGGGGCTTTAAGTTTGCAATGCGACAGCTTCCGGCAGTTAGCATCTTCCGGTGTTGTTTTTAAGAAGTTTTCGTATGTTTCTTTAAACGAAGTCAGCAAGAAAGATCTGATCTATGGAAGAATGCCGGAAAAGAGAAATGAGATCGTGGTAGACCGCTGGCTCTTTGATACATTTTTCGCTGAAGGTAATTCTTATCAGGCGATTTATCGGGATGTAAAATCGTTCTTAAATGAACATCTGACATCCGATATCACCGGAGATACGTTCCAAATCGTTGGTATTTCCGATAAAGGAGAGCCAAGCATTTATATGGATCAATATACGGCAATGGGTATTTCGATCAACGGTGATAAGATTGCAACGCTTGAGCAGCTTCAGAAAGAATATCCGGGACAATATGACAAGCAGACATTAGGAGATCATGAGATCATGGTGTCTAAGGAAGAGATGAAAGGATACAAGCGCAGAAAAGTCAACAAAGTTACTATGGAAAATGGAAATGAATATACGATCGTCGGTGCATTTCCGAATACCTTTCATGTAAAATATATTTTAAATGATAAGGACTGTCAGGAGCTTCGTAATCAATTTATTCTTACATCAAAAGGATATAACGTTTATACGCAAGATACGAAAAAGACGATCGCAGCATTAAAGAAAGCAGCACAGGAATATAGCGATATCTTTACATTAAGTGCGTATTCGCCAAGTCAGAAGCAGATTGCACATTATCAGAAGAAACAAAAAGAACGTGCATCGGGAAGCCGTCTGATCATGGTTGCGGCTATTCTGGTATCTCTTTTTATCATTTACTTTACGATCAAGTCCAATGTCACTTCACGTACAGAAGAATTGACGGTATATCGTCTGATCGGAATCGCACAGGGAAGTATTATCAAAGCCTATCTTTTAGAAATGCTTTTGATCACATCCTATACGGTGCTTCCGACTGTATTGATCGTAAGTGGTGTGATACAGTTCTTTGGTTCGATCCCGTCTTTGGAACTCGGATTGATCTTCCCATGGTGGACTTCGGTTGCGCTGATCGCAGCGTTATATGTATTAAACCTGCTGATCAGTTATATTCCGGTCAAAGGAATTTTAGCAAAGCCACCGGCAGTATTGGCAGTAAAAGAATAACGATTCATTATAAAAACGTGCATAAGCCGTCATTTTACAGCAATGTAAAGTGGCGGCTTTCTTTTTCCTTGTATGTAAAATCCTCCTCTTGTTATGTAAATTTTTTATTACAATCTTTTTACGCTGTCATGATAGTTTGCAAAAAAATGCTGTGCTAGCACGATTGTTCTTGCAAGTCAATGGATTAACAGATACGAAAGAATTACAACAGGTGATCTTAGAAGCAATGGGAGTGATTAATGATATGATCGATGCAAAAGCACCGCTTGCTTACCAGACCTACCCTGAGATTGCAAAAAGTATCTGTGATGCATTGCAAAAAGAAGCTGTCGAACCGGACGAAGAGCTGGCAGGACAGCAGCTTTCCGTATTGTTTGAAAAAAATAAATTTCTTGACAACGTAACACTGTTATGCTAGCATAACAGTGTTATTTGATGTTAAAAACAATTTAAGGATGGCACTTGATATGGCGAAAGCAGTAAAAGATGAGAAAGAAACCAAAAGAAGGCTTCTGGAAAGTGCAAAAAAAGAGTTTCTTGAGAAAGGATATTTACAGGCATCGCTTCGAAATATTTGCAAAAATGCCGGTGTGACAACAGGAGCGTTGTATTTTTTCTTTGAAGGAAAAGAAGCTCTTTTTGCAGAGTTGGTAGAAGAGCCGTTGCAAATTCTAAAAAAGATCATGTTACAGCATTATGAAGACGAGATGCAGCAGATCACAACGGCAGAACAGCAAAAAGAAGATCATATGGATGATGCAGAGGCTTCGATACAGATCATCCATTATCTGTATCAGTATTACGATGCGTTTCAGCTTCTTGTGAATAAATCACTGGGTTCGCGATTTGAACATACCGTTGATGAATTTGTAGAATTTACGCAAAAGCATTATGCACATTATGCGAAACTTTTACAAAAGCATAAAGGTTATGAACCGGTCAGCGAATATCTGATCCACTGGATCGCACATATGCAGGTTGATGTGTTTATTCATCTGCTGACGCATGTGTCCTCTGAGGAAGAAGCGCAACAGTATATCCGTCCGATCGTAACGTATCTGAGAGGAGGATGGGATGCACTTTTTACAGAGCATTAGCGGCTCATAAAGTAAAAAGTTTAAAGCAAAAATGTTAATCATCAGCTATATATCGGAAGAGATCATCGAAAGATATATAGCTATTAAAAACTCATTAACATAACAGTGTTATGTTAATGAGAATATTTATCAATAAGATGATGCAAGGATCAAAAGCGGATCGGTTTGCATGAATGCAAACCGATAGCGGCTGTAAGGATCAGGAAGGGGAAAAAATATGTATCTGGAAGTAAAAGATATCAAAAAAAGTTATGGTGCAGACGGAAGTTATATTCAGGTCCTGAAAGGGATCAGTACCGGAGTAGAAAAAGGGGAGATGTGCGTGATTCAGGGAACGAGTGGTTCCGGCAAATCGACATTACTTAATTGCATCGGTGCATTAGATGTTGTTGACAGCGGATCGATCTGTATTGATGGCAAAGAAATTGTCGGATTAAAACCACAGGAATTATCGGAATACCGGAGAGAAACGCTTGGTTTTATTTTTCAGTTCTACAATCTTGTTCCGAACCTTACGGTACGTGAAAACATAGAGGTGTGCCAATATCTGACGAATGAACCGCTAGAGATGGATGAACTTTTACACACATTAGGTCTTTGGGAACATCAGGATAAATTCCCGTCACAGCTTTCCGGTGGGCAGCAGCAACGCTGTGCGATCGCAAGAGCATTGATCAAGAATCCCAAACTCCTTTTACTGGATGAACCGACCGGTGCATTGGATTCCGTGACATCAAAAGAGATCCTGATCCTGTTAGAAAAGATCAACAGGCAGTATGGAACGACGATGCTAATGGTTACGCATAACAATTCGATCAAAGATATGGTACATAAAGTCATTCGGATCAAGGATGGCAGGATCAGTAAAGAATACCGGAATGAAAACAGAATACCGGCAGCTCGGTTAGAAGATCTGTAAGGTGAAGGAGGAAGATCATGCAGAAAGTTTTAAGGAAAAGAGTTTTAAGAGAGTTCCGGGAAAACCTGTTTCGTTATATTGCGTTGTTTTTATTGATCGTACTTGGAATGTATCTGGTTGTCAGTCTGGTTGCGGCAGCAGAAAGCATTCTTGTCGGAACAGACCGTTTTGCGAAGCAGCAAAAAGTAGAAAGTGGCGAATTTCATGTGTTTGTTCCATTGAAAAAAGAGCAGGAAAAGGAGCTGGAAGACAAAGGCATCACATTAGAGAAAACATTTTATCTTGATTTTTCTTATAAAAATGGAAAGCATGTCCGCGTATTTCAAAACAGAGAGAAGATGAATCTTGTTGATACCGAACAAGGAAAAAAGGCTTCTCATGCAGGAGAAATGGTATTAGAAAAAAGATTTTGTGAATCGAATAAGATCAAGACAGGAGATACCTTTACGCTCGCAGGAAAACGTTTTAAGGTGACCGGAATCGGTATTGCACCCGATTACGAAGCACCGAAGGAATCTTTTGCGGATTCTTCTGTTGACAGTAAGCAGTTTGGCGTTGCTTTTGTAACCAAAGAAGAGTATCAAAAGCTGTTAAAAATGAAGAAAAGCATTCGCTCGGAAGAATATGTATACGCTTACCGGTTAAATGGAAAGATGACAAATAAAGCGTTGAAAGAAAAGTTAAAAATATATGAAGTTTCTGCTGACAGCATATCCGATCCGTATTTTCAGAAATACTGGAACGATACCGGAGCAAAGAAGGATAAACTGTTAGATGGTGTCAATAAATTGGCTGATGGTGCTGCCGATCTTGGTGACGGCATGGAAAAGCTATCAAAATACCGTAAGCGGCTTTTGTCCGTGACAAAGCTTCTGCTATCCTCTTCTTTGCGGGAAGCGCAGGAAGGATTTGCTTCTTATGGATTAGAAGATACTTTGACCGAACAGAATTTTGAGCAGAAGCTGAAAGCGTTAAAAGCCAAAAGTGACAATGGAATCGTTAATCTGAAGATCGGAGCGGTGATCGATCAGTTAAAAGGTATCAAACAATATAAAGATGCGATCGATTCTTACACGAAAGCCGTAAACAAAGCGGCAGACGGTTCAGAAAAACTCGCGAAAGGAACAGCAAAACTACAGGATAATTTAACATCGATTGTTGACCGCTATTTTGATTTTTCGTTAAATAATCTGAAGCAATTTGTGACACAAAGCGACAATTCGCGTATCGGTGCGGCAGGAGATGACCAGATCCTGAATAAGTACGCAGGACTTGTATCAGGTGTGATCATTTTGATACTGTTTGCCTACGTCATATCGGTATTTGTGATCCACGGAATTGAAAGAGAAAGCAGTGTGATCGGAGCGTTGTATGCACTTGGTGTCACCAAAAATGATCTGATCCGTCATTATCTGATGCTTCCTGCCATCCTGACATTTGCAGCATCCGTGGCAGGCTTTGCGGTTGGTATGTGCCCGCTTGGTGCATGGACGCAGATGCAGGATTGTTATGCTTATTTTTCAATATGCATTCTTCCGGTATGCTGCCCGTTATATCTTGTCATATATGTGCTTTTCATGCCGGTGATCACTACCATTATTGTGAATTATCTTGTGATACGTAAACATTTATCGCAAACGGTATTATCCCTGATGCGAAAAGAAGAAAAGCAAACAAAGATCCATGCAGTTTCTTTAAAAGGAATGCGTTTTGTGACACGTTTTCAGATCAGACAGATGTTAAAAGAGATGCGAACCGGATTTACAGTACTGTTTGGTATGTTCATCTCACTTTTGATCGTCATGCTTTCACTGGACTGTCTTGTTATGTGTAATGCCATCAGAGATGAATCGAAACAAGATACAAAATATGAATATATGTATTCTTATAAATATCCGACAAGCAAAGTGCCGGAAGGTGGAACGGAGTATTTTGCAAAAGGATTTACAAAAGTCATTCTTGGTTATAAATGGGACATTACAATGCTGGGAGTAGGAAAAAATGATCCGTATTTTCCGGCCAATGTGACAAAAAGCAAGAAAAATGTTGTGATCTCATCTGCCTTTGCGCAGAAAAATAACCTGCATGTCGGAGATTCCCTGGTACTTTCTGACGAAGAGGAAGATATGGACTATGCTTTCTGCGTACAGGATATTATGCAATATTCAACCGGAATGTATGTCTTTATGGATATTGACAGTATGCGTGATCTTTTTGGTGAAGAGGATGATTATTACAATATTGTCTGCTCGGATAAAAAGTTATCCATACCGGGCGGACGACTCGACAGCATAACCACGAAAAAGCAGGTTGAAGAGGCATCTGCTGTTTTCTCGGATATGATGGGACCGATGATCGGAATGCTTTGTGGTGTATCTGCGATCATTTTTGTAGTTGTCATGTATCTGATGTTAAAGGTAATGATCGACCGTTCTTCTTTTCCGATCGCATTGATGCAGATCTTTGGTTACCGGACAAAAGAAATTCGAAAACTCTATCTGAATGGAAACTTTTATATTGTAGCAATAGGTGGGATCTTTTGCACGACATTAGCGAAAGTGGCAATGGATCGGATTTATCCGTTTCTGGTTGTCAATGTTGCAACCGGAATCAATCTGACATTTGGATGGAAATTATATGCAGGCGTTTATGCAGCCATCATCCTGTTGTATTTTGTGATCAATCATGTGCTGGTGGGTAAGATCAGGAAGATTACACCGGCAGAGATTCTGAAAAACCGTGAATGATCCTAAAAAATTGCATGTGATCGGAGAGAAAAACCGTATCATATAAACGGAGGGATTTGACTTTATTGTATATGTGAGATATCTTTTTAGAAAAGTCTTGATACCATATATGTACTTTTGGTATCTTCCAAAAACGAATCCTTTCGGTTGGATTTTCGATATAATAACTTTAAAATCCATCTCGAAATATTTCGCTTGGAAAATTCCGAGAGTACATCATATCAGAAATGGAGGATATCCCGATATGAATAAAAAAACAACAAAATTAGCACTTGCCGGTGTATTTACGGCAGTCGCTGTGATAGGAAGTCTGATCAGTATTCCGGTAGCAGGCAGCAAATGTGCTCCGGTACAGCATATGGTCAATATATTTTCTGCAGTATTGCTTGGTCCATGGTGGGGTATTGCGATCGCTTTTGTGGCAAGCCTGCTTCGCAATCTCTTTGGACTCGGAAGCTTTCTTGCTTTTCCGGGAAGCATGATCGGCGCGTTTTGCTGTGGTATTGTTTATTATTTTTGCCAAAAGATCAGTCTGACCTGTATAGCAGAAGCACTTGGTACAGGATTTTTAGGTGGACTTGTGGCTGTTCCTGTTGCAAAGTGGCTTATGCAGATTCCGGTAGGAGGAGCTTTTGTTTATGTGATCCCGTTCTTTATCTCTACGTTTGCCGGCAGTATTTTATCATTTGTAATATTTGCTGTCTTAAAAAAGAGTGGAAGCCTCATACAATTACAGGAAATGGTACATAATAAGAGCAGGTAATGACAATTTTTATCAGCTAAGTGAAAAGATAGAATGATGCATTGACAGAAAACATATGATTAGGTATACTTCACAATAGTTAGATACAACTAACTATTGTGATTATAT
>ERZ1106943.1896-NODE-1896-length-19282-cov-15.632028_pt1 | contig 19282 bp, 20 predicted proteins | sample MGYA00403671_ERZ1106943 | MGnify/ENA primary metagenome ERZ1106943 (study PRJEB35170, sample SAMEA104062427) | human gut metagenome | biome: human gut; feature: human-associated habitat; material: faeces | place: Denmark | collected 2012-06-14 ...
GGCCGCGAGGCCCCAGCCATTTTTCTGTATAAGCTCAGTCCATGAGCCTTGCTTTCTGCAGAGCGGTGATGATGAGGGGGATGAGCACCAGCTGTGCGGTGATGCCCGGCACAGCGGTGAAGAGCGCGCCGGACAGGAAGGCCGAGAACGGGAAGCTCGAGCCGGACAGGCCCGCCAGCACGAAGCGGACCGCGCCCCAGACGAGGCGGCCAGCCACCATGGCCGCCGCGAGGGTGGCGTAGGTCATGGGCAGGGTGTGCTTCACCCGGCGGTAGAGCCAGCCGGACACGGCGCCGTAAGCTGCCAGCTCAAAAGCCATCGAAATGGCGATGGGGAACATCGGGGGCATCCCGAAGAGCACCGAGCGGAGCAGCGGGGCCGCGAAGCCCACAGCCAGACCCCACGGCCCGCCCAGCACGAAGCCGCAGAGCAGGATGGGGAAATGCATCGGGCAGAGCATATTGCCAACCTGCGGCAGATGGCCCGTCACCATGGGCAGCACGAAGGCCAGCGCCAGAAAGAGTGCGGCCAGCACGACATTGCGGGCCGGAGAAGCGTTTTTGGTTTTCATCTGTTTCCTCCTGTGACTGCGCCGCAGAAAAACAAAAAAAGGGGCCTGCCAGTCGGCTTGCAAGCCAACGGCAGACCCCTTCATGGCGTCTGTTTCAAAAATGCGGCGGCTGAAAATAGTGTAAGGCGGGCTTCGGCCCGCAGGCCCGGCTTCCTGCCGGAAATCGTGAAAATTATAGCAGAGTGCCGCAGGATTTGTCAAGACAGCCCCGGACGGGCTGCAAATTGACCAAAAAAGAAAGCGTTTGGAGCAGTTTTTAACCGCCTGTGTACATTTTGCTGAAAGAAGCTTGACCTTTTTGCACAGAATAGATAATATAAACTTGAATTATAGCGCAATGGGGCGGCGGGAGCTGTGCCTTGCGCGGCTGTATACTTGCAACTTCTGAGGTTCATACGGGAGGACCATCATGACAAATGCAGAAAAGCTTACCCTTGCCAAGCACGCCTGTCACATCCGCATGGGCGTGATCGAGGGAACTCACAGCGCCAAGTGCGGCCATCCGGGCGGCAGTCTGGACATCGCCGAGGTGCTGTCTTATCTCTACTTCGTGGATATGAACATCGACCCCAAGGAGCCGAAAAAACCGGACCGCGACCGCTTCGTGCTGTCCAAGGGCCATGCAGCTCCGGCACTTTACGCTACGCTGGCCGAGCGCGGGTTCTTCCCGGTGGAAGACCTCAGGACCCTGCGCAAGATCGGCAGCTACCTGCAGGGCCACCCCAACATGAATGAGACTCCGGGCGTGGATATGTCCACCGGCAGTCTGGGTCAGGGCGTGTCTGCCGCCTGCGGCATGGCTCTGGGCGCAAAGCACAGCGGCAAGCCCATCAATGTCTACACCATCCTCGGTGACGGTGAGGTGGAAGAGGGCGAGTGCTGGGAGGCTTTCATGTTTGCCGCCCACTATAAGCTCTCCAACCTCTGTGTCATGCTGGACCGCAACCACCTCCAGATCGACGGCACCACCGAGACGGTCATGAACAGCGCTCCGCTGGAAGAAAAGCTCAAGGCGTTCAACTTCAACGTCCTGACCATCAACGGCCACGACTACGACCAGATCGAGTCCGCCATCAAGGCGTTCCACGCCGAGAACGACAAGCCCACCTGCATCATTCTGGACACCGTCAAGGGTACCGGCGTCTCCTTTATGACCAACTCTGTGGATTGGCACGGCAAAGGCCCCAACGACGAGGAGTACGCTGTGGCCATGCAGGAGCTGAACGCAGCCTACGCCGCGCTGGAACAGGAGGAGAAGTAAGATGGCAGATGTGAAAATGATCGCTACCCGCGAGAGCTACGGCAATACTCTGAAAGCACTGGCCGCTGAGGGCCACGACGACCTGGTGGTCCTGGACGCCGACCTCGCTGCCGCTACCAAGACCGGTATGTTCCGCAAGGCTTACCCGGATCGCCACTTTGACTGCGGCATCGCCGAGGCCAACATGATGGGCGTCGCCGCCGGCCTGTCCACCATGGGCTATGTTCCCTTCGTGTCCAGCTTTGCGATGTTCGCTGCGGGCCGTGCCTTTGAGCAGATCCGCAACTCCGTGGCCTACCCCCACCTGAACGTGAAGATCGGCGCTACCCACGGCGGCATCTCCGTCGGTGAGGACGGCGCTTCTCACCAGTGCTGCGAGGACTTCGCTCTCATGCGCAGCCTGCCCGGCATGACCATCATCTGCCCCGCCGACGACGTGGAAGCACGCGCTGCTGTCCGCGCCGCCTACGAGATGCAGGGCCCTGTCTACCTTCGCTTTGGCCGTCTGGCGGTTCCCGTGTTCCACGACGAGGCCAACTATCACTTCGAGATCGGCAAGGGCGAGCAGCTCACCGAGGGCAATGACATCGCCATCGTGGCCACCGGCCTGATGGTCAACGAGGCCCGCAAGGCCGCTGAGACCCTGGCCGCCGAGGGCATCCACGCCCGCGTCATCAACATCCACACCATCAAGCCTCTGGATGAGGACATCATCCTCAAGGCTGCCAGGGAGTGCGGCAAGATCGTCACCGCCGAGGAGCACAACGTCATCGGCGGTCTGGGCGAGGCTGTCTGCTCCCTGCTCAGCGAGAAGCTGCCCACCCCTGTCCGCCGCGTCGGCGTGCAGGACAAGTTCGGCTGCTCCGGCCCTGCCTGGGACCTGCTGAAGGAGTACGGTCTGGACGCTGCCACCATCTGCAAGACCGCAAAGGAAATGCTGGGCAAGTAAGCTCTTTCTCTGAAATAACGAACGCCGCTGTGCATTGCACGGCGGCGTTTTTGCATCTCACAGAGCTTTTATCAGCTTTTCCCTCTCGGCGTACACCTCGGCGAAGAACCTGCCCCGGGCTTTTTATGTGACTTGCTCACGGAAAAACGCCGGAGTTTGGGGTATACTGTCCCTATCAGATGAAAAAACACTCTTTATGGAGGAAAACGATATGGCAGTCATCACCATCACGAAAGAAAACTTTGAGGCCGAGGTGCTGAAGAGCGCTCAGCCCGTCCTGCTCGATTTCTGGGCCGCCTGGTGCGGCCCCTGCCGGATGCTGAGCCCCATCGTGGACGAGGTGGCCGAGGAGCGCACCGACGTCAAGGTGGGCAAGGTCAATGTGGACGAGCAGCCCGATCTGGCCGCCGAGTTCGGCGTCATGAGCATCCCCACCCTGCTGCTGTTCGAGAACGGTAAGCTGGTTCGTCAGGCCGTCGGCGCACGTCCCAAGAGCGGCGTGCTGGAACTGCTGGGCTGAGAATAAAACGGCGAGGAGCCGCTGCACGGAAAACGCTGTGCGGCGGCTCCTTTTTTGCGCCTGCATCATCTCAAAGCGGGCTTTCGTGAAATCATTTCGCCTTTCTGTACAAACGCACAGAAAAATCGTATCATAAAAATGAAAACACGGTCACTTTCACACTTTACAACTTTATCTGGATAAAGTAAAATAACCTTATCATAAGACAAAAGCGCCCGGGAAAAGGCGGGGCGCAGGGGCCGGGGCGGGCAAGCGCCCGGTGAAAAGAGAGGGAAAAGGTATGAAATTTGACATCTCCTGCTTACAGCCGAAGGAGCAGGCCTCTTTCGCGCTGCGGGCGCTGTACGAGGCGGCGGGCTGCCGCAAATATCACATGGGTCGGTTCGAGGAGTACTGGCTGTATCAGGAGAACCGCAGCTTCCTCTCGTCGGAGCAGGTCATCACCTTCACCGATCTGGACGGGCGGCTGCTGGCACTGAAACCTGACGTGACCCTCTCCATTGCCAAGACGGCGCAGCCCGCGCCGGGCGAGACACTGCGCTACTACTATCACGAAAATGTCTACCGCCCCTCGGCGGAGAGCCACACCTTCAAGGAGATCGGCCAGATGGGCCTTGAGATGCTGGGCGATGTAGGCGAAGGACAGGTGCGGCAGGCGGTGTCGCTGGCAGCACAGTCCCTCGAGCAGCTGGGCCAGCCGTGGGTGCTGGAAGTGAGCCACATGGGCTATCTGTTCGGTCTGCTGGATGCGCTGGACGTGCCGGAAGCTTCCCGCGCTGCCCTGCTGGCAAAGCTGAAAGCGAAAAACCTCCACGAGCTGAAAGCGGCGGCATCCGCCGCCGGGCTGGATGAGGCCGGTGCCGATGCGCTGGCGGGGCTGATGAGCCTCTGCGGCAGCTGTGAGGATGTGCTTCCCCGTGTGGAAGCCGCCTGCCGGAACGAGCGGATGGAAGCCGCCGCTGCCGAGCTGAAAGCCATCACCGAAGAGCTGGCTGGTGCAGGCGGCAGCATCCGTCTGGACATGACGCTGGCCGGTGAGATGGAATATTACAACGGCCTTGTGTTTCAGGGCTATCTGGAGTCGCTTCCCCGTCCGGTGCTCAAGGGCGGGCGGTATGACCTGCTGATGCAGAAGTTCACCCCGGGCGCGGGGGCCATCGGCTTTGCGGTCTATCTCGACGAGCTGGACCGCCTGAGCGCCCCGCTCCCGCCGGTACAGCAGCAGAAAACCGAAAAGACCATGCTGAACGTAGCTCTGCCGAAGGGCCGTCTCGGCGACAAGGTCTATGACCTGCTGGCTGGTATCGGCTATGGCTGCCCCGAAGACTACAACGCCACCCGCAAGCTGGTGGTGGAGAACCCCGCCGCCGGCATCCGGTACTTCCTCGTCAAGCCCAGCGACGTTGCCATCTACGTCGAGCACGGCGCGGCAGACGTGGGCATCGTGGGCAAGGACATCCTGACGGAAGCGTCTGCCGATGTCTACGAGCTGCTGGACACCGGCCTCGGAAAGTGCCGGATGTGCGTCGCCGCCCCGGCAGATTACAAAGACGACCCCAGCCGCCCGGTGCGGGTGGCAACCAAGTTCGTCAACATCGCCAAGAGCTATTATGCATCCATCGGGCGGGACATCGACATCATCAAGCTGAACGGCTCCATTGAGCTGGCCCCCATCCTGGGCCTGTCCGACGTCATCGTGGATATTGTGGAGACGGGTACGACCCTGCGGGAAAACAGTTTGCGGGTGGTGACGGAGTTCATGCCCATCTCGGCCCGCTTCATCGCCAATAAGGCCAGCTACCAGTTCAAGCACCGCGAAATGGACGAGATGCTCGAAAAGCTGCGTGCCGCCCTTGCCGCAAAGGAGGAGAAAAAATGATAAAGCTGTATCACTTCGATGAGCTGAAGCCCGAAGAGATATTGAACCGTGACATCCGCGCGGAGAAGAATGTGGAAGATGTGGTGGACGGCATCATTGCCGATGTCTGCGCCCGGGGCGACGAGGCCCTGAAAGAATACGCCCTCAAGTTCGACGGCGCCAAGCTGGATAACATCCAGGTGACGCAGGAGGAGATCGAAGAAGCCTTTGCGAATATGGACGGCTATTTCCTCGAAACGCTGCGGGAGGCCGCCGCCAACATCGAGGCCTTCCACCGCCAGCAGGTGCATAAAAATTTTGTGATGAACGACAAGCCCGGCATCGTGCTGGGCCAGAAATACACCCCCATCGAGAAGGCGGGCGTCTACGTCCCGGGCGGCACGGCGGCGTATCCTTCCACCGTCCTGATGGACGTCATCCCGGCCAAGGTGGCGGGCGTTTCGGAGATCGTCATGACCACTCCCGCCGGTAAGGACGGTAAGATCGATCCGGTCATCCTCGCCGCTGCGGCCACCGCAGGCGTGACCAGGATCTTCAAGACCGGCGGCGCACAGGCCGTGGCCGCGCTGGCCTACGGCACCCAGAGCATCCCGGCGGTGGATAAGATCGTCGGCCCGGGCAATATCTATGTCGCCACTGCCAAGAGGAAGGTCTTCGGCAAGGTGGGTATCGACATGATAGCAGGCCCCAGCGAGATCCTGGTTCTGGCCGATGGCGGCTGTGACCCCGCCTGGGTGGCCGCCGACCTGCTGAGTCAGGCCGAGCACGACAGGCTGGCAAGCCCCGTCCTCGTCACGGACAGCGCTGAGCTGGCCAAGGCCGTACAGGCAGAGCTGGAAGTGCAGATCCCCCAGCTGCCCCGCGCCGCCATCGCCCGCGCCAGCGTGGACGACAACGGCAAGATCATCGTCTGCTCCGATTTGCGCAAGGCCATCGAAGCCTGCAACATCATCGCACCCGAACATCTGGAAGTCTGTGTGGACGACCCCTTCAGCGTGCTGAATGAGATCAAAAATGCAGGCAGCATCTTCCTCGGCCGGAACGTCCCCGAGGCGCTGGGCGACTACTTCGCCGGCCCGAACCACACCCTGCCCACCAGCGGCACGGCACGTTTCTCCAGCCCTCTGGGCGTGGACGACTTCGTGAAGAAGTCCAGCTTCATCTACTACACCCGGGAGGCGCTGGAAAAGGCCGCACCCCGCATCGCCGACTTTGCCGAACGGGAGGGCCTGCACGCCCACGCCCGCAGTGTGACCATAAGATATGAGTAAATGATAGGCGGCTTGCCCTCTCCGTCACGGCTTTCGCCGTGCCACCTCTCCCAGAGGGAGAGGCTTTTGGCTCCCCTCTCTGGGGGAGCTGGCGCGGAGCGCCTGAGAGGGCAAGGCCGCTGCCCATAAACCTGAAAACTGAAAGGAACTTGCTATGAGCCGTTTTCTTTCTCCCACGCTGGAAGCTGTCACTCCCTACACCCCGGGCGAACAGCCGCAGGACCAGCAGTACATCAAGCTGAACACCAACGAAAGCCCGTATCTCCCCTCTCCGGCCGTGGTGGGGGCGGTGAGCGAGGCCGAGGTGGAAAAGCTCCGCCTCTACTCCGACCCTGCGTGTGCCGAGCTGCTGCGGGCAGCGGCGGCACATTTCGACTTACAGCCTGACCAGATCATGCCCGGCAACGGCAGCGACGAGAACCTGTTCTTCGCCCTGCGGGCCTTCTGCGACGAGAACCACCCGCTGGCCTATGCAGACATCACCTATGGCTGCTACGGCGTCTGGTGCGGGCTGATGCACATTCCCAGCCATATCATCCCGCTGAAAGAAGATTTCACCCTCGACCCGGCGGATTATTATGGCCTGAACGAGACCATCGTCATCGCCAACCCCAACGCCCCCACCGGTCTGGCCCTGCCCCGCAGCGCCATCGAGGAGATCCTGAAGGCGAACCCCAACCATGTGGTCATCGTGGACGAAGCCTATGTGGATTTCGGCGGCGAGAGCTGTGTGCCGCTCATCGACAACTACGAAAATCTGCTGGTGGTCCAGACCTTCTCGAAGTCCCGTCAGCTGGCCGGTGCGCGGCTGGGCCTCGCTATGGGCAATGCGAAGCTCATCGCCGACCTCAATCGGGTCAAGTTCAGCCTCAACCCCTACAACATCAACCGTCTGACCCTGAAGGCGGGCAAGGCCGCGCTGGAAGATACGGACTACTTCGACAAGACCCGCGCCGCTATCGTGGAGACGCGGGGCTGGACAAAGCAGCAGCTGGAAGCGCGGGGCTTTGCCGTGCTGGACAGCCGCTCCAATTTCCTGTTTGCTTCCACCGACAAAAAGAGCGGCGGCGAACTTTATCGGAAACTGAAAGAAAAAGGCGTGCTGGTGCGCCACTTCGACGCACCCCGTATCTCGAACTGGCTGCGCATCACCATCGGCACGCCGGACGACATGACCGCCCTTCTGCGGGCGCTGGATGAAATTTTGGAGGGCTGAGCCATGCGGGAAGTGACCATCGAGCGGAACACCAACGAGACCCAGATCGAGCTGACCCTGAACCTTGACGGCGCAGGCCGGTATCAGGTGGACACCGGCTGCGGCTTTCTGAACCATATGCTGGAGCTGTTTGCGCGGCACGGGCGCTTTGATCTGGTGCTTACCTGCCACGGCGACGTGGAGGTGGATTATCACCACACTACCGAGGATGTGGGCATCGCGCTGGGGCAGGCGTTCGCCCAGGCGCTGGGCGATATGCGGGGCATCCACCGGTACGGCAGCTTCTATCTGCCCATGGACGAAGCCCTCATCCTCTGCGCTGTGGACATCTCGGGCCGCTGCACCCTGAACTGGGACATCCATTGCAGCACCGAAAAAGTCGGCGACTTCGACGTGGAGTGCGCCAAGGAGTTCTGGCTGGGCTTTGCCCGCAGCGTGCCGGCCACCGTCCACTTCGTCCAGTTCGCGGGCGAGAACAGCCACCACATCCTTGAGGCCGCGTTCAAGGGCGCTGGCCGTGCGCTGGCCGATGCTGTCCGCATCGATGCGGCCCACCGGGACGAAATTCCTTCCACGAAAGGACTGCTGGTATGATATGCATCATCGACTACGGCGTGGGCAACCTGTTCAGCCTGAAATCGAGTCTGGCCCATCTGGGGCTGGAAGCGAAGGTCAGCGCGGACCCTGCCGACATCCGCGCCGCTGACCGGCTCATCCTGCCGGGCGTGGGCGCTTTCGGGGACGCGATGGCAAAACTCGAGGCCACCGGCCTTGTACCGATCATCAAGGAAGAAGCGGCGAAGAAGCCCCTCCTCGGCATCTGCCTCGGGATGCAGCTGCTGTTTGAAAAGAGCTGCGAGTACGGCGAGCACGACGGCCTTGGTTTCGTGCCGGGGCAGGTCTGCCCGCTGGCTCCCGACCTCGGCGACAAGAGCCTGAAAGTGCCGCAGATCGGATGGAACGCCGTCCGCATCCTGCGGGACGACCCGCTGTTCAAGTACGTCAGGGACGGCGAGTATTTCTACTACGTCCACAGCTATTACGGCAAAAACTGCGCCGCCAACACACTGGCCGTCAGCGACTATTCCCTGCCCGTCACCGGCGTGGTGAAGGCGGGCAAGGTGTACGGCACCCAGTTCCACCCGGAGAAAAGCGGTGACGCAGGGCTGCGGCTGCTGAAAGCGTTTGCGGAATTATAAGGAGAAACGAAAATGCAGCTATTCCCAGCCATTGACCTGCGGGGCGGCAAAGTCGTGCGCCTGACGCAGGGCGATTACGACCGGATGACCGTCTACGGCGAAGACCCCTGCGCCCAGGCGCGGGCTTTTCTCGAAGCCGGGGCAAAGAACCTCCACGTCGTCGATCTGGACGGCGCAAAGGACGGAACCCTTTCCAATTACGACACCATCGCCGCGCTGGCAAAGCAGGGCGGCCTGTATATCGAAGTAGGCGGCGGCATCCGCACCGAAGAGCGGATTGAAAAATACCTCTCTTTGGGCGTGGGCCGGTGCATCCTCGGCAGTGTGGCCGTGACGGACTTTGACTTCACGGCCCGGATGCTGAAAAAGTACGGCGAAAAAATTGCCGTGGGCGTGGACGCCAGGGACGGCTATGTGGCGATCAACGGCTGGAAGGACGTCAGCGCTGAGCCGGGCGTGGCCTTCTGTCAGCGTTTGGCTGAGGCTGGATGCAAGGCCATCATCTACACCGACATTGCCTGCGACGGCGCGATGAAAGGCACCAACCTCGCCCTCTACCGCCAGCTTGCAAAAGAAGTGCCGGGCGTGGCCATCACGGCCAGCGGCGGTATTTCCTCGGAAAAGGAGCTGCTGGAACTGGAAGAGATGGGGACTGCCGCCGCCATCCTCGGCAAGAGCCTGTACACCGGTGCGCTGGACTTTGGGCGCTGCGTCGCGCTGGTGCAGAAGTAAGGAGCAAGACCATGATAACGAAACGCATCATCCCCTGTCTGGACGTCCGGAACGGACGGGTCGTCAAGGGAACGAACTTCGAGGGCATCAAGGATGTGGCCGACCCGGTGGAGATGGCCCGGATGTACAACGCGGCGGGCGCGGACGAGCTGGTGTTCTACGACATCACGGCCAGCGCCGAGGGCCGCGCCCTCTTCACCGACATCCTCACCCGGGTGGCCAGCGAGATCTTCATCCCCCTCACGGTGGGCGGCGGCGTCAACACGCTGGACGATTTCGACCGGGTGCTCAAGTGCGGTGCCGATAAAGTCAGCGTCAACTCGGGCGCACTGAGAGACCCCGGCCTCATCCCGGCGGCGGCCAAGCGGTACGGCGACCAGTGCGTGGTCCTCTCCGCCGACGTCAAGCGGGTGGACGGCCGGTTCCGCGTCTTTGCCAAGGGCGGGCGCGAAGACACTGGCCGGGACGCGCTGGAATGGATCAAATGGTGCGTGGACAACGGCGCAGGCGAAGTGTGCCTCAACAGCATCGACACCGACGGCGTCCGGAACGGCTTCGACCTCGAGATGCTGGACGCCGTGGCGGCCCGGGTGAACGTCCCCATCATCGCCAGCGGCGGCGCGGGCAAAAAGGAAGACTTCCTCGAGCTGTTCCATCATAAAGGCATCGACGCCGGCCTTGCGGCGGGCATCTTCCACCAGAAGCTGCTCACCATCCGGGAGCTAAAGGAATACTTAAACGAAAATGGCGTGGAAATGCGGCTCTGAGCCCTTGCGTTTGCCCGCCGAATACGCTAAACTATAGCTGTCCCCCTGCGGGGAAGGAGAAACATTATGGATCTGAAATTTGACGAAAAGGGCCTCATCCCTGCCATCGTGCAGGACCACTACACCAAAGAGGTGCTGACCCTCGCCTACATGAACGCCGAGACGCTGGCGCTGACCATCGCGGAGGGCCGGACGGTGTTCTGGAGCCGCAGCCGTCAGGAGATCTGGCGCAAGGGCGAGACCAGCGGCAACGTCCAGCGTGTGGTGTCCATCACCGCCGACTGCGACGCCGACGCGCTGGTGGTGGAGGTCGTCAAGAGCGGCCCCGCCTGCCACACCGGTGCCGAGAGCTGCTTTTTCAACGAAGTGTATGTTTCCCCGGAGCTGAAGCAGTTCAGCTGGCAGGGGCTGTATGACCTCATCAAGGGCCGCAAGACCAGCCCCAAAGAGGGCAGCTACACCACCTATCTCTTCGAGAAGGGCAAAGAAAAGATCCTCAAGAAGGTGGGCGAGGAGTGTACTGAGGTCATCATCGCGGGCGAAAAGGAAGACAAGGCCGAGACGGTCTACGAGATCAGCGATCTGGCATACCATGTGCTGGTGCTGATGGTGCAGGCCGGCATCACGGTGGAGGACATCACCCGCGAACTGGAAAAACGACACGTTATCGACCACAAGGTCAAACAGGAAAGGATGCAGTGATTCACTATGGCAGATTATAAGAAGTCCAGTGTCCATTGTCACTCGACGATGTGCGACGGCAAAAACACCTTGCAGGAGATGGCCTCCGCTGCGTGTGCGAAGGGGCTGACCACACTGGGCTTCACGGGCCATAGCTATACCCAGCGCGACCGTGAATACTGCATGAGCCCCAGCCGCACGGCCCAGTACAAGGCCACCATCGCCAAGCTCAAGACCGAGTACAAGGGCAAGGTGGACATCCTCTGCGGCATCGAGTGGGACCTGCTGAGCGAGGACAAGCGCACCGGCTACGACTACTGGATCGGTTCTGCGCACCACCTCTACGGCAAGAACACCGGCAAGTACTACGAGATCGACTTCCGTCCCCAGGATCTCCACGACTGCATCTACGACGACTTCGACGGCGACCCTCTGGCCGCTGTGGAGGCATACTTCGCCGAGGTGGAGAAGGTGGCCGCCATGGGCCCCGACATCCTCGCCCACATCGACCTTATCAAGAAGCTGAACGCTGCCGGTGAGTTCTTCGACGAGGAGTCGCCCCGCTATAAGGCCGCAGCCCTCAAGGCGCTGAATGCTGCCAAAGAGCACGGCTGCCTGCTGGAAGTGAACACCGGCGGTGTCTATCGCGGCTACCGCAAGGACTTCTACCCCGGCGCATGGCTGCTGGGCGAGTGGCAGAAGATGGGCGGCAAGGTCATCATCACCTCCGACGCCCACGATGTGGACAGCCTGACCTTCGGCTTCGACGAGGCTGCTGCCGCCGTCAAGGCCGCAGGCTTCAAGAGTGTGGAAGTGCTGACCATCAACGGCTTCGAGACGCAGGAGCTGTAAAATCAGATAAAATGCTTAAAGGGAGCTGTTGTGTGCAACAGCTCCTTTTTGTGGGCAAAAAGGAGAAACCTATGACCCAGTCCCCTGCGAAAAAATCATTCTTCAACCGGAATGTCGATTTGATGAACGGCCCCATCTTCAAGAGCCTGTTCGTCTTTATGCTGCCTATTCTGGTGTCGTGCCTCTTCCAGCAGCTCTATAATACCGTGGACACCATGATCGTCGGCAATGTGCTGGGCGATACCGCCCTTGCCGCCATTGGCGCCTGCGGGGCCATCTACGAGCTTCTGGTCGGATTTGGTATCGGTATCGGCAACGGCCTCGCCATCGTCGCAGCGCGCGCCTACGGGGCCGGAGACGAGGACCAGCTCAAACAGACCGTGGCGGGTTCCATCGTCATCGGCATCATCGCGTCGGCGGTCATCACGCTGGCGGGCGCGGCGGGCCTGCATCCGCTGCTGGAACTGCTGGACACCCCGGCGGAAATTTTAGAGGACGCCTACGGCTATATCATCATCATCGACCTCGGCGTCATCGTCATGTTTGCCTATAACCTCTGCGCCGGCCTGCTGCGGGCCATCGGCAACAGCTTTATGCCGCTGGTCTTCCTCGTCCTCTCGTCGGTGCTCAACGTCATCCTCGACCTCTGGTTCATCGCCGTGCTGGGCATGGGCGTGGCCGGTGCCGGTGTGGCGACGGTCATCTCTCAGGGCGTGTCGGTGGCGCTCTGCATCCTGTATGTCTTCCGCAGCGCCCGGCTGCTCCTGCCCGGGAAAAAGCACTTCCATGTGGAGAGCCGCCTCTATTGGGAGCTGTTCAGCCAGAGCATCTCCATGGGCCTCATGAGCAGCATCGTCTCGGCGGGCTCTGTCGTTTTGCAGTACGGCATCAACGGCCTCGGTACGCTGGTCATCGCGGGCCACACCGCAGCTCGGAAGCTCTTCGCCTTCACGGATATGCCCCTGTCGGCGATGGCCTCTGCCTGCTCGACCTACGTCTCCCAGAACTACGGCGCGAACCATCCCGACCGCGTCCGCCGCGGAATGCGGGACATCTATCTCTACAGTGTCGTGGTGGCTGTGGCTGCTGTCCTGCTCATGGCGGCAGGTGCGGAGTGGATGGTAAAGCTGGTGTCCGGCTCTTCGGAGCCGGTGGTGCTGGAAAACGGCGCACGGTATCTGGTCTGGAACGCACCCTTCTACGCCGTGCTGGGAATGCTGCTCTCCACCCGCTACGCTCTGCAGAGCATGGGCGAGAAGGTGCTGCCCCTGCTGTCCAGCGTCATCGAGTTTCTGGGCAAGATCGTCTTCGTCCTGCTCTTCATCCCCCGCTTTGAGTATAACGCGGTCATCCTCTGCGAGCCGGTCATCTGGTGCTTCATGACCATAGAGCTGCTGATAGCATACCGGCATAATTCCTTCGTGTTTCCGAAGATGAAAAAATAAAAGAACTCCCCGCCATGCAGCTGCACGGCGGGGAGAAAGAGGGAGGAAAATTTCAGATTCAGAGGGCCGAATAGCCGAAGCTGTTCACCAGCGCGTCGATGGGCTGGCCGGCCTTGCACATGGGGCAGTCGCGGCTGTCGAAGCTGGCGTAGTCGGGCAGGCTGGAGGGGTCGAAGATGGAGGTGACCGGGATGCCCAGACACTCGTGGGTGGTGGCGAAGATGGCCGACAGGCCCGCCACGGTGCCGCCGTAGTAGTTGACCGCCTCGATGGCTGCCTGCACGGTGTAGCCGGTGGTGATGGAGGCCGACAGGATGAGGACGTGCTTGCCCCTGACCATCGGGGCGAGATTGTCGCGGAGGATGATCTGGCTGCCGCTGGTGTACTCGGGGGTGATGACGTAGATGGTCTGGTGGGCGTTCATGTTGGCAAAGCCGTCTTTGGTCAGCTCGTTGGCCAGACAGGTGCCGATGACCTGTGTGCCGTCCAGACAGAGCACGGTGTCCACGATGGTGCTGTGCTGATAGGCGGCCACCAGCTCCTTGGAGACAGCCTTCGCCTCCGAGAGGCGGGCTTTCTGGGTGGTGACGTCGATGTAGTAGTTGATGTGGCTGTGGCTGGTGGCGAAGTGGCCCTTTGCCACGCGCAGGAACAGACTGCTCTTGTTGGTGGGAAGCTTTACCATATTGATCATAACTGCACACTCCTGTTCTTGTGAAATCAGGCAGGACGCCCATCCCTCAAAAGGAAACAGCGCGGCGGCACATCTGTCCGGCCGCTGCGCTCCCCGGTTGGTATGCTCTTATTGTAGCAGGAAAAGCACCTTATGCACAAGACACAAAACCACTAAAAATCCTTGCTTGCGTTTTGGCAGAATGACGGAGAGAGGCAAACAAAAACGCCCAAGGCGTGAGCCTTGGGCGCTGAATACTTTTATGATAAGAAAATCACTTCAGGAAGGTGCCAGTAGCAGTGCTGTCAACAGTCATCTTCCAAGTGCAGAAAGCGCGGGTGTAGGCCTGAGAGCCTTCGCTTGCCTGAGGACGGGGCCAGAACTTGACCTGGATGGTATCGCCATCAGCTACTTTGATGTTCATAACCTTCAATTCGGTTTCCAGAGAATCGTCTTTTTCCAGATAGTTGCCGCTCTTGCTCAGAGTAACACCGCCAGTGCCGTCGGTGTTATAAGCATGATAAGTCGTGACCTTATCGTCTGCTTTGGAAGTGACCTCGACCTGGAAGTTTGCAGGAACGATATTCAGACCATACTTGGAGGTGCATTTCAGATTGAATTTGCAGGTCAGGGTCGAGCTGGAGCTAACGGAATTCAGGCTGGCACTCTCGAGTTTGAAAGCACCCATCAGCTTCAGGGTGCTGCCGATTTTACCGGTCTTCTGATACTCATCCTCACCACAGCCAACGAGCAGGCTGGAACCAGCCACAGCCACGGCAGCGGCGGCGCTGTACTTCAGGAAAGAGCGGCGGTTGAATTCTAAGGACATGATCGTTCCTCCTTTATGTAGAAACACAGAAATCATTGTACTGCCCCGAAGGGCGTCTTGCCTATACAATAGGCGAAAAATGAGCAGATGTCAATGCTTTTCGCAAAAATTTTGTGGGGAAGCTCTGCCCTTTATGACGGAATTTCGTCTCGGAAAAATGCCTCAGGCCTGCGTCAGGTCAGAAGAGTTCAGAGAGAAGGTGAGGCTCTTGTTTGCCACGAAGGTCGGGGTGAAGGTGACGCTCAGCTTCTGCCAGCCAATGGGAACGCAGCAGATCAGCTGGATGTAGCCTGCGCCCTGCGGGGGCAGATTGGTGGACTCAGAGAAGCTCTGAGCGGTGGCATCATAGAGCTGGATGTAAGCGCCGACCTCGGCCTCAGCGCCGTCGCAGACAGCGGTGAAATCGGTGGTGGAGGCAGCCAGAGCGTGGAAGTACTGACGGGCGACATCGAGCTTGGTAGCCTCATCATTCAGCGGATAGGCGGCATCCAGTTCGGCGAGGTTCTGTGCGCCGATGTTGAAGGTAGTCGCGCCGGAGCGGTTCACAGCGGTGACGAGCACAGCGACATACTCGTGATTGGGCAGGTCGGGGGTGTTGACCATGGTAAAGACGCTGGTGAGCTGGACGCCCAGATTGTTCCAGTTGCTGACCTTGTCGCCGACCTTGACTTCGATGGCGTTGCTGGTGCTGGAGCCGCAGCCGCCCAGCATGGCAGCAGCGCCCAGAGCTGCTGCAGAGGCACCGGTACACTTGAGGAAGGTGCGGCGGGAAATTTTATTGGACATGGATGTGTCCCTCCTTAAATTCGCTTTATTATGAAGCACGATGAAAATGTTCTGTCTTGTTTATAACATCTTTTGCACGCAGATGCAAGCAAAAAACGGCATAATTTACACTAGTTTCACAGAGACTTAAGTGCGGTCCTCTCCGGTCAGCTCCCGGGCGCGGGTCTCGCTGGTCTTGACCAGATTGAGCAGGCTGGGAGTATACAGCGGGTATTCCCGGGTCAGGCTCTCGGTGGTCATGGCGAGGCAGGACGGGTCGGCCACGCCCTCGCCGCCGGGCAGCGCTTCGCCGGCCAGCAGGGCCTCCACATTGGCCTGAGCCGAGTGCATCACAGCGTCGGAGTAGCCGGGCCAGCGCCGGGCGTCCACGCTGAACATGCTGGAGGCATTGTGGGACTCGGCGGAGTAGAGCAGACGGAACATCTTGGCCACGGCGGTCATCAGGTAGGCGCTCACCTCGGTGGTCAGGGCCTTGCTGTGGCACTCGCCTATCTTGGCGTAGAGCACGTTCAGGCTGTTGGAGATGAGCTTTTTGTTCATCGTGGGCAGGACGCTGCCGTGGTAGATGTTGTCCTTCATCTTGTCGGGGTTGGGGATGTCCTCTGCCGAGAGCATCATGCCGTTGCGCTCTGCCGAACGGCCCAGCAGATAGTCGCAGGAGACATTGTAATAGTCTGCCACCCGTACCACAAAATCCAGGCCGCACTCCCGGATGCCTTTTTCGTAGTGGGAAAGCAGGGCCTGCGAAACGCCCAGATCCTCTGCCGCCTGTTTCTGGGTGATGCCGCGCTCCTTGCGCAGCAGTTTGATGATACGATTGAACTCCATGATGTTTGGCTCCTCAGATAAAAATAGGACTTCCTTGATTTTTGGTTTACAGCACGTTGATTATACACAATGGAAAACGACTTGTAAAGCGAAAAAGTGACGGTTTTTCCGCTGGAATTTCGGTGTTTTTGTCAAAGGGGTTGCTCTTTCTACCATATCTATGTTAAAATAAACCTTACCGGCATATATTTAGTGTCTGATGATGCCGGAAAAATCAGCAGAAAAGCAAGATTTGTGCGAATCAGCACAGGAATAGATAGCTCATAAGAGGTGTTTTTGCATGAAAACCTTTAAGCTCCATCTCATCCGCCACGGCCTGACTTCCGGCAACTTACAGGGCCTTTACATCGGCAGCGGCACGGACATCCCCCTGTGTGACGAGGGCCGCGCCCAGCTGGCCGAGCTGAAAGAGCGGTTCGAGTATCCGCAGGTGGATACCGTCTTCTCTTCCCCGCTCATGCGCGCCGTGGAGACGGCCAACATCCTGTTCCCCAATGCGACCCACCAGTTCTCGGTGCATGACCTGAGGGAGGCCGGCTTCGGCATCTTTGAGAACCACCCCGTCAAGGAGCTGGTGAAGAACGAGGACTTCAAGAAGTGGATCACCCCGGGCTCCGGCTTCGTGCCGGAGGGCGCAGAGCCCACGGAGCAGTTCCACGCCCGCTGCTCGGAGACGCTGCTCAAGCTGTTCGAGTATATGATCCGGATGGACGTCACCGAGGCCGCCTGCGTGACCCACGGCGGCGTCATCATGAGCATGCTGAGCCAGCGCGCCCTCCCCTCCCGCCATCCCGAGCAGTGGATGGCCGACCCCGGCTGCGGCTACACCGTCCAGACCGACGTCCAGCTCTGGATGCGCGACCGTCTGGTGGAGGCCATCGACATCGTACCCTTCGGTTATGCCGACACCCTGCGGGGTCAGGCCGAAGCCGAGGAGAATGAAGCCTTTGAGTAAGCCGGGCTGGATCGGAATCGCAAAGCTCCCCTGCGGGGGAGCTTTTTTGCTGGGCAGTTTTTGGGCAGAAATGCCAGTTGTGAGGGGCGCAGATAGTGCAGAATGCAAAATTTGGCGGGAACGCTTGACAACCAATTACAGGGGGGGGTATTATGAAATCGGCAGATCTTGAGCTGCCGATTTCATAATAAAAATGGAGGGTCTTTATCATGAGCGAAATGATCTCTCGTCGTTCGTTCCTCAAGGTTGCGGGCATCAGCGCTATGGGCGTTGCAGCCTTTGGCCTCACCGGCTGCGGTGGCGGCGGTGGCGGCAGCAGCTCCACAGATACGGTTTATGGAGTAGTTACCGATGAACAGCTGGAGAGTCTGGGTATTCCGGAAGTGGACGATTTTTCAAAGCTGACGGATAAACAGAAAGAGGCACTTGCTAAGATTGTGCCGGCCTGTAAAAATGTCTGGTTCCCGCTGGACGATGTATCCAGAGTAACTGCCCCGAGCAGCGTCCCGCTGGGTCAGAGCATCGGTGAGAACAATGAGATCATTCTTTTGGAGTATAGTGTAATCAACCAGTCTACGAGTGTGACTGTGAACTTTGAGCGCTCAAAGTTTAAATTCGGCAATGAACGGGCCAAGATCCTGAAAGCTGTTATGGAAGCAGAAGATAAGACCAAAACGGCATATCAGTCGAAAGACTTTACGGTCAAATACGACGGCAAGGCACAGCCTGCAATCAGCTGCGGTTACGCATATACTGGTGCGTCCGGAGAGGGTGCTGTACCTGTTAATCTGTCGGCGACCAGTGTGGCACCGAAGGGTCAGGGCATAATGGAAGTCTATGCCATCGTTCCGAAGGGCTGGAGCACTCTGGATGTGACCTATACCCCGAACTTTGATAAGGGCACGACCTTTAAGTATCGTGTGAAGAGCACGGATGTAGACGTCGACGACGGCGATGAATAAGGCCGAATAACCTTTGTGTCTGCCAATGCCGCCCTGCGATTTTTGCCGCCGGGCGGCATTTTTGTACTCTTTTGGTACAAAATCGGCAAAGAAAACGCAAAACCTGCGTCAGAACGCTTTCAAACCCTTGACAGGGGGCAAAGAAACCGATACTCTATAAAGTGAATGATTTTTCTCGCTGCAAGGAGGAGTCCCCGATGTCTCAGTCTCTTTCCCGCCGGTCGTTCCTGAAATGCGCCGGTTCGGGCGCGGTCAGTCTGGCTGCTGCCCTGCTCACAGGCGTTTCGGCGGCTGCGGCACAGCCCCGTGTGATGGGCCAGCCTGCCCTGCTGGACGGTAAGGCGGCGGTGGAGCTGCTGGGCTATGCGCCTGCACCCGGGCTGGGCGGCGTGTTGGTCTACCTCTCGGTGGAGAACCTCTCGGCCCGCACTCTGCCGGTGGGCGCAAGCTACCTCCACAGCCGGGATGTCTCGACTCTGAAAGAGCTTTACAGTCTGGACAGCGGCGTGACCGCCCGCTGCGGGGGTCAGAGCGTCCCCTGCGGCAGCTTTGCGGCACCGCTCTACGCGGAAAACGCCGCCGATGCCTCGGCCTTTACGCTCAACCTCGCCGCCGGGCGCGGCGCAATGCTCCATTGCTTCTGCGCTGTCCCGGAGGATTGGGAGGCGCTGGAGCTGAGCTATCGCCCCGCCTTTGCCGCCGGACAGCCGGTGGAGTTCGTGGTGCGCCGGGACGCCGACGCAGTCCGCCTCGGACCGGTGCCGGCGACGCCTGCGGAAGTCGGAAGCGTTGTGGATTTATAAATGGCTCCTCGCGCCTGTGCGCGGGGTTAGAGCGCTTTTACGCTGGGCTAAGTTCTCTTTTGCGCACCAAAAGAGAACCAGAAAAGTGCCCGCTACTTTCGAG
>ERZ1106943.1897-NODE-1897-length-19280-cov-10.260130_pt1 | contig 19280 bp, 18 predicted proteins | sample MGYA00403671_ERZ1106943 | MGnify/ENA primary metagenome ERZ1106943 (study PRJEB35170, sample SAMEA104062427) | human gut metagenome | biome: human gut; feature: human-associated habitat; material: faeces | place: Denmark | collected 2012-06-14 ...
GTAAACTATGTCCTTGCACATTCTGTAAACTATGTTATCACACTATACAGCTCGCCCCTCCCGTTGCATCAAACCTTACCAGCTTCACAAACCTTGCAAAAGTAGCACAACCTTAGCTTAGCACTACCACTCTTGCAAAATTAACTATACATTTTTAATATCATTTTTGAAAAAGAAATTCCTTATCGGGAGGGGCAAGCCCCTCCCCTACAAAAAATTTTCGATGATATTAATTTTTCTTATAGCTTTGCAATGAAACCAAAGTCGTAATTTACATCAACAACGGAACCCCGCCGTTTCGCTATCCGTCGCTAAATTGCAACATTTTCAACGGCGGAATTTGCTATGCCCCACGGGCATTAGCGCTTGAGGTTTACTATTTCTTCGAGCATCGTGTCCGAAGTGGTGATGATTCTTGAGTTTGCCTGGAAGCCTCTCTGTGTGATGATCATATCGGAGAATTCCTGCGACAAGTCAACGTTAGACATTTCGAGCGCACCCGATACTACAGAAGCAGAACCGTTTTCGCCTGCAATGTTTACCTGAGGCTGACCCGATGAAAGAGTTTCTCTCCAGTAGGAGCTTCCCACCTGCTCAAGACCGTTGGGGTTATCGAATGTAACAATATCAATTCTGCCGAGCATTATGATACCGTGTACGCTGTGTACACCGTAAATAGTGCCGTCCTCGTTGATATATACGCTGTCAAGATCCTTTACCGTCTGCGTAGCCGCAACACGTCCGTCTGTCATCTTGATATTGCCCAGAAGCTGGACCATATCAGAGAAGAAGTTGTTCGAGCCGCCTGCAAGACCTACCTTGCCGTCTGTGGCAAGAAGCGTTTCAAGTGCGCCGTTCGCAGCGTCCCAGTCCGTACTTGTAACCTTAAGCTGATACTTTTCGTTACTGCCTGCCGCCTTGTCTACAGCCGCCTGTATGTCGGCTACCGTAGCACCGGGGCAAACGCTTATCGTAAGACCGTTGTCCGACCACTTTGCCGTTGTGTCTGCGGCATTCTTTGAATATCTTAAGTTTATCGTGTAGTTGTTTGCGTATTCTCCTGCGTTTACTGTCGTAAATGTAAGAGAAGCCTTTGTTGTTCCGTCGTCCAGCTTCATTGTGTTTGTAGCTGTCGTTGCAGGAATATCTGCCGCAGGAGGCACCGTATCAAGCTCAAAATGGAGCGGAAGTACGCCCTCAATGCTTACACCGCCGTTTTCGCAAGCACGGGTCACAGCGTCCTCAAGATCGTTGAGGTTTGTATAATCATTCTTTTCGTTCAGCTGTACAACGAGCTTGTTTCCGCTCATATAAGCGTAATCGCTGTTGCCGACCGTAAAGCCTACCGATATGTTGCCGTCCGGAGTCGCTGTATCTGCCGATACTGTAAGCGGATATGTACCGCCCTTGTATGTAATTGTCTTTGAGTAGCTGGCTTCGTTGTCGAGAACCTCGGGAACTACGAATGTAATTCTGTTTGAAGATGCGTCAACGCCTGTTGCGTCACCGCTTACGCCGAGTACCATATTACCGTTTGAGTCAACGAGGTTTCCTGCGTTATCAACGTTGAATACGCCTGCTCTTGAATAGAAGATGTTGCCGGCTTCGTCCATTACCTGAAAAAATCCGTCGCCCGATAAAGCGCAGTCGTAAACGCTGTCGGAATATGTGAAGCCCGACTGTCCCATTACCTGTCCGATAGCGCCCAGCTTAGTGCCGTAACCTACCTGAGAGGGATTTACACCGCCCTGCATAGAAGTACCTGCCGAGCCGTTCTTCTTAGTCTGGTAATATACCTCCTGGAAGGTAGTTACGCTTGTCTTGAAGCCTGTAGTGTTTACGTTTGCGATGTTGTTACCTATAACGTCCATCTTCTGCTGATGTGTCTTTAATCCTGACACGCCCGAGAATAAAGATCTAACCATGATCTGTTCCTTTCTCCATCGTGCCGACCGCTCTTACCCGTCTGTCATTCGGGGTAAGGAATACTTCCTTTCGGTCCGGTATTACATAATTACGGTCGAGTCGATGTTCGTAAAAATATTTCCTTTTAAATCTTCCTGTGACATAGTTGTGATCACCGTGCGGTTTTTCACACTTACCACAAAAGCAGTCCTGTCTACGAGTACCAGTGTTTCGTTACTGCCCTTTTCTGCGGCTATCTCAATGCCGTCATTAAGTCTTTGCAGCATATCCGAGTCAAGTATCTCGATATTTCTGCTTTCTATACGCTTCATTGCGTGTTTCGAAAAGCCTACCGCCGAGTTTCTTGCATCAAGCTCGCTTTGCAGAGCTTCTGCAAATGTTCCTCCCGACTGTTGTGCGGCCTTTTCAGCATTCCCTGCTTTTGCGGTGTTAACGTTGCCTGTCGAAATCTGCAGATTCCGCAGCTTGAGTTCATTTATCAACATAACACTGCCGCCTTTTTATTTACTTGTTGCCCTCGGCACTGCCTGCCGGAGCTTCCGTGTTCTTGTCAGCCGTACTTCCCGTACCTTCGCTGACGTGTACTATCTCGTCAATAGAGTAGAGATAATTGTCTATCACTATCTTTGCGTCGCCGTCCTGCATTTCTGCCGACTCGACCTTGCCCTTTGCATAGTAGAATTTGCCGTCGTCGCCGAGTACCTTTACCGTTACTTCCTTGCCCACATATCCCAGTGCCTCGGTCATCGTATGTAACGTACCCTTGCTTACCGTATCGCTTATCGCCTTTACCGCCGATAAATCATACTGCTTGCCGTCAACTACTACCTTCACATCGCTTCCGCTGATGCTTACTCCGGTGCATACGCCCGATAAAAGCGTTCCGTCGTCGCTCTGCGCATTCATTGTAAGCGTCTTGCCTACAAGACCTGCCGCATAGTTTGACATACTGTACTTCAGATTGTCCTGCTGTGCCTGTAATGCCGTGAACTGTGCCATCTGCGACACGAACTCGGTATTTGACGTAGGCTCAAGCGGATCCTGGTTGCTCATTTCCGCCATAAGCAGACTGAAGAACGTATCTGTGCTTATCGTATCGTTCTTGCCCGAATTCTTGAAAAGGTCCTTATACTTTTCGTGATTTGACTGTACACTCTGAAGACTTGAAATGTCTGCCATCTGTTATCCTTTCATGTCAGTCCGACCGATAAAAAATCAGTCCATCGTCTGAATCTCCCCCAACAGCTCCTCAAAGTCGTCCGTGTCATTCTTCTGCTGACCGTGCGACTGCTGTCTGTAAGGGTTTTTACTGCTGCCGTCAAAATCTCTCTGGAAAAGTTCCGCCTGCGAGGTTTCCACCTTGTACGAGGTAAGCTCTATATCGTCATTCTTCAGCGCATACGCAAGCTGCTGTGACCTTGCCTGTAAAAGCTCCTTCGCCGCCTGAGTTTCCGTCAGTATCTCAACCGTGAGCTTTCCGCCCTCATTTGCCATACGAACCGTGATTTTGCCCAGTGTTTCGGGTGTAAGCACAACCGTAAGCGTGCTTCTGCCGTTCGCCTTAGGTGCGTGTTCGCTCACAAACTCAGCCATATCACTTATCGGTACTCTGAGAGTGCGGATTTCCTGCCCGTTTTCGTCATAACGGCTTTCTGTTCTTGCAAATACATTACTGCCCTTTGCAAGCATATCGCTTACCGCATTCTTGTCGGTAACCTTCTGCTCTGCTTCAAGGTCGCTGTCAGACTTTGTGACCTCGTTTCCTTTGGCTATCGCCCTCAGTTCATCGCTCTTGCTTTCGATGTTCCTCTTGGCAAATGCCATTCTCTGCGTGCTGTCATCCTGCGTCTGCATATCCTGCTTCACGCTGTTGTCACCGTATTTTTCGTATGACGTTACCGTAAATTCAGCCTTAACAGCCTCAGGACTATCTGCTTTTACACCGTCCGCTTTTACACCGGATGTTTCCTGCCTGCCTGTTTTCCCGATAAAGCCCATCTTATCGACAAAATCGGTCTTTTCGGTAAAAGTCATATCGGCCTTTGAACGTATATTATCCGCATCTGAAGACTTTTCGGCATTTCCGACAGCCACGCTTGCAAAAGCGTCTGACTTGTCAGCCGTTGCAGCCACAGCATTTTCACCGGCAATGCTGTCTGAAGCGGTTTCCACATTGACGTTCGTTTGGCTTACAGTATCCGCAGAGTCACTGTTATTCATCTGAATTTCACTTGCAAAATCATTTGCGGCGGAAACCTCTCCGTTTTGTAAACCGAGAGCCGTATTAACGTCATTCCCGTCTGAAATTTTGCTGAAAGCACCTTCTTCGGATAACACATCGCCTATCGGACTGCTGACCTCAAGACCGGTCATGATCTGCATAAGTTCGCTGTTGTCCGTCCGCATTACATCGGCGTAAAACTGCATCGTACCGCCTTGCAGATATCCTGCAAGCTCGGCTGTTTTAAGCAGTTCCTTCAGTTCCTGTGCATTCTGCTCAAGCTCGTTCAGCCCGCTTAATATCTCGCCGTTCATAACAGCCTTATTATCGGCATTCATTCGCACAGCCGAGTTCATATTGCACTGCTGACCGCTTGTTACCATAGCACCGAGCGTATCGGAGAAGCCTCCGGCAGTACCGCTTGCTGAGCCGTTTTGTACGCTACCTGCCGAGATTGTGGCGGCATTGCCTGCAAACGTTGTAACAACGGCAGGCAATACTGCTGTCCCATTCATCATATCTCACCCCCTTTCAGTGCTATTCATTGTCAAAAATAATATATGCTTTTTAACAACTTTTATATATTTAACGTGTTTAAACCGTTAAAATTTATGAAAATTGCACAGCTTTCCACCTTGTATTGTACCACATTTCGAACTATATGTCAACAATTTACGGTGTATTATCTCCGTTTGAAGAGCCGTTTGTCACAAATTCCTCTATAATCTGCTCCTGCTCCTTCTGCGAGGCGTATCTGTACTCCTCAAGCTGTTTTTCCTCCAGCTTTTCAAGCTTAGAAACCTCTTTGGTAGCGTCTATGACCTTTTGAAGCTGATTTTCGATTTCCTCACGCTTATGCGCCATAAGCCCCTTTATGCGATATATGTCCTGTTGCAAAGAGGAAACATATTTCTTGTGCAGCGACAATCTCATAGCGGTAGTGCCGCCCCGCACAAGCTCGTTCAGCTTGTCTATGCTCTGTTCGTACTCAGCCACCTTTGCGTCAAGCTCGCTTTGCATTTCCGCAAGCTCCGCCCTTAGTCTGCCGAGTATTGATTTCTCGCTGTCAAGCACCTGATCGTTGTACTTTTTCAGCGACTGCAATGTAAAATTAAACTTCTTCATATCGCATTGTTATCAGGAAACCGCCGCCTTTAACAGCTTTATGGTATCCTCCATCGAGAACGATTCATACATTCCCTGCATCAGAAAATCGTTTATTTTGTCTATCTTCTTTATCGCCTCGTCAAGAGCCGGGTTTGTACCCTTCTTGTACGCTCCTATCGAGATAAGGTCTGCGTTGTTGTTGTAAAGCGCAAGCAGATTTCTCAGCTTTCCTGCCGCTTTATTATGCTCCGGGTCTGCAATTGCCGACATAAGACGTGAGATGCTCGGCAGTATGTCAATCGCAGGATAATGGTTCTGCGCCGCTATCTTACGGCTCAGCACTATATGTCCGTCAATTATACCTCTTACGGTATCCGATATAGGCTCGTTTGTATCGTCACCCTCAACAAGCACAGCATAAATTCCCGTTATACTGCCCTTTTCGAAGTTTCCCGCCCTTTCGAGCAGCTTCGGCATTGCGGTGTATATTGACGGGGTATAGCCTCTTGCAACGGGAGGCTCGCCTGTCGAAAGACCTATCTCACGCTGTGCCATAGCAAAACGTGTAAGATTATCCATCATCAGCAGAACGTCCTTGCCCTGAGAGCAGAAATATTCCGCTATAGCCGTAGCCGTCATAGGACATTTATTTCTCATCATCGCAGGCTGATCCGATGTTGCGACAACAACGACCGACCTTGCCATACCTTCTTCTCCGAGGTCGTTTTCTATAAATTCTCTTACCTCTCTGCCACGCTCGCCTACAAGCGCTATAACGTTGAGATCGGCCTTTACCTTTCGTGCGATCATACCCATAAGCGTTGACTTACCTACGCCTGAGCCTGCAAAGATACCCATTCTCTGCCCCTTACCCATTGTGAGAAGTCCGTCGATCGCCTTTACGCCAAGCTCTATAGGCTCGTGTATTTTCGGTCTGGTGAGCGGATTTACAGGAATGCCCGCTATAGGCACGGTGTCTGTATATTCAATAGGCTCTCCGTCGTCAAGCGGATTTCCCAGTGCGTCGATTATTCTTCCTATCAGCTTGTCGCCGACTCTTACATTCAGCTTGTCGCCGGTATTGTCAACTATACTGCCGGGCCCTATGCCCTCAAGGTCGGTATACGGCATAAGCAGTACCTTATGCTCGTTGAATCCCACCACTTCGGCAGGGATATGCGACTTCATATCCTTTGTGTAGATACGGCACACATCGCCTATACTGCACAGCGGTCCGCTCGCCTCGATCGTCATTCCGACTATCTTTTCAATTTTACCCAGATACTTATATGTATCGGTAGTTCTGAGTTCTGTCAGAAATCCGCCGAGATCCATGTTAAAGTCCTTTCAAATAAGGGAGTTATTCGCTTTGTTCTTCGCCGCCGTTATTGTCGGGTTCTGCCTGTGTCGCAGTTTCTTCCTGCTTCTCGGCTTTTTTCCTTGACGGCGCTCTGCGGTACTTTCCTCTGCCCAGCTCCTCTATCATCTTGAGCTGTGTCTGTATTCCGGCATCGGTAATTTCACTGCCGTTGTCAATTATAACAGTACCGCTCGGTGCGTCCTTAAGCACCTCGACCTCCACGTTCTTTACATTTGTGAACAGCTTTTTGAAATAGTCGGTATCCGCCGCCATCTCCTCGCTGACATCGGTCTTTGATAAGGTCAGCTTTACATATTCACTGCCACGGAAACTCTTTCCCGCTTCCTTTATTGTTTTCTTGATGACCGCCTTGTCCTTCTGACCGAGTGAGTTCAGCGTTATGCGGTTTACTATCTCCATTACCGTGTCGAATATCTCGACCTCGTAGCTGTCAAAAAGCTCCGCCTTGTCGCTTACCATCTGCTCGCTGAGCCTTTTGATCTCCGAGAGCATATCACGGCATTTGTCAAGCCCTGCGGCATATCCGTCCTCGTGACCCTTCGCAAAGCCGTCCGACCTGCTTTTTTCAAAGATTGCCTCAGCCTGTGCCTTTGCTTGTGCGGCATAATCCTGCGCCTGCTGTTCGGTTTCGCTGAGTATTTTCTGTGCTTTTTCACGGGCGTCGGCAAGTGCCTTTTCACCCTGCTCACGATAATAGCTTGTTATCTTCTCTTTTTCCTGCTCAAGTTCCTGCCTGTGCTTTGCCGATGCTTCATCGGTGACCGCCGTATTTTCTGCGGTGTCGGCCGTCACTGTTTCCTGCAAGGGAGCTTGCGGTGCGACAGGCTTTACTTTTATTGAGTTGTCGATAACAACTGTATCTGTTGTAGGCTGTACGGGATAATAACCGCCACGACCCGCCTTGAATACGCCTGCCAAAATATATTCCTCGCTTTCGTATTATGCGATGATTTCGTCTTCCTTGTTGCCCTTTGAGATAACGAGAGTACCCTCGTCCTCAAGTCTGCGTATGATGGATACGATTCTCTGCTGAGCCTCCTCAACATCACGCATACGGACATTGTGAAGATACTCAACGTCTGTCTGTACACTTTCACGCATACGGGTAGACATATTTGCATAGATGCACTCTGCAACCTCGGGAGTAGACCCCTTGATAGCAACCGCAAGATCCTTTGAATCGACCTCCGGTATAAACGCCTGTATAGCCATATTGTCGAGAGTTACTATATCCTCGAATACGAACATCTTTGAGCGTATATCGTCTGCCAGCTTCGGATCTCTCAGCGTCAGTTCGTCGAATATGTATTTTTCTGTTGCACGGTCTACGTTGTTCATGACCTCCGCAACATAGTCTATACCTCCGACCTCTGTGGTGTCGGCGGTAACAAGATTGTCAAACTTCTTTTCAAGCGTGCGCTCTATAGACTTTACGACATCGGGCGATGCCCTGTCCATCTTAGCCATACGCTCGACTACATCTATCCTTGTTTTCTTGGGCAGTTCGCTTAAAATAGCCGATGCCTGATCGCTCCTTGCGTAAGAAAGTATCAGCGCAATTGTCTGCGGATGCTCGTTTTGTACCATTGCAAGCAGGTTCTTATAGTCTGCCTTGCGGACAAATGCAAACGCTTTTGTCTGGAACTGCTTTGTTATCTTTTCAAACAGCGCCTGTGCCGTCTGCGGACCGAATGCCTTTTCAAGTATGTCACGGGCATACTCCACACCACCCTCGGATATTACCTTCTGGGTAAGGCAAAGCTCATAGAACTCGTTAAGAACGCTGTCCACCACTTCCATAGGGTAGTAGTTCATTCTTGCTATTTCAAGCGTGATCTGCTCTACCTCCTCGTCGGAGAAGTGCTTGAATACCTCGGACGCATTTTCCGTACCGATAGAGCTTATGATTATTGCCGCCTTTTGTGCGCTGGTGAGTGCCTCCATATATATCCTTCCTTTATGCTGTCAATATCATTAGCCGTTTTTCATCATAGAACGTATGAGCTGGGCAACGACATCGGGATTTGTGCGTGAGAAATCCTTGATTTCCTTCTTGAGAACCGCACTCTTTGACTCGTCGTCATAGTCGTCAAGGTGCTGTATGTTGAATTCTTCGTCCGGCTGAGGCTGAGGCTCAAAGCTGAGAGCGGCAGATTCCTGCGCCGCCTGTGCCGCCGCTGCCTGTGCGGCCGCCGCCTTGGCTCTTGCTTTTGCACGTTTCTTCTTCTTTGCGTTGCTTGTAAGAATAGCTACGATAAGCAGTGCAAGCACAAGAAGTCCGAGCAGGAGTATGATATAAACCGTCCAGTCAACGCTTCCGCCTCTGTTTATCGTATTGCCGCCACCGTTAGTACCGTTGTTGCCGTTTATAACAAACGGGTAGTTTGCAACCGTAACATTTGCAACGTCTGCGCCGATAGCAAACGCAATTACTTCACGGAGCTGTTCCTTGTCCGCTTCAAGCATATTTACCTGATCTACCGTTACAGCCGCCGTTATTTTATCTACCGAATAGCCGTTCTTTTCAAGCTGTCTAATCTCGGTGTTTACAAGACGCTTTACGGTAATGCTGTTCTGATAGTAATATTGGTTATCGCCGTCGCCCGTGATAGTCGGATAGTTCGGTGAAATGTCGCTGTTGCTTGTTGTGCCTACAACGCCCGACAGCGAGCCTATACCGCCCCAGCCCTCGTTCTTTGTGGAGCTTTCTATCATACCGCCCGATGTACCGTCCTCTGCTACAGACGGTGTGTAGATGGTATATTCCGACTTTGAGTTATCGTAATTGAGCTTTACGTTTACGTTTATCGTGTAGTCCTTGTACAGCTTTTTCAGCGTGTCGTTGAGCTGGCTCTTGAGCAGGCTCTGCATCTGCTCCTGGAAGTTCAGTCTTGACTGGTACAGCACGTCCTCCTCAACGGTCGTGTTCTCACCGCTTAGCAGCTTGCCGTCCGAGTCGAGTATTGATATGTTTTCACGCTCAAGACCCGGCAAAGAGTTCAGCACCAGTGCATAGATACCTTCAACCTGATCGCTCGTAAGCTGTGCGTCGTTTTTCAGATCAAGCTTTACGCTGACTCTCGGTTCTTCGCTGTCCGTGGAGATAACATAATTGCTGTTCTCCGGCATAGTGATTATAACATAAGAGTTCTTGACCGCACTTATGGTGTTGATGGCTTTCATAAGATGCGTCTGTAACTGCTGTATCTGAAGTACCTTCTTTTCGGTGTCGGTCGACCATATACCTATGCCGCTGTTCCATACGTCAAAGTTGAACGTTGACTTGGGGTATCCCTGTATACTAAGCTGCATTCTTACATTGTCCGCCTGGTCGCTCGGTACAGAGATACTGCCGTCCGTACCCATTTTTACGTCCGTTATTCCAAGCTCGTTTATTGCCGAAACGACCTGCGAGCTTTCCTCGCTGTCAAGTCCGGTATAAATAGCCGTATATCCCTTCTGATTAAGCACTATCGCAAGCACGATTGCGGCAACTATTACTACCGATACCGCAGTTATTATGAATATCCGCAGATTTTTCGCAAGCGAGCTCCATTTATCTTTGAATCCGCTCCAGAAAGCGGAAAGCTTATCCTTCATCTATATATGTATCCTTCCCTTGAAGTGTAGATCAGTATTGATCAGACGGTCATACGCATTATCTCGTTGTATGCGTCAACAGCCTTGTTCTTGACAGTAACAAGCAGATCCACAGCGGTAGCCGCCTTTTCAAGATTTACCTGTATCTGTGCAAGATCGTCGACATCGCCGAGCATAAGATCGACAGAATCCTTCTGTACCTGTGCGTCGGTTTCCTTGACGTTCTTTACAAGCGACTCAAAAACATCGAAGAACGTTGCCTCGCCGTCATCTGTGCTTTCGGTCTGCTTTTTCTGACTTATCGTTTCCATAGGGGTGATACTGCTTGTAAGCGGTACTATAAACATTTATATCAGTTCCTTTCGGGTATCGTTAGTTGTTTCCTATGCTGAGTGCCGTCTGCGCCATTGATTTCACGGCGTTCAGCACAGCAAGGTTGGCTTCATACGAACGTGTAGCTGCCATAGCGTCCATCTGCTCTTCCGCCACGTCAACGTTCGGCAGATAGTAATAGCCGTTCTCGTCTGCATCGGGGTGGGTCGGGTCGTACACGGGTGTGAGCGGTGTTTCGTCCTCGACTATCTCAGTTACAAGCACGCCCTTGTTTTTAGTCGCAGAAACAGTATTTGCAGGCACTCCCCCTGCTATTTTTTCTTTCCTCTTTGCTATAGTTTCCTCAAGCACAGAGTTGAAACCCTTGTTTTCACTGAACAGTACGACCTGCCTTCTGTACGGCGTACCGTCCTCCGTTCTGGTGGTTTTTGCGTTCGCAACATTCTGCGAAATTACATCAAGACGCAGCCTTTCCGCTGCCATGCCCGATGCGGCTATATTAAGCGAACTTAAAAATGCCATGCAAAAAACTCCTTTCTGTATGTCAAAAAAGCGTTGAAATCCGTTTCACTGTATATAATCCATTATTTTAAAGCGTCTGCTTTAAGGCGATAGCCGTTAATTGTGCGGTATTGCCTAAAATTACGTTTTCATTGCCGAACGCAGTCTTGTGAACTCTCCGTTCATCTGGTTCTTGAGAGCCTGATAGTGAAGCTGTACCTTTGCAAGCTCGTTTGACTGCGAATCAACGTCTACGTTGTTGCCGTCCGGCTGAGTGTTGGTCGCAGTGTCCTCGTACACTCTGGTAGCAAGCTCGACCTGCTTTGAGCCTTCCTTCGCCTTACCTCCGACGACGCTCGTGCTTTCCATTCTGTCCTTGAGTACAGCGTAAAAATCAAGATACTTGCAGTTATATCCGGGCGTATCCTGGTTTGCTATATTCTGTGCGATTATCTGCTGCTTCTGCCACAGAACAGACAGACCCTGTTCGGTGATGCGAAAAGCGTTTGTGTTGAAAAGTGCCATATATCCTCCTTTTCAAGCCGGTCCTTCTTCGGAAATGTTCCCGTGTCATAAGCAGTTAATACGATGAACGATTTCCGTATTTTGTATTTTGATGTAACAAAGTTACAATATGTAGAAAACCACCTTAAGTTATGTTAACATTATATGGTTTTTGGTGCGATTTTAACAAATTTCGAGTTACAGTTCTAACAACTCAATTGTATATTATACAACATTTTTTACCGTTTTGCAAGGCTGGTAGGAAAAATCTGTTGATTTTTGTACGATTCTCTAAAAGCGGTGACTGACAATATGCAACGGCTGTATTTTTTAGTCAGACTGCACAATCGTATAAGCTACCACTTCCTGTCGAATGTGGGAAGCTCGGTAAACGTTCTTTTCCTTGCCTGTCTGTAGACCATTCTTGTTTTCGGTCTTGAAACGGGCTTTGTTTCGGCGGCTTTCTTTTTCTCGCACCTTAGCAGATACCGCTTCTGAGCGAGCGAGCAGTGTCTGAAAATCGTTTTCTGCTTTGGAAAGCAATGCGGAAGCGTCAGCGAGGATATTTCCCTGAAGCCGTTTTCATTAAGCCACCAGCTGTCAAATTCAGGCTTGCCCTGCCTTATGTGGTATCCCAGACGGTCAGAATCGCCTTCGTAGCATCTGATTTTTCCCGTAAAGACAAGCCTGCCTTTTTTCACAGACAGCTTCATCTCGTCATACGGTATTATATACAGCCTGCGTTGTATCCCGCCCGTGTCCGCCGATATTTTTCCGCCGTACCTGCTGAGAATTGCGGCGGATTTCTGTATCTCGAAGTAGGTGCATCGTTTTATACGTCTTGACCGTGTTTCGCATATAAAGAACAAAAGGAAGGTGAACGCAAGCCACACGGCAACGCATATCGCAGGAACAGCAAGTCCTGCGGCGAGAAACCCCTCCGTCCGCCACATTCTTGTCTGTATTATCAGCGACATAAGGCTCAGAAGCGCCGGGAGCGCAAGCACCGCTCCGACAGCTACGCTTGCTTTCTCGCAGACAGTGCGTGCTTTCGATGTGTCGGCGTGAAAAAAATTCTGCATAGACCCTGCGGAACAACATTCCGCTACCGCACCTCCCTTACGACAAACTTCTGCTTATACTAATTATATTATAGCCACCTTACAAAAGTCAACGAACTTTTCTTAATTAAATTGTATAAAAACAAGCTGTACTTTTTAAACAATTCGCAGAATTTTTAAAAACCGACTAAAAAACTGCCGATTCTGCTTGATTTATTGTTCAATTTATTGTATACTTAATGATAAATGATAATATAGGCGTGTTGGGTGCGGCTGTAATGCCTTTTCCCCGTGTCTTAAGGAAAGGGGAGTTGTGCTTTTTGAGCTATAAGAAAGAAGACTTTACTTCTTTTGAGATAACCTCGCTTGACGGTGAGCGGCTGATGTACACCGAGAGCAACTTCGACTTTCCGATAATGTATGACCTTAACGATAATATTATCGACAATATGCTGATGATAAAGGGACGGAGAATGCCCGAGATCGACACATCTCAGTATGTTTACGTCATTGCCCGTATGCGTGACGGCGACCGCTACAGATACAAGACGAACGTATCCGTATCGACCGACCGCCAGCTTAATGTGATATTAAGACCCGATAAGGCGGAGCTTCTTGAAGAGCGCAGAAGATATTTCAAGATAAAAACGAATGAAAGAGCGTTTATAACACTAAGAATGCAGGAGGGCGATGACAAGCCCGTTCCGCTTGATCCGCCTGCCGAAATATACATCAAGGATATAAATGTCGGCGGAGTATTTTTCATCTGCACAGACGCACGCAGGCATTTCGCCAAGGGCGACAAATTGCTGATGATAATCAATCTGTCCGGCTCACGCCTTGAGCTTAATGCGGAGGTGCTGAGAGAACAGGCGATAGATTCGCAGGAAACCGGTACAGGCTACGGTTGCCGCTTTATCGGTGTTTCTCATTCGCAGGAAGAAACTATTTCAAGATATATCTACAAGCTGCAGTTTGAAATGCTGCAGAAGGAACGTGAAAAACGTGATATGATTTGACAGATTTTAAATTAACATAAAATTATGAAACGGTTGATTGATATTGAATTTAAGGGTTTCGGAGGTTTTATAAAATGCAGTCATTAAAGATCAAAACGACTTTACGCATACTCACTACGGCTTTCGCCGTAATACCGATGCTGATAGTCGGCATAGTGGAATATTTCAGTATGACGGGCTTTGCCGCAAATTCGGTAAGCCAGTTTGCAAGAGCGGCAGGTGCGGCTCAGCAGGAGATAATCAATCAGTACATAAACGAGTGTATATCCGATGTTGCTTATCTTTCATTAAGCAGGCCTGCAGGAACACTTGCACAGAGCGGTCAGGGCGATGACGCAAAGTCAATGCTTTCGCTCATGGCCGAGAATATCGCCGACAGAAACAGCGGCTTCAAGAACCTTGTGATAACCGACTCCTCCGGCAATATCGTTTACGAATATGAGGATATACAGGGCATGAAGGAGAGCTTCTTCGGCTTCGAGGAGCTTGAGGGCTATTCCGAAGGCTCGATAAAGATTTCAAAGATCTATATGAATAACGAGGACTACGAAACAAGCGTGTTCTACGTTGCAAAGAGCATAGACGCTGACGGTCTTAACAATATCGACGGATTCGCCATAGAGATTATCGACCTTTCAAAGATAAGCGAAATACTGTCTAAGTCGTCATACGGCGAAGGCAAGGGCTATCTTTCCGTAACCGACGGCACAGGATGCGTGCTGAATTACGAGGGCAACGCCGTACAGAAGATAGACGATATTTCCGACAGCGGAATAAGAGATGTTATGAAGTCCACAACTAAGCCCACATCGGCTGATAATAACGTTGACTATAACGCAGGCGGTAAGCTTGGTTGCTACAATTATTTCACAGGTGCGTCCACGTCAAACTGGAAGTGGGTAAGCGTTTACCCCGCAAATATGGCAATGTCGCAGATTACAGTTCCTCTCGCAATATCACTCGGTGCTATGGCTGCACTTGCCGTTATATGCGCACTTCTCGGTATTCTTATCACAAAGTCTATCGTAACCCCGATGAACGAGATGGTAAAGGTTGCCCGTGAGATACAGGAGGGCGACCGTGACAAGCGTCTTGATATAAAGGCACACAATGAATTCAAGGATATTTCCGAGCTGTTCAACAATATGCTCGATGACGTAAGTATGTCTGAGGAGCTTCACAGAACGATCTCCGACATTTCGGACAATATGCTGTTCGAGTGGGATTTCCACAAGGAAACAATGTACGTTTCGGATAACTTCAAGGAGAAGTTCGACATAGACCCGTCGGAAGCTCAGCTTGCAAACGGTAAGTTCCTTGATAAGATAATGACGGAGGATTATGCCGAAATCTATAAGCGTGATATAAGCACACTGCTCAAGAACAGAACAGGTCACAGTGGTGAGTACCAGATGACTACAAAAAACGGAAGCCTGTTATGGTTCTCTATCCGTGCGCTCTGTGTTACCGACCGTCTTGGCGAACCGCTCCGTGTTATCGGTGTCGTAACCGACATAGACAGCGAAAAGAAGCTTGAGCTTCAGCTTTCCGAGCGTGCAAGCTACGACTTCTTATCACAGCTTTACAACAGAAGCACATTTGAGCGTGAGCTTAAGAGCGAGATTGAGCGTAGCGCACACTCAAAGGTTGCGGTACTCTTTATAGACGTTGACGACTTCAAGTTCATAAACGACCGTTTCGGACATTCCGTAGGTGACGAGGTTATCAAGTATGTTGCCGGCTGTATCAAACAGCGTGTACAGGGTAGCGGATTTGCCGGACGTTTCGGCGGTGACGAATTTGTTCTTTGTATCACCGATCCCAAGCAGATTGAGGAGATAGAGAGCCTGTCGCTCGACCTTATAGATGAGCTTTACGAGGGCTACCACTCCGAGCTTGCAAACGTTTCGATAAACGTAAAGGCAAGTATCGGTATAGCGTTCTACCCCGAACACGGCGATGACAGCAACAAGGTAGTTGCCGCCGCTGACGAGGCTATGTACTTCGTAAAGAAGAACGGTAAGGCAAACTACCACATCTATCAGCCCGAAGATTCAGAGATGGAAGACCTTCAGCACACATTGTAATTAAAGTAATCAGAAATATTCATACCCGCTTTTTCGGCGGGTATGATTGCTTTTATCTGTAAATAATTTGAAAACCTAAAATTTAACCCGTTAAGGCAAAGAGAGGATACACTGTATGGCAGTTGTTATAGCGATAACAAATCAGAAGGGCGGTGTCGGTAAAACCACGACCTGCGCCGCATTCTGCGGAGGACTAACCGAAAGCGGTAAGAGCGTTCTTGCAATAGACCTCGATCCGCAGGGAAATCTCAGCTTCAGCCTTGGTGCTGACGCAGAAGAGAGCTATACTATGTACGATGTATTCAAGGGAAACTGCACCGTAAAAGAGGCAATACAATGCACTGATAACTGCGATGTGATTCCCGCTAACATACTGCTGTCGGGCTGTGAGCTTGAGCTTACCGGTGTTGGCAGAGAGTACCTTCTCAGAGAGGCACTGTCGGACGTTATGGACGATTATGATTACATAATGATAGATACCCCTCCTGCGCTTTCTATCCTCACGATAAACGCATATACAGCTGCGGACAAGCTGATTATTCCGATGATAGCCGAGATACTCAGCCTGCAGGGAATAGCACAGCTTAAAGAAACGATTTTCGCCGTAAAGAAATATTACAACAAGGATCTGGAGATTACAGGCATATTGCTTAATAAATACAATCCCCGACTTGTGCTTACAAAAGAAGTTGAGGAGCTTGCCGGAATGATAGCCGAACAGCTTGGCACAAAGATACTCAGTTCAAGGATAAGCACAAACGTTTCTCTTGCGGAAGCCCCTGCACACGGCATTTCGATAATGGAATATGCCCCACGTTCCAAGGCGACCGCAGAATACCGCAGTCTTATCAACGAAGTGACCGGTGTGCCGATGAAAAAATCCCAGAGAAAGGACAGCAAACGTCCCGTCCGCAGACCCTCAAAGAAACAGTAATTCACGAAAGGAGCGCCTCCTGTGGCAGAAGAATATAAATCAAGCAAGACAAGACAGGTAATGAATCTTATAAACTCAAAACCCTCAGGTGTCAATCCGTTCTTACCGCCTGCCGAGCAGGAAAGAGAGAAGAAATCGCTTGCCGAAAGCACCGTAGAGGACAAACTGCGTAACTATACGCAGTCAAAGCGAGGCACATCCGCTCCTAAATCTCACACAAAGCATAACCCGATGCTCCATATCCCCGAGGACGATGAGTCACAGCAGACGGTTAAAAGCGTAACACGTCACACAGGACAGATAACGATAGATATAAACCGTATAATCATTGACGAGATACTTGATGATGCGTTAAGACGTTTCAACACCTGCCACTGCGAAAAATGCAAGCGGATAATATCCGAAAAGGTACTTGACCTTGTTCCCGTAAAAATAGTAACGGTAACGCAGGATGAGGAGCGTTCGGTAGTAGACGGCTATTGCAGCTACGCCCGAAAGGATATATATTCTGCGATCGTCAAGGTCGTTCTTGAAAATAAACGCAGACCCTTCCACAACGAACGGCTGTGAGCCGCTTCAAATTCCGACCTTTTTAAAGGCTGGTGCGTTATTGAGGTTAGCAAAACGGTCGGGAATAAGCGTTAAAAAGAAAAACCAAAAGTTTCGGTTAGTCCTTTTCAAAATAACCGCCGCTCTCATTTCACCGTTGCGGTGCTTGAGTTTAGCGACAATATGAAAGCCACAGCAAAAGCTGTGGCTTCAGTTATATACCCGAAATTCAAATCAGATAATGCAGAATAAAACAAAAACCCCTCCGCCATAAGCGGAGGGGTTGTATGCTCTTTAATTAAAGCGTTTAATCACTTAAAAGCGATTACTTGCTTCTCTTCTTAAGAACGATACCTGTTGTAGCAACTGCTGCTGCTGCGAGAACTGCAGGGATAACTGCTACTGCAGCACCTGTAGGAGGGTTAACGGGCTCGCCTGAGCATTCGCCGGGGTTTACAGTACCTGAAGATGCACCGGGCTCAGCAGGATCTTCTGTTTCGCCGGGCTTAACAGGATCTTCTGTTTCGCCGGGCTTAACAGGATCTGAAGGCTTTTCAGCTCCGTTGGGTTCGCCAACTGAGAATGTTATTTCGAACTTTGTGAAAGAGGGAAGCTCAACGCCTGATAAAGGAGCGTTGCCGTTCTTGAAGTTGTCGTTCCACTCGTTCATAAGAGTGATTCTGAGTCCGCCGCCTTCGTTGTTAACTGCGAGCTTTGTAAGATCGCCGTATTCCTTGCCATCAAGCTTGATAGAAGAAACCTTTACGTTGTCAGCATTGTATAAGTTAGTGTTGTTGTCATAATCTTCCCAAGGGAGATCTGTCTGAATAGCAACGTAGTTGCCGCCAAACTTAACAGGACCATACTGCCAGAAATCGTAAGTAATAGTCATGTCCTTACCTGTATCTCTGAAAGTTGTCTTAGGAAGTGAAGGCCATTCGCCGATTGTACCAACTGTTGAATCGAACTGAGCTTCGAGACCAACGTTTAACTTACCTGCGCGTGAAGTTGTAACTTCAGCAGTGGGGTCAGTGGGAGTTGTGTAAGCAGCAAGAGACTTGCCGTCCTTATCGAAGAATTCAACTTTGTCGATAAATGTTGTAGCAGGAGCAGTTGACTTGTCTTCGTTTTCAACTGCGTTCATCCACCAGATCTCAACCTTGAAGTAACCGGACTCTGATGTTTCGCCTGTTTCTTCGTTAGTAACCATACCTGATGCGAGACCGTTTAAGCCGTCCCATACCCATTCGCTTGTGCCTGCTGCAGCAGATTCGCACTGATCAGAAGCTGCCCAACCGGATGTACCGTCAGCATTGATTACGTTACCGCCTAAAGCACCGTTAACGTAAGCTTCGTTTGTAATTGTAGCAACTACCTTAGTTACATTGGGAGCCCATTCGTAAACAGACTCATCGTACTTGAGTTCCCACTTGTTAGATGCGGGAGCACCGTTTTCTTCAACAGTTGCCTTAAAAACAGCTGCAGAAGCGCCGATTGCAAGTGAAGATACAGCTAAAGCTGCAGCTGCAACACTTGCTAAAGTTCTTGCAAACTTCATTTTTTTGTCCTCCATAAAATATTTTTCTAGCTTTTAAGCTATTTTTAATCATACTATATCGCAATTAGATTTGCAATTGGCATTTTGCACAAAAAAACTTTTTTGTTTTGGTGAAACAATATAAAGATTAATGCGATTTTGTACGTTTACAGCGTTAAATCTGAAAATACAACAATTTGTATAACAAAAAACTCAAGGCAATACCGCACAATTAACGGCTATCGCCTTTGCCGCACGCCAAGCTTGCATATTTTCCGTCATCCTGTACAAATTTCGTTTGACAGGCGCAAGCCCGCCTGCACTCAATTTATGCAATCTGACGACAAATCTGTCTGCCCAAAGGTGAGCTTCTGTTTCAGTGCAAAGCACTGTCAACTATTGAGGAATCGTTGCACCATCTCCCCACCCCGCACCAACCCTCCCAAAACCGCACTATCACCATCGCTTTTCGTAGGGGAGTGAGCTTGTGTCAAGAGTAACATGGTTTACACTTTGTGCA
>ERZ1106943.1901-NODE-1901-length-19273-cov-4.067281_pt1 | contig 19273 bp, 16 predicted proteins | sample MGYA00403671_ERZ1106943 | MGnify/ENA primary metagenome ERZ1106943 (study PRJEB35170, sample SAMEA104062427) | human gut metagenome | biome: human gut; feature: human-associated habitat; material: faeces | place: Denmark | collected 2012-06-14 ...
TTCTACGGACATGGCGAATGTGACTGCCTTGTAAGAAAAGTAAGCAAAAGAACGTCAAGAGATTTCCTATGAACGATGGATAAAGCCTCTACGTTATCCGCTTCTACGGACATGGCGAATGTGACTGCCTTGTAAGAAAAGTAAGCAAAAGAACGTCAAGAGATTTCCTATGAACGATGGATAAAGCCTCTACGTTATCCGCTTCTACGGACATGGCGAATGTGACTGCCTTGTAAGAAAAGTAAGCAAAAGAACGTTAAGAGGTTTTCTATGAGTGGAGTTAAGGTTTCTATGGGTTATTTGCTTTTGGTGATTTAAATCTGTAGTGAATAAAATCGGTTAAAGTCGGCAGGAAATAAGGCATAACGGACTTTTGGCGATGGTGTTGTCGCAAAAGCAACCTAAGTATCGAATTGTTGCGTACGTTGGCGGCGAAATGCTAAGATTTGGTTTAGCGATAAAAAAGCAGTCGAAAAAAAGCGATTGTTCTACGTTAAAATATAAAATTAAATTGTAAAAATTAAAGGAGGTAATATGAAAAAACGAGCTGTTTCGCTTATAAGCGTAATAATGGTAGCGATTTTGACTGTTGCCTCTTCTTTTGCTTGGCTCGGTCGAATTTTCGGGGATATCGATTTTACCAAAGGTTTAATCGGCTCTACCGAGACTGCGTATTTTGCGCATGGGGACGGTAGCAAAGAAAATCCCTACGTTATTACTAATCGCACGCACATGTACAACCTTGCTTGGTTGCAATATCTCGGATATTTTAATATGGCTGCCTCCGGAAACAACGGCAAAGCTCAAAGCTATTTTAAAGTGGAGTCGGATATCGATATGGAAGGTTTATGCTTGCCGCCCATAGGTACAGTCGAATACCCGTTTTTATGCAATTTTTCGGGTGGCGGATTTGTTATTGCCAATGCAAAAACCACCAACGTTAAAAGCGAATACGAGTATAAGCCCACTAACGCAAATTTCAGCGGCGAGCTGCTGGCTAAGGCGGTAGGCGGTAACGGCGAGGTCGGTAACGTAAGCGGATTGTTCGGGGTTGTAGGCGATTACGACGGGGCATTGGCTAAAGTCAACGAAGCGGCTGTGCGTATCGGTGTAACGCCTGCGTCGCAAGAAAATATAAACGTATCAGATTTTTATCTGTCGGGAGCTAACATAAAGAGCGGTTCTGCCGGTTCGTTGGTCGGTATAATAGCCGGGTATGTTAACGCCGGCGTCAGCAATATCGGTGTGTATGGGTGCAGCTTGGACGTTCCTAACGGCGGCGCTATCGACGACATAAGCGCTAACGTGTCGGACTATACCATGGTAGGTTACTGTACGGACGAGTATAAGACCGAGACCTCTCAGGTCAACGTAAAGATATCCGAAAGCGGAAAAAAAGAACTCGCTCTCGGGGACGGCAGCAGCGGTGGAGCTGCGGGATGGGGCGGATCCGTCGATATGGAGGCTATGTTCCAAAGAGTAGCTTATTTTGCCGCAAATAAAACCAATTATGTAGATGATAATTTTGATGAATATCCGAATGGATATTATAGATATTACGGAGAGAAGCAAGGTTCACTATATTTGCATCAATCTTATGTGTCTAGCGGGACTAAGTTATTTTATCTGTTTGGCGGTAAAAAAACAATAAGATATGTCAGTGATAGCTCTGAGAGTAATGTTTTTTTTGTTAAGAGCGGAAATAATTATTTGACAATAACCTCTACGAGTACGTACAGTAGTACGGGTATAGCAGCGGATAAAGACACAGCGGTAACATGGCAATTTTCCGATATGACTAATTATAAGGGTTATTTGTACACACTGATTTTTGACGTAAAGTACTATTTAAACATCAACTCTACGGGCACATTAATGTTACAATCGGTAGCGGCATCTAAATGGGAGTTAAACAATAATCGTATTATATGTAATGAATATTGTAGTCGAGGTAACAATCTATGTATAGAAAATAACATTTGGAAGTCGGCTAACGGTGAGGCTGCGACCATAGAGGCTTCTACCGTTGGTAATCAATCGATGAGCAATACTTTTCAGTATCAGGGAACGAATAGCAGCGGAACAACGGCAAGCTGGCAGACTTTTTTGCCGCTAAACGTAGACGATAATTATGCCGTATCCGATAACAATACAGGATACATTGCAAGTAGTAGGAATGACAGAGACGGTGATATAAGATTTAGAAAAGATCCTATAAGCAGTATTGGCGCTTCGCTTAACAACGCAACGTCTTACGACAATAGCGCATTGGAAGTGTTGACTCGCACGAGTAAGTCGGACGGCTTTGTAAGGATATCCGACGATTTTAACGGCGCAAACAGCAGTGTGAGTGGTAACCTTAGTGGCTATAGCAAAAAGACCGTATCCGAACTCGGCTTGCAAAAATACGGGGATTCGGACGGCGGAGCTCGTAAGGATATGGGAGACGTACTTCTTGGCGGCGGAAATAATATTTACGGAATGCACTTTATGAATGCGCCCATAAGCACTCAAAACGTTTATTATGCGCCGTATGCTAAGATAAATGGCGAAGACCATTACAATTATCCCATGACGGCTAACAGTATAGACTTTCATCTTAAGACTAAAGGATATATAAACTTTTTTGCAGGGACTTATTACGGAACCGAAGAAAATTTCTTTTCGTTGCACCATATAATTAAGCGCGGCACTACCGGGATACAGACAATTAAGGAGATCTCGCTTATATACGGCAAAGGCAGCGGAACTTATATTTATAAGTATACCGACGGAACTTTTTCGCAAGGCAATTCGGAGCCTGAGGGATACGAAGTTGTGTTTGATACCTCGTGGATAACCACGCCGACTATTGTATACAAAGCGGTGTATTACTTCGAAATTCCCGTAAATGCAGGGGAATATGCGCTCGGTTCGGCAAGTACCGGTGATGGCGCATATCTTATGTATCTCGATATTGGGGCTAATGCTGCCGAAAAGGGAACTCGTACGGTTATTTCCGAGCGAATTACGGTTAACGAAAAAATAAGCAGCGTGCCGAAAGTCGGAGCCGCTTTCGTTGCGGACGTAAACGAAACTCTCGACGGTATAAAATTCAATGCGGCGTTTACGCTGCAACCGAGTTTTGTCGGTACGGTAGGCGTAAGCAGAACGCAATCAACGGTGACTATTAGTTCGGGCGGAGGAGCCGCAAATAATGTCACGGGCGAATATGCGTCTATCGGAACAACCTTAAAAAACGGCGGCGTTACGCTAAGCGTAGACGGAGTAACTAGTCGAGTTACGGTTATGGATCGGCTATCGCTATACGACTATGCAGGGAACTCGCTGATTGTTTCTTGGCGAACGACTACTACGGTCGATTCGGTTGTCGGGGATACCGTGTATGCGCAGTTCGACGGTAATGGCGAAAGTACAGGTGCGGATACGGATACGATTGTTACTAAATTTAACGAGCTTGCCGTAGACAATGTTCCGTCGGTCGGCACGGATACTGTAATAGAGTATAATTACGATTCTGCTCGAAATTCTGCGGCGGTTTATAAAGCAGATTTTGAAAGTGACGCAAATAATTATTATTCGGTAATTTCTTATACCGTTACCGTAACTTATGAGGATGACAGCACCGCTTTGCCCGAAGAAAACTTTGAGGTTATTAAAAACGTTCTTCCCGTTACAATAAACGGCAAACTCTACACTTAACTTACTTTTCCTGTAAGAAAAGTAAGCAAAAGAACGTCAAGAGATTTCCTATGGGCGATAGATAAAGTCTTTACGTTATCCGTTTTTACGGACTTTGGGAGTGTAACTACCCTGTAAGAAAAGTAAGCAAAAGGACGTCAAGAGATTTCCTATGGGCGATAGAAAAAGTCTTTACGTTATCCGCTTTTACGAATATAGCAAGTATAACTACCCTGTAAGAAAAGTAAGCAAAAGGACGTCAAGAGATTTCCTACGGACGGTGGAAAGAGTCTTTATGTTATACGGATTGCGCATAGTGGAAAAGAGCTTAGGCTCAAATGCGTACATTATAAAAAGAAAAGCCGCACCGTCTTAACCGACGATGCGGCTTTTGCATGTAAATAAATTGACCGGGCATAAAAAAATGCTTTAATCACTGTAGTTAACTCAAAAATATGTTATTTTGTTGACAAATAACGTTATACAGTATTATACTTTATATATACGCCGTAAGCAAATTCAGTGACGATAGAGGAGGTTATATGCCGGATAATTACCAAAGTACGATGTTGTACGTATGGGTTAATGTTTTATGCCTAATCGTTTTGGCGGTGATTTTCGTCGGCATTATACGCTACGGCACACGCAACAAACGAAGTTCGTTTTTGCGAATAATGGTTTGTTTGATTTCCGTTCACAGCATATTCGATTCGTTGTGGGCGCTTATGAGCGGAGGGGTTATAAAGGCTAACGAAACCGCCGCTTATTTTTTTAACGGCGTGGGGTTTTTTTTATCGTTGATAGGGGCGATAGTAATTTGGGGACTTTATTCGGAGACCTTTATAATTCGGAATAATCCAATAAAGCCGATAGCAATGGCTGTTATGTTTGTGCCGCTTGCGATTTCGGCGATATATATAGTAACTTCTTTTATTCATCACGGCGCATACTATATCACGCCGGACATGCAGTACGTAAGAGGTAAGTATTATTTTTATGCGTTAGGGTTGCCGTATGCCTATTTTTGCTATGTATCGATAAGATCGTTGGTGTTGTCCGCCTTCAAAAAATATTATTCGTACAGACGAATTTTGGTTTTAATATTTTTATATTCCATTATCGTATGCGGCTTTTTTGTATTGCAAGTATTGCTTAATTCGGTTATGCCGGTCGTATGCGGTGGAGCAACGATAGCGCTGTTGCTTGTTTACCTCGAGACGTTGCATGGAAAAATAACCGTAGATTCGTTGACTGGACTTGCTAACCGAAGCTCGCTTGAACGGACGCTTAATGTGCGCTTAAAGGATGAAAACGAAGGTAAAAAACTCTATTTCATGATGATGGATATAGATAATTTTAAAAGTATCAACGATTTGTACGGGCATATCGAGGGAGATAGTGCGCTGAAAACGGTCGCCGGTGTTTTGCAAAAACATGCGCCGCAAAACTTTTTGGTTGCCAGATACGGCGGCGACGAGTTTGCTGCGTTGGGTATTACCGACGACGAAAACGAAGTTATAGCGCTCGTGCATAATATACATGCCCGATTAGAAGAATACAACGAACGAGAAGACAGGAAATACGATTTATCTATAAGCGTGGGATACGCATGCAAAGAGGACGGATATTATACCATTCCCGACCTCATAAATGCAGCCGACGAAGAGCTTTATAAGGTTAAAGCGAAAAAGAAAGTAAATTTCGGGGAGGCTGACTTTGCTGCTTCGCCTCCTCCGCTAAGCCGCTGAAAGGCATAATTCGGTTGTGACGTCGGCGTAATCTGCTGATATGACAATGCCGTTTGTTTTACGCAAAAAAGCTCTTACAAATTAGCGATATGCAAGAGCTTTTTGTATATGTATAAGCGTTTTTACGTCCGTCGGCACGCAATCTACGTATAGCGCTCACCGCAAAAGAAAAATTACAGCCTCCAAAATCAGGCGAGTGCTTGACGTTTGGGGGCAAACGCAAACCGGTTCTGGTTAAAATCATCGCATTTGAAAGGTCCGGTGCTAATGCTTTGGCAATTAAAAACTAAAGTTGTTCGACAAACTAAATAATCCCTTCGGTATGTTGCGCCGTAGGGATTATATATTTACTGTCGTAGAGGTGTCGATTAAACAGCAGCGACAAGATTTTTTCTTACGCCTTAATCTTCGGCAGCCGGGAAAACCAAAGAAACGTAATAGACAAGTTCTTTGTACATTTTTGTTTCGCCGAGTTCTTTCAGCGCAGTCAGTACGGCTTTGTAGTACCATTCCGTCTGACTCGGACTGCCCTTAAAACGTGACCAGACGTTGTCGCCCACGATGCGTTTGTCATAATATACGCTTTTTATGTTAGCGAGTTTGTCTGCGCATAATAGTTGTTTTGCTTCCGTGCTTTCGTCTTTGACTTTAGCCAAAGCCTGTTCTTTGCGTTCTAACCAAGGCAAGGACTTGTCCTCCGTGTCGCTTGCGACAAGTTCGGCAACATCGTGCCCGAAGAGCATTTCGATATCCTCGATAGTCGAGTCGGTATCCTCTACGGTATCGTGAAGCACTCCGGCAATCTGCACGTTTTCGTTGCAATCGTTGGCTGCGAGTATCTGCAAAACTTCCATAGGATGAACTATGTACGGCGTGTCGGTACCTTTTCGATATTGATTGCGATGTTGTATCGCTGCGTACTCTATGGCTTTGTGTAACAGCATATGTAGACCTCCCGGAGACGATAAACTTATATCGAGCTACACGCTTAGTATACCATAACTTTTTGACTTAGTAAAGACTTTTGACGATTTTATCTAAAATTTTGCGGCAATAAACATATTTAACTTGCTAAAAATGCCCGACTTGCTATTGATTTCGGGCGACGAATATGTTATAATATATGAGCTTACATTTTGCAGACGAGGTTTTATTTGTGGAAGAGGCACTTTTAGACGCACTTATAGATTCTCTTAAGCTGCTGCCGTTTTTGGCGGGAGTATATGTGCTTATAGAAATTTTGGAGCATAAAACTTCGTCAAAGATGTCATCCTCCATGCTGCGGGGTAAGCTCAGTCCGCTGATTGGCTCGGCGGTAGGCATCATTCCGCAGTGCGGTTTTTCGGTAGTAGCGACCAAGTTGTACACAAGGGGCGCCATTGCGATGGGGACGTTGCTGTCGGTATACATTTCCACTTCGGACGAGGCAATTGCCGTTTTGATATCCGACTATTCGTCTTGGGACAAATTGCTACCGCTGGTAGGCATAAAGTTTGCGTTTGCCATAGTCGTCGGATACGCAGTAAACGCTTTTTGCGGAAGGAAGGTTACCGTAACGGTAGACGAAAACGTGTGCGTCGAAGGCTGTCATCATCACACCGTAGGTAAAGAAGAAAAAGAGAAGGACCATAAACACGGCGCAAAACAACTTATAATTCATTCGCTTATTCATACCTTAGAGGCATTTTTGTATATACTGGCTGTAAATGCCGTACTTAACGTCGTAATATATTATGTCGGCGAACAAAGTTTGGAAAACTTTCTCGATTCGGTAAAATATCTGCAACCGATATTTGCGGCAATCGTGGGACTTATACCGTCGTGTGCGGCATCGGTCGTTATCGCACGTATGTATGCTATAGGTTCTCTTTCGTTAGGCGCCGCATTGTCGGGATTGTGCGTTTCGGCGGGGATAGGTACGGCGGTTCTTATAAAGGAAAATCCGCCCAAAAACACGGTAGTCGTATTGTCGCTTTTGATAGGGCTGTATAGTGTTGGGCGAAGCGGTAACGCTTATAAGTTCGTTGTTTTAAAGAAGCTACAAAATCGATTTTGACAAAAGAGACTCGGAGGACAAACTAATGGCGTCTTTGTACAGAAAATTCAGACCGAATTCTTTCGAATCGGTTATAGGGCAAGAGGCGGTTACCAAAACGCTCGCCAATCAAATAAAGACCGGAAGAATAGGGCACGCCTATCTTTTTACCGGGAGCCGAGGCGTGGGCAAAACCACTTGCGCCCGCATTTTCGCCAAGGCTATAAACTGCCTAAACCCCGAAAACGGCAGTCCGTGCGAAAAGTGCAGATGTTGCACTGAACTTTCCTCTCCCAATATGGATATTATAGAAATAGACGCCGCATCCAATAACGGCGTAGATGACGCAAGGGCGATAAGAGATAACGTTTCTTACCCGCCCGTAATAGGTAAGTATAAGGTTTACATTATAGACGAAGTACACATGCTTACGGGAAGTGCGTTTAATGCGTTATTAAAGACGTTGGAGGAACCGCCTGCGCACGCCGTGTTTATTTTGGCAACTACAGAGGCGCACAAGCTTCCCGCTACGATTTTGTCGAGATGTATGCGATTCGATTTTCGACTGGTTTCTACCAGCGAAATAGCGGACAGGGTTGCAAGCATATATGACAGTGAGGGAAAAGCTTACGAAAGAAGCGCCGTAAATTATATCGCCGCCGCAGCCGAAGGCTCGGTGCGAGACGCTCTGTCGCTTGCAGAAACTTGCATGTCGCTTTCGCAGGGAAAACTTACGTATGCGGACGTGCTTGCCGCTACCGGCGGCATAGAAAAAAAGAGAATACGCGCGCTGTTTTCCGCCTTGTCGTCGGCTTCGATGGGCGAATGTTTGCAGGCTGTCGATTCGCTTGCTTCTTCCGGCAAAAGCATGGGACTCATCGCCAAAGAAATTACCTTGTACGCAAGGGATTTGCTCGTAATGAAGACTGCGCCCTCGCTCATAACGGACAGCGAAGAAAACGTTGCCGCCCTTAAAGAAGACGCCGAACGAAATACGATAAACTTCCTTTCTACGGTAATCAACGTTTTCGGCTCGGTAGACGCCGAACTCAGGTACTCGACAAGCCCGAGAATCGTGCTCGAAACGGCGTGTATCAGATGTTGTACTCTGGCGGTTACCGATGTTGCCGCCCTCGAAGAACGGGTGTCGAGACTGGAGCGAAACGGTTTTTCGCCGGTAAGAGAACAGACGGCGGAGAAAAAAGAATGTACGATGGACGCAAAGATGGTTTGGGGTAAAGTCATTTCTTATTTTAGGACGAGCGAGTCCATGCGACTACAGACTCTTGTTGGCAATCATCGGGATTACGAGGTAAAAAACGGAGCGTTTATAATTTGGTGCGAAGACGATTATTTGGACTTTTGCGAGGACGACATGATGAACGCTTTAAGTCGGGCGTTTGCTTTTAACGGAATAACCTACGAGATAAGAGTGGACAAAAAAAGTGCGATAGACAAAGATGCGATTTTAGAGTCTCTAAAATCCAAGGTCGGCAAAGGCGTCAAGGTAAACGTAACGAATAAGTAATAACGTTATGGTTTTTTCGCATCATAATGGCAATACAAACGCAGCGCTGCGATGCGATACGATAACGAGTAAAACTAAATAACAATATTTCGGAGGTATATTATGGCAAAATATGGCGGAGGATTCGGCGGTGGAATGAACATGCAAGCGATGATGCAGCAGGCTAAAAAGCTGCAGGAACAAATGGCGGCAGCCGAAGCCGAACTCGAAGATACCGAGCTTACGGGAGAGGCGGGCGGCGGTCTCGTCTCGGTTACCATTGACGGCAAAAAAAGGCTTCAGCGTCTTTCGATAAAACCGGAAGCGGTAGACATGGACGATCTGGAGATGCTCGAGGATCTTATTATGGCAGCGTATAACGAGGCTTTCGCCGCAGCGGAGGAGCTCGAACAGGAACTTATGCCTGCGGGTGTGGGCGCAATGGGCGGTATGCTTAAATGAGACAGCCTGCAAGTATCGAAAAACTTATCGGCATGTTTTGTTCGCTGCCTGGCGTCGGACAAAAAACTGCGCAAAGGTATGCTTACGCAGTGATAGATATGTCCGAAGAGCAGGCAAACGAATTTTGTCGGGCGATAACGGACGTAAAACGCAACGTAAAATTTTGCAGCGAATGCGGATTCTTTACCGAAAACGACGTTTGCGACATTTGCAAAAAGCGAGACAAGTCGGTGATTTGCGTTGTCGCTTACCCTAAAGACGTTCTCGCTATAGAAAAAGGCGGGGCTTTTGAGGGTGTTTATCATGTTTTGCACGGCACGCTTTCGCCGTTGGACGGCAGAGGACCCGACGATCTTAATATTAAATCGCTGCTTAGTCGACTGGACGGAGTAAAAGAAGTAATAATGGCTACGAATCCCGACGTAGAGGGCGAAGCGACTGCGATGTATCTCGCACGACTTATCAAGTCCTTCGGCATTAGGGTTACCCGCCTGGCTCAGGGTATAAGCATAGGCAGCGACATCGAGTACGCCGACGAAGTTACTTTGGAGCGGGCATTGGACAAGCGCACCGAAATTTAGTTTGTTCGGAACAAGCGAGCGACCGCAGCCGACGTCGAGTCGTTTTGTCGGTCGAAGGCAAAACGCTATTTAAAACTAAATAACCGACAAACGAACATTTAAATAAAATTATCGGCCGCCGTAGGGGCTTTATCAGTCTTTTCGTCGGCTATTTTTTTGTCTTGCGGCCGCATATTTGCCGTATATTCATTGACAACGACGTGGCAAAAATATTATAATAATTGAGTGTGGCGGTCTATACGTAAGTTTGCGGTTTATCGCCGCATACAAGTAATTTTTTGCAATAGACGGAATTTGTCCGCCGTGGAGGAATATAACTATGAAAATGGATGCGTTGGTAAAAAAATATCCCGATGTGGGTCTCGTGCTCGAACAAGCCGAAGTACCCGTAATAAAAGAGGGAGAAGCTCTTGTAAAAATACACAAAACCGCTATTTGCGGCACCGACGTGCATATTTACAACTGGAACCAGTGGGCTCAGCAGACTATCAAAACTCCGATGATCATCGGTCATGAGTTCGTGGGCGAAATCGTTGAGATAAAGGGTAACTCGCCGGAGTTTAAAGTGGGCGATTTGGTAAGCGCCGAAGGTCACGTTACCTGCGGACACTGCCGTAACTGTAAAGAAGGGTTAAAGCATCTTTGCCCGACTGCGCAGGGTATCGGCGTAAATCGTAACGGCATTTTTGCCGAGTATGCGGCAATACCTTTGTCCAATCTTTGGAAATGCGACAAAGATATTCCCGAGGAGATGTACGCTATTTTCGATCCGTTCGGAAACGCAACTCACACCGCTTTGGCTTACCCCATGATAGGCGAGGACGTTCTTATTACCGGCGCAGGTCCGATAGGCATAATGGCTGCGGCTATCTGCAAGCACGTAGGCGCAAGACACGTAGTAATTACCAACACTTCCGATTGGAGATTGGAATTTGCAAAACAGGTAGTACCCGGAGTCGTAACCGTTAATACCAAAACTACCGACCTTAAAGACGTTCAGCGTTCGCTCGGCATGACCGACGGATTCGGCGTCGGCCTCGAAATGAGCGGTAACGGTAACGCTCTCAACCAGATGATCGACAATATGATCAACGGCGGCAAGATTGCTTTGCTCGGCCTCGGCATAAACGGCGGCATCGAATGGGATAAGTTCATATTTAAGTGCTTGCATTTGCAGGGTATTTACGGCAGAAAGGTATTCGAGACGTGGAGAAAGATGACAACCATGCTCCAGAGCGGCTTGGATATAAGCAAAATTATTACTCACCGTCTTCCTTACACCGAGTTTAAACAGGGTTTCGACCTTATGAACAGCAAAAAGAGCGGTAAGATAATTTTGGATTGGACAAAATAAATAAGTAATTTATAGGAGTGTTTTTATGTATAACAAGACAAAAAAAATAATGCAGGAAACTCTGCAGGATATCAAGGACCAAGGACTTTGGAAGGAAGAACGTATCATCACGACCGAACAGTCAAATCGTATCGATACCACTAAGGCTAAAGACGTTATCAACTTCTGCGCAAACAACTACCTCGGACTCGCAAATAACAAGGAAGTGGAGCAGGCTGCAAAAGACAGTTACGACAAGTACGGTTACGGAATGGGCAGCGTTCGTTTTATCTGCGGAACGCAGACAATACATAAGGAACTCGAGCGCAAGGTAAGCGAATTCCTTTCGACCGAAGACACCATACTTTATTCTTCTTGCTTTGACGCAAACGGCGGACTTTTCGAAACCATTACCACCGCCGAAGACGCCATCATTTCCGACGAACTTAATCACGCTTCCATAATAGACGGCGTAAGACTCAGCAAAGCTAAGAGATATCGCTATCACAACAACGATATGGCAGACCTCGAAGCTCAGCTTAAGCAAGCCGACGCAGACGGCGCAAGACAAAAGATAATAGTTACTGACGGCGTGTTTTCCATGGACGGCATTATTGCAGACCTTAAGGGAATTTGCGACCTTGCCGACAAGTATGACGCTTTGGTATGCGTAGACGACAGCCATGCAACCGGATTCGTAGGTAAGACGGGCAGAGGTTCGGCAGAATACTGCGGAGTAGTAGGCAGAGTAGATATAATCACCGGCACTTTCGGTAAGGCACTCGGCGGAGCTTCCGGCGGATTCACTTCCGGCCGCAGAGAGATAATAGACCTTCTTCGTCAGAGAAGCCGTCCGTATCTTTTCTCCAACACGTTGGCTCCCTCGATGTGCGCAGCTACCTTAAAGGTTTTGGATATGCTCACTAAGTCGACCGCACTCAGAGACAAGGTTATGGAAAATGCCGCTTACTTCCGTAGCGAAATGAAAAAGAACGGCTTTGACCTTGCCGGCGAGGGACACGCAATAGTTCCTGTAATGCTTTACGACGCAGTAAGAGCGCAAAAGTATGCGGAAAAGATGTTGGAAAAAGGCATATACGTAACAGGATTCTTCTATCCCGTAGTTCCGAAGGGAAAGGCAAGAATACGTACTCAGATGTCCGCTATTCACACAAAGGAAGACATCGATAAGTGTGTAAAGGCATTTGTCGAAACCCGGGAAGAATTAGGATTTTAACGTATGAAATGTTTGGTTTTTGTTGCGGATAAGATGCAACCCTTCGTCAATCAGGCAATAGAGGCAACTTTGCTTAAATTGGCTGACGACGATACCGAAATATTGTACTTGTGGAAAAACGACAAAACGGTCGTTATTGGCAAAAACCAAAATGCTTATACCGAATGTAACGTTTCGCAGCTCGAAAACGACGGCGGCTTTGTTGCCAGGCGTATTTCGGGCGGCGGAGCCGTTTACCACGACAAAGGAAATCTTAATTTTACCTTTGTATCGTCCCGAAATAATTATAACGTAGCTAAAAATTTTGAGATAATGACCGATGCGATGAGGTCTCTCGGATTCGAAGTAAGCCTTAGCGGTCGAAACGACGTTTTGCTTAACGGACGTAAATTTTCGGGTAACGCTTTTTATAAGGGCAACGACGCTTGTTTCCACCACGGCACGATTTTAATTAAGACGTCGCCGGAGATAATAGCAAAGTATCTCAAAGTGTCAAAAGTTAAGTTGGAAGCTAAAGGCGTAAAAAGCGTAGTAAGCAGAGTAATAAATCTCAGCGACGTTTTACCGGTTACTGCGGAGCAGGTTACGGACAGTCTGATAAAGTCTTTCGGTTCGTATTACAAGCAAGAGCCTGTGCGCATAACCGAGGCAGATCTTCCGGCTGACGAGCTTGCTAAGCAGATTGCGTTCTTTTCGGACGAAAAATGGCGTCACGGCGACGACGTGCATTACGACGCAAGGATAGAACGCAGATTTTCGTGGGGAACGGCAGATATAAGGTTAAAATTAAACGGAGACGTTATCGAGGACTGCAAGATTTACTCGGACAGTCTTGACGATGTTACCGAAAGACAAAATCTCCTTATCGGCGCAGACGTAAATGTCGGCAAAGAGGGAGTAAACGATATAATAGAAGCATTTAAGGAGCAGGAAAATGGATTTTGATCTGATTGTTCTCGGCGGCGGACCGGGAGGATACGCAGGAGCGATAAGAGCGGCAAAACTCGGAAAGAAGGTTGCTCTCGTCGAAAAAAACGCAGTCGGCGGAACTTGTCTTAACAGAGGTTGTATACCGACAAAAGCGCTTATACATTCTTCGGAGTTGTTTGCGTCGAGGAGCGATTGGGCAGAGTGCGGTATAACTGCGGACAACGTATCGCTCGATGAGGATAAAGTTTATGAGAGAAAAAATAAAATCGTTTCTTCGCTCAGAGAGGGCGTTAAGTCTTTGCTCAAAGCAAACAAAGTAGAGCTCATCGAGGGTGAAGGAAAGCTTGACGGCGAACATACCATAGTCGTAGGCGACAAAAATTATACTGCGGATTTTATTTTGTTGGCGACAGGCTCGGAGCCGAGTGCGGGAAGTAAAGCAAGACCGCTTATCGGAGTGGAGCATACGCTTGACAGCGACGACGTTTTGGCTGCTCCGGTAAAGGCAAACAATATAGTCATAATAGGCGCAGGCGTTATCGCAGTCGAGTTTGCGACATACTTTGCGGAGTCGGGCAAGGCGGTTACTTTGCTTGCCCCGGGCGAACGCATCGTAAAAATGATGACTAAAGACGTGTCGGTTCAGCTTTCGGCGGTACTTAAGCGTATCGGCGTCAAGATTATCACCGGCGCAAAAATCAAAAATATAGACGCAGACAAAAACGTTTATTACGAAACGGAAAAAGGTGAGGCGAGTGTAAAAGGCGACGTGGTTATTACCGCAATCGGACGTAAACCGGTATTGGAAAATATCGGTTTGGAAACGACTTCCGTAAAAGTAGACAAATTCGTTTGCGTAGACGACAATATGTACACCGGCGTTGCGGGTATCTATGCCTGCGGAGATATTACAGGCAAGATGCAGCTTGCGCACTTTGCGGAGGCGAGTGCAATCGTAGCGGTAGAGAGTATGTTCGGTTATCCTAAGAGTAAAGACCTTTCAGTGTGTCCCTCATGCATATACACTAACCCCGAAATCGCTTCGGTAGGTAAAAAGGAAACGGATATCGAAAACGCAAAAATAGGTAAGTTCCTTATGGGTGCAAACGGTAAGTCGCTTATCGAAGGCGTAAACAGAGGATTTATAAAAGTTATCGCAGATCAGGACGATACGGTTGTAGGCGCAGAGATATTTGCGGTAAGAGGCACGGATATATTGGGCGAGCTTGCTCTTGCCGTATCCAAAAAAATGAAGGTGGACGAAGTAGCGTCGGTTATTCACGCTCATCCCACCGTTATGGAAGCCATAGGCGAAGCGCTCGAGGACGTACACGGACTCGCTACTCATATGGCGCCTAAAAAATAACATAATTACAGATAATTTTAAGGAGATATAAAATTATGGCAAAGAAAACACCTTTATACGAAACGCATGTTAAATACGGCGGTCAAATCGTAGAATTTGCAGGTTACGAACTCCCCGTTCAGTACGAGGGACACGGACTTATCAAAGAGCATACCGCAGTAAGAACGGCTGCAGGACTTTTTGACGTATCGCACATGGGCGAGCTTATCGTCGCCGGCGAAAACGCAGAAGCCGCTCTTAACGACTTGCTTACCAACGACATAAGAGGTATGTACGACGGACAGGTAAGATATTCGCTTCTTCCTAACGAAAAAGGCGGTGCGGTAGACGACGTGCTCGTTTACAGAATAAGCGCAACTTGCTTTTTGGTGGTAGTAAACGCATCCAATGCAGATAAAGATGCGGCATGGATTGCCGGCAGACTTCCTTCCGACGTAACGTTTGCCAATATTTCCGATGCGGTAGCTCAGATTGCTTTGCAAGGACCTAAGAGCGAACCCATTCTTCGTAAGCTCGTAAAAGACGAGGACGTTCCCGTAAAATATTATTCGTTCCGCAAAAACGTCGTAATAAACGGTATGCGTTGCTTAATCTCTCGTACCGGCTATACCGGAGAACACGGTTACGAAATTTACTGCGCAAATATGGACGCAGCTAAGATGTACGAGACTGTTATGGAAGCAGGTAAAGAAGAAGGACTTATCCCCGCCGGTTTGGGCGCAAGAGATACGCTTCGACTCGAAGCCGCAATGCCTCTTTACGGACATGAACTCGGCGACGACATTCCCGTAAACGAAGTGGGCCTTGATTTCGGTATCAAGATGGGTAAAGAGAATTTTGTCGGAAAGGCGGCTTTGGAGGCTCATGAACCCGAATACGAAAGAGTAGGCGCAAAACCCATAGACAGAGGTATAATAAGAGAGCATTGCCCCGTGTACGTAGGACAGGAGCAGGTAGGCGTCGTTACTTCGGGTACTCATTCGCCTACGCTCGGACATCCCATAGCTATGCTTCGTATCAAAAAGGGCGTAGAAGGTCAGCTCGAAGTCGACGTAAGAGGCAGACGCATACGAGTAGAGCTTATGCCGCTTCCTTTCTACAAAAGTTTGATTAAATAAGTTTACATTGCCGTAAGGCTACCAAATAAAAATAAATAATTTAAGGAGAATATTACAATGATTAAGTATGCAAAAACACACGAGTGGGTAAAAATCGAAGGCGACAAGGCAACCATCGGCCTTAGTGATCACGCACAGCACGAGCTCGGAGACATAGTATTCATCAACCTTCCCCAGGAAGGCGACGGCATCACCGCAGGCGAAGCCTTCTGCGACGTAGAATCGGTTAAAGCGGTTTCCGACGTTATGGCTCCCGTATCCGGCAAAGTTCTTAAAGTAAATACCGATCTCGAGGACGCTCCCGAAACTATTAACAACGATCCTATGGGAGCATGGATTTGCGAAGTAGAAATTACCGCTATCCCCGACGACCTTATGGACGAAGCTCAGTACGCAGAGTTCATTAAATAATAATATACGGAGTAATTTATGGCAAATTATTTATCTTCTACCGAAAGGGAAGATAAGGAGATGCTGCAAGCGGTAGGCGTAGAGAGATTTTCCGATCTTTATCAGGATATCCCCTTCGAACTCCGCAACAAGCCCCTTAACATTCCCAACGGCAAGTCTTTGCAAGAAGTTTCCGACGAAATGCAGGCGTTGGCAGACAAAAACGTAAATTACGCTTGCATCATGCGAGGAGCGGGCGCATACGATCATTATATTCCCTCCATTGTTAAATATCTTTCGCAGCGCAGTGAATTTCTTACCGCTTATACTCCGTATCAGGCAGAACTGAGTCAGGGTATTTTGCAGAGTATCTTCGAATTCCAGACGATGATGTGTTCGCTTACCGGAATGGACGTTTGTAACGCATCCGTTTACGACGGAAGCAGCGCTGCGGCAGAAGCGGCGTTTATGTGCATAGAACGCTCGAAGCGTACCGTATTGGTTCCCGATAACGTTAAACCATGCACCATCGAAGTTATCCGCACTTATCTTGAAAGAAGAAATATAACCGTTAAAGTTTTGCCGACCAATAACGGTTTGATAAGCATCGACGAACTCGGCAAAGCTATAACCGAGGATACCGCTTGCGTATATTTCGAATCTCCCAACTATTTCGGACTTATCGAAGATTGCGAAAACGTTTGCGGTACGATTAAGCAACACGGTGCAAGAGCCATTATGGGATGCAATCCTATGTCTTTGGCAATCTTGCGTACGCCCAGAGATTACGGCGCAGATATCGCAGTAGGCGACGCACAGCCTTTCGGTATGCCGATTTCGTTTGGCGGTCCGTATCTCGGATATATCGCTATAGCAAACGACAAAGAACTTATTCGTCGTATCCCCGGCAGAGTAGTAGGCGAAACTACTGATAAAGACGGAAAAAGAGCTTACGTGCTTACTCTCAGAGCGAGAGAGCAGGATATACGAAGAGAAAAGGCGCTTAGTAATATTTGCTCTAACGAGGCGCACTGTGTGCTTACTGCGGCAATGTACCTTACCGCTATGGGTAAGCAGGGACTCAGAGAGGTTGCTACCGCCTGTACTTCGCTCGCTCATTATGCGGCAGAAGAATTTACAAAGGGTAAAGCTACTCTTAAGTATAGCGGCGAATACTTCAACGAATTTGTTACCGTTTGCGGATCCAAGGCAGAGAAAATTGTTGAAAAGTGTGAAAAACTCGGTATTTTGGCGGGACTTCCCATCGGCAAAAACGAAATTTTGTGGTGCATGACCGAAAAAGTCCGCAAAGAAGATATCGACAAAGTCGCAGAGATAATGAGGAGGGCGTAATTTATGGAATTGATTTTTGAAAAATCCAGAGAAGGCGTAAGAGGCGCAACCATTCGTCCTCTCGAAGTTAAACCCCACGTTATCGCAGAAAAATATACTCGTAAGGATCTCGATTTGCCCGAAGTCGCAGAAGTCGATATGGCTCGTCACTATACGGAGCTCAGTAAGCGTGCTTTCGGCGTAGACAGCGGTTTTTATCCGTTAGGATCCTGCACGATGAAATACAATCCCAAGCTTCACGAAGAAGTTGCGGCTTTGCCGGGATTTGCGCATACTCATCCGTATGCGCCGGAGGAATCCGTTAAGGGTAACCTCGAAGCTATGGGCATTTTGTGCGACAGACTTATGAACATCACCGGTATGGACGGTATGACGCTTCAGCCTTGTGCCGGCGCTCACGGCGAATTCACCGGCTTGCTTCTCATATCCGCTTACCATCGTAATCGTAAAGATACTAAGCGTACCAAGATTCTTATCCCCGACACTGCGCACGGCACCAACCCCGCTTCTGCGGTAATGGCAGGATTCGAAGTCGTAAACGTTAAGTCAAACAGCGAACTCGGCGTGGATCTCGACGATTTGCGGGCAAAAGTAGGCGAGGATACCGCAGCTTTGATGCTCACCAATCCGTCCACCATGGGATTGTTTGAGCGTAACATCAGCGAAATAAGCAAAATAGTTCATGACGCCGGCGGTTTACTTTATTACGACGGAGCTAACCTCAACGCCGTTATGGGCGTCGTTCGTCCCGGAGATATGGGATTTGACGTAGTGCATCTTAACTTGCATAAGACGTTTTCTACTCCTCACGGCGGTGGCGGACCGGGAAGCGGTCCCGTAGGATGTAAGAAAGATCTTATACCGTTCTTACCTAATCCGACCGTAGCTATGGTAAAGGGCGAATACAAATTTGTGTACAGCGATAAGAGTATCGGAAAGGTATCGGCAATGTACGGTAACTTCGGCGTTATGCTTAAAGCTCTCGCATACATCGAGACTTTGGGCGCTGAAGGTATCAAAAAGAGCGCCGAACACGCCGTTCTTAACGCTAACTATATGAGGGTAAAACTTACCGATCTTTATCCGACCGTAGTAGATCGTATCTGCATGCACGAGTTTGTTCTTGACCTTAAAAAGCTCAAGGCAGAAACGGGCATTACGCCTACGGATATTGCTAAGGGCATGATAGACAGAGGCATACATCCGCCTACGATGATGTTCCCGCATATCCCCGGCGTAATAGACGAGTCTCTTATGATCGAGCCTACCGAGACCGAAAACAAGCAGACTCTCGATGAGGCCATACAGGTGCTCAGAGATTTGCATAAGATTGCTTACGAGGATGCGCAGTATCTTCACGACGCTCCGCATAATGCCCCCATCAAGCGTCCCGACGACGTTATGGCTGCTCGTAACCCCATTCTTAAGTATACCAAAAAATAATTTTATTTAAAATAAAAAACGCTCTTTCGGCTATTGAAATGCACCCCAGAAGTTAGACAAACTTATGGAGGTGCATTTTTTATGTCAAG